>Ga0066376_10004198_pt1 | contig 12590 bp, 10 predicted proteins | sample Knorr_S15_td_Bot_FD_77009 | JGI IMG/M metagenome (GOLD analysis project Ga0066376, IMG submission 77009) | Marine microbial communities from Southern Atlantic Ocean transect - Knorr_S15_td_Bottom_ad_5009_LV_A | ecosystem: Environmental > Aquatic > Marine > Oceanic | place: Southern Atlantic... | reverse complement strand
TGGTTCGCAGTAGCTTCTACCACCAACGCCCGCACCTTGCCCTACCTCCCTCCTGTAGGAGGGACTGAGGGCGGGTAGATTGCGACGCGCGACCAAGTCGTCCGACGACGCCCGGCCCAAAACGCCCCAAACCCTCACACCTAGCCGCCCCTAAAGTTCCACCGGCTCCCCGCTAGCCGCCGACTCATACCCCGCCATAATCACCTCCACGTGATGAACGGCGTCGCGCGCTGTCACCTCGGGAACGCTCCCCGAATCGATACAGTCGACAAAAGCCTCGATGTCAGCACGCTGCTCGGTCACATCAAAAGGCAACCACCGGCCTTTCGGCCTCGGCTGCAACTCGCGGGAAGTCGAAGCCCACATCGACATCGGGTCGAACGGGTGCACGGTTGGAGCGACAAACGGCGGGTCGTCGTTGAACACCTCGATATGCGGCTCCCCTTCGCTGAACGTGGCGATACCCGATGAACCGATCACCGTGACCCGCTGCTGCCCGCCACGCGGGTGAGATGTCGCACCGATCCGACCGGCCGTGACGCTCGCCACCAGCCCGTCTTCCATCGTCAGTACAAGCGCCCCGAAGTCCTCGATCCCGAGTGACGCATGTTCCTTAAAGAAGTAATTGCCCGTAATACCATAAACCGTTTTCACTCGCTGACCGGTCAACCACACAAGCAGCGAGACCGGGTACACGCCCATGTCGAATAACTCCCGCTTGGCCTCAACAAAAGTAAACCTGCCATCGGAAGGTTTTTCCTGCCTCACGGCGTCCTCTGGAACGGTGCCGGGCCTCCCCTTCGCCATCAACATGTCGCAGTGGACAGCCCGCAATTCGCCCATCTCACCGCTCTCGATCGCCCCCCTTGCCGCACTCGTCCAGCCCGCTGTGACATGGGTGAACATCTGGTTCACCACACCCGCGGCGTCAACCGCATCGGCAATCGTCTCAGCGTCCTCAACAGTTCCCGCGAGGGGCTTATCAAGGTATAGGTGCTTGCCTGCTGCGGCACACAAACTGGCAACCCGTCCGCGCCGTTCGACATCGGCACACATGCACACAATCTGAACGTCGTCGCGTGCCAGCGCCTGTTCGAGAGGCAGGTACGGCACACCCAGTTCGCTCGCCAGCAAACGGTTCAGCCCCTCCCGGTACTCGGGGAGATCCGGCTCATCGGCAACCGCGATCAACTCGCAGCGCGGGTCGGCAACGAACGACCGGGCATAACCTTCAAGATGTGTTCGGTTACCGCCGACCGCGACGACTCCATACCTGCCCATCTATTCCGACCAACTTTCTGGATCGTCGAAATCGGATGGCCCGATCTCGTGGTACAGACTGCCCCGCGACCCCATCAACATCACGTTGCCGCCGGTCGAACCCTGCGCACCGGCGCTCACGCTCAGGATCGCGCTCTCACCTTTGGGCCATTTCAACGCCGTAACCGTTGGCCTTTCCGAATTTTCACCTGGGACGGGGCCCGAACTGCCCCCCGAACCGCCGATCGCATATGCCGAGTCCGGCTTTCCACCAAACCATGCAGCGGCCAATCCTTCGGCTTCCACCTGCAACTGCCGGGCCTCGGCCTCACCGCCGCGTACATGGACGGTCAACCGCAACGCCGCCGGACGACCGATGCCGCCCCGGTCGATAACGCCCTTCACCACAGATCCAAGCAGCTCCCAACTCCAGCGTCCCAAATATTTTGTCCCCCAACAGTTCGATTGCCCGTATAAACAGCCACGGATCACCATCGTCGCGACCGGCAACCGCCAGAACTAGTATCAGGTCTCGTCGGCGAGCGTCAAGGCACATCTCCGGGCCCTGACCGCGATCGGGCGATTGATCAACAACCCGTTGAGACCCGTCCCATACCCCACCTCTTAAGACACCCGCCGGTGGTACGTTGTGTGCCAGTCGTCCGTGCCGTCCGTTTCTGGCCCGATTCCACGGCGACAATGGAGTTCGACGACCATGAAGATAGTTGACATCAAGACCTTCCTGATGATGGCAGGCGCACCGGAATCAACCGGATCGTCAAGCTGGAGCGCCCGCAACTGGTGCTTCGTCAAGATCTACACCGACGAAGGGATCGTCGGCATTGGCGAAGGCTCCGGCTGGCCCCGCGTCGTACAGACGGCCATCGAAGACCTCAGGCCGATCGTCGTGGGTGAAGACCCGATGAACATCGAGCGGATCTGGCAGAAGATGCTCATTTCGACGATGGGCGCTGGAATGACCGGCACACCCGGATCGGGCGCCATCAACGCCATCGATATGGCCCTGTGGGACATCAAGGGCAAAGCGCTCAACACCCCGGTCTGGAACCTCCTTGGCGGCCAAGTAAGAGACCGCATCCGCGCCTACGGCCACGCATCGACCCCGGAACGGGCGCTCGAACTGAAAGAACAGGGCCTGACCGGCGTAAAGACCGGCGGGGTCCACCGTACCGCCGATAAGGTCGAAGCCATCCGCAAGGCCGTCGGCGACGATATGGACATCATGGTCGACGCACACGGACCGCCCTGGTTCAACGCCAAAGACGCCATCATCGTTGGAAAGTCGCTCGAACAGTTCAACCTCCTCTTCTACGAAGACCCCGTACCGCCCGATAACGTAGACGCCCTCCGCAGGGTGCAGGACAACGTCAACATCCCGATCGCGGCCGGAGAACGGCACTCGCATATCTGGGGCGTGCGGCGGCTGATCGAGGAGGAGATAGTCGATGTCATACAGCCCGACACCGGCAGGATCGGCGGTATCAGTCAGCTGATGAAGATCGCGGCAATGGCCGAAGCGCACTACATCTCAGTCGCGCCACACTCGGGTTCGCTCGGACCGGTTGCCGAGTACGCCGCAATACACGTTCTGGCCGCCATTCCGAACGGGCTGATACTCGAACGCGTGCACAACGATGTGCCGATACGCTACGACGTGGTCCAACCCCACATCGAAACGGTCGACGGCTACATCCAGGTGCCCGACCGCCCCGGACTCGGTGTCGACATCGACGAAGATGTCGTCGCGGCCAACCCATCCCGCGGCAACACCAGCACGCCCGGCTCACCCGACGACGGCAGCTACGAACCGGGCACCTACGAAGAACACCTCTACGTACAGACCCGCTATCGAAGGCAGCGCACGTTGCGCGCCCCCGGAAGCGGAGCCTGATGCCGACCCGGCAAATCCCATCACCCACCGACACCAAAAGGAAATCGAAATGTATCTGGGAACCCAGGGACAACCCGCCGATGATGACGAACTGAAGGTCCTGAGCCAGCTCGGCGTCAACCACGTCTCGTCCGACCCGCCCGGCCACTGGACAACGTGGGACAAACAGGCATTTACAGACCACAAGGAACGCCTTGCCACGTACGGAATCGAACTCGATATTTCGCTGATGCCGCTCGGCTCGCGCTCCGCGTTCGAAAACGACGTCTCGCACGTCTTTTTGGGTCCGAGCGACGAACGAGACCGGGAGATCGACCAGATTTGCACGCTTATCGAAGCCACCGGTGGCGCTGGCATCAGGGGGCTCCGCTACAACATCACCATTCTGGGCCACATGCGCACCGAACCCGGCTACGGGCGCGGCGGCGCACAACTGTCGTCGTTCGACTACTCAAAGCTCGACCAGTCGCTCGGCGAGTTTGAAGGTGGGGCCGCCGACGCCGATGAAATGTGGGACCGCATCGACCACTTCCTGGGCAGGGTCGTCCCGGTCGCCGAAGCGAGCAAAGTGCAACTGGCCTGCCACCCGCAGGACCCCGGTATTGGCGACAGCCTGTATCGCGGGGTCGCTCGCGTCATGGGCACAGTCGAAGGGCTCAAAAAATTCATCCAGATGCACGAAAGCCCGTACCACGGCCTCAACTTCTGCCAGGGCACCGTATCGGAAATGCTCGAAAATCCCGGAGAAGAGATCTACGACGTAATCCGCTACTTCGGTGAGCGAAACAAGATATTCAACGTCCACTTCCGCAATATCAAGGGCGGGTTCCTGAACTTCACCGAGGTGTTCCCTGATGAAGGCGATATCGACATGCTCAAAGCCCTCGCCGTGTATCGCGATGTAGGCTACGAATACATGCTGATGCCCGACCACGTCCCCGGCCTCGCAGGCGACAACGCGCGGAGAGTCGGCTTCGCATACTGTTACGGCTACATCAACGCGGCCCTCCAGGCGGTAAACAGGTGACCGACACCAATCAAAAAGGCTTCCTCTACAAAACCAGCATCGTCGAAACCTCGCGTGCGATCCTTGGCGTGCGCATCCTCGTGGGCCTTCCGATAGCGGCCGTAGCCGCGTTTATCGGAAGCATGTTCAACGGCATCCTCGTTCCCTCCCCGGTCGCGGGTGATGTTCTGGCGTTCACGGTCCGCATGGCAGTCATCGGAATTTTCGCGTCGACCGGCGGATTGATCGCCTGGTTCAACCTGTTTGAATCGAAGCGCGGCGCAGTGCTTGTCTGGATCGTGGCAGCCGCCGGAGGATTGCTAGGCGCTCTCGCCGGTTACTACATCGGCGACAGGTACATCGATCACCCCGATGTGTACATCCTCAATCAACGCCTCTCGCAGGCGGTGCTATTTGGAGCCGCGCTCGGAGCGAACGCAATGGCAACTCTCCTCGCCATCGCGGCAGCTCGATGGGGCAGAAAACGCGTAACGTAGAGCTTCCTTTTCCACATCGCGGAAATTCCCCACATGCGCCCCTCACCCCGTTATCCATCCCGAAAACTGGGGTGCATCTGCACTATTGCCCCCAAAAAATACGTCGAATTCCGCCCGTTTAATACGGCGTAGAACCTGACTTCAGCAATCCTCAAAGTCGATTGACACTCCATTCGACCCCAATGTAAAGTTCGCCACGTGCGGAGCTGCCTTGTGTTTGCGCGAAAAAATACGTGGACATAGATGCAAGCGGTTCTATACCACTGTTATTTGAACGTGCCAAAAGGGGCTAAAAATGCACCAATCTCATAGTATTCGAGTCGTCGTCCTGCTGATAGTTGCCGCCCTGGCAGCTGCCATCATCGCGGCCTGTTCGACCGAAACAATCGTCGAACGCACCGTGATTGTCGAAGTTGAAGTTAAGGGCGACGACGTTATCATCAAAGGCGACGACGTTATCGTCGAACAGACGGTCATCGTCAAAAAAGAATTCGAAGTCGCAGTTAAGGGTGACGACGTTATCGTCGAACAGACTGTAATCGTCGAAAAAGAAGTACAGGTCAAGGGCGACGACGTTATCGTTGTGGCGACACAAGTACCTGAAGAGGCCACCTTCTTCGGCCTGCCATTCCCGGTCGTACCCAGCGACGTAGGAACGGCGCCCGCACCCGGCTCGCCCGCCGGAGCCGTTGTCGTTCGCGGTTCACTTGAACTCCGTATATCCGGTCTTCCAGAGGAAGGCGGCGGTTTGGGCCAGAGCGTAGCGGAAAAATTGTTCATGACCGACGAGGGTGGCAACGCTGTCAACCTGGTCGCAGATTCATGGGATCTCGCTGACGATCTCTCTTCACTCACCGTGACGCTCAAGAAGGGCATCCAATGGCACGGTGGTCACGGAGAATTGACGGCAGCTGACGTTGCATGGTCATACAACAGGGGCAACCCCGGATTCAACCCGGAATCGGTAACTGACGGTGGGTCCAATTGGATCTCGTTCCTGGGCGACAACGAGGTGGTTGCGGTCGACACGTACACCGTAAAGTTCACGATCGCCGCCTTCGACCCACGTTGGCAAACTCTGCTGCTCGGCCAGTCTGGTCTCGCTTTGGGAATCATGAGCAAAGCGGCGTTCGATCAGAATGGTGAGAGCTGGATGCGAGACAACTTGATCGGCACAGGGCCGTTCAAGGTTGATAACTACTCCCGCGACGACATCATGGAGCTTTCAGCCGTGCAAGGTCACTGGCGGATCACTCCGGAAGTGAGCACGTACACACTTCGTGCCATTCCCGATGACGCCGTTGCAGAAGCAGCCTTGAAGACCGGAACTGTTGACGTGTCGGACGTTGCACTTCGCAACATGACCGCGTTGCAGAAGGCCGGATTCGTCGTGGTCGGTGCCGGTGCCGGCAGCTTCCACTCGATCTCGTTCTCGGGTAACTACTGGGAACGAACCCACTACATCACGGGCGAGGACCTGGGAACAAACTTCACGGTCCGCCACGCGATGCCGTGGGTTGGGGACCCCGAGCGACCTGACTTTGGCAGCCCGCCCGAAGGAATGGACAACATGGAGCGCGCCCGCCTCGTGCGGAACGCCCTTTCGCTCGCTATCGACCGCAGCCTGATCTCGGAAGTGCTGTTTGCCGGCGCAGCGTGGCCTAACTACGTCTACGGTGCCGACATCAACAACCCGAACTGGCAGGATAAGTGGGCCACCGCGTACGACCCGGCACTTGCTGCATCAATGCTCGATGAGGCCGGCTACCCGAAGAACGACAAAGGAATCCGCTTCGAAATGCCGTTCTTCATCAGGATCGGTCGAGGTGACGAAGAAATCGGCACTGCCGTCGTCGGCATGTGGCGAGAGCTCGGCATCGACGTCCAGGACTGGAAGGCCCAGTACCAGACCTACAGGCCAAACCTGATCGGTCGCACGGCCATTGCTCCGTGGATACACTCCGCCGGTGCAGAGAGCCCCCAGGCCCCCTGGGACTGGCCGGTAATGGGTAACTCCGAATGCTCACGTGGTCGGGGCGGTTTCAACGTCGCTGTCGAGATACGTGAACTCTGCGTCTTCTTCGATGCCATGAGCACCGAAGGCGATCTCGCCAAGCGAATTGAGTTGCGGAACGCCAACGTAGAGTTCCTCGCACACTGGATGCCGGTAATCGGCACTGTCGCAAGGCCCAACGTGGCGCTCATCAACCCGAACAAGATAGCGTCGTGGGACATGCCGCTCTCGGTACGTGAAGCTGCGCTTCACCACCCCGAATTCATCAAACTGAAGTAGGGTGAGTTCGAAATAATCGTGGAGTGCGGGGGTGCGTAAATCGCCCCCGCACTCCATGTTTTTGTCTCTGTTGAATAAGTCGGGGTATACGGATTCGTAATCCATGAGAAATTTCCTGGCACGTCGCTTGATGTTTGCCGCATTGTCCATGATCGTCGCTTCGATGGCGGTGTTCGGGCTGGCCCACGCCAAGGAAGACCCGATCAACCTGTTCATACAGCCAGGCTACTTCATGGCCCCCGAAACACTTGCCGCACTCAAGGCAAAATGGGGCCTCGATAAGCCGCTTGTCTTGCAGTACCTGACCTGGGCTGGAAACATGTTGCGAGGCGATTTGGGTGACAGCGTTCAACAGCAACGCCCAGTAACCAAAATCGTTGGAGAAAAATGGGGGGCAACCGCACAGCTCGCGATCGTTGCCTGGATATTCGGAACGATCACTGGAGTACCACTTGGCATCGTCTCGGCACTGAAACGAGGCTCGCCGACCGATTACTTCGCGCGGGGGTTCGCCCTGTTTGGGCAATCCCTCCCCGCCTTCTGGGTGGGCCTCGTCGGCATCTGGATATTCGCCGTCTACCTGGGATGGCTCCCCGTCTTCGGTCGAGGGTCCGGCCTGCCGTTCTTTGAACAGGCCAAACACTACGTGCTGCCTGTGCTCGTGCTGGGCTGGGGGCCAATGGCCGGATACATGCGCATCACGCGGTCGGCAATGCTCGAGGTCCTCGATTCCGAGTACATCAAGCTCGCCAGGGCGAAGGGCGTTTCAAACCGGGTGGTTGTGTGGAAGCACGCCCTCAGGAACGCCCTCATTCAACCTCTTACGATCGCAACGCTCCTGCTGGCGGGCTTCATGGACGGTGCCGTCTTGGTCGAGGTGATCTTTGCCTGGCCGGGCGTCGGTCGCGTTGCCGTAGAAGCTGTGAACCAGAACGACTTCATGCTGATCACTGGCACCGTATTCATATTCACCGCGCTCTACCTCGTGATGAGCCTCGTCGCCGACCTTCTTTATACGATTGTCGATCCAAGGATCCGCTACGCATGATCGGTCACACTGAAAGCACTGAGGCAACACCCCAGACTGTGCAACTCCGCCTCAGGAAGGTCCCAAGAACTTCGTGGCGGTTCCTCCGGCGCTGGCCCGTCGTGCCGGTCGTCGTAATCGTCCTGCTCGCAACTTTCGCGTTGTTCGCACCGTTGATCGCTCCGTTCGACCCCAACGACCAGAACCTCAGGAGAAGCCTGGCCCGGCCGATGTGGTATAGCGAGTACTACCAGACCGACCCGATTGGCCAGAGGCTGGAAACGCGTCACATCCTCGGCGCCGATAAGTTCGGTCGCGACGTTTTTAGCCGCGTGGTATACGGCACCCGGGTTTCGCTCGCCGTGGCGATCATTGCGATGGCAAGCGGGACGATACTCGGGGCATGGGCCGGCATCACCACCGGATTTTACGGCGGCCTTTTCGATGAACTGATGACAAGGTTCGTCGACGTCTGGAACGCGCTCCCGTTCCTCCTGATCGCGCTGGTCGTCTCGATAACGGTCGGACAGGGCGTAATCATCATGATGGTGCTTTTAATAATGCTCACCTGGGTTGGCCTGGTCAGGAACGTTCGCGCGGAAGTTTTAAGTTTAAAAACGCGCGACTATGTGCTCGCTGCAAGAGTGGCCGGGGCATCCGATATCCGGCTCATGTACAGGCACATCCTGCCCGGAGTCTCCAATCTGTTACTTGTGCTCGCAAGCCTCAGGGTTGGCGGGCTCATCCTGACCGAGGCTTCACTCAGCTTCCTCGGGGTCGGCATCCCATCACGAATTCCATCCTGGGGACAGATGATCAGCGACGGTCGCGACACCCTCGACGAAGCATGGTGGATTTCGTTCTTCCCAGGCCTCGGAATCTTCCTGACCGTGATGTCGATGAACTTCCTCGGCGACTGGATCCGCGACCGCACCGACCCACGACTCCGCCAGCTCAGCGATTGAGCATCTGTCGGAATCCCCTCTCCCTCGGAGGCAGAGGATTAGGGTGTGGGTGAAACCCTTTGCCAGCTCCCAGTAGTAGCAACGCCCTCTCGACCGAACACCAACCAACAAAAACTAAGGACTAACGCCCCATGCCAGCCTACGATCTCCTAATCAAAGGCGGCCACGTGATCGACGCCGCAAACGACATCGACGCTCAAATGGACCTCGCCATCGCAGGCCGGGTCGTCGCCGCTGTCGAACCCGAAATCCTCGAATCCCACGCACGCCGCGTCGTCGACGCCTCCGGAATGTACGTCATCCCCGGCCTCATCGACATCCACGCACACACCACCGGGTTCTCAGGAGCCATGTTCCCCGAAGAAATGTGCTTCCCATACGGCGTAACCACCATGGTCGATTGCGGTGGCTCGGGCTGGCGGACTTTCGACCAGTTCAACAACGACGTAATCAAAAAATCCAAAGTCCGGGTCTTCGCGCTCCTCAATATCGTTGGCCAGGGCATGGAGGGAGATGTCGAACAGGACATCAACGACATGGACGCCGAGGCGACCGCCGCGAAAATCAGGCAACGCTCCGACATCATCGTCGGCGTAAAAGTCGCCCACTACCAGGGAAGGGGCTGGGAATCGATCGACCGCGGGGTCGAGGCTGCACGACTGTCCGATTCTTTCTGCCTCGTCGACCAGAACGCCAAACCAACACGCCCGTTCGACGAAATGCTCAAACGCCTCCGGCCCGGCGATGGCGTAACCCACTGCTTCGGCTACGGCAAACCCATGATCGGCAACGACGGCAAAGTCAAGCCCCACTACATCGAAGCCCGCGCCCGCGGGGTCAAATTCGACGTGGGACACGGCAACAACAGCTTCTCGTTCTCCATGGCCGTACCCGCCATCGAGCAGGGCTTTCCGCCCGACACGATTTCCACCGATATGCACCGCATAAGCCTGCACACCTCGCGCGCGCCCATGACCGAGGTAATGAGCAAGTTCCTGGCAATGGGCATGCCGATCGCCGAGGTAATAGCCCGCTCAACATGGGAACCCGCAAAGTGGATCAACCACACCGAACTCGGAACCCTTACCCCCGGCGCACTCGCCGATATCGCAGTGCTTGAGTTCCAGGACCGCCCGGCTGGCCTTTCCGATTCCGGGCCCACCGGCTACCGAATCATGAAGGCTGAAGGCAGGTTGATAACCCAGTTGACGATCAAGGACGGCGCAGTCCAGTTCGACTACGACGGCCTGGCAAAAGACGACTGGAGCGATACTCCAACCACCGACCTCAATCTGCCGTAAGATCGGGGAATCTGAGACCAGTTTCCTCCCTCCCTAGCAGGGAGGGAGTTAGAGGGTGGGTCGGAGTTTCAGGCCGCGACAGCAGGTCGATTGCGGAACGACCGTAAGCTGGCATCATCACCACCTCGTTATTTCCGAGCCCAACACCCGCACACACATCCTCAGCTAACGCATCCCGGCCACATGCCCAACACCCGGGTAAACATCCGGTATCAGCGCAACATCCCCCGTCTCGATCTGCCAACGCCTGATCTTCCAGGCCATCTCGACCACCCGGTCCGAATACGCGGCATCGTCGAAAAGGTTCACCTGCTCATATGGATCATTATTAAGGTCGTACAGCTCGCACTGATCGCCCACCGCAAGGTTCAACTTCCACCCGTCCCCGGTCACAACGGCGCGATGAGGCAACTCGCGCATCCGCTCAAGCTCGGTCAGGGGGAATGTGAGGTCGATGCTGCGCCCGTTCCAGGTGATAATCACATCGTTGTCCTCGAGCGATCCGCCGTCATGAAGCAACCCGGCACGAGAAGCGCCCTGCAGGTGCCCCGGGACCTCGAGCCCCATAAGCTCCAGCAACGTCGGAATAGTGTCGATGTGCGAATACCGACCGGCAACCATCCCTCCGTCCAGCCACGGCACCCGCAACAGGAACGGCACCTTCACCGACTGCTCGTACATCACAACCTTCTGGAAGATGTTGTGCTCCCCCATCTGGTCGCCATGCTCCGATGTGAATACAACTATCGTGCGGTCGGCAATTCCGGCGTCCTCCAGTGCTTTCAGAACCCGGCCCACTCCCCGGTCCATCAGCGTAACCAGCCCGTAGTAACTGGCCTGAATCCGCCTGAACTCATCCTCCGTATCGACGGCCGGCCCTTCTCCCGACACCTCCTCGGGCGGCAGGTCGCGCCCGAAAAGGTCCGCAGTCCCCACCCCGGAATCCGCGAGCGCCGTCTTCTGCGCCTCCGCCATCAAGCGATGCATCCCTGCCGAATTCTCGGGCGGGTCCACCATAAACGTCGGCAACTGCGGCAACTCGCCCGGGTCGTACATATCGTCCAGCGGACCGGCATACGGCGGGTGTGGCTCAAAAAAATTGATGCATATCGCAAACGGTCTGTCTTTGTTGCGGCCGATGAACTCCCCGACCCGGTCGCCAAGATAAGTCGCTTTCGTCTGCTCCTCTGGCAACGTCGCAGCAAAAGGCCGTGAAAACACCTTTTTGCCCCGTAAATCCTTGTCCGGCTCATGCCCCAGCCCGATCAGGTAGTGGTGATAGTCGCTCAACACCTCGTCGTATTCGGCCTTCGTGTGCCACCCCCGGTACTGGTCCTCAATCGAGTGCCACTCGTCCCAGCCCCTCCGCTTAATCACTTCATCGCCCAGGTGCCACTTGCCGTAGTAGGCGGTGTGATACTCGTCCGGGAAGAACTCGGCAAGGGTCTCGACGTCGTCGGGAAGCGGGATATTGTTCTTGATGCACCCGTTGGTGTGAGGCCACAGACCCGTCATTTGCGTCGACCTCGACGGCGTGCAGATCGGCGAACTCACATAGGCGTTCTCAAACACAAAGCTCGCATCGGCCAGCTGGTCCAGGTTAGGAGCCTCGATCCAGTCGTTCCCGTACGCAGCCATCGTGTCGGCGCGCTGCTGGTCGGTGAAAATATAAACAAGGTTCGGGCGGTCGGGCTTTGCCATGCTGACTCCAGTAGTGTGAACGGGTGGCCCCGTCGGTATCGTCGTCGGGCCTATAATCCCCCCGGCACGAGCTTCGTGCAACATCGTGCGAAGGTTTCGACCGACCAGAACCCGCATGGAGCACACCAATGCCAGTTGTCGATCTCGATCTCACCCGCCGCTTTCCCTACGCCGGAGGCCGCGTGTTTGGCGATGTCGGCGCTTACGAGCAGATCGACGCCGTACTGACCTTCGCGGTCGATCCCTCAGCCGAAGTCAACCTCTCCATTGTCGACCTCGAGCACGCCCCGCGGGGCACTGACGGCCGGGTGCGCGTCACCGCCGATTTCTCGGTTGTAAGGCCGGTAAACCCCGACCGGGCATCCCACCTTCTACTCGTCGAACTGCCGAATCGGGGTCGGCGGCGAGCTGTCGATACGCTCAACCGAAGCGGCAAAGAGGCCGCAGCAAGCTCCGACCCAGGAGACGGCTTCCTGTTCGAGCGGGGCTTCACCGTCGCATCCATCGGCTGGCAATGGGACGTTTACACCGATGACGTGCTCATGGGTCTCGAACCGCCCGTTGCCGATCTCTCAGGCGAACCCGACCCCGGCCAGAACGTAGTCGAGATCAGGCCCAACATTTCAGC
>Ga0066376_10004197_pt1 | contig 12591 bp, 13 predicted proteins | sample Knorr_S15_td_Bot_FD_77009 | JGI IMG/M metagenome (GOLD analysis project Ga0066376, IMG submission 77009) | Marine microbial communities from Southern Atlantic Ocean transect - Knorr_S15_td_Bottom_ad_5009_LV_A | ecosystem: Environmental > Aquatic > Marine > Oceanic | place: Southern Atlantic... | reverse complement strand
TAGCCCGGACCCGCGAAGAAGCGGCAGCAACGTCGGGCACCTCCACGGACATGGACCCTTGGGAGATGATCTGCCGTTGGATTGTTGCTAGGGTACTAGCGCCGCCGGAGCTCGCGAATGCCGGTTCGGCCTTTGAACTCCTGGCCGCTTCGTTAGTGACGGTCACCGACATCATGCCGTCACCACTGGACCTGCTCGGAGCCCCTGCTGGAGCCGGAGAGACGGCCGGGGCTGATTCGCCGTCGAACCCTTTGCTGAACTGACCGGAACCGTTGGTCGAGAAGGTATCGCTGCCACCACCGGCAAGCATCCAAGTCAGGAATATCGCAACCACCACGGCGGCCACCGCGGCCATGATCAGCCAAGACTTCTTGCTTATAGGGAGGTTTGGCCAGGCCCGGCCTTTCGACATTGTTGTAGTTGGTGAGTAGCTCATCAGAGACTCCTTTGGTATCTGTTATTAAGCTAGACGAAAGGGTTGTGGAAAAAGTTCCCGGAGCTACAAGACCTAGCTCGAACCGGAGCGGTTAAGATCAGCCGGCCCAAAGGTAGTAAACTAACAAATCTTTGAAATCTACTTCAAGATTTAGGAGGGCCACAATGCCTAAAGAAGAGCGAGAGTTTTTCCACCATGATTCAGTACCCTGGACACCTGTGGCCGATGGCTCGGGCGCCGTGGGCGCTGGCATGACGGAGAAGATACTGAATCTCGACCCTGAAGCAGGGGTTTCAACCAGGATGCTGAGGTGGGCGCCGGGTGCGGAAACCTTTGATGTGATCACCCATGATTTCTGGGAAGAGGTCTATGTCATAGAGGGCGAGTTCCAAGACAAAACGATCAACCAGACTTTCACCGCCGGAATGTCCGCCTGCCGGCCTCCGGGTATGCCCCACGGGCCGTACACTTCCGCCAACGGCGCCACCACATTCGAAGTGCGGTACTACCGCAAATAGCCGGGCGCTTTACTGACCGCCCGGGGTTTCCTGTGTTTCAGCAACCACCGCCGGCAGCTTAATGGTGAAAGTCGAACCTTTACCCGGTTCGCTTTCCACCAGCACTGCGCCGCCCATCATCTCGCAGAAATGGCGGGTGATGGCCAACCCCAAGCCCGTGCCTCCGAAGCGGCGGCTGGTTGAGGCCTCTGCCTGGGTGAACGCCTCGAAGAGCCGTCCTGATTGCTCCTCGATCCTGCCGATGCCGGTGTCGGCCACGGCGAACTTGATCCACTCCTGGCCCTCGGACTCGTCCCGGCTGACCTTCAGCGAGATTTTCCCTTGTTCGGTGAACTTGCTGGCGTTGCTGAGCAGGTTGAACAGGCATTGCCTGATCTTCGTCGAATCGGCGTGAATTGACCCTACAGAGTCGGGGCACTCAATCTCCAACGAGTTGGAGTTCTTCTCAACCAACGTCTGCATGGTGGTAACCACGTCTTGAATCATGGGCTCGACCAGGAAAGTCTCCAGGAATATGTCCATGGCCCCGGCCTCGATCTTGGAGATGTCCAAGACGTCGTTGATCAGTCCGAGCAGGTGTTTTCCGGCGCCGTTGATACGCTCTAGGTCTTCTTCGAATTCATCGTTTTCTAAACCTGACGCGTCCTCTTGAAGCATCTCGCTGTAGCCGATGATCGCGTTCAAAGGGGTGCGCAATTCGTGGCTCATGTTGGCCAAGAACTGACTCTTTGTCCGGTTGGCTTCTTCAGCGTCTTCGCGGGCTAGTTGTGTTTCTTCGATGAACCGGGCGTTGCCGATGGCAACGGCGGCGCAGTCGGCAAGTGACTGAAGGAGTTGAATCTCGCCCTCGGAAAATTCGTGGACCTCCCGGTACATGACGTTCAAAACCCCGTAGGCCTCTTCGAGAATGATTATAGGCACTGACAACTCAGCACGCAGGCTTAATTTCTCAAGTATGAGATCCCCTAAAGCGGTGTCTTGTTGGAACGATTCGTCCTCTAGGTAATCTCGGCTCCAAACTGGCCGCTGCTCCGCATACGCCCTCCCCGATGTTCCGACCCCGGGGCGGATGACGGTGTCCTCCATCAATGCAAAACGTTCTTGATCAGCGGAAGGCAACTCGATAGCAAAACTCGGCATTACGAGTCCGCCTCGGACTTCGTCGTATTGTCCGATGCCGCAGGTATCGCTCCTCAGCAACTCCTTGGCCTTTTCGGTAATCAAATCTAGGATACTGTCCATATCTGTGGTTGAAGCGAGTTGGGCCGTGACTTCCTGAAGCTGGGTGGCCTCGTCCCGCGCCTGTTCAATTTCTTGAATGAACCGAGCGTTATTGATCGCCACAGCGGCGCTGTCGGCCAGGTTCTGGACCAGATTAACCTCTTCGCTGGTGAACTCTCGATGCTGGTCGAATACCACATCTAGGACGCCGTATACTTCTTCCCGGATTATGATGGGCGCCGCTATGATACCCACTACACCCCATTCTTCATACTGTTCCGTAATGATCTTTTTGCTATTGTCGTCAGCATACAAAGCCGATAATTCCGAAACGTTGCCGACGAGATCGTCGGACCAAATCGCCCGCCGCTCCACAAAGACGCGCCCGGCATACCCTTCCCCTGGCAATACAAAAATCTCCGCCATATCCGGGCCCATTTGGTGCACAGTGGCGACAGCTAGTCCACCTCTTTCCACGTCATATTCGAATAACACACCACCTTGACCCCCGGTGAGTTCAACGGCCTGCTGGACTATCAGGTCCAACACGCTATCCAAGTCATGGTTGGAGGCCAGTTGGGTGGCCTGCCGCTCGCGGGTCTCGGCTTCGCTTAGGAGCCGGGCTTTCTCTAGGGCCAAGGACGCCTGGTCGGCAAAGGCAGTCAGGAGGGAGACTTCATCGTCCGACCACCGGCGTATCGTCTTGTCAAATACGACCAAGACTCCGATCGCTTGATCGTTGACCAGGAGAGGGATGTTAACTCCGGCATGGAAACCGGAGCGTCGAAGATTTTGGCGGGCCGCTTCGTAAGTGAGCAAATCGCCCGTTTCGGCATCCTCGGTCAGATAGGGTTTCTTAGTTGCCAAGACGCGGCCCATGATGCTCTCGCTGTTCTCGGCGATGTAGGTCTCTTTGATCTCGGCGGCCACGGCCAAATGAGCGGTTGCAGAGCCCGTGGCAGCGCGGGGAACCAATTTATTTCCTTCCAATAAACGCAGCGTGGCGGCGGACGCGTCGATCAGCCGAACGGCCTCGTTCACGATCAAGTCTAAGACTTCATCAGTATCGTGCGCGCCGGCCAGCAGATTGGATATCCGGTAAAGGGAGTCCGCACGTTCTCGCTCCGTCTCGGCCCGTTTTTTCTCCCGCTCAGCCTCGTTCAAGAGCCGGGCTTTCTCCAGGGCCAGCGCTGCCTGGTCAGCGAATGCGGATGTCCATAATCGCGAGCACGCCAATGGCGCGGTCATTGCCTAACAGAGGAACTAAAACTGCACTATGGAATCCATGGTTTTCGACGACTTGTTTTCGCTGTTCCAATCTCATCATTGACTCTTCTGCGATATTCTCAATGACAAAATGCCGCTTGGTTGCCATCACGTGACCAAACGGGTGCCCACCTTCTTCTTCGGTGTAAACGGGAAACTCCTCCCTGACAATCGCAAGGAATTTGCTGCCGATTCGGTGGCGGCGCTTGGCACTAGCGCGTCCCCATCTAATAGCCGGATATAGGCGGCGGCCTCCCAACCAACCGGGCGGCCTCGTTCACGATCAGATCCAGTACTTCATCCGTGTCGTGTGCGGCGGCCAGCAGATTAGAGACTTCCTGGAGCGCGTTTGAACGCTCTCGTTCTAGCTTCAGTTCTTCCAGTAGCTGCTTCTTGGTTTTTCTCTCGTCGTTCATGGGTTATCCGCTTAAAAAGTTGCCGGTATTATGACACGATTCAGTTAGGCTGCACACGGGTCTCAGGAGCCCGCAATCCGAACAAGAAACCTAAAAAGACCCGGCCATTTTGGCCGGGTCTTAGGTTTTGCGGTTTAAGAAGCTTTGACTAGTTTAGACCGTTCGCTGCGCCGGTCCCGCATCGCGATCGGAACGATCGACCGGGCAAAGCGGCCCACCAAGCCCGCCTGAAAGTGATCAACCGATACCTGCAAGAGCTCTCTGCTTATTCCCGGACTGCGCACAAGCTCGTCAGCCACCTGGGCGGTGGTGCCCGCAGAAAGGACCAATCGGCTGTCGATCTCATCGTCTTCCAGTCCATTAGCAATCAGGACCAGCATGTCCGCGCTCACCAGCCTCTCGCGGACCTGGTAGAAGACGCCGCCGGCCACGTTTCCATGAAGAACCACTCTTCCAAGTCTTCCGGGTCGAGGAACCTCGCGCCAGGTTTGGAGACTGCCGCCTCGAAATAGAAGGCCTTGATATCGGCGGTGAGATAGCGCAGCAACTGGGGCATCGGGTGAGCAAAACCATCCGGGATTATCATGTCGGCGTCCGTGGAGAAGTTCACCAACACACCCAGCATCTCGTCGATGGAATCCGGCCCCTTGCCGCTGGTTCCGACGGTCGTGCGGCCCCGAGAGCGGAGGCCCTCATCGAACCACGGCCGCAATAGTTGGACCTCGGTACGCAACTGGGCCTTTAACCCATCGGACTCAGTGGCCGGTTCGGGGGTGGGCAAAGTCACTGGCAGGACCAGCCCTCCTCGCCGGGAATATCGTCTTCGAAGATGTCTGGATAGTCGACCAGCGCGGGAGCGGTAGGCTGCTCCACCAGCGCCAGGGTTTGCCGTAACACGTCGATCTGGACATCCGGACGATTTGGCGGTCCCAGCGGCCGGCCCAATGGGAACGGCACCCACAATGCCCGGGGCGGCTTTACCGCTTCTGAGACCGGTCTAATCAGGCTTATCTGGACCGTCGAAATACCGGCGCCACCGTCGTCCACGGCCCGTTCGATGTATTGAGATAGTACGCCCACGGCGTAGGTGCAGTTGGGTCAAACAGGTATCAGCAACACCAGGTTAACGTTGTCTCCGAGAAGGAGTTTGGAGACCTCTGTTGCGGCCGGTTCCATACGTTGGGGCGCGGTTGAGCCCATGAATGAATAGTGCCAGTCCGCGACAGACCCAATCTCCTGGGAGTCGGCCAGGGTCCTCAGGTGGTCTAATGGAAAACACACGTTCACGTCTTGCTGGTAGCCACTGCGGTCGAAGTTCGTGCTCGAGTGTGACATCGCCAGGTATTTGTAGTCAATGTCGCCGGGTATGACCCGGTAGCCGCCCTCGTGGCCGGAGAAAGGCCGGTCGCCGGCCCGGTGAATCGCAGACGTGGTTACGATGGCAACCCGGGCATCGGTCAACTTCGGGGCTTCGACCCAAGGAGTCTGTTCAAAAGGCGAGAGTATCTCCCGCCTAGCCGCTCCAATAAGCTCGCCTGTTCATTTGGATGAATATCTGCCCAACGGACCATGATGAAAATCTCTCGCTTGGTTGTGGATCAATGTTCGTGCTGGGCCAGCTCGATCAGGACTCCCTTCGCCGCGGAAGGGCTCAGAAATCCGATGTCTCCGCCCATCAACCCTTTCCTTGGCACACGGTCACGTAGGTCGATGCCAAGGGCCTCAAGGTTCTTCAACTTCTCTTCGATCCCATCCACTTCAAAGCAAACGTGGTGAAGGCCTTCGCCTTTTTCCTCGATGTGGATCGAGATCGAGCTGCCAGGGCCGGTCCCCTGGAGTAGCTCCAGGTTGGTGTCGCCGATCGGCACGAAGCACCCGCGAACGCCAATGTCTTCTCGGACAATTATCGGGCCTGGCGCCAGCCCAAAGATATTCCTATAAAAGTCGATGCTCGAATCCAGATCGGCCACTGCGATTCCGATATGGTGCACTACGTTGGTGGGGGCCGGTGGCTTTCCGGGAAGGGTCATGGTGAAACCTCTCGTTTAAAAGATGTTTGTTGTGGTTCAGAAACGTGACCTGGCCTTTGGCAGTTCGCCTCGAAACTCTTGGAACAAGCGGTCAACGTTGATCAGGACCCTCTCCGGCTCCACCCAGTCGGCGAATTCGCCCAGGCGGATGGCGCGGCTAGCCTCCTCGACGCTGGAGCCCCGGTTGAATTGCACTCGAGACGCTCGCTTGACCAACCGGAGATATTTCAAGGTTTTGCTAAACGCTTCCTTGTCGCTCACGGGCCCGTGCCCGGGCATCAAAGTGGTCACATCCAGATGTTTTAAGATACCGTCCGCGACCTTGATCCAATTGCTAACATGACCGTCGCGCGCCAACGGAGTTAGGTAGTGGAATGCGACGTCGCCTGAGAACAACACCTTCTCCTCGGGCAGGTAGACCATGGTGTCCCCATAAGTATGGGCCGGACCCGGATGCAGTAATTCGATCACCCGGCCGCCTAGGTGGACGATCATCTTGTCCTGGTAGGTGACGGTTGCGGGAGTCAGCCGGGTCTTGGCCCAGTCTTCCCGGTATTGGGGCCATAGCTGATTCAGCATGTTGACGTCGGCGCCCCGTGTGAGCATGGCTTCCCGGCATCCCTGGTGGGAAACCACCTCCGCAGGCAGGTAGAACTGGTTGCCGAACGAGTGGTCAACATGATGGTGGGTGTTGACTACGTATCTGATCGGTTTATCGGTGACTCTGCGGATCTCTTCTAGATACGGATCGACCATACTAGCTACCATCATGGCGTCGATCACCATCACGCCTTCGCCTCCGACTATGAACCCGGAGTTGCAGATATCCCATCCGACGCCACTATGGACGTAGGCGAAAACGTTATCCGCAATCTCCTGTAGTCCTGACTTCCAAGACGGTATCAGCATCAAGCACCTCCGCCGGCCAAAATCCACCGCGAGAACTCACCAATGATTACGCGGAAACAGACAAGGTTTCAACGAGCTACAGCGCTGTCAGCCCGCCGTAGGTTTCCGGACGCCGGTCACGGAAGAACTGCCAGGTGGCCCGCACTTCCGCTATCTCTTCCAGCTCCAGGTCCGCCACGATCACTTCGTCTTGGTCACGGGTGCCCTGGGCGATTATCTGGCCCTTGGGGTTGCAGAAGTAGCTCTTCCCGAAAAACTCTCCGATGTTCCAAGGTTCCTCGTGGCCGACGCGGTTGATGGCGCCTACGAAATACCCGTTGGCAACGGCGTGGGCCGGTTGCTCTAGCTCCCAGAGGTATTCGGATAATCCCGCGACGGTCGCGGACGGATTGAAGACGATCTCGGCGCCGTTGAGGCCCAGGGCCCTGGCGCCTTCGGGAAAGTGACGGTCGTAGCAGATGTACACGCCGATGGTCCCAACACTGGTGGCGAAAACCGGATATCCGCTGTTGCCGGGCTTGAAGTAGAACTTCTCCCAGAACCCAGGGGCGAGGTGGGGGATGTGCGTTTTGCGGTACTTGCCCAAATAGGAGCCGTCAGCATCCAGCACCGCCGCAGTGTTATAGAAAACGCCGGCCATCTCCTCTTCATAAACCGGGACGATCAGCACCATATTGTGCAATTTCGCCAGGTTCTGCATCAGGCGGATTGTCGGACCGTCGGGCACTCGTTCCACCATCGAATACCAACGGGCGTCTTGTTCGGCGCAGAAATATGGCCCATAGAAGAGTTCTTGCAGGCAGAGGACCTGCACGCCTTCGGCTGCCGCCTGCTCGATCAATGCGACGTGTTTGTCGATCATGAATTGTTTCAGCCGGTCGATCGCCTGTGGCGCATCGGGGCCTACGCTGGCTTGAATCAACCCTGCTCGTACGATTCTCGGCATACTACCTCTAGGCGAGTTAGGTTACTTGACCTGGTATATGGGCCAGACTGAGCGGACTTCTGGCCCATATAACAATACCGTATACCAAATACCGAAGTAGCCCGGACCGAGACGGGGTTAGGCCGGCGCGATAAACTCTACAGCGCGTTCCGCCATCATGAGGACCGTTGCATGGCTTCCGCCTGACCTGGTGATCTTCGGCTTCACCGACGCGTCGATCACCGACAACCCCGTTATTCCCTTGACGTTGCAGTATTGGTCAACAACCGCCATCGGGTCTGAATCGGGTCCCATCTTGCAGGTCCCGGACACGTGCCTGGCGGTTCCGACCGTTTGGCGTATGTATAGGTCCAACGCATCGTCGTCGGCCAGGATGTCATTCGTCGGGTAGAGACGGCGGTCGCACACGTCTTTGTAGGCGCCGGTCTCAAGGAAATCAGCGGCCTTCCTTATGCCCTCCCGCACCCGGCGTTTGTCATTTGGGTCCTGGAGATAACGGTAGTTAAAGGTGGGCTGCACCGAGGGATCAGCAGACGCAAGGTTGACGTAGCCCGAGCCGTCAGGCAACCCGAGTGTGACCGAGATTCTCGCCACCCGGTCGGCCGGCACATCGTCATTCAGGAACTTGGTCCGCAGACCGGGGACGCGCTCCGGCCGTTCATCGACCATCGGCGTGGTCCTCATCAACATGTCGTTGACTTCGCTCGACCCGTCAGACGTGTAGTGCAGACCAAAGTGCACCCCATCGACATCGCCAAAGAGGGACAGTCCGTCTTTGACCTTGAAGGTAACCTGGGCGCTCAGATGGTTCATCAGGTTCTGCCCCACACCAGGAAGGTCCTGAATGACCGGTATACCGAATTGCTCAAGTTGGTCCTTGGGGCCGACTCCCGACAGCATGAGCAGGTGGGGCGACTTGATAGCCCCAGCGCTCAAAACAACACGTTCCGCTTCGATGGTGAAGATCTCGCCCCCGCTTTCTACTTCGACGCCGACGGCCTTCATGTCCTCGATCAATACCTTCCTGGCGAAGACCCCGCCCCTTACCGTGAGGTTGAGGCGGTGCCGCATGGGGTTCAGGTAAGTGATCGCGGCGCTCATCCTCCAACCGTCCAGGTTGTTCGACGGCCACACGCCAACGCCCGCGGGGTTGGGGCCGTTGGTGTCTTCTACCGTCCCGAAACCTTCATCCAAGCAGGCGGCGTGGAAGGCCTTTTGGATGTCTGGCGTTGGACCGGTCTGACGACGCCTTACGGGAATCGGACCGTCTGTCCCATGAAAATCGTCGCGGACGTCGAGGTCGCGTTCAGATTTCCTGAAGAACGGCAGGACTTTGTCGTACGACCATTGGTCATTGCCCATCGCGGCCCAGGAGTCGAAATCCTCGGGCAAACCTCTCTGCATGGCCGCGCCATTGATCGACGACCCTCCACCGATCACCTTGCCCTGGGCCACGTGTATCTCCCCTTGCTCCTCGGTGGCCGTTCCTCGCAGGGCCCAGTTGTGCTCCGACTCTGGGGATTCCGCGAAACCCGTGGTGGCGTACTTTATTTCGTCCGGAAGGCTGTCTGTGTCCGGGTAGTCCGTCCCAGCTTCCAGCAACAGGATGGAGGTATTCGCGTTCTCGGCCAATCTGGCGGCCAGCACTGATCCAGCGGCCCCACCGCCGACGATAACAACATCGTATTTCATGGATTCTCCCTGATCTATTTGTCATCTGGACTATGACTTCCCAGATGCCACTGATTCCCCGAATGGGTGTATGTCCCGGTGATACTACACCGAGACCATTATTCGGGCAACAACTTGGGCCGCGGGCGGCATTGTCACGTCGACCACAACCGCGGGTTGCTTGCCGTCCGCTTTAAAACTAAGACACAGATTCCCGCTCTATGACGTGGAGGTACATGAAAGCGCCGCTCAGGAGAGTGGCTTCTTCACAGTGGCCGCCGATCACCTCACCCGACGGACGGGCCGCGGCGATGTGAATGTGCACCCGTAGGCCACCGTCCGGCAATGGTTGAATGTACCCTTCCGCGCTAACTACCTCCAGGGTTTCGGTGATGACGTGCCTCTGAAATTCAGGGGCGCCTTCTTCCCAGCTGCAGAGGTTGCGCAGTTTCAGTTCACTCAAGCTCCCGATGCAGGACGTCACGATGGCTTCCCTGATGCCTTCCGCCCGCGCCAGTGATTCAAGGGTTTCGACCAATGATTCTCCAGCTTGAAACTTTCGGTACAGGATGTCTGAGGTTTTTGATTCCCATTCTTGTACTGCCATTCACTCTCCTAGGGCTTAGACGAATCCTGGCTAGTATAGCGGCCCTGCGGGTTCCCGATAGTGGCGCTCGTGTGTACAATTTGCAGGGGCGCGGCGGGTCAGGCCGCCGCGAGCCTAGGCCCAAGGGCGGTTCCCGGCACAATAAGAGGAGTAACTAAGATGGTGGCGAACTCGATCCCACTGGCAAAACAGGTTATCCAGGACCGGCCGGTAGCCGTCGCTCTCGATGACGAACAGGAGAGTCGATTTCAGCGTCTGCTGAAGGAGGCGACGATGATCGACCTCCATCAGCACCCGATGGTTAAGCCGGAAGACCCCAGCCGGCTCCTGGAGTACCTGCGAGGCGACACCCTTGAGTGGGGCTACGAGGCGGTGCGCCACGGTGGTTTTACTGCGGTTGGGACGGCCAATGTCTACCGGGGCATGGTGAAAACCGACGAGATGTCCTTTATCCGGTTCGAAGACCTGTTGGATGAGATCGGCATGATGCTGTCAGACATCGGCCGTCACGACGGCGTCGTCCAAGTCGGCAACGCCGATGAGATCGAGGCGGCAAAGCGGCATGGACAGGTGGGTTTCTTGCCCACGGTTGAACACCTGGCCATCGGCAACGAATTGCAGCGTTTGGACGTGCTCTACAGCGCCGGCGTCAGGCTGGCGGGGCTAACCTACCGGCGCAAGAACTATATCGGGGACGGCCACCTAGAGCGCAACGACGGCGGGCTGAGCCTGTTCGGGATCGAGGTCGTTAAGAGGATGAACGAACTCGGCATGGTGGTCGACCTTTCCCACGCGTCTTTCCGGACGGCGATGGACGCCATCGAGTTCTCCGAAGCTCCGGTCGCCTTTAGCCACGACGGGTCATACACCCTAGGCCAGCAACAGGGCGGCGGGGAGTACGCTTCGGGGCGGTTGAGGAGGGACGAGGAGCTGGTGGCCTGCGCGCAAAAAGGCGGAATCATCGGGGTCACCGTGCAACCGTCGGTCATAAGTAGCTGGGGGTCTACGCTGAGCATCGAGCTTCTGCTGGACCACTACGACTATATGGTGAAGTTGTTGGGCATCGACCACGTGGCCATCGGCACAGATTCCAGCATCGGGGAGAGAAGCTCGGGCTTTATCACCGGCGTCGAATCCATCGCCGAAGCCAAGAACATCATCCGGGGACTCATCACCCGGGGTTATTCAGACGCCGACATCATCAAGATCACCGGCGGCAACGCCCTGGCGTTTTTCCGAAAGGTCATGGGCAGGTAGACCGCTTCCCATTTTTTGGACCGAGAAACACCCGCCAATCAGCCCGCTTCATTCACGATAGCTGGAAGCCTCATGGTGAACTTTGGCCCTTGGCCGGCTTCAGTCTCCACTAAGACCGTGCCGCCCTTGATTTCCACCAATAGGATACCGCCGGGAGCCATGTTGGCCGTCTACTCAGTGCAGTGTGAAGTAGAAAGTAGCGCCCTGATCGGGGGCACTCTCGGCCCAGATCTGGCCGCCATGGCGGTTAATTATCCGCTGCACCGTGGCCAGCCCGATCCCGGAGCCTTCGAATTCGCTTGCGTCGTGAAGCCTCTGGAAGGCCCCGAACAGGCGATCGGCATACGCCATATCGAAGCCGGAGCCGTCGTCCCGGACGAAACATGTTCGCTTACCGTCATCCTCGGTCAGCCCGAACTCTATCCTGGCCTCTTGTTTCTTCCCGGTGTACTTCCACGCGTTGCCTAGAAGGTTCTCCAGAGCCACTCTCAACAGCCTGGTGTCTCCGTTCAGCACTACGCCGTCTTGGATCACGAACTCCACCTGACGCTGAGGGTCGCGTTCCTGAAGCCCGGTCACGATGGTCCTGGCGAGGTCACTAAGGTTAACGTTTTCGCGGCGCATATCGCCGCGTGTTACCTGCGAGAGTGCCAACAGATCGTCTATAAGCTGGCCCATGCGCTCGCTTCCCGTACGGACCCGCTCCAGATAGTGTTGGGCTTGCTCGTCCAGCACGTCGGAGTATTCATTCATCAGGGCTTGGCTGAACCCGTCGATGCCCCGCAGCGGCGCCCGCAGGTCATGGGAGACCGAGTAAGAGAAAGCCTCCAGTTCTTGATTGGTGGCGTCTAGTTCCGCGGTTCGATGCTGGATTTCTTCTATGAAGCCGACGTTACCGATGGCCACGGCGGCGCTGTCGGCCAGGGATTGGAGGAGTTGGATCTCCCCATCGGTGAATGCGTGGGGTTCATAGAAGTTTACGGTTAGCGCGCCGTAGGCTTCGTCGCGAGTAATGATGGGCACCGACAAACCGGCCCGTATACCTAATTTTTCAACTACGGTTTCTCTCCATACGGTGTCTGCCAGCAACGTCTCGTCCTCTAGGTAATCCTGGCTCCAAACTGGGCGCCTTTCTGCGTAAGCCCGCCCTGCAGTTCCGGCTCCAAGGGGGTTGACCAAGTCCTCGCCAAGCGCAGAATCTACTTCAGCGGTGGTAGGCGGCAAAACTAGCCCGCCTTTGGCTTCGTCGTATCTTGTGATAGCACAGATATCGCTCCTAAGGAGCTCCTTGGCCTTTTCGCTGATTAAATCTAG
>Ga0066376_10004194_pt1 | contig 12596 bp, 9 predicted proteins | sample Knorr_S15_td_Bot_FD_77009 | JGI IMG/M metagenome (GOLD analysis project Ga0066376, IMG submission 77009) | Marine microbial communities from Southern Atlantic Ocean transect - Knorr_S15_td_Bottom_ad_5009_LV_A | ecosystem: Environmental > Aquatic > Marine > Oceanic | place: Southern Atlantic... | reverse complement strand
CCAATCGCCAAGAGCGAGTGAACCGTTTGCCCAGTCAACACCGTTGAGTGCACCGGTTAGGTGGTGACGAACGTCATAACCGTAGTCGCCAGCGATTGTGCCGGAGAAATGTAGCCAGCTACGAGCGTTGTCGAAGTTCCACTGTGCACCAGCGTTTACACCAGCAGCTGGTGCTTCGTTGTCCACGCTTGTCCAACGAGTTTGGAGCAGTCCATTAATAGTCATAGACCAGTTGCCATCTGCGGAACCAACGGTGAAGCCATTGTTCCATCCAGCTGTTGCGCCAGATCCTTGAAGGCTTGCACGTGTGTCTGCATCAGCAAGAACATCATGTACGAGGCTACGAATTTCGTCTGCACGAGTATCGTTAAGCCAGTTTGCGTTAGTTGCAGCTGAAAGTTCGGAAATCCGAGCTTCAGCTGCCTCGAGGCGAGCTTGTAGGTCAGCGTTCGTATCGCTACCAGCAAAGCCAGCACTAGTAAGCGTCAGTGTTGCGACGCCGAGAAGGTAAAGGTGACTCATAGTCATCTCTCCTATTAAATTTCGAACGCATCGACCGACTCCCGTGGCGTCGCGTCCTAACCATTCCATCCGTCCGCATCATTCCAGCCAACACGGCTGGAACGGACGATTGTTCCCTATCGGTCTACGGAGACCGAAAAGTTGAAGGCGGGATAGTAACCAGTTCTCAGAGTTTGGCTAGACCCACCTGCTAAAAGATGAAAAAAAAGAGTACATTGGCATTGAAAAAATACGTAACTCATTGTTATTTAAGCACTTATCAATATCATGCAATTCCCACTTTTTCAGGGTCCGATAACCTATGTTGGATTGTTTCATCAATCGCGTTATTATCGATAAACTCTTCTAAATCACCAATAGAGGCGACTCCGATTGACCCTGTACCCCCTAATTCTTTTTGAGTTATCGGAACTATTATTTTTTTATACCCTCTTCGCCTTGCTTGGGCTATTCGTTGTTCTATTTGAGGCACACATCGAACCTCACCACCAAGCCCTACCTCTCCAATAGCACAAACATCAGAGGGAAGCGCAAGCCCGCGGTATGCACCCATGATTGCTACGCATACGGCTACATCGACAGCGGGCTCGGTGAGCTTCAGCCCTCCCACTGTGCTTGTATAGATGTCTTGTGCACTTAGGTCAATGTGTGCATGTTGCTCAATCACCGCTGTAAGCATCGTTAAACGGGTTCCATCAAGCCCATTTGCCCTGCGTCGTGCTTGCCCAAATGTTCCCTGCGCGACCAATGCTTGCACTTCAATGAGTAAGCACCGCGATCCATGCAGTGCTGGGCAAACAACTGCCCCGGGCCTTGGAGGTGCGTCTGGGTCTAAAAACGCTGCTGCATCATCCACCTGCAAGAGACCAAACTCCCCCATTTCAAATAAACCAATCTCCAATGTCGTTCCAAAACGATTCTTCACCCCTCGAAGCCCCCGCAGGGCGTAATGTCGATCACCCTCAAAATTGAGCACTACATCGACGAGATGCTCAAGAACGCGAGGACCTGCAAGAGTGCCATCCTTTGTGACGTGCCCGACAATCATCACTGCCATTTCCAACTGTCTTGCGAGATACACGAGTTCCAAACAACATCTGCGTATTTGTGTCACACTTCCGGGGGTTGAATCCAGATCAGCGCGGTAGACCATCTGGATGGAGTCCACGATGAGGAGTTTTGGTCGCAATTTTAAAACTTGCTCGGTAATCCGTTCTAAATCAGTATCAGAAAGTACGTATACCCCTTGTAGATTGGCTGATTCCATGCCTTCAAGTACCCGCTCTGCTCGTAATTTACATTGATACGCTGATTCCTCGCTCGTTGCGTACAACACACGTTCTTCCGTACCAATCGCTGCTTGCATCATCAGCGTCGATTTTCCAATTCCAGGATCACCACCAACTAGTACAACGCTTCCAACAACAAGTCCACCACCCAACACTCGGTCTAGTTCATCGATGCCTGTACGTATCCTTCCGATTAAAGGTGTTTGGATATCGGGCAGTTGAATCGCTTCTTTGTCACCGCCAAACTGATGAACCCTAGCAGCGAACGCTGCAGCTGCATTCGATGTTGTACGTTTTGGTTCGTGCTTCGTTGCAACGAGCGTGTCCCATTCACCGCAATGCGTACACTTTCCCATCCATGTTGAGGCAGTCGCATTGCATACTGAACAAGAATACATTGACTTCACCATGCGCGGAAGCATACTCGAAGAATCTGACGACACCGTGTCAGTAGGAGGAAAAATTATTTGTATACTTTTGTCGTGGTTGGAGTAACGTCTCAGTGTACGAATAACCAACCAGGACACCCAAGAAATTATCTCTTAACGATAATTTCTACTGGATGTCCCTTTGGTGTACTCGGGACATACGCCAAGCCCAGCGACTCCACCCCCGAATAGATTCACGCTTTTGCTTTTTCGTGAGAGTTGTAAAATGTCCATCCTTGCCAAAGGCAGTTTCTTTTCGCCACGCAAGATAACTTCCCGGACCTGTCCTGAATTTGCAACGTACAAGCAACGAAATGGATACCCAAAGACCGCCAATCATGATTCTGTGCTTGACTCCTTCGTTGGTGGGCTAAACCGGCTACCGATCAATTCAATACGCTTATTCGTTTCATTCGTAGGGAGTAACGGTCTTGCAATGCTCATGATGACGAGTGCAACAATGGAACCAGTCCACAAATACGAGGTCCATCCAAGATACATATATAGAGAGACGATTAATACCAATAAAAGTGACGTTGGAATCATGCCTTCCCAAGCAAGTCGCATCAATTGGTCGAATCGGAAGCGTGGTAAGGTCCAACGAATCATCATTGCCAAGAAGACAAGCAAGAAGACTTTGCAAAGAACGATGCCGAATTGAAGAAGAATCATGAGGAAGCCGCCTGTGGCTGGTAAATCCCAACCTGTGATTGGATTGAGTGACCAACCACCAAGGAAAAGCGTTGTAAAGAACGCCGCGCCAACAAAGAGATGAATGTACTCACCCAAAAAGAAAAGTGCCCAACGCATGGAAGAGTATTCCGTGTGCCAGCCACCCACTAACTCTTGTTCGGCTTCAGCAAGATCAAACGGTGCTCGATTCGACTCGGCGAGCAAACAAATGTAAAACAATATGGCAACAAGGGGTTGTTGCACGATGTTCCATTGCCCTGCAAGTTGCTGTGTAACAATTGACTCGGGAAGAAGTGTTCCCGAAACCAAGACAACACAAAGAAGGGATAGCCCCAAAGGAATTTCGTAACTAATAATTTGTGCGCCTGCTCGCAGTCCACCGAGAAACGAATACTTGTTGTTCGATGCCCAACCTCCGAGTGAAACACCGTACACACCCAGCGATGCAGTTGCAACAATATAAATCACACCAATGTTGATGTTCGCGCCCATGACCGCAACTGTTTCGCCACCTGAAAGTTCTAGACCTCGAGCCCATGGAATGACAAGGAAGCCAATCATGGCGGGTATCACTGTCAAAGCAGGTGCAAGTGTAAACAACCCTTTGTCCGCACCTTTGGGCATAAAGTCTTCTTTGAGAAATAATTTAAGACCGTCAGCAATGGGTTGCAATAATCCAAACTTGCCGACACGGTCTGGTCCAATTCGGTCTTGTACCCATGCGCTCACCTTGCGTTCGAGCAAAATGAAGTACGCTGCTGCCCCAAGAGCAAGATGAAAAATAACCAAAATGACAACAACGGAAGTGAGTAATTGAGGTGTGATAAATGTGGGTACCCAATCAGGCATACACGAGAATTATACCTTACGGATACACCATAGGGTCCTACAGTAAATTCAACTATAGGTGATTAGAGGTACACCTCAGTAACTGTACGTTAAACCGGGACACCCAAGATGTCACGACTGAGTCGTAACATCTACTGAATGTCCCTTTGGTGTGACCGAACACGAAATAGAACTCGGAAAATAATCTTGTAGGGCAGCGACGTGCCATGTTCCACCCCGCAACGCTTCGATTGCAGCGACCGCAGCCCGTGCACCTGTGATTGTCGTCACCATAGGAATTCTCGCACCCACCGCCATTGCCCGAATTTGCCCCTCGTCAGTCTGAGCTCCTGTTCGCGTTGGCGTATTAATGATGAGATCAATTTCACCATTGGCAATTTTGTCGAGAATATTCGGTCTTGCACCTTCTGAGATTTTTCGGATGAGTTGCGTGTCCACACTATGCGAGGAAAGAAGGTCGCGAGTACCCCTCGTTGTAAAGACAGTAAACCCCATTGATACAAGTGAGCGGGCTACTTCAACCGCGTGTATCTTGTCACTATCTCGAATTGAAAGAAATACTTGCCCAGAAGTTGGCAACGCACGACTTACCGCCATTTTCGCTTTTGCAAGCGCAATTGGTAAGGATCGATCCATGCCCATCACTTCACCGGTTGACCGCATCTCTGGTCCAAGCACAACATCCACTCCCGGAAATTTCTCAAAAGGAAAGGCCGGCTCTTTGACGGCAAAGAAACCGGTGTCAGGAATTTCTTTTACATCCAGTGCTTCAAGTGAACTGCCCATCATCACTTTTGCAGCAATTCTTGACCAAGGACATCCCTTTGCTTTTGCCACAAATGGCACAGTCCGCGACGCACGCGGGTTGACTTCAATCACATAGACCGTTTCATCCTTCACTGCAAACTGAACATTCATTAACCCCCGAACCTTCAAACGCTTTGCCATTGCACATGCTTGACGGCATAGTTCATCGACAATTGAATTGGGCAGTGAGTGAGGCGGCAACACACAACTGCTGTCACCGCTATGAATACCCGCCTGCTCAATGTGTTCCATGACACCACACACAATCGCCTGAGAAGTATCATTTGAAAGTTCAACTTGCTTTGAGGCGGTTTCTTCATGTGGAATAAAGTCAGCAACAACATCGATGTCGATTTCAATTGCTTCGGAGAGGAATCGGTCAATCAATACGGGTGCATGTTCAAGTTCAGAAACATCAACAGCAGATTGCATGTAATACCGAAGCGCAGATTCGTCGCTGCAAATTTCCATTCCTCGTCCACCGAGGACATAACTCGGACGAACGATTACGGGATATCCAATTTCCTCCGCCGTTCCAACCGCTTCTTCAAGAGAGTACGCAATGCCGTTTTCTGGTTGACGCAATTTAAGTTCATCTAGCATCGCCTTGAAACGGTCTCGATCCTCTGCTAAATCAATGGCTTCCAACCCTGTTCCAATAATCGGAACACCCGCAGCAACTAACCCATGCGCTAAGTTGAGTGGGGTTTGTCCACCAAACTGCACGATAACCCCAGTAACATTTCCCTCTCGATTCATAATCTCACTGCCACCTCCATTAAGGCGTTCCAAAATGTTGAGCGTATCTTCTAATGTCAGTGGTTCAAAAAACAATAAATCGCTCGTATCAAAATCGGTACTCACAGTTTCGGGGTTGGAGTTCACCATCACCGATTCAAAGCCCATTTCTTTTGCAGCAAACGATGCTTGGCAACAACAGTAATCAAACTCGATACCCTGCCCAATTCTGTTCGGTCCACCGCCAAGAATGACAATCTTTTGCTGATCGCTCACTCGAACCTCGTCGTCAAACATCTCCCCTTCACCAAGTTGGCGTAGTGGGCGCTCATACGTTGAGTAATAATAGGGTGTTGCTGCTTCAAACTCAGCAGCGCAGGTGTCGACGAGTTTATATACAGGTTCAACGCCTAGTTGTTTTCGGAATTTTCGGACTTGAAGAATCGTTTCAGTTGAGATTACTCCTTTGTACAGATACGCAAGTTGTGGATCAGAATATCCCAACTCTTTTGCGCGTCGCATCATCGACACAGATAACTCTTCAAGTGAATTGATTGAAAGCAACTCATCTTCAAATTCAACGAGTTGTGCAAATTGGTCTAAGAACCACGGGTCTATTCGCGTCAGTTCATGTATCCGTTCAAGTGACCATCCCATTTTCAAGGCATATCGAATGTAATACATCCGCCCCTGGCTCGGCACCGATAGTTTTCGAATCATGGTGTCATCATCAATTGGCCATGTTGCTTCCTCGTCACCTCGTTTCGCTCTGAGCCATTCATCATTTTTGTCAAGTCCAAAACCAAATCGCTTCACTTCCATGGAACGAATTGCCTTTTGAAAACTTTCTTTAAATGTTCGACCGATGCTCATCGCCTCGCCGACCGATTTCATTTGCGTTGTTAATGTTTCGTCTGCTTCTGGAAACTTTTCAAATGTCCAGCGTGGCATTTTTGTGACGACGTAGTCGATTGATGGTTCAAAACAAGCAGAAGTTGTTTGGGTAATATCGTTTCGTAATTCATCAAGCGTATACCCAATCGCAAGTTTCGCGGCGATACTCGCAATGGGGAAGCCAGTCGCTTTTGAAGCGAGTGCTGAACTTCGTGAAACACGTGGATTCATCTCAATCACAACGAGTTTTCCATTTTCAGGATTCACTGCAAACTGCACATTTGATCCGCCCGTGTCTACACCGACCTCTCTCATGATGGCAAGTGCGCCATCTCGCATGCGTTGGTATTCTTTATCCGTGAGCGTCATAATTGGTGCGACTGTGATGGAGTCACCCGTGTGCACACCCATTGGGTCAATATTTTCAATGCCACAGACAACAACACAGTTGTCGTTCTTATCCCGCACAACTTCAAGTTCAAATTCTTTCCAACCCAATAGCGACTCATCGATAAGAACTTGATTGATTCTTGACGCTTCAAGACCTCTACGAACAATTTCGACAAATTCATCGCGGTTGTACGCAATACCGCCACCCGTACCACCAAGGGTAAACGCTGGGCGAATGATGGCAGGCAAACCGATTTCTTCGATGAACAGTTCCGCTTCTTGGATTGATGAAACTGTTTTGCTATTTGCTTGTTCTAAACCGGCGCGTTTTACGACTTGGCGAAACTCTTCACGGTCCTCTGCGCGAAAAATAATTTCTCTTGTTGCCCCAATCATCTCCACATTAAATTCAGTAAGGATGCCGAGTTCATCGAGTTCACACGCACAATTCAACGCCGTTTGTCCACCGATTGTTGGAAGCAACGCATCAATAGGGAAGCCAGTATCTCTTTCTCGTTGCAAGACACGACGAACTGCTTCGGGAGTAATTGGCTCAATGTAGGTCCGATCCGAAAATTCGGGGTCAGTCATGATGGTCGCTGGATTGGAGTTCACCAATACAACACGAAAGCCCTCCTCTCGAAGGGCTTTACACGCCTGAGTGCCGGAATAGTCAAACTCGCACCCTTGACCAATAACGATTGGCCCAGAGCCGAGAATCAAAATCGAATGAATATCATCTCTTCGAGGCATAACGGCGTGATGTCTGCAAGCGCAAACTTGTGGCAGGATACCTATGAATGGCTCTCTCGGCTAGCATAGGGGGAACCAAATGTTGATGTTTGCCATTTCCATTGCCATGACATGCCTAGGAATCGCTGCGATTCAGCGATTTCTCATGCCAATTCTTGCAAACTATGCGATGGGTGATGCGCCAGCTGCCTTGCTTTGGTTGTTGAACAAGGTGTATGTTCGGTGGATTCACCATGTGAAGGCTCAGGGGTGTGAAATTATTCCAAAATCAGTACATCCGGGCAAACTCATCGTCGTATGTAAGCATCAGAGTCCCATTGACCCCCTTTTAGTGCAATCGCAGTGTCGCTTTAAAATTCGGTGGTTGATGGCAGAAGAATATATGTTTCCATCCTTGGATTTTGTATGGAAATATTCTCAAGTCATCCCAATTGCCAGAGATGGTCGGGATGCCACTGGATTGCGGGTCGCGCTTCGATATTTGAAGCAAAATGGAGTCATTGGCATTTTTCCCGAGGGTGGGATTAAACAGCCTAGAGAAGCTATCCACCCATTTGCAGAGGGAATAGGTGCAATGATTTCACACACCAATGCCAAGGTACTCCTTGTCGCCGTTGACGGTACACCACGCAATGACGAAATGGGAGACGCCATTTTTGAGCGTTCTCATTCAAGAGTCAACTTCATCGATCTCATTGAATATCCAGAATCAACAACGAAATCTGAAATAACCGCTGACCTTAGAAGTCGATTATCCCAAGCAACGGGTTGGTCGTTGGTAAACTAACGGTGATGATTACCCGAATCAGAGGCGAACTTGCTGAGTTAACCGAACAATCTGCATTGATTCATGTCGAAGCGTTGACGTATGAGTTACTCGTTCCTGCAGCCGATGTGCCTACTCTTTTAAGTAAGATTGGCATGCCGGTCGAATTTTTTACATTACATTATCTCGAAGGGCAATCACAGGGCAGTTCTTTTATACCAAGGCTCATTGGTTTTTCATCTGAACAAGACCGAGCATTCTTTGTACTCTTCACGACGGTTAAAGGAATTGGGAACCGAAAGGCACTCCGAGCCTTGGTTCGACCGTTTATGGAAACGGCTACCGCTATCGCTAACCGAGACACAGCGGCACTCACCAGTATGCCTGAAATCGGGAAACGTTCTGCCGAAACAATAATTGCTGAACTTCATGGTAAAGTCGATGTGTTTGCATTAGAAGTTGCTTCAACCATCGAAGTAACTATGCCAGCATGCTGCGAAGATGCTATTTCGATGCTCGTTCAACTTGGCGAAACAAAGCGGGATGCAAAACTACTTGTACGGCGCGCGTACGACATTGATCCCAAAATTACATCCGCGGACCAACTTGTTCAATCTTCTTTTCAACTCAAAGGAACTCCATGAGACACGCAATGATTATGGCGGGTGGAAGTGGGACTCGGCTTTGGCCGATGAGTCGAGGGTCAACACCAAAACAATTGATTGGTTTGTTCGTTGGTAAATCTCTACTTGAAATTGCTGCAGAGCGACTTAACGGAGTTGTTGAACCAAGTAGGCGATGGATTTGTGCGGGTCAACAACATGCAGAACTCATTTGCGAAACATTACAGTTACCCGCTTCGCAAATACTTGGCGAACCAGAGGGTCGTGACACATTGAACGCTGTTGGGTTTACTGCGACAGTGTTGCACAAACTTGATACCGATGCGGTGTTCGCTGTTCTTACAGCTGATCACATTATTCGTCCGCAAGAAGAGTTTGCACGATGTCTTGATGTTGGTTTTTCACTTGTTGAAGAAGATCCATCTCGTTTTGTAACATTCGGAATTACTCCAACGACCCCAGCAACCGGCTACGGGTACGTTGAACTCGGTGATGCCATTGGTGAGAACGCCTATGCATGTAAGCGCTTTGTAGAAAAACCTGATGCAAAAACTGCAAAAGAGTACATTGCATCAGGAAACTTCGCGTGGAATAGTGGGATGTTTGTTTTTCATGCAGGCACATTTTTAGATGCCTTGCAACGCATGCAACCCGAATCTGCCACTGGCTTGCAGAAAATTGGTGACAATTGGGGAACTGACAAACAACAGGAAGTGCTTGATGAAATATACCCGACCCTTCCAAAAATTAGCGTTGATTATGGCATGATGGAACCCGCATCCGATGATGATTCCATTTCAATCGTGACTGTGCCGATGCAGGTGGAATGGCTCGATGTTGGTTCGTGGCCGAGTTACGGTGATACGCTTGACGCTGATACAGATGGAAATAGAAGCGATACGACAGTGGTCAATCTTGACTCAACAAACGTGCTGAGTGTTTCGGATGACCCATCACACACCATCGCGACAATTGGATGCAAGGATCTTGTCGTTGTACATACCGGCGATGTCACGTTGGTATTCCCCGCATCCGAAGCGCAGCGCGTCAAAGAAATGCACGCGGTAGTCGACCCCTCGTTGCAATGAGATACCTTGCAATAGACCTCGGTGACCGGCGTACCGGAATTGCAATAGGCGACGATGAATTGCGGATGGCTCAACCAGTTTGTGTATTGGAAGTTGGAATAGGACCCCGCCTGATTGATGAAATCGTGAAGACGATACGCGATCAAGATGCTGATGCTCTTGTCATCGGTTTACCCTTGAACATGGATGGTACCGCAGGTGGTCGCGTAGACATAACGAATACATTTGCTGACCAACTCCACCAAGAAACAAGCGTACCCATTCATTTCCAAGATGAACGCTTGACAAGTGCTGCCGCTGAAGAACAACTTGCCCAGTCTGGAAAAACCCACAAGCAAAAGAAGAAAATACGCGATGCCCTTGCGGCCACTGAAATATTGAACGATTTTCTTGCAAAACTTCAGTAACCAAATACACTAAAGGGACATCCAGCATTTCTTGGGTGTCCTGGTTTGCTGTACGTCTACTGAGGCGTAACTCCAATCACTGATTAACTATGAAAATATGCGTAACGCCACCGAGATTCAGTGTTGGAGCGTTGCTTGATGCAATAATCAACCATGAATTGCAATTCTTAGTGAACTTTTCTGGCAACTCGGCAAGGTCCTCGCCGTCACTGATACAACAATCCACTGTAACACCCTCGGGCAGACCATCGCGGACATGGTGTACTTGTTCTTCAGGAATACCGGAATGTGCAGAAATTGCAATTTGAATGGAATCTGACTCGGACGACTCACCAAAAAACCAAAGTTGCGTTTTTCCCCATGGGAACATTCGCAAATCGGGGTCAAACATGAGGCGTGCATAGAAATCGTCGAGGGTATCCGATTCACTCAATGCTACATTGAACTCCCCTCTTGACGTCACACATTGCATCGCTTGTCGCATGAGTTCCTTGGAGACCTCATCGAGATGTGAATCCTTGCACTTTGAATGAACGACACGATCAGTCATGCTTAGATTTCTTTTTTCTATTTGACAATTGACATTTTACTGCAATGTACTCATCCATTTCGCGGATTGAATTTCTCTGGAACACGCTTCCATGATTACCGTTTTCGATGACTCGAATCATGGCATCAAAGTCCTGTTCATTAAAAAATGATTGGAGTTGAATGACAGCTTCTTCCAAGTAGAAGGTATCTAATCCACCCGCAATGATGTTAATTTTATTCGCAAGTTTTGGCGAAATGGTTTCCCAGTTTTCTTCAAGGATACGTCGAATGTCATACTTCTTCCAGTGCTCCACAACTTCTTTGTTCACCTTTCCAGTTTCGCGGTTGAACATCTGCACAGGACGACCATCATTGCCTCTTGGGCTGAAGACCCATTCAAATGAACCAATTTGACCACCATCTTTGATGACATCATCCATCGCGACAAACCCACGAGTCCACAACATTGGGATGTCTCCATTTCTCGCTAAAGGTCGTTCATTTCCGTCGCTATCGACGTACATGTTCGCGTCATCAGCATACAAATCGACAGTTTGAAAGTAGTGAAAGTCGATGGGGTCTGGTGCAAGTGCCCACGCACCCCCAAAGAAATCTGGATTCATCACCTGCAACCACATTGCCGTCCATCCACCAGAAGAGAGCCCCGCAAGGAATCGTCGATTGGACGAACCGCCGAGGTTATATGTTTCTTCAAGATAGGGAATCCACTCATTGATGAGTGCTTGCATTCGGGGTCCGTTGTTTTGGGAATCTGCAAATGTATGGTGGCCACTATGGGTTTTAGCGTTCAGAACAACACGACAGATTTGGTCATCGTACTCTGATAATGAAAACATCCTCTGCAACATTTGACCTTCGTAGTGGTCGCTTCCAAAACCACCAATCCAGTACATCACTGGGTAGGGTTCTTCTCGAGAGGGGTCGTACTCATCGGGAACAATCACACTGGCGACATGCCTTACCTCGCGACCATAAAAGTCGCTCAGAAGAGCGCTTGGTTTCTCATCAAGAAGCAAGTTGTCATTCCTCACCCATCGTCGTTTTGAAACTGGGCGATGTAATTTGAGATGAATCGTTCCAGTGATAGAACCACTCCCTTCAAACGAAACAGTATCTCCATACAAACCTCCTGGGGCAGCGAGGTCAGAGTAATCATTCATGGAACGAAACACTGCGACTGCTTTCCATGTTGCATCTTCTATGGAACTTGGTGGTCCATCCATTGCATCCGCTTTCTCTGCCAAAATCAGCGGTGTCTCTGCTTGCCAATCCACAACGTCAATTGCAAAAAATGGTTCGGGATGAAACCAGTCAGGTCCACTCATTCGTGGGAAGCGACCTTTTGTCAGCATGACGTACACTCGACCACTCAACGTTTCGCCGATTACTCCATCGTGCGTGACCGAGAATTGAAGTGGGGCGTTCACTTCCTGTACGGGTGGTGAACCCTCTTGAACAAGTGCCATTACTGTAAGAAGAAGACTGATCATCATTTCTGTTTTAAACGCGAAACGAAAACGAATGTAAGGAAACTTGCTCCAAGTAGTAATGCGCCGTTTGCTTGGTGTGCTGTGGTGACGAGTACTTCATACAAGGGATGTGTTTCTCCCTTATTGATGAGAATCACAACGAGCGCTCCACCGCCAAGAAGCAACTGAAGCAAGACGAGCGAGTGCAGTATTATTCCCAACTTTTTAAGTAGGGAATTGCCTCTGTGCATACATCGTAAACCTACAACAATCGCAAACACGAGTACAAGAAACGCTACTGCAATGTGGGTGTAGAGAATATGCGTTG
>Ga0066376_10004193_pt1 | contig 12598 bp, 8 predicted proteins | sample Knorr_S15_td_Bot_FD_77009 | JGI IMG/M metagenome (GOLD analysis project Ga0066376, IMG submission 77009) | Marine microbial communities from Southern Atlantic Ocean transect - Knorr_S15_td_Bottom_ad_5009_LV_A | ecosystem: Environmental > Aquatic > Marine > Oceanic | place: Southern Atlantic... | reverse complement strand
AGGCCCGAGCCGAGCGTGGGCAGGCGACCAAGCGGCGAATGGGAAACCACTACGACCGGTCGACCGGGTCCGGCGCCGCCGTGGACTATGAAAGCTTCCGTCGACAACTCGCCGGCGGAATCCTGAGGTTGCAGCATGCGCTGGCTGGGGTCTCAAGGAGGCGGTGACTGGTGAGCGGAGACCGAAACGGGACGTGGCACTTGCCCGGCGGTACGCTAGACTGGAAGCGTCTCGGGAGTCCTCATCCGACCCGCGGCCCATTCCGCTCATGCCGTCAGTTTCTCCGGAGCCCTACTGATGCGATCGATCACTGCTGCTGTTGCTGCTGGACTGCTGGTGTTGTCATTCACCTCGTGCAGTGAGACTCCATCCGAGCCGCAGGCGCAACCCGAATCACAGCCGGAATCGGCGGTGGTTGTGACCGAGAGTGTTCCGGTTTCGAGCGAAGCGGATTCGCACGAGCATTCCGGAGACGGGCATGCCGCTTGGGGCCATGGCAAGCGGGGGCAGGGGCAGGGGGGACGCGGTCACGGCCATGGGGGGCACGGCCACTCGGAACAGGGCGGCGACACCTCGGGCAGCATCGCGGTTGGCGACAAGGTGCCGGAATTCGAAGTGACGATCAACGGCAAGACGATGAAGCTGAGCGAACTGAGGAAGAACACGAAGTTGACCAGCGACGGCACCCTGGTGCTGACGTTCTGGTGTTCGTTCTGTCACAGCTGCCGGCACATCGAGCATTCACTGGACAAGCTGGCCAAGCAGTACCGGGGCCAGGTGGGTGTAATCGCGCTGGATGCCAGTGATGGAGAGACGGCCGAGGTGGTGGCGGAGTTTGCCAGGGAAAACGACTTGAGCGTACCGATCGCCTTGAATCCCAAGGGGACGGCGGTGGACATCTTCGGTGTGCATGCCACGACGACGACGATCGTGATCGACAGCAAGGGTGTGCTGCGCTACTGTGGCCAATTCAGTGACCGCGAGCATTCCTATGCCGCCGATGCGCTGAAGGCCGTGCTGGCCGGCGAAGAAGTGCGAGTCAAGAAGACTCGGCACAAGGGTTGACGCATCACCCGCGCCTAGCCTCCGTGTGAGGCTGAAGAACCTGGGCAGACCACTCTCGGGGAATGCCCTGAGCACCTGGCCACTTTGATGTGCCCATCGATCAGCTGATTCAACGAGCCTAAGCGAGGATCGGCCGTACGACCCTGCCGTGGACATCGGTGAGGCGGTAGTCGCGGCCCTGGTAGCGGTAGGTCAGACGCCGGTGATCGATGCCCAGCTGGTGCAGGATCGTGGCCTGCAGGTCGTGCACGTGGACGGGGTTCTCGGCGACGTTGACGCTGTAGTCGTCCGTCTCACCGTAGGTCATGCCGCCGCGGATTCCCGCTCCGGCCAACCAGTAGCTGAAGCAATTCGGGTGGTGATCGCGGCCGTAGATCTTTGAAGTGAGCTTGCCCTGGCAGTAGATGGTGCGGCCGAACTCGCCGCCCCAGACGACGAGCGTGTCCTGGAGCATGCCGCGTTGCTTGAGGTCTTTGAGCAGTGCTGCGGTGGGCTGGTCGGTGTCGCGACACTGTGCGGCGACCTGTTTGGGTGCGTTGGCGTGAGCGTCCCAACCTCGATGGTAGAGCTGTATGAACCGCACGCCGCGTTCGGCGAGCCGGCGAGCCAGCAGGCAGTTGTAGGCGTACGTGCCGACAGTCGTGGCCTGGGGTCCGTAGAGGTCCAGCACGCTCTGAGATTCGCTGCCGACGTCGATCAGTTCCGGCACGCTCATCTGCATCCGGAACGCCAGTTCATATTGTGCGATGCGTGTCGCGACGGCCGGATCGTTGAAGCGACCGGCCTGTTGTTGATTGAGCCTGTTGAGCGTATCGAGCATGCGGCGTCGTTGTTCGCGGGAGACTCCACCGGGATTGTAGAGGTCGAGGATCGGGTTGCCCTGGCCTCGGAACTTGACACCCTGGAATCGTCCCGGCAGGAAGCCGGCACCCCACAGCCGGTCATACAGTGGCTGGCCAGCCTTGGCGGAGCCGTTTGAGGTCAAAGCGACAAACGCGGGCAGGTTGGCATTCTCGCTGCCCAGCCCGTAGTTGACCCACGACCCCATGCTCGGGCGGCCGGCGATGACCGAACCGGTCTGGAACAGCGTCGCGGCCGGATCGTGGTTGATCGCCGGGGTGTGCATGCTCTTGATCACGCACACCTCGTCGATCATCTTCGCCAGGTGTGGTTGCGGTTCGCTGAGCCAGGTGCCGGATTGGCCATGCCGGGCGAACTTGAACGTCGAGGGTGCGACCGGGAAGGAGGTCTGCCCGGCCGTCATCGTGGTCTTCCGCTCGTCGGGATAGACCGATCGGGGCACCTCCTGACCAAACCGTCGTGCCAGCTGCGGCTTGTGGTCGAAGAGGTCCATTTGAGACGGACCACCGGACTGGAAGAGGTAGATCACACGTCGGGCCCTGGGCGCGAAGTGCGGAGGCCCGGCCGGCCCCGCTGCGGTGGCTGCGGTGTTTCGGGAGGTCTCCTCGGCATCCAGCAGCGATGTTGCCGCCATCGCCCCCAGCCCCAGCGTGCTGCGTTCCAGGAACACTCGGCGGGTGTGTTGAGCATTCATCTCGTCGGGCGTGGCCACGTCAGTTCTCCATGATCGCTTCGTCGAGATTGAAGATCGTATTGGCGATCAGGGTAAAGGCGGCCAGCCTGGCGGCATCGAGGCTCGGGTCCGATCGCCTGTCGCCGACCGCCAGCAGCCGCCCGGCCGCCTGCGGATTCCTCCGAAAGTGCTCGAGGTAGGACTTGAGGTCAGCCATCAGGAGCTGCAATTCTACGGGCCGCAGGCGACGGCTGGTCACCATTCGAAACGCGGTCTGCAGACGCTGCCGAGGCGTCCACCTGTCGGGCGTGAGCACTCGCTCGGCCAGAAACCTCGCCGCTTCCACGAAGGCGACGTTGTTCATCATCGTCAGGGCCTGCAGCGGCGTGGTCGTCTGGTCGGTGCGGACGATGCACGTTTCACGGGCGGCGGCGTCGAAGGTCATCATCGTGGGAGGCGGAACCGTTCGTCGCCAATAGGTGTACATGCTGCGGCGGTACAGTTTCTCACCGGTGTCCTGCCGATACCTGGCATTGGAGATGCTTTTCCAGATCCCCGGCGGCATGTAGGGCCGCACCGAGGGGCCTCCGGTCCTTTCGACCAGCAGGCCGCTGACCAACAGTGCCGCATCCCTTATCGCGTAGGGGGTCATCCGTTTTCGAGGTCCGCGGGCCAGCAGGCGGTTTTCCGGATCGCGGATCCGCAACGCGGTGCTGGTCGTCGAGGCCTGCCGGTAGGTGGCACTGCAGACGATCAGCCTGTGGATTGCCTTGACGTCCCAGTCGCGGCGGATGAACTCGCTGGCCAGCCAGTCGAGCAGATCGGGGTGGCTGGGTAGCTCTCCCTGCACGCCGAAGTTGTCGCTGGTCTTGACCAGCCCGAGTCCGAAATGGTGTTGCCAGATGCGGTTGACGGTCACGCGTGCGGTGAGCGGATGCCCGGGGCTGGTCAGCCATTGGGCCAGGCCCAGCCGATTGCGTGGCCAGTTGTCGTCCCAGCTGCCGAGCACCGGCGGCGTGGCCGGTTGCAGCTTCTGGGACTTGTCGAGCCGATCGTACTGGCCGCGTTCGAGTCGATAGGTGGCTCGAGGCGTCTTCGACTCGTGCAGCACCATCACCGTGTCCTTGGAACCCGACTGGGGACGGGGGACCGACGTCTGGGTCACCTTGATCCTGGGGGGTCGCGGGACGACGAAGCGGGACTCGTGCTCAGTCAATTCCGGCCAGCTCGCGGGCACTTTGATGAAGGGGGGGCTGTTGCCGTTGTTGGGTCCGAGACCGGCTTCGGCGATGGTGTTGAAGAACGCGAACAGTCGGTAGAAGTCCTGCTGCTTGATGGCATCGTACTTGTGGTCATGACATCTCGAGCAGGTCAGTGTCAGCCCCAGGAACATCGTGCCCATCGTCTCGACCCGATCCGCCACGTACTCGACGATCCACTCCTCGGGGATCGAACCGCCCTCGGAGTTGATCCGGTGGTTGCGATTGAAGCCGGTCGCGACCTGCGTGTAGAAGTTTCGATCCGGCAGCAGGTCACCGGCCATCTGCTCGATGACGAACCGGTCAAACGGCATGTTGTGGTTCAGGGCCCGGATCAGCCAGTCTCGCCAGACCCACATGTAGCGGGTTCGGTCATTCTGGTAGCCGTCGGTATCGGCGTACCGCGAGGCTTCGAGCCAGTCGACGGCCATGTGTTCGCCGAATCGGGGCGAGTCGAGCAGGCGATCGACGGCGGATTCGTAGGCAGCTGGCGAGGGGTCGGCCAGGAAGGCGTCGAGTTCCTCGAGCGTGGGTGGCAGCCCGGTGAGGTCCAGCGTCACGCGTCGCAGCAGGGTGGCGCGGCCGGCCCTGGGAGTCGGTGTCAGCTGTTGGAGGTGCAGCCGGGCCAGCACGAAGGCATCGATATCGTTGCGGGGCCAATTCGTGTTTCTCAGGCTGGGGCGGCGTGGTCGAACCGGCGGCACGAAGGACCAGTGCCGGTCGTCCTCGGGCCAGCTCGCGCCGCTCTTGAGCCACTTCACCAGCCTGGCTCGGTCGCCGGGCCGCAGTTTGCGGATCGAGTCCGACGGCGGCATGCGGACGTCCGGATCGCTGCTGGTGAGCCGCCTGAGCATTTCTCCGGACGAGAGCACCTTGGCCTGGAGTACGGCTTTGTGCTGGTCGAGTCGCAGGTCCGCCTGGCGTGCCTTGGCGTCGGGACCGTGACAGTTGTAGCAGGCATCAGAGAGTACCGCTCGAATCTCGCGGGCGAAGTCCACGTCGCCTGCCCAGAGCACTTCACCATTCAGCCCCACGGCGAGGGCGACGGCCACCAGCGGTGTCAGCCGCAGGAGATTCGATGGCCGTGTGGCACGCTTCTGCACGTGAGCCTGCTTTCCGCGAGACGGTTCGGTGGCCGACGACGCCATGGGCTCAGCCAGCAGTCGCCGGCTCGTCGCTGCCGACACCCTGCGGCGTCACTCTCGGCTGCCCCATCTCTCTCAGCCAACGGTAGTGGGCTCGCACGGCTGACCACAGCGAGTGGTGGGCGCTGTAGCGGACACCGAATTCCCGGCAGGTCGATTCCATCACCGGTGAGATCGCCGGGTAGTTGACGTGGCAGATCTGCGGGAACAGGTGGTGTTCGATCTGGTGGTTCAGGCTGCCGGTGAACCAGGTGACCAGTCGGCTGCTGGGTGCGAAGTTGACGGTGGTCTGCACCTGGTGCACGGCCCAGGTGTTCTCGATCCGGTTGCTTTCAGCCGGCGGCATCGGGAAGTCGGCTTCTTCGAGGCAGTGAGCCAGTTGGAAGACGACGCTGAGCGTGAGTCCCTGGACGAAGGAGGCCACGCAGAAGCAGGCCAGCGCCACGTACCAGGTGTGCAGCAGCATGGGGACGACGAAGGCGAGCGAGACGAACAGCAGCTTGCCGCCGATGAAGACCCCCAGTTGGCCGCCCCGGGGCCGCGGAAAACGGTTGACTCCGATCCGTCCGGTCACCACGCCTCTGATGTCGTCGTAGAACTGCCACTTGATCGGCAGGAATCCGTAGAGGAACCAGAGGTAGAAGTGCTGGAGCCGGTGGAACTTCATGGGCGGTTGGTGGGGCGAGAGCCGGCCGATGAACCCCATGTCGATGTCACCGTCGTGACCGGTGATGTTGGTGTAGGTGTGGTGGATCTGGTTGTGGGTTCGCTTCCAGTAGTAGGAGCTGCCGCCGAGCAGATCGAGCGTCATGGCCATCAGCGAGTTGATCCACGGACGATTCGAATAGGCAGCGTGGGATCCGTCGTGCTGGATATTGAAGCCGATCGAGGCCATCGAGAGGCCCAGCGAAACGGCGGCCAACAGCGACTGCCACCAGGTCGCCGCGAAAAAGACCAGCAGCACGTAGGAGGCTGCAAACCAGCTGATGATGATCGCGGTCTTGAGGTACATCGCGGCACAGTCGCGACGGCGACGGCCGGTGCTGCTGAACATCTCATCGACCCGCAGCCGCAGCGCGGCCACGAACGCGTCGTCGTGCTGAGCGAACTTCAACGGGGGGGGGCATCCTGAGAGCGAAGATCTTGCAGGTACTAAGCATGACTCATTTGGTCTCATGACTCAATCGCGCCTGAGTCGTCGTTGCTTCTCGATGCCATTCAGCAGGCCGTCGGTTCGACGGCAGCAATTCTCTCGGTCATAATCAGAGGCCGACTCGGACGTGTGGAATCCCGTTCAGAAGGGCAGCTCAATGTTCAGATCCCGTCTGTCTGTCACGTGTTGGCTCGTGCCGTTGACGCTCGTCGCACTCGAGGCGACTCATGCTGCTGCCCAGGACCGTGAGGGGGCGAAGATCGTGGAGCAACAGGATGTGGTCTACGGACGCGTGCAGGGGGCCGGGCTGCTGGCCGACATTGCCTACCCCGAGTCCAAGAAACCGATCCCGGCGATCATTTCAGTCCACGGAGGCCGCTGGCGAGGCGGGCACAAGCGCGACCGCTCGACGATTGTCGTCAAGCAGTGGGCCGGGTTCGGGCTGTTCTCGATGTCGATCGACTACCGGCTGGTGGGCTGTACTCCCGCTCCGGCCTGCTACCAGGACGTGCAGTGTGCCATCCGGTACGTGCACGCTCACGCCAAGCAGTACAACATCGACACCAAGCGGATCTTCCTGATCGGCCAGTCGGCGGGAGGTCACATGGTGTCTCTGGCCGCCACCTTCGGTGACGGCCCATTCGCTCGGACCGGTGGCTGGGAGAAGTCGAGCAATGAGGTCAGGGCGGTGATCAGTGTCGCGGCCAACTACGAGTTGACCACCCTGAGCTGGGGCAACATCTGGACTCCGGCCCGCGGTGACGCGATCGAGGCCCGCAAACTGGCCTCGCCGGTCAACCACGTCTCAAAAACCACCAGGCCGTTGCTGGTCCTGCACTCGGACAATGACCGCTCGGTTCCGATCGCCAACGCGCTGTTGATGATCGAAGCGCTCAAGAAGACCAAGGTGCCCCACACGTTTCACCGCTACCCCAAGGCGGGACACATGGGGATCACCGACGAGGTAATCAAGCGATCACTGGAATTCATCGAGCAGCAGTCGACCAAGTAGTCCCGGCGATCGGGGTCTGATCCGCCTGCGGCGGACCCTTTGCCGGGGGCCTGACCCCGATCTTCTATTGCAGCTCGGACCCCAGCTTGCCGCCATTGAGTCGGAGCAGGGTGGTGATACGGGGTCGGGCGGTCTTGATGGCCTCGACGTCGATCTCCAGTTTCAGCACACGGGCGTAGAACCGGGTGATCTGTCGGATGCCGCTGGTCCATTTCGGAGCCACGGTCCCCAGCGGGGTTTGGTCCTGTCCGTTTCGGGAGTTGATATCGGCCTTGTTCTCGAGCAGCAGTTCGACGAGGTCGAATTGCCCGAAGAACGCGGCAGCGTGCAGGGGCGTGGCACCGTCGGTGTTCTTGTGGTTCACGTCTGCGCCCTTGTCGATCAGCAGCTTGGCGGCCAGCGGCTTTCCGGCCATCGCCGCCCAGGCCAGCGGGCTGATGCCCTTAGCATCGAGTAAATTGACATCGGGCGAATCGGCGATTCTGAGTTTCAGAGCCGCGAGGTTTCCGTACCTGGCGGCCTGCCAGATATCCATGTTCTGGGTGGCAGCCACATCGGCCCCCAGCAGTCCTCCCGCTTCACGCAGCATCGCGACCACCCTGGGCCGACCGATCCTGACCCGCTCGATGTCGACATCGATCTGCAGCAGGCCGGCGATGAACTGCACGATGCCCTGGACCTCGGCACTCCACGGTGCAGCGCCGGAATCGAGCGGGGTTTCTCCCTTGTCGTTCCTGGCGTTGAGCACCGCACCCGTCTCGATCAGCAACCGTGCGATTTCGGCGTACCCCAGGAAGGCGGCTGCATGCAGCACGGTGTTGCGGTCCCGGTTGGGCTTGGTGACATCGGCGCCGCGGCTGATCAGGAAGCGGACGGTCTTGAGTTTTCCAGAGAGCACCGCGTGCGAGATCGCCGTGGCTCCTGCCGAGTCGCGGCCGTTGATGTCGACTTTCTTGTCGAGGTAGGTCTTGATCGCGTCGATGTCGCCGGTCCTGGCGGCGAAGAAGATCGTATCGGTGTCCTGTTGGCCCCCCCCGGGTGGCACCCCCAACAACGGCGGGGGTGACGGCTTGGCTGCCCAGAGCGGCATGCCGTTGGCGATTTCCGTTTCGATGTCACCGCGGCGTTCGCTGATGAACTTACGGATGTTGCCGAAGCGAACGGTTGCGGCCTGAGCAGCGGGCAGCAGCGGTGAGACCAGTGCCTCGATCCGCTGTGTCTCGGCCAGCAGCGCGTCTTCCTTCCAGTGAGTTTCCAGGAGTCCCTGCATCGTCCTGGCAAACCGTTCGCGAGCGGCGGGGATCTGGTAGAGCTTGTGGGCGATGAGTCCCTTGGTCTTGACCGAGAGTGGTGCAGCGGGGTCGACCCGGAGCTTGCTGTGCTTCTCGAACATGCAGTCCGCACCCCAGGGCATGAAGTGGAACTTGTTGGTGGCCGGGTTGTCGTAGACGAAGTAGTTGTTGGTATTGGCGGTGTAGCCGTCCCAGAACCCCAGCAGGCTCTCGACGGCCCAGTAGGTGTAGAACGAATCGAGGTCGACGAGTTCACCGATGGCCTGCTCGAGTGCCTGGCCCTGCTGAGTCCGGGTCTTCTCGTCCGCCTGGGCGTCGGGGTCGGGGCGCTTGAGGACTTCGATCAAGCGTGTCATCTTCTTACGGCTTGCCAGGTCCTGCTCGGGCGAGCCGACCTTCAACTCGAAGCTGCCTTCCCATCCGTCGAAGAAATCGACCACCGTGCCTTCATAGAGCACTCCGTCTGAGTTGCCGAACTCGCGCTTCAGCAGTGACGTGCGTACTCTCTCGACGTGGGTGTAGAGACCGATCGGCTTGCCGTTGACGCTGATCAGTGCGTAGCTGCAGCGTGGTGCCGGCGAGCCGGCGGCGTTGAAGAGGGCATACCCCATGTACTGGCTCATCAGGGTGATGTCCTGCTTGTTGTTGTTGAAGGTCAGGTTGGTCAGGCCACCGACTCGGGCGGTCTTGTTGACGAAGTTGAGCTTGACCTTCAACGAGGGCCGGCTGGAGTCCTGGGACCCGATGAATCCCTTCTTGCGGAGCCCCACCTCGGGATACTCGACCCCGTCGATCGTCACCTGCGCCGGCACGTAGACGTAGGGCGAGGGGATCGTCTCGGTCTTCCGCTTGGTCTGCAGCACTTCGAACAGGTTCCGCGTCTGGAAGCGGATCTTGTTCCAGTCCTTGTCCTCGACGGAGATCTGCACATCCATCACCCGGTCGCTGGGAAACAGCTCGACCTGGGGTGTTACCGGTTCGAGGGGCTTCGTCTCGCGGGCGAGGGCCGGAGCAGTCGGCTCGATCTGCGGTGTGCCGAAATACGCGGTGAACGCGATGATGCCGGCGATGCACAGTCCGCCGACGGCGGCCAGCGGGAGCACGTAGTAGAGGATGTTGGTTGCAAGGTTGCGGGGGGAATTCACCCCCGGCGGCCGTTCATCCGGTGACGCGGCTGGCATGGAGAGAAGCCTCGGGCGTGGGATCCGATGGCGAGTCGCCGTCGGCGGGTTATTCGTGAACGAGACCCAGGCGCTGGCAGCCGTGGAAGTACTTGGAGAAGGGGCTGATCCGCGGTGCCAGTGGATACAGGAATTCGCGGACGTCCTGTTCGTGACCCGGCGGGGCCTTGCCCTCGATGATCACCGTATCGGCCATGGCCTGGGGGAAGGAGGTGGAGATGCGGTTCTTGCCGGTCTGGTCGTAGAAGACCAGGTCGTAGTCGAGTGTCACTCGCAGCGGCGAATTCCTCGCGGCGAAATGTTCGCGCTTGTATTGGACGATCACGATCGGTTCGCAACGCTCCATCAGGTCAGCGACTCGCTCCGTCGGTACCACCGCAATCAGCTCTTCGACGATTTCCCGGTAGGTCATTTCGGCCAGCGGCCGTTCGGCCAGCAGCGGGTATCGGTGCTTGCCGGTGATCTCGAAGTTGCGCCACTTGAATTCCAGGTGCATCTCCTGTTGAGGCTCCAGCGAGTCGTACCATCTCAGCCGCGTCTTCTGGCGTATTGCGTGGCCACCGATGTTGGCGTGGCAGTCCGAGAGTTGCACGTCATCGAAGTAGATGCTGCGGACGGTCGAAACCGGCTGGTTGTAGACCAGCCTGCGGCCGTTGCCTTCGAGCAGCTTGCGGAGCGTGGACACGTCTTGGTGCGGCGCGACGAACTTGACTTCCATCCGCGAGGCCAGGTCCCTTCGCGGTCCATCCTGCGGTACCAGCCGCAGCGCCGGCGTCCGCCCGGCAGCTACCTCGACCCGAGGACCATGATCGATAACAATCCGGGTGCTCATGGCTACAGCGTCGATTCCAGATTGACGTAGGAGAACTCGCACTCGGGCAGCCGTTCGCGGAGGCTGGCGATCAGTTCGGATGTGTCGGTGTCACCGTTTCTGCCAATGGCGATTCGCATCTGGCCACGGTTCTGTTCGAGGTCGAGTCGTTGCAGCGTGTAGCGGTCGACCAGCTCGTTGACGACCGCCAGCACGCCGCTCTCGCCGTCGTTGAAGTCGCTCTTCGAGTCACCGGTGATGGTCAGCAACAGGCTCTGGCGATGCCGGGTCCGAGTCGTGAAGTGGATCCCCAGCACGAACACCGAGACCACGACGACCGTGGCCACCGCGAGTAAAGGCTGTTCGGCCCCCAGTGCCAGGCCGATCCCGATGCACAGGAACAAGTAGACCAACTCCTCGGGATCCTTGATAGCCACCCGAAATCGAATGATCGACAGCGTGCCGATCAGACCCAGCGCCAGCGACGGCGAGGTCTTGGCCACCGAGATGACTCCGATCGTCACCATGGTCAGCAGAGGGAAGACTCGAGCGACGGAGTCGGACCCGGAGAACGACGAATTGCAGCGGCGGTAGAGGAAGCGGATGTAGAGCGTCAGCAGGCCGCCGATCACCATGTAGAACGCCATGGTCGGGACTGGAGGGATCCGCTCCGAAGAGGCCGAGGTTTGCAGGGAATCCCAGATCTCGTTCCACGGCGAGGACGCTTCAGCCTTCGGGTCCATCTTCAGTTCCTTTTGCAGCGCGCCGGTGATCGTTTCACCGACTTCAACACTCACAGTCAAGACAGGTGGCAAACCGTTTCGAAGGCCGGCTGCACTCCCGCGCAGACAATTTCGCACATTCTCGGTGACCTCCCTGTCGGTGTCCAAGGAAACCGCCCGGCGATCGCGCTGAAACTCAGAATGGAGGCTGTGTCGCATGTGCAATTGCAACAACGGCCGGATTGTTGCCCTCAAAACATTCAAAACCGCTACATTCCGACTAGTGAACGGGCAGAGCGATTGCTGATCGATGGCCGGAAACGGTGTCGAGGATGCCCGGGAGAGTTTCTGATGGATGAAGGAGGATCTGATGAAGGTTCGACACACGACGTGGGTTGGTCTCTTGATGCTGCTGCTGGTCGGCTGTGGAGGAGAGCAGCCGGTTGAGGAGGGTTCCGGATCGGGTAAGCCAGACGCTGCCAAGCCGCTTGCCGCGCCGGCTGTCGATGTCTGGACGGCCGTGGTCACGGGCAATGTGGAGGTCGTGAAGCTGCACCTGGAGTCGGGAACCGATCCGAACATCAAGGACCCCAACGGGGCTCCGATCCTGAACGCGGCGGCCGTGTTTGGTCATCGCGACGTCGTTGCCGCATTGCTTGAACAGGGAGCCAACATCAACGGCAAGGACAACGACGGGAACGGGGCGTTGCACGCCGCCGCCTTCCTGGGCCGCACCGAAGTTGTCGAGTTGCTGCTGGAAAAGGGTGTGGACGCCAACTTCAAGAACAACAAGGGCGAGACGCCGACCGATTCCTTGAACGCTGACTGGGGAACGACCCAGTTCATTGCCGGGCTGTTGCAGATCCAGATCGATCAGCAGTCCATACAGGCCGGCCGTAACAAGTCTGCCGCATTGCTTGCGAAACGTGGTGGCAAGGTCGGTGCCGGTGCCGTCGGAGGTGCCGCCGGGGGGCTCATCGGGGCAATCCGCAAACAGGATGCTGCGGAGGTCAAAAAAATGCTGGCCGACAAGGTTGACCCGAATGCCCCGGACCAGCAGCTGGGAATGACCCCGCTTGCGTGGGCGGCGGCGGTCGGGAATGTCGAGATCGCCGGGTTGCTGCTCGAGCGGGGCGCCCAGGTCAACGGGAAGAATGGCGACGGAGCTACCCCGTTGCATGTCGCTTCCTTCCTTGGTCGTGCCGGAGTGGTCGAACTGCTGCTCGCCAAGAAGGGCGATCCCAATGCCCGCAACACCAAGGGCGAGACACCGTTGGTGTTGGCTCAGGTGCCTGCGTCGCTTGTGCCGATCGTCGCCGGGGCGCTGCGGTTGGAGGTCGACCAGAACACCGTCGAACAGGGACGGCCGAAGGTCATCGAGTTGCTTGAGAAGGGGGGAGCCAAGACGACTGGAGTCGGTGGCT
>Ga0066376_10004191_pt1 | contig 12598 bp, 5 predicted proteins | sample Knorr_S15_td_Bot_FD_77009 | JGI IMG/M metagenome (GOLD analysis project Ga0066376, IMG submission 77009) | Marine microbial communities from Southern Atlantic Ocean transect - Knorr_S15_td_Bottom_ad_5009_LV_A | ecosystem: Environmental > Aquatic > Marine > Oceanic | place: Southern Atlantic... | reverse complement strand
GGCTACAGTCCTCATTCGCTCATCGGGGGAAGCGGCGGAAACTCACAGGATTATTTTGATCGATACCTCTTCATCCATGAGGTGGGTCCAGAATAAGGATGAGCTACCAAATAAATTTTTGAGTCAACAATCACGCATCAAGGCCATTAAAAAACCGCTTAAGGCATACATTAAGACAAAGGCAAAAGCAGGCGACACTCTACGTATCTACACATTCGCTAAACCGGTTGAACTGCATCAGAAAAGAAAAGGTAGGCTTGTCCTCCAATTTGATAAAGCTAAATTAGATGATGACCTTAAAGAAGCTGATGAATTTGTGGATAACATGCACTCAATTGTCGGAAAAGGCGGAGGGCGCCCCACTCATCTATACGAGTCAATGGATAAAATCCTTGGTTTGGCAACGGGTTTAATAAAAGACGGTAAGAAGGTCTCCATTTTGATCATTAGCGATGGCACGGATACATCCGAAGGCAAGCCATTTAAGGACATGGCTGCAGTGATGAAGAATCACAATGCGACAATTAAGGATCTGGTGGGAAAGGTTTTTTGTAAAATAGTTGAGTTTAAATTAAAACCGGGGGACGAAGATGCATTGGTGAGAGTTAAATTTGGAATTAAAGATGCTAGGAACTTAAAGGACGAGGAGGTGTTTATAGAACCAGAACCAGAACCAGAACCGAAGATTACTATTGCGGCGGCATTCGAGGTGCAACAAAACAAAAAGGCAGTTAAGAATGGGGACGTGTTCTGGATGATCGAAAAGCCTTTAGTATTTACCCTTATAGACAAGACAGTTATAAAAAAAGATGACAAAAAACTGACCGCTGACGAAACGAAAGGCAAGTTTGATTATACATGGACCTACGACCCCAAGGCAGTTGATCCGGACTCTAACAGGGGCCCGATTGACATTTCGCTCGGACCGAACAAGCACCAAATCAAGCTCACGGTAAATGAGGAAGTTAAAGATGAAAATACAGATACGGCTCCAATCCTGAATTTTACCATCAAAGAGGTGGAGATTGACGCTGACATAAATGGAGCTGAGGAGCGCCAATTGGAGATTCCGCAGGGGGGGCAGGTTGATTTCAATTTCAAATTCGATGGTCCAGAAGGTGCGGAGATCGAGTGGGATTACGGGGATGGGACAAAAAAAGGGAAGGAAAAGAAACATATTTATCAAAAGCCGAGCATAAAAGGAATGCCCTACAAAGTGATAGTTGAGATTACTTTGCCCAATGAAGAACCAATAAAAACTGAGGTTGGCAGCGTTAAAGTGACGAAGCTAAATGCCACCGCTGTGGCCAATCCCAAAAATCCTTGGCCCGGAGAAGAAGTTAAGTTCGAGACGAATGCAATAATAGATGACCGGAAGGTGAAAAAAGTGGTCTGGAACGTTGGTGGTGCCGATATGGAGCCCGATAAGGATGGTTTGAATTTCGCTTTAACACACACCTTTGAAATGCCCGGCCCAGTGACGGTGTTTGCGAAGATCACGCTGGAAGGTCTCAATCAAGAGCAAGAAGCTGACGCGAGCATCGACGTTAAAAAAGTTCTCCCAAAAATAGTGGTGAAAAAGAATGACCTCTTCGTTGGGGAGGAAACGAAATACACGATTACACAAGCTAATGGTAAGAAGTTCCCCGCTGATTTCAAGGCGGAAGTGATTTTGCCTGCGGGCGCCGGTGGCGTAATAAAAAAACCAGAAGAGATGATATATTTTGCCAAGGCAGGGGAGCATAAGGTAGGGGTCAAGATCACTCCGACCTACCCCAAAGGCTTTAAGGGAGTGGAAAAAGCATTTGATAACAAAATAGAAGATGCTGCTGAATTAACAGTTAAGGAAATCAAAATAGAAATTGGTGTAAAAGCGAAGAAATAGATATCCCGTCCCAATGGCCTGCCCACTTATCCATCACTACCCAACCACCACTCCTCCGAATGTCGCTTAGATTTGGTTTAGTATACGTCCTTTTGTCCTCGGCACTTGCCGGGGTCGGGCAGCCAACCGAGAAAACAGTTCACGTTGAAGTTGGGGAAAGCGTTCAGTTTACCAACAACATGGCCGGCGTGCCTCCGGGAACAACGTGGGAATGGGATTTTGGTGATAAAAGCCCAAAGAGCAATGAGCCTGAGCCATCTCATCAATACAAAAAAGCGGGCACAAATATCGTTACCCTTGTTGCTAAAACCCCCAATGTCCCTACGCCGCCGCAGAAACTGAAGGTTGTAGTTCGGGCAATAACAGAACTTCCTCCCCCTGATCCCAAAGTAAAACTTTATATTGGGCAGTTATTCCGAATCATAAATCCTAACTCGGAAATACCAGGAGCAACCCATGAGTGGATTTTTGGTGATAATAAGGTGAGTAATGAATATAGCCCAACGAAATATTATACTAAAGCGGGCATATATACCGTTATTTACCAGCGGACCATTGGTGGGATATCCTCCTCACGAGCAGCTGTCAAATATGAGATCTTTCCAATCACTCCCAAAGCATCATCAGATGCACCCACGGTAAAGACAGGTTATAAACTCCAGTTTAAGAACGATACCGAAGGTCCCCCAGAGATGACGTGGGAATGGGATTTTGGAGATAATAGCCCAAAGAGTAAGGAGAAAGAGCCATATCATGTCTACGAGGATGCGGGGAAATTTGAGGTTACCCTAACGGTGAAGGCACCAAATGTAGATCCCATATATTCTAAGCTAAAAGTCATTGTGACACCCGTTCATGTAACACCCGGTATCATTAATGCATCCATCGCCCCAAAAAAAATCGGAGCTGATGGTAATTATACCGCGCGAATCACTGTGGAAGTCAAAGCCGATGGCACCTATGAGAAGCTGACACTGAAGATTAGCGGAAACCTAGGCGTGATTAAGTTCGAGCCAGAGCAGTCGAAGGATGATGCCAAGGAAGGGAAGCACATCTTTGAAATTACCGTGCCCGAACCAAAGGCCTCGGTTAACAAAGTCCCGGTTGATGGGAATCTGAAGGTCATTGCCACAATTTTCCCTGACAACCCAAAGGATAAGGATAAGAACATCACTTACGGAAAGACCGTTTCTCTGGATCTCACAGTGATCCCGCAAAAACCGTGGTGGCTCCTGTATGCATATATTTTGGCCGGACTGATTATCCTAGGGATCATTGTCACGCTGGTGGTCTTGGCCAAGAGGCCCGTTGTGCCAGGGACAGCCACCGTGTTAATGGGCGATGAAACTTACTTGTCCTCCCCCAGTGTGGGAGGACCGAAAAAGGGTAAGATGACGCTTCAACTGGGCAAATTGAGTGGGGCGGCACCAGAGTATGATGACTATTGGCTGGAGATTACGGCCGCGAGACGGGACAGGACAAATCGGTTGAGGGTTTCAGCGATATTGAACACAAAATTGGAAAATGATGGGGATGTTATTGTGAATGGTGAGTATCATAACTTTGGCAAGCCTATCGCTTGTACAGGTGCGATGAGTTTTGAATGGACCGCCGAAAACGGGCAAAAAATGGAAGTGTTATATGATACTCAGCAATCAGATGATGAGCTTGGCTATGATGATCACAGTGAAGACGACGGTTTCGGGGATTTTTAGTATTATAAATTAATAAAGAAAGCACAATAATATGGCTGAAGAAGAAACAGATATCGAAATCCAGAATATCGACATTTATCCCTGTCTGCTGATTGGGCTAGGGGGGACGGGCGTGCAAGTGCTTAAGAAGCTCAAAGAGCAGTTTATATCAAAATCGCCAAAATTGATAGCCGAAGATGGCGGCAGCGTTCTGTTCTATGCCATGGACACAGAGCCATACAGTCGCGAGGCACACAGTCCACTTACCAAGGGTGAGTATAAGTCTTTAGGGATTGATGTTCGCCCGAGCAGGTTTGTCACGGAAAACCTGGACGCTAAGGGAGAGCATGGGATCAAGTCGGTATGGCCGGATTCTCTAACCGATGGGAAGCCAAGCGGGGAACCGTATGAGTTGCCTGGTAGCAGAAAAATCTCGTCGGGGGCCTCTCAAAATCGGCTCATTGGCCGCGTGGCTTTGTTCAGTGAAGCGGGTAAAGTAGTGGAAAAAATTTCCAGTATTATTAAAAAGTTTTTCCAACTGGAAAAAGTCAAGGTGGACGACGCAACTTCGGCGCAAATACACGTTATTGGATCCCTTGCGGGCGGAACGGGATCCTCCCTTATTTTTGATGTCCCGTACCTTTGCAAATTGGCAGCACATAAAGAGAATAGAAATATTTTCATAACCGGGCATTTCATCATGTCCGGAGCTTTTGACAGCGTGCTGAAGGGATCTCCTGCCGAGATTGAAAAATGTGCCGCAAACACGTACACCTGCCTGAAAGAAATGGACTATTTTTACCGGACTTATGCCCGGGAATCAGGCAAAGGGGAGCCGTTATGGGAAGTAAAATATACGAGAAGCGTGAGCACAATTGAGCCCGATGGGTTTCCACATCCTGTAGCCAAGGAAACGCCGATGGACTGGGTCAATCTTTATGATAAGACCAATGAGCACGAGGCTTCTGTGACGGATCCGGATCATATGTTTGACATTATTGCCCAAGGGATTTCATACGGAATTAACGGTGGTGTTAACCGTAAGAGTATATCCGCAATCGATAATGCTTTGGACAAAACGCTCGAACTAACCACCAAAGGAAAGGCCAAGCCCTATTGTTCAATGGGAGTTGCAACCTTGGAGATCCCCAAAAGAGCCTTGACGCAATACATGGCCTATCGATGGGTGGAGGAGTTGTGCGAGTTGAAGGCGCGTCACCCTTATCAATTCATGAAATCCGAAGAAGCTCAGGAAGTCTGGCCGGTGATGAAGCAGTACGAATTTGAGCAGCTACAGAGTATTGTTTTACCTGCCTGTCAGGTCAAACGACCGAACAGTGCCGCCAAGTGGGATAAAATAGACTCAATCGCCCTCGAAAAGGAAATTAAACGGGATTGGCCCAGGTTGGCAGAAGCGTATGGGCTGGATAAGTTTTCTCCCAGTGGTCTTAGTGATGACATTGCAGCCACTATAATGGCTGATTACGAGAGAGGCAGAGAAAGGTTGGCTAAACACTATGTCGAAAGGAGTGAGAAGCTCTACAGTGAATATGAAACTAAAATCAAGAGTGCCCTGAATGCAATTGTTGAGAAAAAAAAGGAAGAATTACGGGATACATTGGATGGTCTGGGTGATTATCAATTTTCGCGTACGGAAGCTAATATTGAAGAGCCCATTCTGCGGAGTACGGATGCGTATACCCAATCAGCCACTGAACTTACCGAGGGAATAGACAAGATAAAGTCGGTTCTTGATGGCGCGGAACAGCATTACCGTGGTCTATCGGATAAATATGAAAAAGGCGGCGCTCCCTCGGAGCTAAAGGAAAAAAAGATGCATCTCATGGGGGCCGGGCCACGAAGTGGCCAAGTCGAAGACTGGGCAGAGAATGCCAAAAATGCAGTGCTCTCAAAAGCGATGCACCTGCAAGCGAAGCTTTTGAACAGCACATTTGAGGAGTTGCGGGGATTTGTTAATGAAGAATTAAAAATGAAGTGCCAGAAGGCTGATCATCAGATGGAAGTCTTTCGCGAGACGGCGAAGGATAAAGCGGACAAGATCGTACAGTTGCAAAGGGAGGATGAAAACAACAAGGTGGTCTCAGTGTTCCTCATTGAAGCGGATACTTTCCCGCAGTTTGTGTCGGGGAAAAATGACGTGTTGAAGACCAAGGCTAGTTCTATTTGGGCTGCAACGAAAAAGTCGATTGATGACGGCAAGTTTCGGTGTAAACCCACTTTGATAGAGACTCTGAATGCTGGCCGTACCAAGTTGGTTCTGGGTAAAGGCGAAGGTGAAGAGAAGAATTTGCTCACCATTAAGCCGGAAAGAATGGGGCATTTGGAGCGTGCCTGTTATGACGCTGCTGAAGAAACTGTTAAGTCACTTAGTTTCAGGAATTTTGTGACTGACACGTATCTTGAAACGGGAAATGAGGAAAAATTGCGCGATTTGGTGCAAATACTGGTGAAGAAAGGTGGGGCCTGGTTGAATTTGCACGCCGGCACCGATTCCTCGGATGCTCAGGATTCCATCAAATATATAGACTATCTGCTTTATCCAGATGGGGCCGCAGATATTGCGGAGTTTTTGGAGGAGATGAAGGAGGACGGCACTCTTGGGGACGAGAATGTGGCCATTACCGAAATGCCTCCGGACGTGACCGAGGGGATTGTCAAGGTTTCTATGCGGCTTGGCTTTGCTTTGGATTCTCTGGAGTCGTTTGAAGAATACAAAAGAGCTGAGGAGAAGATGGCAGACACCTTCCCCAATGTTTTGCGTTCCATAATTAAGGATTATCATAGCATTCCGTTCCCGTGTCCTCTGGATGATTACGAGGGCCCCGACACGATTATGACAACCTTGATTGCCAGCGACTTCAATAAGGCCGCAAAATTGTTTATCATGGCGCATGCCTACGGGCTCGTCAAAGAGACGCGGATCGGAGGTGAGGATAAGTGGATTTTCGAAATTGTGAACAGGGTGGCCGGCACCCAACACAGGGACCTGCCGGGCAAAGTAAAAGTAAGACTGTCTTACATTAGGACTAATGAAGGGGGCATCTCCTCGGAACGTTTAAAAGAATTGTATCTTGCGTCCAAAGATGAACCTGTATCGATGCTTAAATTGGCCGGGGCGATAATGGCTCAAGAAGATTTGCAGGCCGTGATACATAATGCAGAAACCAAGTGGAGGCAAGATACCAAGCAGGAAAATTCCGAGTATGTATCGGCGACTGATCGTGACTTGGATAGAGTCCTCTTTGAGCAATATTTGAGTTCGGCGCAGTTCCGGGCCCTGGAAACTGCAGGGAAGAAGTATTCCGCGCAAGAAGCAAAATATCTGAGGTCGCTTGTCGCCATGGAATTAGGAGCATTAGGATAGTCCTGTTTGAATTCCCGACTATTGGAACCCAGTCATGAGCCATATTTTCAGTCCTACGTGGGTGTTTTGCCCGCATCAGACGGTTGCTGAATCGTGGCACACCATTGAGTATGGGCTGGAGGCGTATCCACCTTGGAGTCGATTAACCGGCTTTGTCGGCCCGACTCCGGATGGGTTTTTTCTCGGCCATCATCACCCTGCTTTAGAGGATCAGAAGGCCCGGGTCTTCCCGACACTCGCTAGTTTTGAGGATGGGCGACTTCTGTATGATTCAATCATGAATCGACCGGGTGAAGACATGCATACATTGGGGCATGAGTTTGCCACAAACGAATTTCGGGTAGTGTTTATATTACAGGCTGGAAATTCAGGACTAAAACTGAATGAAGATGAAAAAAGAGAGTTTCTGGAATCGGTTCGCTTCTTTTTCCAGAATCATGATATTCCCGACGGCCGTTTTCAGGCAGTATTTATTATCCTCCAAGACAAAGGTCTAACGGCCTCTACCGTTGAATTTGTCGAGGCGATCCATAAGCTGATTACGGAGGATTACGGTGATCGACCTGGAAAATGTCAGGCAGACACCAGTATCGGGGATGTTTCACCCAAAGTGCTCTTTGCGTCGACATGGGATCAGCATGGAACGATAACCAATTTAAATGAGTTGGGTTTTGTAGCGGCAACTGTGACGCATCTGCTTTGCGAGCAAAGCGACTGGACTAAATCATTCCTGAACATATCAGGACATATTGAAGGTAGACTTTCTCCGGTCGTATTCGGCCTGAGATCGTTCTTTTGGGAACGAGTGCGTGCGATTGACGAGTCACGAAAGTCACATTTTCGGGATTCATTCGGGTCTATTTGGGTGGAAGATGGTTGGGCTGGTACAGCTGGTAGCGGATTTCCACGCATGCCGGCTGTGGGCAGTTCCAGCACTGTAATTACGGATGAAATTGGTCTTGACCAAGTTGATGACGAGGATGAGGTGGCTGTACAATGGGGGGCCAAGGACAGTGTGGGTAAATGGACAAGTGAAATTTGGAGGCACCTTAAAAAATTAATGCTTGATGCCGAGGGGGAAGGCGGAGATTGGCAGAAGGCAAAACAAGCGAAGTCAATAGAGGATTACCGGAGGATTCTTCAACGTGATTTGGCATTAGACATGGAAGAATGTCTGAACAATGAATTGGATGCAGCCCTTAAGGCAGTTGATAATCCTAAAGCTGAAGAAAAAGCTTTCCGGAAAATATTGAACGTTGTCACCCGGAAGACCGACAAGGGGGTTTCCGAGAAATTCAAGCTATTAAAAGAGGCAACCGAAAAAGTAAGCTTATCCTTTGAGGAGGATTTCAACCAATATCATCAGGAACGGATAAAGGAGGGCGCGGGCCTTGAATTATTGATGCGTCATTACCGGACACTGGCCGGTGAGATGGAAAATTCGGCCAAAGATATTCCCGGCCGAAATGACACTTCATTTAAAACTGAGGAAGTCATGGAATTCGCTGTAAAAGCCGTCCAAGCTCAACTTGCTAGACCGCATGAAGGAACGGTCAGGTCCTCCTGGTTGTCAATGTTTGGATTTCTTACGGTGGCTTTCTTCAGCCTATTCGAAATGTTTAAACTGTCAGACACTATTATTAGTCCAATTTTCGGGTTTTCCGCTGCCTTAGCAATTTGCTATCTGATAGCAAATAAAAATTACGATGGCAGGATTTCCGGGCTGTTCTCAGGCAGTGGCTGGTTGCTGGCGGCTTTGTTTCCACTCTTTGGGTATGGCTTTTACTATTGTCTACAGAATACACAGATCGGGAATTATCTGGTTCACCTGATTTCGGGTGCTTCTATGGCTTTATGCATCTCTTTTGCAATAGTTGCGTCTCATCGCAGCGCGAAGGCGGATGCTTTTGATGGTAAAAGGGACGAGTTTAACAAAAAAATCAAACATATGGTTCGGGCAGTGGTAAACCACAAAATGGTTGCCGCAACTGAGGGAGTGATGAAGAACGCGAGGGATGTGCTAAATAATCATGCGAACGTATTGGAGAATCAAATTGAATTGGCCAAAAATAAAATTGCGACATATTCGGGGGAAGCTTCTGGATATCCCATTCAACCTGTTCGGACGCAATTTGTTACAATGATGAATCCGAATAGCGCTGACGAGACTGTTAATTGGGGGAATTATGTTCAAGAGGAAACCCGAAAATGGGCTGAAGAATATTGGGAGTCTGGACAGGGCCCCTCAAAACTTGAATCTACCGAAGGCTGGTGGGATTTGCAGTTTCAAAAAATGTCCGAGGTCTCTCACCGTCCGTATCTCCTTGGTCAAACCAGAGCAAATGATGAACACCAGTTGACTGGGGAACTGGGCCTCACTTTGTGGTGCCAAAGAATGCAACGAGGATTTGAGGGATTATATGTGCAGGCAGATGTAGAGAGGGGATACGTGGACGATGACTATGACAGAAGCCAACAAGTCTTGTGTTTCCACCCTCCTGGTATAATGGCTGAACACCCTGAAGGTATCAAGCAACACGTTCAGGAAAAGCACGAGGCGGATGCGGATCCTATCCACAGGGAAGATCTGTATAATCCTAGTCTTGTATGCCTGATGCGCCTGAATCATGGCTATTCATGGAATGACGTTCAGAAGATGACACAAATGTCGGCAACTGAAGAGGCGGGAGCAACTGAAGAGGCGAGCATTTGATTGATTATGTTGGATCTTTTTGACAGATATACAACAAGGCCGGAGAAAAGAGCCAATGATGAGCTCCTTGAATTTGATGTGACTCAACTGGCTACATGGCGCGCGGTTTGCATTTTTCCATATGTAATCCTGACCGGCCTCGTTTTGGTGGGCGTCTCAGAAAATGTGGCAAAATTCCAGAAATGGGGTGATGAAATTGCGTGGGGCATTTGGATTCTCATTTTTCTGGTTCCACTTGCGGCGTTTGCTTTCTACTTATATATCAGAAAAAAAATCAAGCGTTCTGAGTGTGCAGAGTCTTTTCCCAGATTTCATACAATCGACCACTATAACGTTTTTGTGTTGGGCGCCGGCATTCTCACAATATTAATGACTATTTTGGCACCTATATTGGGTAAGGAATACAATGGCAGTGGACCTGGATATGCTGGCCTTCTCCTTATGGTGTTGATCGCAACGATTTTGTATTGGTGGTCCTCAAAATTAGCCAAAACCGATTCCCGAGCTGATTGGGATACCGGCAGGAAGTCCTCATGGAGTCCTGATGAGGAAAAGAAGCTCGAGAATGATCTCAAAAAGAAACTTAAAGATCATGACGAATTTATTGATGCGACAAAAGGAAATATGTGGACATATAGGTGCAGGGAGTGCAATGGCAGGTTAAGACCGTCCGACACTTCCCCGCCTGTGTTGGGCGTCACGGAAACTTTAGAAGAAGAGATTGTAGGGAAATCTGAAGCTCCCGACGTTTCTTCCCCCCCGCCTGTGGAAAGGTGCAAGAATCCCAAATGCAGGGACGGCAAAACTGAGTTTGGCGGCGACGGGCAGGAACAAGCATACCGTGCCCGTCAGGACAAGCGTGAAAGATGTATTCAAGAATTATCTAAAATCGGAGCCACCGTCGAAGCAGACTTTATAACGGAATACTTATCCTTTAACTTCAAGTGGTTTACCGATTCAGGTCTTCCGGAAGGAGATCTCATTTCCAGTGTTCAATTTGACTCAAGCGGTGATCGGCTAAAAAAATTCCGAGACAAAAATTTACAAATATTTGCCGAGTGGGAAAGTTTCAAGGATGGGGCAGAGGACAGTCGAAGGTACGTCGATAACATTGCGAAATGGGGGAGAACCTATGTGAGCAATGAAATTCACAATGCAGATTCCAGAGAACTGCAGACTCTATCGTATTCTCTCTATAATGTCGTAAGAGAAAAATCCCTGTCGGAATTGCAACAGGTGGAGCTCTGCTTGGCTGCGGCGCAATCATTGATTAAAGAAAGGCACGAAACGTCGCATCCTCCTATTTCGGTATCAGAGAGTACAGATACGGGAACCGCAGATGTCCCCAAAATGGAACGGGTTAAAGGGGTGACAACTTTGCTCTGGCAAATTGCGAGTATGTGGCCCGATAAGATGTCCCGGGAAGAAAGGGAAATGTTACACAAGAAAGCAATTGATTGGTATGAAAAGTCTCAGCTTATAGACGATGATGATCCAGAAGGGACGGTTCAGGAATGTTTTCAGCACATCCAGGTGCTTGAGGAGTGGTGGAGCGATGCGACTGGGAAAGATCTCGAAAGTGATTTGGAGTGGGATGATATTGCTACATCAGCTTTGTCGGCAAGGGAGCATTCCGATCTGATTAAAGATATGGAGTCTCTAAACGAGATAAATGATTCGAGAAATATCCAGAAATATAATGATAAATTTGCCCGAATTCAAAAATATAAGCAGATGTTTGATGATCATGATTTGATGAATTCCAAGCGTGTGGAGTTTCAAGTTTCACATTATCCAAAATTCCCTACGGAGACGCTCTTTGACGAGGAAGGCACCTGTGATGATGTAGCGATTTTGTTTGCGGCGTTACTCAATGATTGCGGTTATCCAGTAAGGCTATTTAGGTCGGTGCGGACAAACCCAGAGAAGGGTGAACAGGAATGCATGGGTGTAGCTGTGGCGATTGAAGGAGCTAATGACTCAAAATATTTTGAACAAAGTAATTCGCACAGGGGAATGATCTATTGTGAAGCAACCACTTCTGGTATTTCCTGTGCCGAGAATGTCGTTGAAGATGTTTCGGGCATAACAGGTCTTAAAATGATTGAGGTTTAAACTAAGAATGCTCCAAGGTCCTATCTTAGCCATGGATAGCGGATTCCCGCTGCAGTCCAAGAATAAAACAAACGCTCCGACCATAGGGGTAGGGATTGGCATTTGGATTCTAATAAAATAAGCTTTCCATATAGAAGAGAGACATAAATCAGATTATCCTATTTGAGAATGAGAAGACTCAACTTCGGGATATCAAACGTTTTCAGGTTCTCATCCACCACCAAACGCTTCATCTCGACACTAGAAATCAGGGCTATTTCCAATCCCAATCAATCAGCAAAAGCCGACTAACCCAGATTTTGATTCAAGGACTGCTTTAAGTTAGCAAGCAGTGAATTCCGGATGATGACCATTTTGGCGTAGCCACAGCTGTTTTGCCGGAGGTCATCCTCAATCGCCTGCATGGCGGCAGTGATTGCTTTATCGGTAATAATGTTGTTATTCATTTTTCTACTGGTTCAGATTGTAATCACACTCTTTAAACACAGCAGATTGCATGCCAAGATTGATGCAATCTTGTGCTTTGGGGTGACTCCTCGTCCCGTTCTGGCGATAACTACTTCCCGTTAGATTGGTGTTTTCGGTGTCTTTCCGAGCGTTCGATGATGACATTTTGTGTGGCAACGGGTGCCCGCGCTTTTGGATCCCAACAGGATAAGAACAATTCCTTCATCCATGACATTATGATAATCATGAATCTTGATTATTGGTTTATATATTTAAGATAGATGTACACTGCTGTGCCCATCAGCAAAAAAACAAAACAAATGAAGATATATGCTGTAATTATGGCTTGTTTTGCGAGT
>Ga0066376_10004189_pt1 | contig 12600 bp, 11 predicted proteins | sample Knorr_S15_td_Bot_FD_77009 | JGI IMG/M metagenome (GOLD analysis project Ga0066376, IMG submission 77009) | Marine microbial communities from Southern Atlantic Ocean transect - Knorr_S15_td_Bottom_ad_5009_LV_A | ecosystem: Environmental > Aquatic > Marine > Oceanic | place: Southern Atlantic... | reverse complement strand
GCATCGGGCCGTCGTGCCCGCAACAAAATGCTCCATCAGACGAGCCTGCGTCGTAACACTTAATCGACTCTTTCTCATGCCGTCCCTCATAACACCTCATGGCGTTATCTGGGACAGCCCCATGATTAATTACTCGGCCAGGGACATGATGTAGGTCTCCAGGTCCGCGATGTCCCGCGCCGTCACATCCCATTGGAATTGCGCGTGGGGGCGGCGCGCCTGGAACGTGCGGATGCGCGGGCGGAACATATCGGCGTATTTCGCCATGAGCGGAAATGCCGGTGTGCTGCCGATGCCGCCGAACGGGTTCTTGTTGTCGATCACATGGCAGAGGGCGCAGAGCTTTACCGCCAGGGCGCGGCCCTTCTCGGCCTCGCCCGCCTGGGCCGCCGAGGCGCCCAGGGCGAGGGCCAGCAGGCCGCTGACCAGCCTAAGACGAGCCGCCATGGAGGAGATCGAGCAGGGTCAAGGCGACCACCTCGGTGGCCGACCTGAGATCATCGAGCACCAGCCGCTCGTCGGCGCGGTGGGCGTTGGCGTCGAGCAGGCTGCGCGGCCCGGCGCCGTAGATCGCCGTGGGAATGCCGGCGTTGGCATAGATCCGCGCATCCGTATACAGCGGCACGCCATGGGCCGCGATGGGCTCGCCCAAGACGGCCGCGCCGTTACGCGCCAGGGCATCGCTCAGGACTTCGGCGCCGGGAACGGGAAGGAACGGCGTGGCCAGCATGATCCGCCGCACGGCGCAGGAAATCCCGGCGTGACCCGCCGCCGCGCGACCGATGACGTCGCGCAGCCGGGTCTCGACCGCCGCCGCATCCTCTTCCGGGATGATCCGCCGGTCGAGGCGGAAACGCACCGCATCGGGCACCACATTGGTGTTGATGCCGCCTTCGATCAGGCCGACCACCAGGGTCGGGCTGTCGATGCCGTCGATTTGGGATTTGATCGTCTCATAGGACTGGCGCTCGCCGTACAGCGCGGCGAGAACCGATGTCGCCGCCTCGAGGGCATCGTGGCCCGTATCGGGCCGCGCCGCATGGGCCGATTTGCCGCTGATCACGACCTCGAGATGGAGACAGCCGTTGTGATGGGTGACGACGCCGTGGGAGAAGCCCGCCGACAGGGCGTAATCGGGCGACGATATGCCTTGCTCCAGCAGCCATTGCGGGCCGATGGCGCCGCCGGCCTCCTCGTCATGAGTGAAATGCAGCTCGATGGTCCCGCCGAGCGGCGCCCCGGCATCGATCAAGGCCAGCAGGGCGAAGCTGTAGGTCGCGAAATCGGACTTCGACACCGCCACCCCGCGGCCGTACATCTTACCGTCCACAATCTCCTCCCCGTAGGGATCATAGGTCCAGCCCTCGCCCGGCGGCACCACGTCGCCATGGGCGTTGAGGGCGATCACCGGGCCTTCGCCGAAGCGCCGGCGGACGATCAGATTGGTGACGCTGATCATGCCGTTGTCGGCCACCAGGCCCGGCGGCACCGGATGGCGTTCGACGGTGAAGCCGAGCCCTTCGAGCAGCCCGGCGGCGCGCTCCGCATGGGCCGCGCAATCGCCCGGCGGATTGTCCGACGGGGTCTCGACCAGGGCCGCCAGAAAGGCGCATTCGTCGTCGAACCGCGCGGCGATGAAATCGTGAATGCGGCGGCGGAAATCTGTGCTCATGACGGCGTCTTTCGGGGTGATTGGAAGGCCCGGATGAAGCGCAGCAGGACGCGCGCGGCCAGGCCGGCGTCCCGCGCGGTGATCGACTCCTCCGGGTTATGGCTGATGCCGCCCTCGCAGCGCACGAACAGCATGCCGATGGCGGTCATCTCGGCCATGGCCATGCCGTCGTGGCCGGCGCCGCTAGGCAGCAGGCGCGGGGTGTAGCCCTCGGCGCTCACGGCGGCGCTGATCTGCTCGATCAGCCAGGGCGCGCAGACCGCCGCGCGGCCGGCATGGGGGGTCTCGATGTCCACGGTCACTCCGCGGCGTTCGCAGATGACGAGGATTTCGCGCTTGAGATCATCGACCAGGGCGCGGCGCAGGGCGTCGTCGGGAGACCGCAGATCGATGGAGAAGGCGGCGCATCCCGGGATCACGTTGACCGCGCCGGGCTGGGCCGAGATGATGCCCACGGTGCCCACCGTGTCGTCGCCGCTACCGGCGCGGCGCTCGACCGCGAGGATGCATTCGGCGGCGGCGGCGAGCGCGTCCCGGCGCGAGCCCATGGGGACCGTGCCGGCATGGCCGGCCAGGCCGGTGATCGTCACCGCCAGCCGGTCGCCGCCGGAAATTCCGGTGACCACGCCGAGCGGCAGGCCCTCGGCCTCGAGCACCGGGCCCTGCTCGATATGGACCTCGACGAAACCCAGGACATCCTCGGGTTTGCGGGCACATGCCGCGATACCGTCCGGATCGAGGCCGAAGTCGCGCATGGCGTCGCGCATGGTGACGCCGTCGTCATCGAGCCGCTCAAGGGCGTCGAAATCGAAGCTGCCGGCGATGGCGCGGCTGCCCAGCAGGGAACTGGCGAACCGCACCCCCTCTTCGTCGCCGAAGGCGAAGACTTCCAGGGCAAAGGGCAGGCGTTCGCCGCGTTCATGAAGCGCCGCCACGCAGGCGATCGGGGTGACGATGCCGAGCATGCCGTCATAGCGCCCGCCGTTGCGGACGGAATCCTGGTGCGACCCCATGATCAGCGCCGGCAGGCCCGGCGCGCCGCCTTCGTAGCGTCCGACGCAATTGCCCACGGCGTCCATATGGGCGGCCATGCCGGCGTCGCGCATCCAGCCCAGGATGAGCGCCGCCGCCGCGCGGTGCTCGGGGCTGGCGAAGCGCCGGGTAAGGCCCTCGCCGGCCTCGCTATGGGCCGCCAGGGCGTCGAGCCGCGCCATCATCTCGGCGCCGATTACGTCTGCTTCGGGAAGGGCGGGCGTTGCGGTCATGGCGTCATGATCTCCTGGATGCGCAGCAAGGCGATTTTCTCGATTTCGGACAGGGCGGTGGCGAACTCGGTCTGCCGGTCGTTGAGCAGACGGGTCTCGAAGGCCGCGAGTATTACATCTGTATGACAGCCCTTGACCGCCATGACGAAGGGCATGGCGAAACGCTTGGTATAGGCCGCATTGAGCGTGGTGAAGCGCTGAAAATCCTTGTCCGACAGGCTGTCGAGCCCGGCGGAGGTCTGCTCGGCGCTCGACGCGGCGGTCAGGGCCCCCGCCCGGGACAGCTTCCCGGCGAGGTTGGGATGGGCAACGATCAGCGCCAGCTTGGCGGCCCGCGAGGCGGACCGCAGGACGGCGCAGAGCACCCCATGGACGCCGTCCACCGTAAGCGCATCCGGCAGGCCGCCGTCGTATGCCGCCTCGGCGATCCACGGGCTATGCTCGAACACCCCGCCGAAGCGGGCGACGAAGTCTTCGCGCGTGCTCACGGAGCCGGGTGGTGTTCGCGCCAATGGCCGGCGATGTCGATTCGCCGGGTGATCCACACCCGCTCCCGGCTCTGGGCGTAATCGAGGAATTTGGCCAGGGCGGCGGCGCGCCCCGGCCGCCCGACGAGCCGGCAATGGAGCCCCACCGACATCATCTTCGGCGCCCCCTGGCGGCCCTCCTCGTAAAGCAGATCGAAGCCGTCCTTGAGGTAATTGAAGAACTGATCGCCCGCCGTGAAACCCTGGTTGCTGGCGAAGCCGGAATCATTGGCGTCCAGGGTATAGGGGATGATCAGATGGGGGCGCTTGTCGTCGGACCCCTTCGGGCTCGACGGCCCGGCGACCCAATAGGGCAGATCGTCGGCGTAGGAATCCGATGAATAGAGGAAACCGCCCTCCTCCATGACCAGGGCCAGGGTGTGGGGTGAGCAGCGCCCGGTGTACCAGCCGAGCGGCCGCTCGCCGGTGACCTCGGTGTGGATGCGGATGGCTTCGAGCATGTGGTCGCGTTCGGCGTCGCGGGTGAAATCCTTGTATTCGATCCATTTCAGGCCGTGGCTGGCGATCTCCCAGCCGGCCTCCCGCATGGCCGCCACCGCGCCCCTGTTGCGCTCCAGGGCGGTTGCCACGCCATAGACCGTGACCGGGAAGCGGCGCGCCGTGAACAAGCGCCAGAGCCGCCAGAAGCCGGCGCGCGAGCCGTATTCATACATCGATTCCATGTTCATATGGCGCTGGCCGGGCCACGGCACGGCCCCGGCGATGTCCGACAGGAAGGCCTCCGAGGCGGTGTCGCCGTGGAGGATGCTGTTCTCGCCGCCTTCCTCGTAATTGACCACCACCTGCAGGGCGAGATAGGCGTCGCCCGGCCATTCGGGGTCGGGAGTGTCGCGGCCGTGGCCGATCAGGTCTCTCGGGTAGGTCTCGATGTCAGGTTCCATCCATAAGGCTTCCGCTTTGCGGTGATTATCGGATATCGTAACGTAACGCGCTAGGGGGAGATGGTGGAATTGGGAGGAAGGAGTGGCGGAAGACTCTGGAAGGCTGACGACCCATGTGCTTGACACCGCCGCCGGCCGGCCCGCGGCGGGGGTGAAGATCACCGTCAGCCGCGACGGTGAAGCCTTGCGCGAGATCGTCACCAATGACGACGGGCGCGGCGACGGGCCGCTGCTGGCGGGCGCCGCTTTCACCCCCGGCGTCTATGAACTCGCGTTCCATGTCGGCGATTATTTCCGCCGCCAGGGCGTCGCTACGGGGGAACCGCCGTTCCTCGACGTGGTGCCGGTGCGCTTCGGAATCAGTGGGACCGGCCAGCATTACCATGTGCCGCTGCTGATCTCGCCCTTCGGATATTCGACCTATCGCGGGAGCTGACCGCATGCCGGACATCCGCTTTCTTCTAGGTTCTGAACCGATCGTTCTGGCAGGCATAGACCCCTGCATGACCCTGCTCGATTATCTCCGCTTCAAGGCCGGGCTGGTCGGCACCAAGGAAGGCTGCAACGAAGGCGACTGCGGGGCCTGCACGGTGGTCCGGGTGCGCAGCGTCGATGGCGTGCTGCGCTATGAGGCGATCACTTCCTGTATTCAGTTCATGGGCGCCCTGCACGGCTGCCAAATACTCACCGTCGAGCATCTCGCAGACTCAAACGGCGCGCTGCACCCGGTGCAGCGGGCCCTGGTGGATTTTGACGGTTCGCAATGCGGCTTCTGCACGCCGGGCTTCGTCATGTCGATCTTCGCGGCGACGCGCGCGCCGGGCGATGTGGACATCGACGACGTGCTGGCCGGGAATCTATGCCGCTGCACTGGATACGCGCCGATCGTGCGCGCCGCCGAGCAGGCCTTGCGCGAGCCCGCCGCCGAGACCGACACGGCCACCCTGGAAACTCTGGAATCCTACAAAATCGACGAGACCGTCTCCTTGGGCGACTTCCACGCCCCGGCGACGCTCGATGATCTCGCCGCCCTGGTCGCGGCCCATCCCGATGCGACCATCGTCGCCGGGGCCACCGATGTGGGGCTGTGGGTGACCAAGCAGATGCGCCGACTCGACACTGTCATCTATATCGGCCGGGTCGCCGAACTGGCGCGCCTCCATGAGGCCCCCGACGGCATCGAGATCGGCGCCGGGGTCAGCTACAGCGACGCCATGGCGACCATCGCCACCCACTATCCCGATTTCGGCGAGGTCATCCGCCGCCTCGGCGCTGTGCAGATCAGGAATATGGGCACCCTCGGCGGCAATGTGGCCAACGGCTCGCCCATCGGCGATGCCTCGCCCTGCCTGATCGCCGCGGGGGCGACCCTGCATCTGCGGTGCGGCCAGGCCGTGCGCAGCCTGGCGGTCGAGGATTTCTTTATCGATTACGGCAAGCAGGACCTTGGGCCCGGTGAGTTCGTCGAGCGCATCACCCTGCCGTATCCGGCGCCCGATGCCTGGTTCCGCGCCTACAAGATCTCCAAGCGCTTCGATCAGGACATTTCCGCCGTGCTCGGCGCCTTCAATCTGACTCACGCGGACGGCGTCATCAACGAGGCCAGGGTCGCCTTCGGCGGCATGGCGGCGACCCCGAAACGCGCGCCCGCGGTCGAGGCGGCGCTCACAGGCGCGCCCTGGACCGAGGCGACGGTGGCCCGCGCCATGGCTGCCCTGGACCAGGATTTCGCCCCGATCGACGATCTCCGCGCCTCCGCCGCCTATCGCCTGACCGTCGCCAAGAACCTTCTCATGCGTCTCTTCATCGAGACTACCGAGCCGGCCGAGGAGACCCGTCTTGTCGGCATCTAGCCCGCCGCGCCACGACAGCGCCCACAAGCATGTCACGGGCCAGGCCGCCTATATCGACGACCTGGTGGAACCGGTCGGCCTGCTGCATGTCTATTTCGGCATCAGCGCCCATGCCCACGCCCGTATCGCCCGCCTCGATCTCGAGCCGGTGAGTGCGGCGGAAGGGGTTGTTCTGGTAATCGCGGCCGAGGATATTCCGGGCGAGAACGACATCAGCCCGACCCACCGCCACGACGAGCCTATCTTCGCCACGGACCGCGTCGAATACCACGGCCAGCCGTTGTTCGCGGTGGCGGCGCAAACCCGCGATCAGGCGCGCCGCGCCGCCTTGTTGGCGGATGTGGACTATGCGCCCCTGGAGCCCATCCTCACCGTCGACGCGGCGTCGCAGACCGGCGTGCTGGTAACCGAGCCCTTGACCCTGGCCAGGGGTGACGCCGCCGCCGCCCTCGTAGCCGCGCCGAACCGCCTATCGGGCCGTATGGTGATCGGCGGCCAGGATCACTTCTATCTCGAAGGCCAGATCGCCATGGCCCTGCCCGGCGAGGACGGCGAGGTGACGGTGATCGCCTCGACCCAGCATCCCAGCGAGATCCAGCATATGGTTGCCAAGACGCTGGGACTCCAGTCGAGCGCGGTGACCGTGGAGGTTCGCCGCATGGGCGGCGCCTTCGGCGGCAAGGAGACCCAGGGCAATCTGTTCGCCGTGACGGCGGCGCTGGTTGCCACCATGACCGGCCGCGCGGCCAAGGCGCGCCCGGATCGCGACGACGACATGATCATCACCGGCAAGCGCCATGATTTCCGCATCGATTACCAGGTCGGCTTCGATGACGACGGGCGGATTTGCGCTGTGGACATGGCCTATGCGGTGCGCTGCGGCTGGTCGGCCGACCTGTCGGGGCCGGTGACCGACCGCGCCCTGTTCCATGCCGACAATTGCTATTACTACCCCGCTGTTCGGCTGACCTCGGCGCCGCTCAAGACCAACACCGTATCGAATACCGCCTTTCGCGGTTTCGGCGGTCCCCAGGGCATGCTCGGCGGGGAGCGTCTGATCGAGGAAATCGCCTTCGCCCTGGGCCGCGACCCGCTGGAAATTCGCAAAATCAACCTCTATGGCGGGCCGGGGCGCGACGTCACCCCCTATCATCAGACCGTGGAGGATAATCTGGCGCCCGAGATCATCGAGGCGGTGGAGCGGGAGTGCGATTACGGGGCGCGGCGCGACACCATCCGCGCCCATAACGCCGCTTCCAAGGTTCTCAAGCGCGGCCTGGCGCTGACCCCGGTCAAGTTCGGTATTTCCTTCACCGCCACCGCCTTCAACCAGGCCGGCGCGCTAGTCCATGTCTATCGCGACGGCAGCATTCACCTCAATCACGGCGGCACGGAGATGGGCCAGGGCCTCTATACCAAGGTCGCCCAGGTCGTCGCCGAGGAATTCCGGGTGCCTCTGGATCAGGTGACGATCACCGCCACGACCACCGGAAAGGTCCCCAACACCTCGGCCACGGCGGCCTCCTCGGGCTCCGACTTGAACGGCATGGCGGCCCAAGCGGCGGCGCGAACCATCAAGGACCGGCTCATCGCCTTCGCCGCCGAGCATTGGCAGACGCCGCTTATCGATATCGAATTTCTCCATCCCGGTCGGGTCCGTGTGGGGACGCGGGAAATCGCCTTCGCCGAGCTCGTGACCGCGGCCTATATGGACCGGGTCTCCCTGTCTTCGACAGGCTTCTACAAGACTCCGAAAATCCATTGGGACCGGGCCAGCGGACGCGGCCGCCCATTCTATTATTTCGCCTATGGCGCCGCCTGTTCCGAAGTCACGGTCGATATTCTCACCGGCGAATACCGGGTGACGCGGGTCGATATCCTGCATGACGCGGGCGCGTCCCTGAATACCGCCATCGATATCGGCCAGATCGAAGGCGGCTTCATTCAGGGCATGGGCTGGTTGACCACCGAGGAGCTGTGCTGGGACGATCAAGGGCGCTTCATCAGCCATGCGCCGAGCACCTATAAAATACCCACCTGCGGCGACCGCCCCCGCCACTTCGACATCGCCATGGTCGAGAACACACGCAACCGGGAAGATACCATCTACGGCTCCAAGGCGGTCGGCGAGCCGCCTCTGATGCTCGCCATATCCGTGCTCCACGCCCTGTCGGACGCGGTGGCCAGCGTCGCCGGCCACAGGATTTGCCCGCGTCTCGATACCCCGGCGACGCCGGAACGCATTCTCATGGCCATCGAGCGGCTCAAGGCGGCAAGCCCATGACAACATCTTTCGGCAAGGCCCTCGAGGCGCTGGTCGCGGCGGGTGAGCCGGTCATGCTGGTGAGCATAACCGACGCCAAGGGCTCGACCCCGCGATCCGCCGGGGCGCGCATGGCGGTGACGTCGAGCGAGATTTTCGCCAGCGTCGGCGGCGGCCATCTCGAATTTCAGGCAATCATGCACGCCCGCAGGATGCTCGCCGACGGCAGCACGGACGAGACCATCGAGGTGACGCTCGGTCCGGACATGGGGCAATGCTGCGGCGGGCGCGTCAGCCTGCGCCTGACCCGCGCCGACGGCGAAACCGCCGTGGCGATTATGGCGGACGAGGCCGAGGCGAGCTTGGCCGCGCCCCTGGTCCTGCTGTTCGGCGCGGGTCATGTAGGTCGGGCGCTGGCGGCGGCGCTGCGCCCGCTTCCGGTGAGTCTCCTGTGGGCCGATGAAAGAACGGATGCGTTTCCGAGCGAAATAGATGACACTGTCGAGATTACGGGGGAAGAATGGGAAACCGTCATGCAGCGAACTGAGCCCTTCGCAGCGGTGGTCGTCATGACCTACGATCACGGGCTCGATTTCGAGATCACCGAGGCCGCCCTGGGCCGCGCCGACACCGCTTATGTGGGCCTCATCGGATCGCGCACCAAACGCCGGCGTTTCGAGAGCTGGTTCCTCAAGCGCGGCGGCGCGCCGGCGTCGCTGGACCGGCTGGTCAGCCCGATCGGTGATTACGGCGTGTCCGACAAGCGGCCCGAGGTGATCGCGGCGCTGGTCGCGGCGGAGATCCTGCAGAAGGTTATTCCGTCATGAACCCGCGTCTCGAAGTGCGCGGCGTGACCAAGCGGTTCCCCGGCGTGCTCGCCAACGACCAAGTGAACTTCGCCGTGATGCCGGGAGAAATCCACGCCCTGCTGGGCGAGAACGGGGCCGGCAAGAGCACCCTGGTGAAGATGATCTATGGCGTGCTGCACCCGGATTCCGGCGATATCCAGTGGAACGGGGAGCCCGTCGTGATCGCCGAGCCAAGCACCGCGCGCCGGCTCGGCATCGGCATGGTGTTTCAGCATTTTTCCCTGTTCGAGGCGATGACCGTCAACGAAAACATCGCCCTCGGCATGGACAAGCCCGGCGACATGGCGTCGCTGGCGCTGCGGGTGAGAAAGATCTCCGCCGACTACGGCCTGCCGCTCGACCCCGACCGCGGCGTCTACAGCCTGTCCGTGGGCGAGCGCCAGCGCATCGAAATCACCCGCTGTCTGTTGCAGGACCCCAAGCTCTTGATCATGGACGAGCCGACCTCCGTGTTGACCCCCCAGGAGGTCGAGCGCCTGTTCGAGACCCTGCGCCAGATCGCGTCCGAAGGCTGTTCGATCCTCTACATCAGCCACAAACTGGCCGAGATAAAGGCGCTCTGCGACCGCGCCACGATCTTGAGGTCCGGCGCCGTGGTCGCCGAATGCGACCCCGGGTCCGAGACCGCGGCATCCATGGCGCAGATCATGATCGGCGAGGAATTGACCTCGGTGGAACGGCGCGCGGGCGACACCGCGGGCGAGGCGCGCATGGTCGTCGAGGGCCTCGAATTGGCGTCCGATGACCTCCATGGGGTCGATTTGCAAGGCATCGACTTCACCGTGCGGGCGAGCGAGATCTTCGGCATCGCCGGGGTCGCCGGCAACGGCCAGGGCGAGCTTCTCCAGGCGCTGTCCGGGGAACGTCTGATCGCCCGCCCCGAGTCGATAAAGGTGGACGGCCAGGTGGCCGGCCATCTCTCGGCGGGGGCGCGGCGCGGTCACGGCGTCTGCGCCATCCCCGAGGAACGCAACGGCCACGGCGCGGTGGCCGCCTTGAACCTGGTCGAAAACGTGGTGTTGAGCGCCCACCACCGCATGAACCTGCTCACCTCGGGCTTCATCAGGCGGGCCGAGGCGAAGGCCTTCACGGAAGCGGTGGTGGCGCAATACGATGTCCGCACCCCCGGCGTCGCCACGCCGGCGGGCAGCCTGTCGGGCGGCAATCTGCAGAAATTCATCGTCGGGCGGGAGATCATGCAAAATCCCGCGGTGCTGGTCGCCTCCCAGCCGACCTGGGGGGTCGACGCCGGGGCGGCGGCGCGCATTCATCAGGCGCTGATCGATCTGGCTGCCGCCGGCACCGCGGTGGTGGTCATCAGCCAGGACCTCGACGAGTTGATGGCGATCAGCAATCGCCTCGCCGTGCTCAATCTCGGCGTGCTGTCCAAGCCGATCGATACGGCGCGGGTTTCGGTCGAGGAAATCGGCCTGCTCATGGGCGGCGTCCATGGCGAAGCCGAAACGCAGGAGCCGGCCGATGCGGCTTAAGATCGAACCCCGGCTCGAGCCCTCGGCGGCGCTGCTCTACGGCACGCCGGTCCTGGCCATCGCCTTGACCGTATTGTCGGGATTTTTCCTGTTCGCGCTCATGGGCTACGAGCCGCTGACCGCGCTCTACTTCTTCTTCGTGGCGCCGCTGCTGACCCTGTTCGGGTTGAGCGAGATCATGCTCAAGGCGGCGCCGCTGATTCTCATCGCCGTGGGCCTCGCCATGGGCTTCAAGGCCAATGTCTGGAACATCGGCGCCGAGGGCCAGCTGACCTGCGGGGCGATCGCCGGCGGCGGGATCGCTCTGTGGCTGTGGGGCGACGAGGGGATCTGGATACTGCCCCTGATCTGTGCCGCCGGGATTCTCGGCGGCCTGCTCTACGCCGCCATTCCGGCATTCCTCAAGACCCGCTTCGAGGTCAACGAGATCCTCACCAGCCTGATGCTCAGTTACGTGGCGACCCTGATGTTGAGCGCCCTGGTGTTCGGCCCGTGGAAAGACCCCATGGGCTTCAATTTTCCCCAATCGCGCATGTTTACCGAGGCGGCGATCCTGCCCATCGTGCTGGAGGGAACCCGGCTCCATGCGGGCGCCGTCGTCGCCCTGCTGATCGCCGTCGCCGTCTGGGTGCTGATGAGTTTCACCATCGTCGGGTTCCAGCTTCGCGTGGTCGGGCTGGCGCCGGCGGCGGCGCGCTTCGCCGGCTTCGACCGCAAGAAGCTGATCTGGCTCAGCCTGTTGGCCAGCGGCGGCCTTGCCGGGCTCGCCGGAACCTTCGAGGTGGTCGGGCCGATCGGCCAGCTGGTGCCGGTGATCTCGCCGGGCTACGGCTTCACGGCGATCATCGTCGCCTTCCTGGGGCGCCTCCATCCGCTCGGCATCATCGCCGCCGGATTTCTCATGGCGCTGTCCTATATCGGCGGCGAGAACGCCCAGGTCGAGGTCGGCCTGCCCCAGGCGGTGACCGGGGTGTTTCAGGGCCTGCTGCTGTTCTTCCTGCTGGCCTCGGACTTCCTGGCGAGCTACCGGATCAGGCGGATGCCATGAGTATCGAGGTCATGGCCCTGGTCATGCTCACCGTGGTCAGCGCGGCGACGCCCCTGCTGTTCGCCGCCATCGGCGAGCTGGTGGTCGAGAAATCCGGCGTCCTCAACCTCGGTATCGAGGGTATGATGCTGGCCGGCGCGGTCGCCGCCTTCGCGGTCACCGTGAGTTCTGGCAACGCTTTCCTGGGGGTCCTGGCGGGCGCTCTCGGCGGCGCCGCCATGGCCTTCATCTTCGGCGTGCTGACCCTGACCCTGGCCGCCAATCAGGTCGCCACCGGTCTCGCCCTGACGATCTTCGGCGTCGGCCTGACGGCCCTCGCCGGGGCCGGTTACGTGGGCGTGCCGGTCGCCCCCCTGGCCAAGCTGAACATTCCGGGTTTGAGCGACATTGCGGTGATCGGGCCCCTGCTGTTCGGTCATGACGCCCTGGTCTATCTGTCGATCGCCGCCACCCTGGGCGTCGGCTGGTTCCTCAAGCGCAGCCGTGCCGGCATGATCCTGCGCGCCGTCGGCGAATCCGATATTTCGGCCCATTCCATCGGCTATGACGTGATCGCCGTGCGCTATGGCGCGGTGCTGTTCGGCGGCGCCATGTCGGGACTGGGGGGCGCCTTCCTGTCGCTCTCCTCGACCCCCATGTGGGTCGAGGGCATGACCGCCGGACGCGGCTGGATTTCCCTGGCCCTGGTGGTCTTCGCCTCGTGGCGGCCGG
>Ga0066376_10004187_pt1 | contig 12605 bp, 12 predicted proteins | sample Knorr_S15_td_Bot_FD_77009 | JGI IMG/M metagenome (GOLD analysis project Ga0066376, IMG submission 77009) | Marine microbial communities from Southern Atlantic Ocean transect - Knorr_S15_td_Bottom_ad_5009_LV_A | ecosystem: Environmental > Aquatic > Marine > Oceanic | place: Southern Atlantic... | reverse complement strand
TTCTTCCCGACAATCTGCTAGAGGTGCGATATTCGAGTACATAGAAACGTACTACAATCGTAAGAGAAAACATTCAGCTATCGGGTATAAAATCCCGATGTTGTTTGAGCAAAAAAGTGCTTAGCCGAGTGTCCAGGAAAACGGGGGAGGATCACAGAGTCTGATCAAAATGTGGCTGCAATACTATTCTGCTCGGCAACAATTATAGGGTTGTCTGGTTTTGACCTTTGGATACTGTGGGCTTTGAGTGAATCTCCCAGCGCATTACTTGGATTAATCATTGGTGGGATGGCGACAACATTCATCTTTTTTAAAACTTAGTAGCCAAAACTTGTTGGGTATAAGTCTCGCTATGGTTTAGAGCTGCTTTTTTGTTGCTCCACTGACTAATGACGCCCCAAGACGATCACATCGTTTTTTGTATCTGGCCTTTAGCACGGATACGTTCTCGTAGTTGCGGTTGATCTGGTCGGTCATATAGGCGAGTACATCACGCCACTCTTCAAGGAAGTATTCTTCTGCGGAGGCCTCGCCATACTCTTCGGCAGCTGCGAGTTTGGACATTTTAATAAAATCATCCATCTTTTCAGATTCGAGATCCGCCATGATCTGAAGATCGCCCTTCAGCCTGAAAGAGCCTGCCATCATCCTGTGATAGACGGCACAGGTGGTGTAGTCATCCATAGAGACGGGTTCAGTTTCTGCAAACACCAGGGAAGCAATTAACAAAAGCACTATGAGCAAGATCGAACGCATCAGAATTGTTCCTTTGAGCCGGGCAGACAAGACTAGCACTAAAATAACGACCTCGGGGATCGTGATACGAATAGAGGTAAACACCTGTCGATCTAGTCAGCAATTGTCGTACCTGCTCGAAGGAAATCCCACCCGCCTCAGATAAAAAAAAGGCGCATAAAGCGCCCTTAATCATTTTGCTATTGCTCAACCATTCTTAAAAAGAGGCAGACAACGTTACCCCGTAAGTAGCAGGCTCATTCCACCAGCCGCGAGAAGTCAGGCCGCCAATGGTTGACCACCTTTGCTCTCTTTCATCTGTAATGTTTCTGCCCCACACCGATATACCATAATTATTGATTGTATAGTTTATGTTCGCGTTGACATTATGAATGCTGTCTAGACTACCTAATGGATTGTTCTGAGACTCACTCTCCATGGAATCCCTAAAGCGGTAAGACACCCTTGCTTTCAGGTCACCGCTGCCCAATCGAGTGGTATAAGACGTCGTTAAACCAAAGGTGTTTTCAGGTGTGTTACGTGGCTCTAGGTCTGAATTGTCAGTAATAATTCCGTCACCGGTAAGATCAGCAAGATAATTATCGTACTCTGATTTCAAGTGGCCATACGTTGCCATAACGTCCCAGGCTTCACTAACTTGGTACATCACCTCTAATTCCAATCCCGTCATCTCAAGTGAAGAAGCGTTTCGAACAACGGTTGCAACATTTGATAGATCAACGGGAATCAGAATAGATTCTTGTTTGTCGTCATATTCTGACCTGAAGATAGCACCGTTAAAGATCATTCTTCCGTTTAGTAATGTCGTCTTCCAGCCAAACTCATAGTTTTTGACATATTCCGGCTCATAGGATGGGTCGATGTTATAATTCGCTTGACGCGCAAAGAAACCACCACTCTTAAACCCTTCGCTGTATGACGCGTAGTACATGACGTCATCTGACGGTTGGTACCTTACGCCAACTTTTGGCGTTGTTTCTGTCCATTTGGCCTTCGCAAAGTAAGGATTAAAAACTCCAGGCCATGGCTCGCCTCTGTCTGGGTAATACCCTGGCGCAGATGCACCACCTACAAAGTCTTTTTCTTCTTCAGTCCAACGGAAACCTGCTGTTAACGTCCATTGGTCATTGAGATACCAGTCTGCTGAGGCGAACACGGCTAGGGATTCAGTGACCTGAGCCTGCCCATTGTTTCCCGCCACATCGTCTTCCCAAGGAAAGACATCGTCATATCCTTCAACGCCCTGTCTACCAGCGCCCCAAGGCGGAACGCCCAGGCGCGATAGCTGATAAAACAAGTCATAAACATCCCAACGTTGCTCAAAGTCTGCTTCCCAATCATAAACGCCCGCGATAAATTGAACCTTGTCTGAAAATTGTGAGATCACTCTGAACTCGTGACTCGTTTGCTCCCAATCATTAAAGAAATTCATTCTCAAAAGATGGACCGGCGCACCGTCAAAATCTTGCATATTTTGCTCATCCATATCGCGTTGCGAATAGATGTAGGTGTACAAGAAGGCGTCAGTGTCGTAATTCGCTGTGATGATCGTAGACTTGTAATCATTGTCACTAAAGTTTTCGCCGTCCGACTCAGTCTTATCCTTGCCGTCGTTGGCGTCTTTTTCACAGCCGTTTGCAGGATCAAAACCAATTTGTGTAAGAGTACACGCTAACTCACCAACTTGGTTCCGATTGACGTAAGCACCTTGCACACTCTTATCTTCCATAATTTCGTAGTGAACTTTCAAATCGAAATTGTCAGTCGGTGCCCAAAGTGCGGTGAAACCGTAATTTGTTTTATCGTCTCCACCAACGTCTTCGTTCCGCGTGGTGTTACGGACGTATCCATCATGCTCAACTTTAGCGGCAAATAATTTAAGCCCAAGCGTATCTTGAATAATCGGAATTTGAACGACAGCGCTAACATCTTGCCGACCGTACTTACCAGCTGTGAGTTTTAGATCAACACTCTTTTCATTCAAGGAAACAGGTGTGCGAATAATATTAAGGATCCCGCCGGTAGTATTTTTACCGAACAGTGTTCCTTGTGGACCACGAAGTACTTCGATGCGCTCTATATCAAAATTATCAAGAAGCACGCCGCTTGACGTTCCCAGGAACATGCCGTCCATCACAACCCCGATCGAGGGCTCAAAGCTCTTATCGCTTTCAAGTGATGCTACACCCCGGATCGTAATCGCGGCACCACTGGCAATACCCGGTGTCCGATTAATGAATAGATTGGGTGCAAACGCCTGTATATCCTCTAAACGACGCACGCTTCCTTCTCGAAGTTGGTCTGTAATAGCTGTAACAGCTAACGGAACGTCTTGAATCGACTCAGATTTCTTTCTAGCTGTGACAATAATCTCTTCGATAGCAAGACTATTTACCTCAGCACCTTGTGCTGCTGCCTCATTTGAAAATGAACTAAAAGCAAAAAGAGCCATAGTCATTGCAAAGAATGCAACATTAAAATTTTGAAAAACTTTCTTAAACATATTGTTGTTCCCCTTTACCTCGAGTGTACTGTTTTAATTTTAGAATTGACATAACATCAAACCAGCTTATTGGGAGCAATTTGCTGTTAGAGATGTGGTTGCTATGTTTGTGACCATTAGCCACGAGATCGATAACATGTAACGCCAACTGAATGTCACCCGCCTCACGCAGTTCTTCTGCCCGCGCGATAACAGCTTCAGGATCACCAATGGCGGATAACACAGCATCACCTGCCGCATTCAGCGCTTCCGGATGTAAGGAGTGGGTGTGAATCTCGACGATTCGGCGTACGACGATTAGAGGTCACGATCTTTGGACGTGGTTTACTCCGGCACTTTACTCCGACCCCCGGGTTTTTGACCAGAACGGAATTTTCGTTTTCTCTCCGCATCCCGATCTGCTTTAGTCTGTTTTTTCTGCGCAATAATCACCTCTTCTGCCAGGATCATATCTGGCGTTTCCAGCGTGATCGCACCCAGCATGCCAGCACGAAACTCATTCACAAGAATCGCCGAGGCTTTTTCCAAATCAACCCGCCCACCAGCACCAAGGCACCCACGTCGCGCGCCCATTAGTTCAATGAATTCGAGTTCGGTATCCGGCACCGATGCCAGGTCATAACGGTCCTTCAGGGCTACCGGGTAACGTTTAATCAGGTAGTCGGCCAGGTAAAAGGCAACATCTTCGATACCCATCGCGGTGTCTTTAATCGCACCAGAGGCCGCCAGTCGATAACCACTATTTTCGTTTTCAATCTTTGGCCACAGTATGCCTGGCGTATCCAGCAGCATAATGCCTTCACCCAGCTTGATACGTTGCTGGCCTTTCGTGATGGCAGGCTCATTACCTGTCTTGGCAACTTTGCGACCCGCCAGGGCATTAATCAGCGTGGATTTACCGACATTCGGAATCCCCGCGATCATCACCAGCATATTCAGGTTTGCGTTCACCTTCGAGGGCACTAAAGCCTGGCACAGCCGAATGATCCTTTGCACCTTGTCATTCTGGTCAAGCGTTGCCTGAAGCGTTTTGACCGAGGCATCCTGCTCAAAATGCGCTTGCCAGCGCAATGTGGTTTCTGGGTCCGCCAGATCAGATTTGCTCAAAATCTTGATGCACGGCTTGTTGTGCCGAAGTTTCGCAATCGCGGGGTTCTGGCTACTGGCAGGCAAGCGCGCATCAAGCAATTCGATCACGAGATCAACATCCGGCAAGATGTTGGTCATCTCGCGAATCGCCTTGTGCATGTGACCTGGGTACCAGTGAATTGCCATAACGGAAGTCTGCGCTAATGGTGACTAATGAGACGTATGCCATCAGCTTCGATAGCAATGATATGTACTGATAAGTTAACTTGTCAGTACCCAGTTCAGTCAAACAGCTTCTCTGCGCTTGCAAACACAACATAGAAAACCAGGCCGAAGACCAAAACACCGGCCGCGGTCTGAAATACGAGCGCCCATGATCCGGTCGCTTCCAAAATCAAGCCGCTGATGTAAACGCCGATAATGCCGGGTATTGTTCCGGCGGTGTTCGAGAGACCCATAATCACCCCAGCACTCTTGGGTGCAATATCCAAATGGTTTACACCAAACCCGCCAGCCATTGCACCGCCAAAAACGTTGCCAAGCGACATCAGTGCAATCGCCAGCGGAACGCTTTCGACATAACCCACGACGGCCAAAACAGCAGCCGAGCCACCAAAACCCACTGTCTGCATGATCTTACGCACGCGAGTCTTGTTGAATCCGCGTCGGATCAGGTTATCAGCCAGCCAACCACCCGCATTCAGCGCTAGAAACGAGAAGAATGCGGGAATCATAGTGAACAGACCCACGGCGGCGAAGTCCACGCCGAGACCCTTGTAAATGTAAGTAGGCATCCAGGCGAGTAACACATATGCCCCCCAGTTGGCGCAGAAATGTCCCACAATAATGGCCCACACTGCCGGGGTGCGTAGTAACGTCTTCAGCAACGGTTTAGGGGAATCCGAATCCGATAGCCCGTCGCCACGTATTAGTTGCAGCTCCTCGGCGGAAACTTGCGGATGCAACTCAGGCGTAGCTGCGGCGTAGCGGTACCAAAAAATCCACCAGACAATTCCAATGCCACCGAATGCATAGAAGCTCACTTCCCAGCCGTAGTGTATGACGATCCATGGGGTTGCCAGAAGGGCAAAAACGCTGCCAAGTGGAATGGTGGAAAACAGAATACCTATCGCTCTGGAGCGTTCATTTTCCGGAACCCATCTGCCGAACATTGCGTAGATTGAGGGGAAGGTGATGCCTTCTCCGATACCCATGAGGACTCTGGTGACAAGTAGCGCTGTCAATCCGCCCGCGGCGGCGACAGGAGTCACCATGGTAAATAGAGACCAGAAGAGGACGCCTGTCCCCAGGACTACCTTGCCGCCGTATCGCCCAGCCAGCCATCCCCCGGCAAACTGGGTTAATAGATAGCCAACGAAAAAAGAGGATAAAACACGGCCCTGCTCTTCTGGACTCCAGTTAAAATCGGATGCCATCGGAATGATCGCGATCGAAATGATGACGCGGTCCATATAGCAGACAAACACTGCTAGCGCCGCCAGCATGATGATGGTGTATCGAGCGGGCCAACCGCGAGAGTTTAATGCACCTACTGATTGCCCCAAAACGATTCCCTTTTTAAGTTGCAGGTATCAGGTGTTACTTCACCGCGACGGTAACACACGGCGTCCTGCCTTGAACACCCTCGAAGATTCGCTGGTCGACGCAAGGTACCTGAGGCACGAGATGGGAACCAATGCCTCGCTCCCTTACCCCAGTTGGTTGATGCGATAATTCAGCCCTGTTATTGGCGTATTTCGACGTGTCATGGATCTATTCCGGGATAAGATCCCGGTGTGCTACGCCATAGCTTCGCAATTTATCAGTTACTATTATCCGTGGTTCACCTTTGTGTTTCTTTAAAATTCGCTCGAGGAATCGCTTTGCAGCCTTGCCATCTCTCTTTTTTTGCAGGAACACATCAACTACTTCACCATCCTGGTCTACTGCTCGCCAGAGATAATGTTGTTTGCCTTGAATCTTGATGAAAACTTCATCTATGAAGAATGTATCTCCATATCCCTGATGTCTTTTTCTCAATCTCGCAGCATATTTCGAGCCGAATTTATTGCACCAAAGTCGAATGGATTCGTGAGTGACGTTAATTCCCCTTTGCGCTAATAGATCTTCGATATCTCGATGACTAAGATTGAATCGAAAGTAGAGCTACACGGCATATTGGATTATTTCGGCGGGGAATCGAAATCTTTTATACAAATTTGATTTTGTCATTGGAAAATTGTGACCGATTGGAAGTTAATTTCGCAGTACCCTAAAAACAATTCCATTTGACGGCAGCTGTCAATCTTATTACACTATACGGTATACCGTGCAAATCAGCCAATATGATTGTTAGTTTTTCAGGTAAAGTTGCAAAAGACATTTGGCAAACCAATCAGTCAAAAAGCTTGCCGCGAGAATATTGGATCAGAGCAAAAGCACTACTCACCATCATGCACTCTACTTCAACTCTAGATGATCTGAGGATTCAAGGCGAACCACCTGATATCAGATTGCATAAACTAAAGGGGGATAAAAAAGCATACTGGAGTATCACGATTAAGCTACCTTGGTGCATTACTTTTCGATACTCAAACGGTGAGTTTTATGAAGTCAAAATTGAGAACTACCATTGAGGCAATTATGATAACCAACCCTCTTCCATTACATCCAGGCAAAGTCTTATCTGAAATTTACATGAGCCAGATGAGTCTTAATCAATCTGCATTGGCTAAATTATGCAATTGCTCTCCGAGAAAAGTTAACGAAATCGTTAATGGAAAACGTGGCATTTCACCGTCCTTCGCAATCATTCTTGAATCAGTCCTAGGTACGTCAGCAGAAATGTGGGTCCGGATGCAAGCTGAATATGATTTATGGGAAGCACGTCAAAAGGCAGCATGATGTTACACAGAGACGTGTCAACTAGCTTGACACCCACCGCTGTCGGCAAGACTCATGGAGGTGTTCCTGTGGGCAAAGCGAGGATTCTACCCGAAACAGGAAAACCGAGGCAATCACCCCGGCCTTCCAAATGTCGGAAGCTGGTGTCCTGTCCGACTAATTGCGTCGGCTGAGCATGTATTTGGCAACCGCCAGTCGGGTTTCCTCATCGAGGTAGTCCTGTGGCGGCATCTCCGGGTAATCGTCGCGCTTCTTCACCGGTGCCGTAATGTAGTCGACGATGCCCTGCGGATCATCCATATACAGCGCCTGGATGATCTTCACCGGCGGTCCGATCATCCGCCCGGTATAGGTGTGGCAGCCCGCGCACACGCCCAGGTAGGCCATTTTACCGCGCTCGTCCGCCGTCGTTACCCGCGGTGCCACCGGGGGTAGCAGGTAGTTGCCAATCGTGTCGGTATTGGTGAAGGCGCACTCGGAAAAGTCATCCACACCCACGGTAACGTAGCGATGGCGGTTGATGATGCAGCTGTCCCTGGAGGGGCCTACCGTGAAAATATCGGGATTGCCGGTTTTCAATTCAGTCAACATGATGGCCTTGATCGCGTCAATCGTGTCGTAGCCATTGTTGTACATCAGGTTGTCCAGCAGCTTGAGCCCGTCGGAATTGGGGTCCGCTTCCGGGTCAACCGTCACATTGGTCAACTCCGCGGCGGTATTGTGGTCCACCACCATGATGCCGACGGTCTTGTTGTTGGTGATGATGTTGTTCTCCACCACCACGTCATCGGCCGCCATGATCATGATGCCGGTGCCGGCGGGAATACCACCCACGGTGGAACCGGGGGCACCGAAGTTCTTGGTGTTGTTCGAGGTGATCAGGTTGTTGCGAATGATCACGTCATAGGTGGTCTTGATCGGCAGGCCGGGGCTGATGAAGGCCAAAATACCGCCGGTGTTGTGGTAGACGTGGTTGCCCTCCACGATCGCATGACGGCTGTTCTCGATCTCGATACCCGCCACCGAGTCAAACACCTCGTTGTTCACCACGTGGATATTGTCACTCATGCCCACGTAGATGGCGGCATCTTCAATACCGGAGATCACATTGAGTTCCACCACCCCGTTTTGGCCTAACTGCGGGAAGATGCCGTAGACGCCAGTGTCGACAATGATGTTGTTGCGGATTTCAAAATTGTTGCCGCCCTGGCCCATGATCGCATTGCCCTTGTAGTGGGTAATGAGAAAACCCTCTATCACAATGTTATTGCCGCTGTAGAGGATGGCATCGTTCATCGTATGCTGGCCGTCCAATACCGCGCGACTGCCGCCCTTGATAACGCCGATCAGGCGAATGTAGTCCTTATCGATATACACGGTCTCATGGTAGGTACCGGGCATCACCTGGATAGTGGTACGCGGAGCCGCCGCCTTTACCGCCTCCTGGATCGATTGACCATCCTCCACCACAACCACCGTGTAGTCGTCGGCCGGACCGGCCACATTCTTGCTGGAACCAGAGGACACCAGCTCCCCGCTAGCGTTCATGGAGCCGGCAGCGACATAGCTGGCACCCCCACTACTGGTGGTGATCACCGGCGCTTTTTCGGCGTTTTTACCAATAAACATGCCACCGGCAAAGGCTGCCAAAGCAACGATCAAAGCCAGGATTCTGCCTGTGCTCATGAGGATTCTCCTTTTGAGGTTTTTTTGTTGTGTGCCACCGCTGTAGCAGGCGGGTGATCAATGGGCGTGAGTCCCGAGGGCACACGTCGAGGTATCTGTGGTTTGAAGGCCTCGTCGGTGAGGGTCGCGAGAAAATCTACCAGCCGATCCAATTCGTAATCGGTCAAGTTGGGCTCCCAGATATGCCAGTGCAGCTGCAGCTTCACTCCCTCGGGAACCGCGTGGCCGCGACCCTTGGTGTAAAACTCTACGGTTTCGCGCAAGCTATCGAAGCGGCCGGAGTGCATATAGGGCGCTGTTTGGGTGATGTTGCGCAGGCTGGGCACCTTGAAGCCACCTTTTAATTGCGGCGCGTTGTAGGTGGTCTCGGCACCGACATCCAATGCCCTGCCAGGGGGTTCCGGAGCCCCGATAACAGCAATCTGTTGGTTGGTAAACAGGGGGGGCGTGTGGCATTCCGCACAGCGCGCCACGAAGGAGCGAAACACGTTCATTCCCTCTATTTCTCGCTCGTTCAGCGATGCGTGATGGCCATGGGCATAGCGGTCATAGCGGCTGTTGAGCGAGATGAGAGAGGCCTGGAACGCGGTCAGCGCCGTATACACCTGCGGCAGTTCGATTTCCGCCGATTCGGCACCGCCAAAGGCCTGCTGAAACAGGTCGCGGTAAGTGGCATTGTCGTTCAATGTCTGACGCAACTGCCGCGGGCTATTACCCATTTCATGGGGATGAAACAGCGGCCCCTGCACCTGCTCTTCCAGGGATTCCGCCCTGGCATCCCAAAACAGCCGCTTCAGGAAAGCCACATTCCACAGGGTCGGCGCACTTCTGGCCACCTGGTGGCCATTGATGCCGGTACCCAGGGCGCGGGCATCACTGAAACCCTTATCGGGGTGGTGACAACTGGCGCAGGAGATCGAGCCATCACCGGACAGCGCGGGGTCAAAGAACAGGTAACGCCCCAGGTCAATTTGCTGTGGGCTAAAGCCGTCGCGATGCGGTGGCAAAGCGGTGCGGGTGCCGCCAACGCCCCGGCCCTGCAGGGAATCGTAGAACTGGTACATGGTGCGCAGTTCACAGGCATTCCCGCTGGTCTTTTCGAAACCGGGGGGGCACAACTCACTGAGCTCAAACACCGGCTGCACCTGGGCCGGTGACAGCAGCGCAATCGTGAGCAGTACCAAAAGTACGCTGTGAACCATCCGCCCCACGGGTGCTATCGAATGCCTATAAAGGCAATGACATCGGCCAGGTCTTTCTCGTTGTTCAACATACTGGTCATCATTTTCATCTGTCTACCCAAACGATCGTCGGGGTGGGAGCCGCGAACACCCGATTCAAAGTTGCTAAACTGGCGCTCCAGGTAGGCCTTGTCCAGCCCCGCCAGGCGCGGTGCGTTGAGGTTGGCGTTGCCCTGGGCCGCCCCGCCGTGGCAGGCGCCGCAAGCGGCATTGTACTGGTTCTCGCCATTGCGCAAGTTAGCACCCGGAGTGTCGAATGAAGCTCCCGCCGCTGGCAGACCAGCAATATAGGCGGTGACATCGGCCACTGCCTTGTCATCATTCAGGGTTGTGGCCATCGTGCGCATTTGCATGCCGGTGACATCTTCGGCTGCGCTACCGCGGATACCGGCTTTGAAATTGTTCAATTGGCGGGCCAGGTAGGCTTCTTCCTGACCGGCCAGGGCCGGGGAATTCAGTGCGGCCACTCCCTGCCCAGCGGCGCCGTGGCAGGCAACACAGGTGTTGTACAGGGCTTTGCCGGCCACTGTATCAGCCGCCTGCACCCATGCTGTTGTACAAAAAGACAGCAATAAGGTGACGAATATCCTGGTCATTGAAAGTCTCCGGAGCTGCGAAATCAGGTCATGAACTCCCTATTATGGCGATAAAAGGAACAAATTCTGCCGAATTTTAGAAATTCGGCAGAATTTTTCGATTAATTGGCGCTACCATCCCAAACCATAACGATGGGTAGCCTGACTACAAGGCGTCGATGACGGAGCGCTTACGACATAATGGCCGGTGCAGAAATTAAAGGGCCCGTCGTCATCTATGACTTCGACCACTACTATATGGGAAGCTGCCTGGCAGAAATATTGCGCCACCAGGGCAAAGAAGTTTTGATCGTCACTCCGGCGAATGCCATTTCGGCATGGACATTTATGAACAATGAATCGAACATCATTTAACCCATTTTGACGACGCAACCGCACAATTGACCAGTATCTATCGCCACAGCGATGTCACTTCCATCGACTGCGCATCACTGATCATTGTACGCCTGCGGAGTGGAAATGATCGCTTGTTCCAGGAACTGCATTCAGATCTGGATCGAATGGCAGATGCAGGTATTAAATCTCTGCAAAGCATTGGCGACTGTCGAGCGCCTGGCACCATCGCGCACGCCGTGTATGCCGGTCATGAGTGTGCTCGAAACATGGGGACCAACGATGTCAGTCAGCCGTTTGCATTGGAACGACCGATAATTTCGTCGCTATCATAGGGTGATGTTGAGTCAGTGGAAGACAAAGCAGCGAACGTTGCTCTGTATGAATTTTGGGAGACCACCTACACCGCCCAGGGAGGGGTCCAACGACGGTGAGGTGGTAAATGCATTCGACCACTCGTGAATGCAATAATCATGTTATGCATACCAACTTGATTCATTAGCCGCCCCTATAGGCGCCGATTCGAAGTATTTTTACCGAAAAATTGCTCCAAACCCGTCACGGTGCGCCAGCTGAGCAGTTGACGCTTGTCATCCTTATCAGTCACTATTGATGATCAATCAGAATCTGGAGTTTGGTGTGTCTAAGTTGAAACCATGGTGTTTCCTAACCTTGCTGGTACTGCCCTGTTCCCTTTATGCAGAAAAAGCAGAGGTACATGAGGAAGTGCAAACTGCACTCGACTACCAAATGCCACTTAACGATTGTAAGAAACCAAAAGAAATCGAACAGATGTCCGCCGTTTTGAACAGGGGTGGTGAAGGTGACGTGACGCAGTCGAACATTGATTCCTATACGATGGATAGGTTATTGCGCAAGCAGAAACGATGGGAATCCTGTGTGCAGGCATACAAAGACGAATTGTTGGCGGATTTGGCTACATTGGGAGACTCGGCCCAATATGGACTAACCTCTGAACAGGCAACATCCATTTTACAGAAAATGGCGGATATACAGTCCGTGGTGATGACGGTCGACGGTATAAAACCGTATGCTGCCCAACATCTGGTGCCGGGCCCCTGACTTCAATATCAGCATTTCTGATCTCAAGGGAGGTTCTTGTGACGATTTAGCCACTCGAAGGACCCACCAATAAAAAAGGGCGCCGAAGCGCCCTTTGTGGTTTGGTTAGACGGTGCTTAGTTCAGCGAATAGGAAAGTTCTACTCCGTACATTCGGGGAAGCGTCGTCCCTGCAGTACGTCGAAAATTCTCACCTTCGCCCTGTCGCAAGACCTGCAATACACCAACTTCGTCTAAGATATTGTTAACAAAACCCGTGACGACCCAGTTACCTTGAGATGAGGTCCATGTCATACGCAGGTCAACCCTGTCATAAGACTGTGCCATGTCGTCGTCATTTTCAAACGGCGTGTAATAGACATCGCCTATATAGCTGTATACGCCAAAGAACTCAAGGTTGGCACCACCGGAGAGT
>Ga0066376_10004182_pt1 | contig 12614 bp, 10 predicted proteins | sample Knorr_S15_td_Bot_FD_77009 | JGI IMG/M metagenome (GOLD analysis project Ga0066376, IMG submission 77009) | Marine microbial communities from Southern Atlantic Ocean transect - Knorr_S15_td_Bottom_ad_5009_LV_A | ecosystem: Environmental > Aquatic > Marine > Oceanic | place: Southern Atlantic... | reverse complement strand
GCCTTGCTGGGTCAATGCTTGGTCCAAATCCGTGGATACGCATTATCGGATGTACAACTAGCATTCCACCGGGCCTGGGAGTTGATAGACCAGATTGGGGAAACACCCCAATATTTTCAGGTGATGGACGGCCTGCACGCTTTCTACTGGTTGCGGGGCGAATATCAATCAGCCAGGTCCGTAGCTGAACAAAATCTTGAGGCGGCCCAACTTGGGCAGGACCCCGTCCGTCTTAGAATCGCTCACCGCCAACTCGGTTGCATAATGATGTTCATGGGAGATTTGCTTCCTGCGGCGGAGCACTTGGGTCAGAGCATCAGCGACTATGACCTGGACCAAGAGCGGTCGCTAACCACCATTTACGGCCAATCGCCATCCAGTACCCTTAATATTTGGCTGGGGTTCACCTAGTGGATGCTTGGCTACCCTGAACGAGGCTACAATCATATCCAATTGGCTATAGATATCGCTCGGGAAGTGGAGCATCCCTTTACTCAAGCTATGGCTTTAGCCACCGGCGCTTTCTCTTATTGCCGAGTCAGAGAAACACAAGAAGCAACTGAATGCTTGGACACTTTGCTTCCTTTGGCCGAGGAGCAGAATTTCAATATGTGGGTAGTCAATAGCTCTTTGGTGAGGGGAATCGCTTGGACCCAATCAGGGTTTGAAGACATTGGAATCCAGGCGCTTATCCAGGGTTTGAGCGATTATCAGAACATGGGGTCCGAAGTCAGCAGGGCCTACCATCTAGCCTCTCTAGCCTATGCGCAGGGCTCGGCGGGCCAGGCGAAACAAGGCTTGAGTATCCTGGAGCAAGCGTTGGCCCACGTAGATAAATCAGGAGAACGCTTCGGAGAAGCTGACATATACCGAATCAAGGGCGATTTGCTGCTGTTGTCCGACCCGGGTGAAGGCGAAGCCGAAGACTGCTATCACCGTTCTTTGGATATCGCCAAACAACAGAACGCAAAATCTTGGGAATTGCGCACTTCTATACGACTATCTTATCTCTGGCAAAAGCAGGGCAGAATTCAAGAGGCCAAAGAGTTGCTGGCCGGGATATACGGCTGGTTCACCGAGGGATTTGACACGCCCGACTTGGTTGACACCAAGGCGCTGCTTGAAGAGTTAGCTTAGCGCCAAGTGATGATAAAATTTGTGCCACATAGAAAATAGGACTGCTTTCTACGCAGCCCTTTTTTTGCCGGAGCCAATCTTCGCCAGATTATTAGAAAATGTCGAGAACGACCTCATCGGCTGGCGACGGCGGGTCCGATGCGGTTATTCCATGTACGTCCGCCAAAACGGCCTGATTGAAACAGGTGTAGAAAGGGTCGGTTGCCTTGACCATCTTCTCCATGACTCCCGCAGGTTCAGCGGCTTCTCAGCGGCTTCAATGTAAACACACATGAAATCTCCCTGCGGCGTTTGTTGGAGGCATGCCACTTCTTTGGTGATGCCCAGGCTCCGGCGGGATTGCAGGTATTCTTCCTTGCGCGGTCCAGAGATTTCCGCGATGGCTGCTTTCCAAGCTAATAACGGTGTCCGGCTGCTTGGTCTGATGGGTTAAACTAACCGGACCTGATAAAAGACATTATTTCCGAACCACTCATTGCCACCGATTATAAGGATGATGAAACAATGATTACCCAAAGAAGGATATTTCGCGCCAAACCCGGAGCTTCCGGAGCCGTGGTCGGTAAGCTAAAAGAATTTCAGCCCATCGTGGAGCGGGTGGGCGGCCCGCCAAGAAGAATCTACACTGACCTATTCAGCGGGGAGACCGACCGGGTAGTCTGGGAATTCGACTTTGACACTCTGGCTGCTCTCGAGGAAATGAATAAATCCGCTTTCGAAAACGCTGAGTTCAAAGCAGCATTTGAAAAATGGTGGGCGGGCCTCCAACCGTTGATAGAAGGCGCCGTCGTCGAGTTGTGGAGTCACTCTAATTAGATAGCGGGCTTAAATCGCTTTGCCGTCAAATCGCTCCCAATGGACGATTTCTTCCAGGGGCTTGCGGGGGGTACCTTCAGCTTTGGGAACGTCGGCGCGGTAGCCAAAGGGCAACAGAGTTATCAACTCCATGGTCTCCGGGATACCTAACAGCTTCTTGACCGCAATCTGCTGGTCGGCCTCACGGACACCCACGAAGCACATACCCACGCCCTCGGACCAAGCCATCAATTCCATCTGCTGCAAGGCCCGCCCAGCATCCAGTTGGGGCCTGGGCGCATCATCCATCACGATGGCGATGGTCAAGGGCGCTTGGGCGATAAACGTGCCTTGTGTGGCAATCTTGCCCAGGGCCTGAAGGGTATCTCGTTCCTGGATAACGATAAAGTGCCACTTCTGGGTGTTGCTTGAACTGGGTGCCCAACGACCGGCTTGAAGGATTCTGCGAACCAGATCTTGAGGAATAGGGTCGGGATTATAGTCCCGCACCGTTCGGCGGGACCTGAGGCATTGGTATACATCCATTGTTTCCACTCCCAGAATATGTCCGTCCGGATTCGCGTGATTCACTCGCCTATTCATATTCGCGCTAGACGACAGGAATAGTCCGAACAGCCTGCGCTAGCCGGTCTACAGGTAGGTAATTTAAGGCAGGACGTTTCCAGTCCACAACGTCGTGCCCTCATATAAGATTCACCGCGCCCAGCATAACCCTACAAGCCCATAGCCTCCAGACCGACCCGTGACAGGTCTTCGTCGGCTTGACCGCTGGGGTAGCCGCCGACTCCGATGCCTCCCAAAATTACGCCGTCCTTCATGATTACTAGACCGCCTTGCCCATGGGTCAACTGTGGGTCTCCCAGTTCGCTGATGCTGCGGCCTTGGCTGTGTAACCTTGCGGAGTTTGCGCCGGAATCCGTGCCCAAAACCGCCGAGGTGTAGGCCTTACGAAGTGCATGGCGACGACTGAAGATGCGCAGATTATCCAACTTTGCGTAGGCCTCCAGATTCCCGGCAGCATCTACAATGGCCATGGCCACCGGTTCTCCAGGGGTCTGCATGGCCTTTTCAATCATGGCGCTCATCGCCGCTTGGACCTGTTTCATGGTAAACAAGATTGCTCCTCCAATTTTTGTTATTTGATTCGGCTTTCTTGATTTGCGTCCAAGAATTATACGAGAAATCTGAGATTTAGACAGACTAGGCCACAGACGTTAGCCCATCATCCGGGCCCATTCTTGATAAAAGCGCCTATGGTTACTCTCGCTCAAACGAAATTCGCTGGCCCAAGCACCCAGTTCCTCGCTATATCCGTCATGGCCCAAACCCATCTGCATATTTAGCTGCATGCGCCTGGAGACGACGCCCCGGCAAGTTTCCGTGCAACCCTGCCAGTTGTCCATGTCATCCTGTTCAAAGGTGCCAGAAGCGGAGAAGGTGCGCAGGCTGGCCAAGCGCATAGCTTCTTTGACCTCGACTGAGGCGGCTTTATCCACGAAAGCCCAGACCCAAATCTCGGTTTGCTCCGGGCCTTTGGGATGCCACACCCGCAGCGTATGAGCGGGTGCGCGGTTGAAGGAAAAGTTGGGAAAGGCCGTTCCGAATATGGGGTTTATCCGGCTCAAACGAGGACCCAACCGTCGGTGCATCTGGGGCAGGATGCTGGCCTCGAAGGCCTCAATCTCTGGAATGGGCGGCACGTTTATGTCATTCGGGCCGACGGCCACCACGCAATGACCGTTGCCCGGAGACACGATGTTGCCCGTCCAATTATTGCGGTTTGCCGTGCTCCCATACCCGGTGGTTATAGCCGAAAGGTGGCTCCATTGGGCGTGATACATATCCCCCGCAAAATTCTCTGCAGGAAACTTCCAATTGCAGGGCACCAGCCATTTGTGCGGCTCGCCTACTATTTCGATGCCACCCTCGCACCGGTCTACAAACACATCCAAGTACCAGGCCATATCACCCAGATACTCGCAAAGCGGCTGCGCCTCCGAGTCGAAGGTCCCGAATATGAGTCCCTTGTAACTGTCCAGTTGGGTCACCGGAGTCAAACCCCAAAGGTCTTGGTCCAGTTGGCCAAAGTAAGCGTCATTAAGATTAGGAACGCCCGCCAGCCCGCCGTCGTTGCCAAACGACCAACCGTGATAGGAGCAGGTGAACGACTTGGCATTCCCTCGGTCGGCGCGGCACAACCTATTACCTCGGTGGGGGCAAACGTTCAGGAAGGCTCTTACCTTACCGGCGCTATTCCTCACCACCAGGATGGGATCTTCCCCCATGTGAGTGGTCATGAAGTCGCCGGGGTTGGGAATCTGGCTCTCGTGGCCCAGATACAGCCAGCACTTGGCGAAAATCCGCTCCAACTCATTCTGGTAAATCTCGGGATCGATGTAGATCCGGCGCCCAACCAAACCCTTCTCCGCATCAACCAACTCTTGAGCCGAGAATCTTTGGTCCCGCACACCCTGGTCCTTGATTGCCATTGCGTCGCTCCCCTGTGCCTTTATGCTGGTCATATGCCGGTCATTATACCCATAGAAGGTCCAAGCACAAATCGGCGGCCCATACACAATTTTCCGGCCTTGGACTTGGCAGACCACGCGGTGAGCATACGCCCACATTCCTTAGGGTGGCGATACCCTACGCCTTCAATCGTCAAAGCAGTAGTCTATCTATGTGGGCCGCAGTCCCCAGTTTTGGAGGAAGCGACCCGCTTTGCAGGAAGACAAATTGGGTTAGCTCCCATCTCATTCAATCAGTTCTTTCGGATGATAACCCAACTCGAAACAGTGGAGAGGCGGCGAATTGAACGATTTAGTTGTTGGCCTAGGCCAACCGTTCCCACAACTGATTCAATCAAACGCACAGGACACCTACTCAACAGGCGGCCAAGAATCGGAAATGTCCAAGAATCCGAGCCACCACCAGTACATAACCGCTGCCGTCGGATTCTTTGCTTACGCCCAATTATTCCTAATCACGCGGCACCTTGTCGGTCCAGAGGCCGCCATCATATCCGCGTTGCCGGTGGTCCTCCTTGGCTGGGGTTTGGGCATGAAAGGCGGGTTTCTGGGCGGGCTGACCATCGTGACGGTAAATACCGTGCTGCTCAACTTTACCGGCGCAGGCAGGGAATTCTTGTGGGACAGTGCGTACATGGAAGGCAGCGTCGTTCTGCTGGTGGTTGGCGCAGCGGTTGGGCGGCTCAAAGAGGTCCGAGACCTCATGATAAGCAACCGGATGAGCCTGGAAGAGGAAGTGGCCGAAGCCCGAGACATCGCCATCGAGTTGAACATTCACAAAGCCAGCTTCAACAGCTTGGTTGAAAAAAATAGCACCGGGATATTGATTGTGGATCAGGACGGCACGGTGCGGTTCGCCAACCATGCCGCCAGTTCACAATTGCGCCGCGATCCTCATAGCTTGATTGGCCAACCTTTGGGTATCCCTTTGTTTGCTGGCGACGTAATCGAAATTGAAATCACCCGCAAGAACGAAGAACCGGGCATGGCGGAAATGCGCATGGATGAGACGCAGTGGGAGGGCCAAACCGCCTATCTTTTGCCCCTGGGCGACATCACCGACCGCAAACAGGTAGAGGAGTGTCTCCGGGAGATCGACCGGATGAAGTCGGAGTTCATAGACACGATTTCCCACGAGTTGCGCACACCCCTGCACTCCATCAAAGGCTTCAATAGATTGATTCTGGATGGATTGGTCAGCGAGCCGGAAGTGCAGAGGGAGTTTCAAAACACCATCGACCAAGAAACCGACCGCCTTAGCCAATTGATTGACGATTTGCTTGATGTCTCGCGGTTGAATTCCGGCCATTTCGACATTCAAAAGACTCCAATCTCCATCGAAGGAGTGATTCATAGCGCAATACAAAGTCTCTACGCGTCTGCCGAGAAGGGCAACATCGGAATCAAAGTAGATATGCAGGCGGACTTTCCTTGGGTTGAAGCAGATGAGGCGCGGATAAACCAAGTACTGGTCAACCTACTGAGTAATGCGGTTAAATTCAGCCCTCCCAGCACCGAGATAACCGTGGGCGCCTATATCGGCATAGATGAAATCCGGATACAGGTGACAGACCAAGGTGTCGGAATCTCGGAAGAGGCAAAGGCCCATATCTTCGAGCGCTTTTACCGGGCGGATAGTTCCTTGACCAGGAGTACCGTGGGCACCGGTCTGGGGCTTTATATCTCCAAGCAGTTGATTGAAGCCCATGACGGCCGGATTTGGGTTGAGAGCGCCATAAACAAGGGCAGCACCTTTGTTTTTACACTGCCGTTGGCAAACGAGCGTTCATAATCGCAGAACCGGCATCCACCGTCATCACGCATGTAGAAACACGGCCAATACCCGGCTTTTATATTAGGCATGGCCAATTTAATAGAGCGAAACTGGAGTGGGATAATCATGACAAAGAAGATCCTCGTCATAGATGACGAGGCCAGCGCTCTGCGCTTCGCCCAATACACCCTTGACCGCAACAACTACAAAGTCCTTACATCCAGGGATGGCCTGGAAGGTCTTACCGTGGCGAAGTCGGAGCTTCCCGACCTCATCGTTCTGGATGTGGCCATGCCCCGTATGGACGGTTTCGAGGTGCTTCGCCGGTTAAAAATTGACCCCGACTTGGTAGAAATACCAGTGGTGATGCTTACCGCCATGTCCGCAGCGAAAGGCGAGTCCTTGGGCATGGAGTTGGGTGTCCATCACTACGTATCCAAACCGTGCAACCCGGAAGATCTCGCCCTCAGCGTTAAGGTGGCTCTCCGGTCTTTAGAACCTTCGGAAGACTACAACCGCACGGAAAATTTTCAGTTGGGCAATAGCGCTTTAGATATCGAACTGGGTGGAGGTATACCCCCCGGTGCCGTCGCATTGTTCGAAGGCGCGTCCTCCTCGGGCAAGAGTGTGCTTTGTCAACATTATAGTTATGCGGCGCTGACCACCTGGAGCCGGGTGGCCTACTTCACCTTCGGGAATTCGGAGGAAAGCCTGACTAACCAGATGAAATCCATCGGGTTGGAGGTGGGGTACTACCTTCGGTCCGGCGCCATGCGAATCATCCCATTGGAAGAGCCATATGAGGCGACGGAAATCGAGGCTCTACAACCTCTATCACTTCTGGCTGAGGAGATCAATCAGCTTCCTCAAGAATGTCACCTGATTATCGTGGATGCCCTCACCCACCTGGCGTCATGTAGCTCGGAGAGGTCCATTCTAAGCTTCTTAAGAGCCTGTAAACAGATTGCCAATCGAGGCAAGACAATCATCTTGATAATCCACACATCCAGCTTTGAAGAGAGGACGCTGGTCCGCCTACGCGCCCTGTGCGATGTCCACTTTCGCCTGAGCGTGGAGAAATTCGGTCTCAGACTGCTAAAGACCTTGGAAGTGTGCAAGGTTCACAACGCTGAGCTGGACACCGGCAAGATTGTGAATTTTGATGTGAAGCCTGGTTTTGGCATTCAGATTAGCCCCATGAACCGAGCCACGGTTTAAGAATTCCCAGCCAAGAACCTCCAGTAGCGCCCCTCTTTGGGAATTGGATTGACCGGCGGTCGAATATAACCATCAACTCAATCCGCACCTCGTGGTTGGACGACGCTCCGCTACTGAATAAAGACGCCGTTGCCAAACTTCAACTTAGCCCCTACCATTCCCGCCCTAATCCGCCCAGTTTCACCTATGCCCTATGCAACGGGCCGTCAATCCCCTACCATGTCCGGCAAATAACACACGAGCCCGAACCACCCCATCCTTTTAACAAAGTTGTAGCAAACGTGGATCACAAAGAAGATTTCCGGGAGGATACGCTTTGAAACGCAGCACAACACGGATACTGACCACCCACACCGGTAGCCTGCCACGTCCCTGGGACTTGGTTGATTTAATTATCGCCAAGCAAGCCGGATCACCCACCGACGAAGCGGCATTGGCTCAGCGAGTCAGTCAAGCCGTGACGGAGGTGGTCCAGAAGCAGGCGGATGTGGGCGTGGACGTACTGAACGACGGGGAGCAGAGCAAAGCGGGCTATGCCACCTACGTTATGGACCGCATGACCGGTTTCGGCGGCGACAGCCCGGCACTGCCCAGGAGCGACTGGGCCGACTTCCCGGAGGCCCACGAGAGAATCATGTCAAGCTTGGCAGTGATTACCCGCCCCGCTTGCAATGGACCGGTGGCCAGCAAAGGCGGAAACGAGGTTCAGACCGACATCTCCAACCTCAAGGCAGGCGTGTCCGCAGCCAAGTCCGAAGAGGCATTCATGACCGCCGCATCCCCCGGTGTCATCGCCCTGTTCTTGGTCAACCAGCATTACCCCAGCAGGGAAGCATATATGTCGGTGTTGGTAGACCTCATGAAAGTGGAATACAAAGCGATCGTCGATGCCGGTTTCCTGCTGCAGGTGGACTGCCCCGACTTGGCCATGGGCCGTCACATGGAGTGGCCAACCTTGAGCAACAGTGAGTTCCTGAAGGTGGCCGAGGCCAACGTTGAGGCTCTGAATGCTGCGCTGGAAGGATTACCTTCGGACCGGATGCGGCTCCATCTTTGCTGGGGCAACTATGAAGGGCCCCACCATCTGGACATCCCCCTCAAGGAAATCCTGCCCATCGCCCTGAAAGCGCGGCCCGACGCCATCTCTTTTGAGGGCTCCAATCCTCGCCACGAACACGAGTGGAACGTCTTTGAAGACGTCAAATTACCCGACGGCAAGGTCATCATACCCGGGGTAGTCGACTCCACCACCAACTTCATTGAACATCCGGAACTGGTGTCCCAACGCATTGTCCGCTACGCCAAATTGGTGGGAAGGGAGAACGTCATAGCTGGCAGCGACTGCGGCTTTGGAACTTTTGTAAGGACCAACCCGACAATATCGCCGGAACTGGTCTGGCCCAAATTGGAAGCCATGGCCGAGGGCGCCCGCCTAGCGACGAAGGAGCTCTGGTAGAGTGGGGTGGCTCTGGACTGGAGCACGCAGTTGCTCCCTCCGACCATTATTCAGATCAGCAGTAGGTCCGGGAAATAAGTCCGGTAGTAACCTCGGTCTCTAGTCAGTAGTCGACCGGCAGAAAATATCCAATAGAACGTTGGTATAAACGGCTGTGGTCACCCGCCACGCATCTCGGTGACCAACACGTCAGGGTCTTGGCCTTGCAAACCCTTCAGATAACCTCCGTACGATGCTAAGGGAGAAGCCTGCAAACGTTTGTTGACGGTGAACCCCCGGGCACCCTCAACAAACTCCAACTCATCTCCGGGGCACATGCCCAAGCGTTTTCTGACTTCCTTAGGGATGGTGACCTGACCTTTCGATGTCATCTTGACTTTGGGCATGTCGTTCATATAAGTAAGAGATTATTCCCTTACAAACTTATAATACAATCGAGAGCCTATCTCAAGTAGCGGTTCTGACCGCCCTTACGTATCTGCTTTCCCCCGCTGGTTCCCCTAAGCCTAGTCCCGGTCTCGGCTGGTGGAGACCCGGCGCTTTTTGGCGCGGTCAAGGGTGGTTAGCTCGCGCTTTCGCATGCGGAAGTTCTGGGGGGTGACTTCCACCAACTCGTCGGTGGAGATGAAGTCCAGGGCATCTTCCAGGCTGAACCGGACCGTGGCGTTCAGGCGCTTGGTAACGTCGGCGGTGGAAGAACGCATGTTGGTCAGCTTCTTTTCCTTGCATACGTTGATGGGAATATCGCCTTCTCTCCGGTGCATGCCGACAATCATTCCCTCGTAAACCTTGGAGCCGGGGTCTATGAATGTGTCTCCCCTACCTTGGGCGTTGAGCAGACCATAGGTCACGGCCACTCCGGGCTCATGGGCCACCAACACGCCGGTGGTGGTGGTTCTTATCTCTCCCTTCATGGGCTCGTAGCCAATGAACACGCTGCTCTTGACCCCGTTGCCCCTGGTAGTGCGCAGGAAATATGAGGTGAAGCCAATCAGGCCACGGGTAGGTATCCGGTAGTCCATCGACACGTTTCCAGCGTCGTCATACTTCATGTTCGTAAGCTGGGCCAAGCGACCGGACAGGTACTCGGTCAGTGCGCCTAGGTACTCTTCCTTGGTGGTGATGCTAAGGTGCTCATAGGGTTCGTGCACTCGACCGTCAACAACCTTGGTTACAGGTTCCGGTCGGGAAACTTGGAATTCAAAACCCTCCCGGCGCATGGTTTCAACAAGGATGGATAGGTGTAACTCGCCTCTGCCGGAAACAAGGAAGACCTCGGGCGCGGCGGTGGTTTCCACCCTCAGGCTAACGTTGGTTCGCAGTTCCCGCATCAACCTGTCGTAGAGCATACGGGAGGTGCAGTAGCTCCCCTCTTTGCCCATGAATGGCGAGGTGTTGATGCCGAAGGTCATCTTGACCGTCGGCTCTTCAATCTCAATGGAGGGTAGAGCCTCAGTTTCGTCCAGCGCAGTCAATGTATCGCCGATGGAAACATTCTCGATGCCGGTCAAAGCAACGATGTCACCCGCCACTGCTTCTTCGGACTCGGCCCGTTCCAACCCGCGGAACGTGAACAACTTTTGCACCTTGTGAACCGTCGGCTGATCATGGCGGGTCAATAGAGTCACTTGGTCTCCCAAGCGAGCGGTGCCCTGGAACACTCGGCCTATGGCCACCTGACCCAAATAGTTGTCGTAGTCCAAGGCGGCCACCAGTACTTGAAGGGGCGCATCCGGGTCTCCCTCCGGCTCCGGTACATTTTCCAATATGGCATCGAAGAGGTCTTGCATGTCCTCTCTCGGTACGGACAGGTCCTTGGTGGCATATCCGTCCCGTGCCGATGCGTACAATACGGGGTAGTCCAACTGCTCGGAATCGGTGGCCAACTCTAGGAAAAGGTCCTGCACCATCTCGACCACTTCCGCCACCCTGGCCTCATTCCGGTCAATCTTATTGATAACGACCATGGGTTTGACTTTCTGGTTCAACGCTTGACGCAGCACGTATGTAGTCTGGGGCATTGGCCCGTCTACAGCGTCCACCAAGAGCAGACAGCCGTCGGCCATGTTCATGATGCGCTCGACTTCGCCGCTGAAATCGGCGTGGCCCGGCGTGTCTATGATGTTGATTTTCACACCCTTGTAGTTCACGGACGCATTCTTGGCTAGGATGGTAATTCCGCGTTCTCGCTCCAGCGGGTTGCTGTCCATGATGAGCACGCCAACGTCCTGACCGGCCCGAAAGACCTGGCTCTGCTTCAACAAAGCATCCACCAAGGTGGTCTTGCCGTGGTCGACGTGGGCAATGATTGCTAGATTCCTGATATTGGGGTTGCGGTGACTATCTGCCTGACTCTTTGGGTGATCCATGAATTTCAGTAATTCTCCGTCAGCGGAACATGCACCATACTGGGCAGCTTACCCAGGGTGCAATCCGTACCATTCATGATAGCATTTCGTTGGCAATATTACTGCCCTAGGGCCATCCGATATACATTATTTACGAAAACCGGCGGCGGGTGAGAAGCAGGTCGGCAATATTGAGGCCACTAGCTACCCATAGTAAGATTAGCCGCTGGCAGTTGGTGATACCGTTCGCCCTGACAACGTGTACGCAATTACTCCTCTGCGATTCTCGTTGACTATTCGGCTCCCTAGTTAGGATGTGCCGAATGTATTAAGCGGTGGCTAGCGCGCTTCGTTCGGGACCTCGAGGTCTATATTACGATATCAAAATCCGAACATCATCAGGGTGTAGCGCAGTGGCTAGCGCGCTTCGTTCGTGACGACGAGGACCGACGTTCACACCCTCTCACACCTCGAACCAATTTCTTAATCTAGTGATGCCGTAGATTAATGCACTCGGCATCGCTTCACACTCGAGATCGCAGCAGTCGATCCCCTTCCAGTTTGGAGGGAGGTTTTTGTGCTTAAAAATCACATTCGGCATGTATCTGACAGCAATGCGTAGTAGAACACGGAACGACTTATTAAGTGCTAGTAGGAAACCATACTCAGGCGTAGTCAGGTGTATTTTCTATGTAGGAGCTAGACCTCAGGTAATAGTCAGATAACTCCGTGAATTCTTGGTGAAGGTGACCTGCCCCCGAGAATCGGTCCAGGTGTTAAGTTGGACTTGGGCTGGATGGATGAAGGGAGGAGAGATGCCAAAGAAAAGACATACACCAGACCAGGTCATCAACAAACTGCAAGAGACCTTTACCGATACCAGGGGAGGGTGCTTCTATCAGATGCAAGGGAGTTGGATCATCGACTAGTTCCCGGACGAAAGGTAGAAGCAATGCGCCCAGAGCATTGGTCCTGTCAGCATCAGTCGCGAATGGGAAGTCGCCAAAGAGTTCAAGCAATAACATGTCCCGCGCTTCTTCTATCTGGGCAGAACTGGGTCTGACGGGTAGCGGCTGCAACGGGAAATCGCCACTCGGATGAAAGTAACGGAGGGTCTGCGGCTGGTAGCCCAAGCTGGTGTTGAGTTCACCCGCTGCAGAGAATATGGGGGCCTGGATTAGCCCGTCCAACACCGGCAGTGGAATGTCTTTAGTGTTGAGAAGGTCGTCTACGACATCATTGGGCGGCCGCGCAGGCTTAAGACCTCGCTCGGTAGCCTTGCTGAAATCGGCTGTCCGGTCGAGGAGGCCTTTGAGCGCAGGTTTGTTGAGAGTACG
>Ga0066376_10004180_pt1 | contig 12616 bp, 16 predicted proteins | sample Knorr_S15_td_Bot_FD_77009 | JGI IMG/M metagenome (GOLD analysis project Ga0066376, IMG submission 77009) | Marine microbial communities from Southern Atlantic Ocean transect - Knorr_S15_td_Bottom_ad_5009_LV_A | ecosystem: Environmental > Aquatic > Marine > Oceanic | place: Southern Atlantic... | reverse complement strand
TTTTCCTTCTTTCATGATTCTTGCGAAAGTCCTATCTACTGATTTTCGATGTCCATACATTCCTAGATCACCTGGAAATTCAACAAAATTTAATCGTTCCGCGGTTCCAGAATATTTTTCCATTGAACGTCCGAGCAAGACGGGTTGTCTGCCGATGTCTTGAGCAAATTCGACGATACTTGATACCCTAGCTATATGGCTAGAGAATGTGGTTGCAACGATACCTCCTTTGTAGTCTTCCATGGAATACATCACATCTTTGAGATGCCGTTTTGCTACCGCCTCGCTTGGGGTTCTACCTTTTACATTTGCATTTGTGCAATCTTCTATGTAGCATAAAACTCCTTCATTTCCTATTTCATTGAAACGCTTCATGTCAATAGGATCCCCTAGTGTTGGTGTGTGGTCCATTCTTTTATCAAGACCATAAACAATTGCACCTTCTGGTGTGTGCAGGACAGGATTGATCGCGTCGATAATAGAATGAGTCACATTGACAAATTCTAGCTCTAAAGTATCACTTAGAGTCATTCGTTCGCCTGCACTCATAGCTACCAAATCGTTGTTCACTTTGAACTTTTCTTCAGATTGGATTAGTTGCCTAACAAGTTCTAGTGTAAATGGAGTTGCGACGATGGGCGCATTATAACGATGAGCCAGTTTGGTTATAGCACCTATGTGATCTAGATGTCCATGAGTGGGGACAATTGCTTTAACATCCCCGGCAAGATTTGACATTACGCGATCGTCGGGGATAGCGCCTATGTCTATTAAATCTAGGCTGTGCATTCTTTCAGTTTCAATATCATCGTGAAGGAGAATCTTAGAAAGGTTCAGACCCATATCAAATATAACGATATCAGAACCTACGCGGACAGCGGTCATTTGCCGTCCGACTTCTTCGAATCCACCTATTGTGGCAATTTCAATTTCCATAGTTAACCCTCCGAGTAGAACCACCCTGTGTAAGCTGCCTACACGAAAGTTTGGCGTTAAACGCCGCCCAGTATGGCATGCTTAAAGGTAGTGTGACTACCGGTTGATACACGTTATGATCCGCAGGGATAAAAGTCAACTGAATTTGATCGGAGTGTCTGACAAAGTAGATAGTGGTGTTCTTTTGTGGGCGGCATTACTGCACTAAAGTCCCAGGGTTGTTTCCTTTTAAGAAAGCCTCCAAATTGGGGAGATCAAAAATTGAAACGGGGGAACTTGCATTTGCCAACTCATTAACCTTTCCAGCCATCCCTCCGGTAACATCGGTTGCAGAAGAATGTGTAATGGAACTTTCTTTTTGTTGATGAGGAGAAAGATGGGGAATGACATTTCCAGACGAGTCCAAAACACCAGGAGTCAATGTGCAAAACCCGATGCGATTGGTAGGGATTGAGTTGGATAGGTTAGTTACTATTTCGTCGCCGCTAACTATAGTTGCACCTTCTTTTGCTGTAGCAATTACATCTCCATGAACTACAGGTACAAATCCAGACTCTAGAAGTGATAAAATATGTTGAGAAGGAAAATGAAGTACTGAATTTGAATCCCTCCATGCAACTGATAATGGATGGATAGGGATTGCAGGTATATTTAGAGAGTGAAATGTATGAATCACCGTGTCGCAAAGGTTAATCATGGACGAATGTATAATGTCCACCTCTGTTGCATTAGAAGTCCCACTCTCGACTGTTACATCAAAATTGGAAGCGTGGAAATGTCCGAAACTTCCACCTCCATGAACCACGATGAGATTTTTTGGACGATGATTGGAAATGACGGTTGCTGCAGCACAGAGATTGGTTTCGTTTAACGTTTCTGGTTGGTCTTTTTTGGTGATCACACTACCACCAAGTTTTAGTAACGTAACAGGTTCAATAGAAATCATTTCCGGATCAACCCCTGTTCCGAGATATCCACTGAAAATACAGATTCGCAGCTATCAGTGGAAAGAATGGCAGAAGTAGCAGATTTATTTGGGTCTAGTGCGACAATGCATCCTGCACCCCCTGCACCAGTGAGTTTGGCACCGAGAGCACCAGAACTTCTTGCTGCCCACACCATTTCATCTAACGAAGGGGAAGAAACACCTATAGAGGATAGCAAACCGTGATTAATGTTCATCAAATCTCCGATCGTTGTCAAATCTTGATTTTCGAGGGCCACCATCCCAAGTTTGGAAACATCACCAATAGCACATATAATAGAATCTATAAAAGGATAGTTTTCTTTGTTATTTCGCACCAGGGATACTAATTCTTTTGTGGGTCCAAAACCACCATCATATCCAATTGTAAAAGACAAATTTGAGTAAGTCAATCTATTGCAATGATCTCCTTCGACACAGACGATCCCACCCATAGTAGAACAAAAAGTATCGGCCCGTGATGCACGTCCTTGAACAGTTTGTTCAACGGCATGGGCAAGATTGGCAATTTGTTCTAAAGGACGAACTACATCACAAGTTCTAGATACTGCATCTACAGTAGCGACAGAGACTGCGGCGGAGGATCCAAGACCAGCACCCAAAGGGAGATCGCTTTCAACAAAAAGATCTAACCCATTGAGTGTAGTTTCAGAGAAATTCAAAGAGAGATCAATTGCTGTAAGAATATAGTGAAGATGTGGTTCCACGTTAGATAGATTTGATTTGAGAGAAGATTCAGAAAAATCTATACTGAAATCACTTACGCCTATTTGAGGTGCTTGAATAGAAATGAAATTATCATCTGATTCGGAGCAAGAAACGCTTACTCTCTTCCCTATTGCACATGGGACTGCCGGTTCTCCGTAAACTACCGCATGTTCACCAAATAAATAGATCTTCCCTGGAGCAGATGAGAATGGCATGTATTACAAATTGTATGGGAGAAGAGATAAAAACATAAGGTCGGCTATAACTCTAGATCAAAGTCGGCCAATGATAGATCAGGAGTTAGGCCGCGGTTATCCAGTGTTTCGTTTGCAAGAAGCCAGTAAACCGTGGCGAGGGCTTTCCTACCTTTGTTGTTAGTTGGAACGACTAGATCTACACGACTAGTTGCATTATTTGAATCGCACATGGCGATGACAGGAATTCCAATAGAAATTGCTTCTCCAATTACTTGCGCATCCCCAATTGGGTCAGTTACAACGGCAATATCAGGTTCAATGAATCCGGGGTAAACTGGATTTGTAAGCGTGCCCGGTATAAATCGACCAGTAGAAACCATAGCCCCAATAGATTCTGCAAAAGTTGTGGCAGGGTGGTGTCCATACTGTCGAGAGGATGAAACAATAACTCTTTCAGGAGAATAGCGGGATAATAAACGGGCTGCTTCTCTGATTCGTTTGTCAGTTTGAATTATATCCAAAATATACAACCCATCTGCCCTGACACGATGGATAAATCGGGACATATCTTTCGTTTTTTGTTGAGTTCCAATGTGCACTCCTGCAGAAAGATAATCTTCCACAGGTAGGAGAAGATCCACCCCAACATCATCGAAAGTATCTTCATATTCATCGGGCCGGGGGGCCGGATCTATATTAGTGGATTTGTTATCATCTTGTGGAATCACTTCCTCTTCAAGGAGAGGATCTTCTTGTTGTTCAGTTGTCAATTCGGTGGTTTCTGTGTCGATAGTTTCCGTATCAGTCATAGTGTTTTTATCTCGAGTTCGATTCTTATCAATTCATTTAATTTTGCGGTTCTCTCGCCCCCAACAACTCCTGTTTTAATATAAGGCGATTGGGTTGCAAATGCTATATGAGAAATAGTTGCATCTTCAGTTTCTCCGCTCCTATGGGAGACAACAGGGACAATGCCATTTTCTTTGGCTAGGTTAATAACATCCAAAGTTTCGGTTAGAGTCCCAATTTGGTTGGGCTTAATCAAGATGGTATTTGCTGCTTTGAGATCAATTCCTTTCTTTAATCGTGTGATATTCGTTGCGAATAAATCATCTCCACAAATCAGAGAATCGTTTCCGACAGATTCCGTGAGCTTGGAAAATCCTTCAAAGTCATTTTGGTCAAGTGGGTCTTCGATATATGCCAGTGAATAGTTATGAGAGAGCTCCGAAACGTAGTCTATTTGTTCGTCTACAGATCTAGAAATATCTCCGTAAACATAACAATCTTGGAGGGGATTGTAGAGTTCAGATGCTGCCATATCCACACCCAATTTAATTTCAAAATCAACTTCCTTTGAGATTTCAGAGATTGATTCAGACATTACATCAAAAGCTACCTCATCGGGGATGGAGGCGGCCCACCCACCTTCATCTCCTTTTGCACGGACATACCCTCGATTTGATAATAAAGTGCCAGTTAATTTATGTACGGCAGTGTTTGCGAAGATCGCATCGAAAACACAAGGTGCACCCACAGGAATAGAAAGAAATTCTTGTATATGTGTAGAATCTGTTGCGTGGGCCCCTCCCCCTATTACATTTCCTAGAGGGATGGGAAATGAATCCCATTTTGAAGAGGCCCCTATGTGTTGGTAAAGAGGCAAGTCGAGGAAATTTGCTGCAGCTTTAGCATTGGCCAAGGAAATAGCGACTGCGCTATTTGCCCCAATAACTGAAAAATTTTCAGTCCCGTCTGCAGACCTAAGGGCACTATCAACTGATTTTTGATCTGTAGAATCCATCTTGTCTTCTAACATAGGCAAAGCATATTTTTTTGCAGCAGCAATAGCATCGGAAGCCAGTAACTCGATTGCCTCATATTCGCCAATACTAGCCCCACTGGGGGCAATTGCCCTCCCAAATCCGCCGCCCTGTGTTTGGACGGATGCTTCCACGGTTAGATCCCCACGGGAATCGAAAACGCGTGCGAGGTGTATTGAATTGATTATTGGCACTTTATTTGAAGTCCTCCTCTGCAGACATCGCGCGTCTTTGGATTGAGAATGGTAATACATCGGCATCGTACTCCGCGGCTGCTATCAATATAGGTTGGGAATGGTCGGTGTCGATTAGTAAAGGGGCCCCATGGGCTATTTGTAGTGCTCTTGCACCAATGATACGGGCTTTTTCGTGTCTATTGTGTTCTAAATTTTGCATTATTGATAGGGTGCCACAACATCTATAAGATCGATGTGTGAAACAAACATTCTTCGGCAACAATACCGAGTAATACCAAGGTCATCAAGTACATCGGCAGGAGTCTCGCCCCCGTCTTTTGTATTTGATCTTGAGACGTAATCTTCCCAATGTTCTGAGATGACCTTTCCGCATGTGAAACAACGAACTGGAATTATCATATTTTAATTTACCTGTAGGATTTTTGGAAACGTGCCCTTGCGCCGGGGCCGCCCCACTTTTTAGATTCATGTTGACGAACGTCGTTAACTAGAAGCGTTCGGTCAATGGCCATGTACAAATCTCGAAGTTCTATGTCTTCGGTGTGTTCTACTAAGGCCCTGGCGATAGCAGTTCGAACAGCATCTGCTTGTCCAGAATGGCCACCACCATTAACCTTAACGGTTATGTCGACTTTGTCGCGTAATTTTTCTTCTGCGATATCAAAAGGGTCTAACATTTTAAGTCGGGATGATTCGGGCTCTACCAATTCTATTGGAATTGAATTGACCCGAACCTTTCCCGTTCCTGCTTTAATGGATGCCCTTGCTATTGCAGTTTTTTTCTTACCACTTGTATTAATAGTTTCTACCATGTTATTTTTGCTCCTAGTTTTTCAGATATAAGCCCAAGCTCTACGTATCGTATTTGAGAGGGGTCTTCGAGAGAAGTATTAGCAAGAACTTCACCCTCAGTTTCGAATGGGTTCCCAACGTAAACGCGAATGCTTTCGAGTGCAGCTCGTCCTTTTTTTTGTTTGTAAGGTAACATACCCCTAATCGCTCTTTTGACAATTCTATCGGGGCGTTTTGGATAATAAGGCCCTTGGTCAGAACCAATTTCCATCCGTTTTTGGAAGCGACTTAGAATATCTTGCTCGGAACCAGTAATAACGACACATTCTGCATTGATAATGGCTATTTTATTTCCTTCAAGAGAAAGTCGGGCCACTCGGCTGGACACCCTACCGAGGATACAGCCTCTCGCATCAATTATACGGTCCGGTTGGAATTTACGACGATTCACCGGAAAATCCTCATATTAGAACAGTCTTTGTTTCGCCCGAGAATTTGCTCTAGACGTATTGGTTCCCCATTGGCTTGTTTTATTTTCATTTCGGCAGTCTTGGAGAAATCTACGGCTGCGACGGTTACACCTTTGTTAAGAATTCCACTCCCAAGCACCTTACCAGGGACAATAATAGTTTCATTTTCTTTGGCATATCGCTCGATATGACTAAGGTTTACTTCTGCGTAATTTCTGCGAGGACCCTCTAGTTGATGGGCAATTTCATTCCACAATTCGGTACCTGTTTCTCGAGAAACGGCTTTTAATTCACTTATAAGACTGTTAAGTCTTGGATCCATTTTATTCATATACTTAGTCCCTCCCTCAATGCACTGGCGCGATTGCACAGTGATTGGATCGAGTTAGTAACTAGGTCGTTGCTAGACATAGAGCCATCCGTCTCTACATGAAAAACGAAGGTGTTGGGTACATCAGTTAATTCTACTTTTTTATTAGGATACTTGTTCGAGAGATTATGTCCAAATTCACTAGTTGGAATTATTTTTCCAGAATCTTCAATTGCTCCACGAACGATTAACGGAATTTGTTCGTCTCCTTTTTTCAATGTACCGAGTATATTGACGGATTGTAAGTGAGTATACCCAATTGCCACACCGCCCTGAAATTTTGCGTGTGTACGCCCAGTTCCGAGGATCGCGTCTGCTTCAAAAGCGAGGCGTTGGTTTTCTTTGAGATCTATAATGGGTATTCGTTTGTCAGCGGGTTCGACCAACTTTTCAGAGGAGATCATATCGCCAGAATAAACGATTGCGGGTCCTTGCACGTCGAGGGTCAAAGTAACTACATCAGTATATTCAAATTCGCCTGTGGGCGTTGTGAGGGGCACAAGGCACAATCTATGGCCTATCATCTCATCGAACAAAACACTCGTATTTTCAGTTACACGGATAGTGTCAATGGAGAGGGTAGGTACGTCAGCTAACATCGCCCTTCGAATACCATTTGCAAATGCAGGAGTCAGCCCTCGAACAACAAATGTGACAAATCTATCAGAGTGGTCTATCACATCAATTTTAATACTTGTCATATTACCTCGCCTCTCTTGGAGCACGGCACCCGTCGTGTGGGCGCGGAGTTACATCTTCAATTCTTCCAATTTCAAGTCCCGAACGAGCGAGAGTTCGTATTGAAGCCTGGGCGCCAGGTCCAGTTCCCATTCTAGAAGTCCCCCCGGGACCTCTAACGCGTATGTGAATGGAAGAAATTCCTGCTGCTAAGGCGGCTTCTGCTATTCTTTCTGCAATTTGCATCGATGCATATTGAGAAGCTTCGTCTCTGCTCTGCTTCACTACAGCACCCCCAGAACATTTAGCTAGAGTTTCTGCTCCAGTTTCATCTGTTAGTGTTATGATAGTATTGTTAAAAGAAGAGTGTATGTGAGCTATACCCCATGTTTTGTCAGTTTCGCTCATTCTTCAGACACCTCTTTTGATAATGGTTCAGGTGGTCTTCGAATAGGGTGTGAATCGTCTGAAATAGAACTGAATTGATCATATTGAAGACTTGATTCTTCTTCTACTTTGACTTTGTAAGAAGGAATATCAACGCAATGTTCATTTAGAGAAATGTGACCATGGACTATGAATTGCCTAGCTTGTTTAATTGTATTTGCTAGTCCGGAACGATACACAAGAGTTTGCAGCCGACGTTCGAGGATTGTATTAACGTCAAGAGTGAGGACCTCTTCTAACTGAGAATCTTGATTTACAATTCCACATCGTTTTAATTTAGCGAGAAACAGGATCTCTTCTTGATTTGATTCGTCGTGTTTCGCAAGATGTTTCCGGGCTTCGCGCCGATAAGATCTAAGTTCGGATTGGGCTCGCCAAAGCTCGACTTTATTTTTTAACCCATAGCGTGTTAGCAATTCACGTTCTTCGGCAATGCGCCCGCTTTGGAATGGGTGATTGGGAGTTTCGTAGAATTTGGTATTATTTCCAAGAGCCATGGTTATTTCCCTCCAATATTTTTAACACTTACCCCAACTGTTGCTCCTTTTCTTCCAGTTGATTTGGTTCTTTGTCCACGTACTTTGAGAGATTCCCTATGCCTAAGGCCACGATAGGTACCTATTTTCTTCATTCTGTTGAGATCTTGCTGGTGAACTAGGTCAACATCGGTTCCAATAAGATGCCGATCTTCTCCGGTGAAGAAATCATTTTGTCTATTTGTAGCCCAGGTTGGAATACCAGCGGGGAATTCTTCGATTTTAGCTGTAAGCATATCAATGGAATCGTCGTCGAGTAAGCCAAGTGTGTCTTTGGGATTGAGTCCCGCTTGGTTAATTATTATACCGGCGATTCTTCTGCCAATTCCAGGTAAACTAAGAAGGGCACGTTCTGTGCTCTTAGTCCCGTCAAGATCAAAGTTTTTTATCCTGACAAAGTATTTTATTTCTTTTGTTTTAGTAGGTTCTTCTTTGGTGCTCATTTTTTCATATTTTTGTACAGATGTAATTGACGTCGCGGCGGGGATTTGAACCCCGGAGGCGGAAATCGCCACAGGGTTAGCAACCCTGCGCCTTGGACCAGACTTGGCTACCACGACATATTGGTTCTCGTCGCCCACTGTGGACTCGGGGAAGGGCCCCTACATCTATTACGTGGAATATCGTATTCGTGTGTGCTATTTAAGGACAACGGAATAAAATTGTACAATGTCGGACAGAAATACCTAAACGAGAAGGGAATGGATCAAAACAATAGTGATTGGATTTTTTAGAGAAAAATTTAGAAAATGGGGACAAGAGTTGCTAGGCATCCCTACTTCGGAAATAAATACATTAGTCCCTGGATTAATTCTAACTACGATTTTGTTAGGTATCTCGGTATTTCTAGGAGATGTATTGAAATTCAAAGTGGCAGGGAACATTGAGATCCATATTCCTGCAGTAATTATAGCTTTAGTACTTGGTATCGTCCTTGGGAGTGTACTCACGATCCCAAATTCTGCCCGCCCGGGGGTTAGATTTAGTAGGGGTATATTGTTACGAGTGGGGATTGTTTTGATCGGGATTAGGCTTGCAATAGGGGACGTATTTAAACTGGGTTTAATGGGGTTACCGATAATTATTGGTTGTATAGGAACTGCACTACTAGTTACATATTTTTTAAGTAATAAATTGAATCAGCCAAGGCGTTTAGGCTCATTAATAGCAGTTGGAACTTCAATATGCGGTATTTCTGCTATTTTGGCAACAAGCACGGCTATTGAAGCCACAGAAGAAGAAACGGCTTATGCAATAGCAATGATTACATTTTTTGGGCTGATTGCAGTTCTTACATACCCAATTTTGGGCTATATTCTGTTTAATGGAGACCCAACAAAGGCAGGGCTATGGATGGGCACCTCCATCCAAGATACATCACAAGTGATAGGGGCCGCATTGATATATTCCCAAGTGTGGGACTCCCCGGTCGCTCTAGACATTGCAAGTCTAACAAAAATAATACGAAATGTATTCATGGTCATAGTAATTCCCCTGATTGCGATTACATATTCGAGAGGTCTAAGAAAAGGTAGTGAAATTAGTTTTAAAGATCAATTTAGTCTAGGTCGGATTGGACAAGATTATTTCCAATACTTTCCAAAATTTATCGTAGGGTTTTTAATTCTTTCAATAATTCGGACTATAGGGGATTGGGAACTTGAAAAGGGGGCGAATGCGTACTGGGTAATAGATCAGATGGGATGGGTTCAAGTGATAAGTTCAATTGAAAATGTATCCAATGGGTTGTTTATAATAGCCCTGGCAGGAGTAGGTTTAAGCACAAAACTTGAAAAAATTAGAGATCTGGGCCCCCAATCATTCTTAATTGGACTGGTTGCAATGGTGGCAGTAGGGTTGGTAAGTTTTTTCGCGATAAATCTTACACTTTAACTATACAAGTAGGGCTTTCGGTCACCAGTGGAATTTTGGTATTTTTCGTTGAAAATCCAATGTCCATCTTCATTCTTAATTAAATAGGCACCATAGAAGGGTACTCTTTCGGATACGGTGTCCAATAAGGCATCCCTGATTTCTTGTTTTGTCATTTCCCCCATTGATTTTAGATCGTCATTTCGATTTAAACACCCTTTCAGATATCCGTCATGTGTGACACGTATACGGTGGCAGTTGGAACAGAAATCTGAATTTCCAACTGGGTCGACTATTTCAACCATTCCTTTGCCAAACCAATACCGTTTTCTAGAGTGCATATAGCGTTGTTCTACTCTATCGGCCCGAGATCTAAAGTAGTCGTGAACATCAGATATTTTGATGCCCCAATCGGAATTGCCAGTTAACTCCGGCATATATTCAATGAGTTGTAGATGGAGCCCGTCCCTTTGAGAAATGAAATCGACCATAGATGGGATGAACCCTGCTGTTTGTCGAAATACAACCATGTTAAGTTTTACAGGAGTAAGACCAGCTTCGAGGGCAGAATCAATTCCGGATAGCACTTTGTCAAATGCCCCGCTTTTTGTTAGTTTGGCAAAAGAGTCCCTATCAAGTGCATCTAAAGAGATGTTTACACGGTCGAGTCCGGCATCGGCCAATGCTTGAGCACGCCCGGGTAAAAAAGTCCCATTAGTCGTAAGCGAAGTCTCAAAAGATTGGGGCGTTCGACGAATGATTTCTTCTAGATCTTGACGCAACATAGGCTCCCCTCCTGTGAATTTAACGGAGTTTATTCCAAACTCCTCGCAAACTTCAAGAAATCTAATAACATCTTCTGTGGAAATTTCATCGGTTTGAGGATCTAGTGGACCTCTAGTGTCCCCCAGACCTTCATTGTGACAATATATGCAGTCGAAATTGCATCTGTCAGTTAGAGATATACGGACGCTACTAACTTCTCTTCCAAAGGAATCTTTTAGCACAAAAGACCATTCTGGCCAGAAGAATTTAAATGTAAGGGTTTAATATTACTAAAAATGTCAACTAGAAGTATTTAATTTTGAACAATGGGGTTCACAATTAAGTGACCATCGGGGGTCAACCCAATTTCGGTGTTGGCAGTCAATTTTCGATTATTAAAGGCATGTTTAAGTTCCCGGTTGAGAAATGCCACAAGTTCGGGTTCCGTATAGGCCAATTTTGTACCATCGTTATCGGCCATAGTGTAAACTCGAGATACTAGATCCCATAGTCCAGTCCCCTCGTGTGCATTGAAAATTATATTGCATTTAAGGAGTTTTGATAAAGTGAGTGTGTGTTCTGCTTTTAATATGTTGGCGCGTGCAGAATGTTCGATTGTACTGATATTCGCCACACTCGTTCCAAATTGAGACGCTATGGTTTTTTGAGGCACTCCACGTTCTCGAAGAGATAAAACTTCAATTTGTCTTTGTGTAAGAAAGGTATCCCCCGCGAGAGGTATAATTCGGTCCATATAGGGAATATGGCACGGCAATGAATTAAATCATGCTAAAGAATGTGTCAGGTACTACGACGACTGTCTAATAAACGTATGAATTAGTCGTTTCTGAACACTTTTTTGAGTTGATATTGGCGCATGGCAAACATAATCCAGAATATTGGATAACATAAAATAGAAAATGGACTGAGAAATCCCCCTAAGTTATAGTCAACTTGATCCGTTAAAATTGTGCAATCCCTAGATGTTGAAAAACTATGTGTATGGGTCCACTTTTGGAATGGTTTTCCAGATACATCGTCAAGAGGAAAATTTACCCGGACAGATTTAATAAATATCGGCATGATTTTGATTCTATTTAGAGAGATATAAAACATAGGTTTTAAAGTAGAATTAAAATAGCCAAGTTGATGTTCTCTTCTACCGTTTTTGGGGTAAGAATGCTATCGAAACGTGCTAGGGAAACTACTCATTTTACAGCTATGTCCGTGTTAGAACGAGCACAGAAAATGGAAGACGTGGTTCATCTTGAAGTTGGCGAGCCGGATTTTGAACCTCCCGCAGAAGTAATAGATTCGGCAATTGAGTCAATGTTGAACGGGAATTCAGGGTATACAACCTCCAGGGGGAAAATAAAATTAAGAGAAGCAGTTTCGGATTACTATCAAAGAACGTATGGCATGGATATCAGTGTAGATAGGATAATAATAACTCCAGGGACTTCGGCGGCGCTTACCATAGTATGTCTAGCATTACTAGATGAAGGCGACGAGGCAGTCCTAACAGATCCTTATTATGCGTGCTATCCTAATTTTATTAGACAATCGGGTGGCACTATTAAGACGGTTCCATTGGACATATCTGCAGGTTTCGCACCGGATATTAAACTTTTCGAGAAGTCCGTAAGTGAAAGTACTAAGATGATGTTGCTAAATTCCCCTTCTAATCCGACAGGTTCTGTATTGAAAAATTCAGAAATAGAAGAATTGGTAGGAATTGCACAGAAAAATAAAACAACTATAGTTTCAGATGAAGTGTATCACGGGATATATTATGATACTAAAACGCATAGTGTGTTAGAACATACAGATGATGCTTTTG
>Ga0066376_10004178_pt1 | contig 12619 bp, 8 predicted proteins | sample Knorr_S15_td_Bot_FD_77009 | JGI IMG/M metagenome (GOLD analysis project Ga0066376, IMG submission 77009) | Marine microbial communities from Southern Atlantic Ocean transect - Knorr_S15_td_Bottom_ad_5009_LV_A | ecosystem: Environmental > Aquatic > Marine > Oceanic | place: Southern Atlantic... | reverse complement strand
TGTGACCATGACGGTCAAGCTGATCGCGCCGATCGCCATGGACGAAGGCCTGCGTTTCGCCATCCGCGAAGGCGGCCGCACCGTCGGCGCCGGCGTCGTCACTGAAATAGTCGAGTAATCGGGCATATAAGGTTGAAGGAACGCTCAAGGCTGGCGTCTGCAGGAGTGTAGCTCAATTGGCAGAGCGCCGGTCTCCAAAACCGGAGGTTGGGGGTTCGAGGCCCTCCACTCCTGCCAGGACGATGGATACCAGTTCAGTCGGTATAGGCAAGGTTTTGAGGGCCCCTAAGAAGTTTTTAGTCGGATTGCTCCGAGAAGGAATACAGATTTAAGATGTCCAAGACGTCGCCACAGGAATTCGTCACTCAAGTTCGCCAGGAGACTGCGAAAGTCACCTGGCCAACTCGCAAGGAGACGGTCGTCACCACGATAATGGTGTTTGTCATGGTCGCGGTGATGGCGGTGTTCTTTTTCTTTGTCGATCAGATTCTCGCCTTCGGCGTGCGTCTTATTCTTGGGTTCGGAGGCTGATACTATGGCGATGCGTTGGTATATCGTTCATGTCTATTCGGGTTTCGAGCACAAGGTCGAACAGGCGATCCGCGAGCAGGCCCAGATCAAAGGCCTGGCCGATCGTTTCGAGGAAGTGATGGTGCCGTCCGAAGAGGTCGTCGAGATGCGCCGCGGACAGAAGGTGACATCGGAGCGAAAATTTTTCCCAGGCTATGTGCTGGTCAAGGTCGATCTCGACGATGAAAGCTGGCATCTGGTCAAGAACACATCGAAGGTCACTGGTTTCCTTGGCGCGGGCGGACGCCCGGTGCCGATCAGCAACGCCGAGGCCGAGCGCATCATCAATCAGGTCAAGGATGGTGTGGAGAGGCCCAAGCCTTTGATTTCATTCGAAGTCGGAGAGGCGGTTCGGGTTTGCGACGGTCCCTTCGCCTCGTTCAACGGCCTGGTTGAGGAAGTCGATGAAGAGCGCGCGCGGGTTAAGGTCGGGGTTACGATCTTTGGGCGCGCGACGCCTGTTGAGCTTGAGTACGCCCAGGTCGAAAAGGCCTGATTAATTTGTCCGCCGCTCCTCCTGGAGAGGCGATCGTTCGTGGGAGGCCCGCCATGGCCGGACCACGGTCCCAGTTTGATTGAGGGAGTATTATGGCGAAGAAGATTACTGGTTACATAAAACTGCAAGTGCCGGCGGCGAAGGCGAATCCGTCACCGCCCATCGGCCCTGCGTTGGGCCAGCGCGGCCTCAACATCATGGAGTTCTGTAAGGCGTTCAATGCCGAGACCCAGGGTATGGAGCCGGGCATGCCGATCCCCGTGGTGATCACGGTTTATGCAGATCGCAGCTTCAGCTTCATCCGCAAGACGCCACCGGCGAGCTATTTCATCAAGAAGGCGGCGAAGCTGGAGAAAGCCTCAAGCGAGCCGGGCCGCGAAGAACCCGTTGGCCGGGTTTCCATGGCGCAGATCCGGGAGATTGCCGAGCAGAAGATGGTCGATCTTAATGCAAACGACATCGACGCGGCCTGCCGCATCCTGTCGGGCTCGGCGCGCTCCATGGGCGTCGAGGTGGTGGAGTAGGACTATGGCAAAAACAGGAAAAAGAATGCTCGCGGCCCGTGAGGGCATTGACCGCCATGCAAGCTACCCGCTCGACGAGGCGGTGAAGATGATGAAGGACCGCGGCAAGGCAAAATTCGACGAGACCGTCGAGATATCCATTGGCCTTGGCGTCGATCCGCGCCATGCCGATCAGATGGTGCGCGGTGTGGTGCAATTACCCCACGGTACCGGCAAATCGGTGCGTGTCGCGGTGTTCGCCAAAGGAGATAAAGCCGCCGAGGCCGAGGCCGCCGGCGCCGATCTGGTCGGCGCCGAAGACCTCGCCGAACGCATCCAGGGCGGCGAGATGAATTTCGACCGCTGCATCGCGACCCCGGACATGATGTCGGTGGTCGGCCGCCTGGGTAAGGTCCTGGGACCGCGCGGGCTGATGCCGAACCCCAAGCTCGGCACGGTGACGATGGATATTGCCGATGCGGTCGCCTCGGCCAAGGGCGGCGAAATTCAGTTCCGTGTTGAGAAGGCGGGCATCATCCATGCTGGTGTCGGCAAGCTGAGCTTCAGCGAAGACCAGCTGGTCGAAAACCTGCGCACCTTCATCGACGCCATCACCAAGGCCAAGCCGTCGGGGGTCAAGGGAATATATATGAAGAGGGTATCGATCAGCTCGACCATCGGGCCGGGCATCAAGGTCGATGTTGCAATGCAATCCAGCGCTGCCGCCGAGTGAGCGTCGCCGCTGAAAAGATTTTGAGTTTCGCCGCCAGCCTGTCCCTAGGGGCGGATGGCGGTGACGGTGAGCGAGCTTTGGCTTTCTCGCCAACCTGTCCGAGACTGTGGGTATCGCTGCACGACGTTTGCCGGGATTCAATGGAAGTTTTCCGCCCGCATAGGCAGGGATCAGACCCATTTATGCCGCGCCGGTTGGCACGGCGGACTGGGGTTGGATTTCTGGGACAGGCGAACCGGGCTCGACTGGCTCGCCAGTTGAGTCTAGACGCAACGAAGTTGGCAACGTGCCGCCTGGAGTATCGAGTGTGGGCGCCGCGCCATCTTCAAACAGTGGAGACGACCAGTGCTGCGTAATGAAAAAGTGCAGATCATTGCTGATCTGCATGACATCTTCGCCAATGCGGGCCTTGTGGTGGTAACCCATCAGAATGGTCTGACGGTTAGCGAGGCCACGGAGCTGCGCCGCCGGATGAGTGAGTCGAACGCAACCTATCGGGTGGTCAAGAACCGACTGACCCAGCGCGCGATCGGCGATACGCCGTACGAAAGCTTGAGCGATCTGTTCAAAGGACAGACCGCGATTGCCTATTCGGACGATCCGGTTGCCGCGGCGAGAGTGGCCGTTGCTTACGCTAAATCCAACGACAAGCTGGAAATCCTGGGTGGCGGCATGGGCGAACTCGTGCTTGACGTAAACGGCGTCAAGGCACTCGCAAGCCTTCCCTCACTCGACGAGTTGCGCGGCAAAATTGTCGGCATGCTCAACACGCCTGCGACCAGGATCGCGGGCGTGCTGGCAGCACCCGCCGGTCAATTGGCGCGCCTGCTTTCGGCACGTGCGGCTCAGGAAGAAGCGGCTTAAGGGCCGCGTGGATACCAGTTTTAACCCAGTCACAACGACGTTTTAACCGAGGAGATAGAGATGGCTGACTTAGCCAAGATTGCAGACGACCTTTCGGCCCTGAGTGTTCTTGAGGCCGCCGAGCTGAGCAAGATGCTCGAAGAGAAATGGGGCGTATCGGCCGCCGCACCGGTTGCTGTTGCCGCTGTTGGCGGCGGTGGCGGTGATGTGGCGGAGGCCGAGGAACAGACGGAATTCACCGTCATTCTGGCGTCATACGGCGAAAAGAAGATCAACGTCATCAAGGAGGTCCGCGCGCTTACCGGGCTCGGCCTCAAGGAGGCGAAGGATCTTGTCGAAGCGGCCCCGACTCCGGTCAAGGAAGGCATCGAAAAAGACGAGGCCGAGACCATCAAGACGAAGCTCGAAGACGCGGGCGCGACGGTCGAGGTCAAGTAAGTATCGATTGTTTAACGGCGGCGGTTACGGCTTGTCCCGTGATCGTCGCCGTGACTTTAGATTTATGCGGCGCATCCGTGCCGCTTCGCACAACGGACAAGCAGTCTAGGAATTCGTATGTCATATAAATTTTCGGGCCGCAAGCGCACTCGCCGCACTTTCAGCCGTATCCCGTCTGTCGCGCCGATGCCGAATCTCATCGAAGTGCAAAAGAGTTCATACGCAAAGTTTTTGCAGATGGATACGCCGCCGGAAGAGCGGGTGGACCGCGGCGTTCAGGCGGTATTGAAATCGGTTTTCCCGATCAAGGATTTCTCGGACAGCGCAGAGCTTCACTATGTGAGCTACGAGTTCGAAAAGCCGAAGTATGATGTGGAGGAATGCCAGCAGCGCGGCATGACCTACGCGGCGCCGCTCAAGGTGACGCTCAGGCTCATCGTGTTCGATATCGAGGAAGACATCAAGAAACGCGACGTTCGCGACATCAAGGAGCAGAACGTCTATATGGGCGACATGCCTCTGATGACGGTGAACGGCACCTTTGTTATCAACGGTACCGAGCGCGTTATTGTCAGCCAAATGCATCGCTCTCCCGGCGCGTTCTTCGATCACGATAAAGGCAAGACCCACTCGTCCGGTAAATTCCTGTTCACCGCGCGGGTTATTCCCTATCGCGGTTCATGGCTCGATTTTGAATTCGACGCCAAGGATCTGGTCTATGTGCGCATTGACCGTCGCCGCAAGCTGCCGGTGACGACCCTGCTCTACGCCATAGACATGACTACTACGGACATTTTCGAGACCTTCTACGGTACAGTGACCTACACCGTTGATAAGAAAGGCTGGCGTACACCTTTCGATGCCGAGCGCGCGCGTGGAACCAAGCTTCTGCGCGACCTTGTCGACGCCAAGAACGGTAAGAAACTTGCCGATTCCGGTGCCAAGATGACGCCTCGGCTGATCAAAAAGCTTGTTGAATCCAAGATCACCGAACAGCTTGTGCCCGCCGAGGCCCTGGAAGGCCGGTTTATCGCCAGCGATCTGATCAATGAGAAAACCGGCGAGATTTTTTGCGAGGCGGGAGACGAGGTCACCGCGGAGCTGATCGAGTTGCTGGTCGAGGCCGGGGTCACCCAAATACCAACCCTGGCGATCGACGGAATCACCGTTGGCCCCTATATCCGCAATACTCTGGCCCTCGACAAATGCTCAAACCGCAACGAGGCCTTGCTCGAAATTTATCGGGTGATGCGCCCGGGCGAGCCGCCGACCATTGAGACCGCCGAGACCTTGTTTAGGGGGCTGTTCTCTGACGCGGATCGCTATGATCTGTCGTCGGTGGGCCGGGTTAAGCTCAACGCCCGCCTCGACCTTGATGCCGGCGACGAAGTCCGCACCTTACGCAAGGAAGACATCCTGGCCGTGGTTATGACCCTGGTCAATCTCAAGGACGGACGCGGAGACATCGACGATATTGACCATTTGGGCAATCGCCGTGTGCGCTCGGTCGGCGAGCTGCTGGAAAACCAGTACCATGTCGGCCTGTTGCGTATGGAGCGGGCGATCCGGGAGCGTATGAGCTCGGTCGAAATCGACAGCGTTATGCCGCATGACCTGATCAACGCCAAACCGGCGGCGGCGGCGGTGCGCGAGTTCTTCGGCTCGTCGCAGCTCAGCCAGTTCATGGATCAGACCAATCCCCTGTCCGAGATCACCCATAAGCGGCGTTTATCGGCGCTCGGGCCGGGCGGCTTGACTCGCGAGCGGGCGGGCTTCGAGGTGCGCGATGTGCATCCTACCCATTACGGCCGTATCTGCCCGATCGAGACTCCGGAAGGTCCCAATATTGGCTTGATCAACAGCCTGGCGACCTACGCCCAGGTCAACAAATACGGTTTCATCGAGAGTCCTTACAGCCGGGTCGTCAAGGGCCGGGTCAGCGATGAGGTTATTTATCTGTCGGCCATGGACGAGGGCAAATACATCATTGCCCAGGCTAACGCCACCAAGAACGCGAAGGGTAACCTCACGCAGGATTTGGTGAGCTGCCGGCACGACGGCGATTTTGAAATGGTGCCGCCTGAGGCGGTCGATTTCATCGATGTTTCGCCCAAGCAGCTTGTGTCCGTGGCCGCCGCCCTCATACCGTTCCTTGAGAACGACGACGCCAACCGGGCGTTGATGGGTTCAAATATGCAGCGCCAAGCCGTGCCTCTGGTTCGCGCCGAAGCGCCCCTGGTGGGCACCGGCATGGAAGAGACCGTGGCCCGGGATTCCGGCGCCAGTATTGTCGCGCGCCGCACCGGGATTGTCGATCAGGTGGATGCCACGCGTATCGTGGTGCGCGCCGATCAGGATTCCTCAGGCCAACTCGGCGTCGATATTTATAATCTGCTGAAGTTCCAGCGATCGAATCAGAATACCTGCATCAACCAGCGTCCCCTGGTGAAGGTGGGCGATTTGGTCGACGCCGGCGAGATCATCGCCGACGGCCCGAGCATCGATACCGGCGAGTTGGCCCTGGGTCGCAACGTGCTGGTCGCCTTCATGCCGTGGGGTGGGTACAACTTCGAAGATTCGATCCTGATTTCCGAGCGCATCGTCAAAGACGACGTCTTTACCTCGATCCATATCGAGGAATTTGAAGTCATGGCGCGCGATACCAAGCTCGGCCAGGAAGAAATTACCCGGGATATTCCCAACGTCGGCGAAGAAGCTCTCAAGAATCTCGACGAGGCGGGCATCGTCTACATCGGCGCCGAGGTTAAGCCCGGCGATATCCTGGTCGGCAAGATAACGCCCAAGGGTGAAAGCCCGATGACTCCGGAGGAAAAACTGCTCCGGGCGATCTTCGGTGAGAAAGCGTCCGACGTGCGCGACACCAGCCTGAAACTGCCGCCCGGCGTCTCAGGAACTATTGTCGAGGTTCGTGTGTTCTCGCGGCGTGGCATCGATCAGGACGAACGCGCCCTGGCTATCGAGCATGAGGAAATCGAGCATCTCGCCAAGGACCGTGACGACGAGTTGGTTATCATCGAGCGCCATATCTATGAAACCCTCAAGGATTTGTTGATTGGCAAGGTGGTGACCAGCGGACCCAAGGGCATGGCGGCCAACGCGAAGATTACCGAAGCTCTGCTATCCGAATATAGCCATGGGCAATGGTGGCAGATCGGCCTCAAGGACAAGAAGACCATGGCCGAGATCGAACGCCTCAAGAGCCATTTCGATGCCGCCCTGGCGCGCCTCGAAAGCCGCTTCGATGATAAGGTCGAGAAGCTCCAGCGCGGCGCGGAATTGCCGCCGGGTGTTCTCAAGATGGTCAAGGTCTTCATCGCCGTGAAGCGCAAGCTGCAATCGGGCGACAAGATGGCCGGCCGTCATGGCAACAAGGGCGTCATTTCGCGCATCGTGCCGGTCGAGGATATGCCTTATCTCGAAGATGGCACGCCTGTCGATGTGGTGCTCAACCCGCTCGGCGTTCCGTCGCGAATGAATGTCGGGCAAATTCTCGAGACCCACCTCGGTTGGGCGTCCCACATGCTTGGCCGCCAGATCGGTGAACTGGTCGACGAGATGAAGCGCGGCGCGAACGGCAAGGAAATGCGTAAGCGCTTGGGTGAGATTTATGATCTCACGCCGAAGACCAGCAATCTGTCCAGCCTGGCGGATGAGGAATTGCTCGAAGTCGGCAAAAAGCTGACCCATGGCGTGCCCATGGCGACGCCTGTGTTTGACGGCGCCCACGAGGACGACATCGTAAAGATGCTCGAACTCGCCGGTCTCGACGCCTCGGGACAGGTCACCCTGATCGACGGTCGCACCGGCGAAGCGTTCGCTAGGCAGGTCACCGTGGGCTATATCTACATGCTCAAGCTGCATCACTTGGTCGACGACAAGATCCATGCGCGTTCAATCGGGCCATACAGCCTGGTCACCCAGCAGCCGCTTGGCGGCAAGGCGCAGTTCGGCGGCCAGCGTTTCGGCGAGATGGAAGTCTGGGCTCTGGAAGCCTATGGCGCCGCCTTTACGTTGCAGGAAATGTTGACGGTGAAATCCGACGATGTTTCGGGCCGCACGAAAGTCTACGAGTCGATCGTCAAGGGCGAAGATACGTTCGAAGCGGGTATACCCGAGAGCTTCAATGTTCTCGTCAAGGAACTGCACGCCCTGGGTCTGAATGTGGATCTCAAGCAGTCGAGCTAAAGATTTAGCGGGCGCTTTCACCGCGCCCATGAAGTTTCCCACAATCGAGGGAAGAGGAGAGAGTTGATGAATGAGTTGATGAAAATTTTCGGGCAGGCCAATGGCCCGCAAACTTGTGAAGAGATCAAGATCGCCGTAGCCAGCCCGGAGAAAATCCGGTCCTGGTCTTTCGGCGAGGTTAAGAAGCCGGAAACCATCAACTATCGTACTTTCAAGCCTGAGCGTGACGGGCTGTTCTGTGCCCGCATCTTTGGTCCGGTAAAGGACTATGAATGCCTGTGCGGTAAGTACAAGCGCATGAAGTTCCGCGGCATCGTGTGTGAGAAATGCGGTGTTGAGGTCATTCAGTCCAGGGTCCGCCGCGAACGGATGGGCCATATCGAACTGGCGTCTCCGGTCGCCCATATCTGGTTCCTCAAGTCGTTGCCGTCGCGCATCGGCCTGTTGCTCGACATGACGCTTAAGGAGCTTGAGCGCGTCCTTTATTTCGAAAGCTATGTGGTCACGGAGCCGGGCCTCACGCCGTTCACGATGAAGCAGCTGCTTTCGGAAGAGGAGTTTATGGACGCCCAGGACGAATACGGTCAGGAAATTTTCCAGGCCGGGATTGGCGCCGAGGCGATTCGCGGCATGCTGGAGGCCATCGATTTCGAGGCCGAGCGCGACATGTTGCGGGCCGAACTGCCCGAGACAGGCTCCGAAGCCAAGCGCAAGAAGATCATCAAGCGGCTCAAGCTGATTGAAACCCTGCTCGAATCAGGCAACCGCCCGGAATGGCTTATTATGGAAGTCATCCCGGTGATCCCACCCGAACTGCGCCCGTTGGTGCCGCTCGACGGCGGGCGGTTCGCGACCTCTGATCTCAACGATCTCTATCGCCGGGTCATCAACCGCAACAACCGCCTGAAGCGGCTGATGGAGCTGCACGCTCCCGACATCATCGTGCGCAACGAGAAGCGCATGCTTCAGGAATCCGTGGACGCACTGTTCGATAACGGTCGCCGCGGCCGTGTCATCACCGGCGCCAACAAACGCCCGCTCAAGTCGCTCTCGGATATGCTGAAGGGCAAGCAGGGGCGTTTCCGCCAGAACCTGCTCGGCAAGCGCGTCGATTATTCGGGACGGTCGGTGATCGTTGTCGGCCCCGAGCTCAAACTCCATCAATGCGGCCTGCCCAAGAAGATGGCGCTCGAGCTGTTCAAGCCGTTCATCTATTCCAAGCTCGAGCTTTACGCCATGGCGACCACCATCAAGGCCGCCAAGCGCATGGTCGAGAAGGAACGCCCCGAAGTCTGGGATATCCTGGAGCAGGTGATCCGCGAGCATCCGGTATTGCTCAACCGCGCGCCGACTCTCCATCGCCTGGGTATCCAGGCGTTCGAGCCTACTTTGGTGGAAGGCAAGGCGATCCAGCTTCACCCGTTGGTCTGCGCTGCCTTTAACGCTGACTTCGACGGCGATCAGATGGCGGTTCATGTGCCGCTGTCTCTGGAAGCCCAGCTCGAGGCCCGGGTGCTGATGATGTCGACCAACAACATTCTCAGTCCGGCCAACGGCAAGCCGATCATCGTGCCGTCTCAGGACATCATTCTCGGACTCTATTTCATGTCCTTGTCGCTGCCTGATCAAAACGGCGACGGTATGATCTTCGGCGGCCTGGCCGAACTCGAGCATGCACTGCACAACGGTACTGTCTCGCTGCACAGCAACATCAAGTGCCGTCTCGAGTGGATTGACGATAAAGGCAATCCGGAAACGATCATTGTCGAGTCGACCCCGGGTCGCATGCTGCTGTCTGAAATCCTGCCGCGCAATGTCAATGTCAAGTTCGATTTGATCAATAAACTATTGAACAAGAAAGAAATCAGCCACGTCATCGACGAGGTCTACCGGCATTGCGGCTCGAAAGAGACCGTGCTGTTCGCCGACCGCATTATGGGCTTGGGCTATCACCATGCCTGCCGCGCCGGCATCTCGTTCGGCAAGGACGATATGGTTATCCCGCCGGCCAAGGAGAAGCTGGTCAACGAAACCCGTGCCATGGTCAAGGGCTACGAGAAGCAGTATCTCGACGGCCTGATTACCCAGGGCGAGAAATACAACAAGGTGGTCGATGTCTGGGCCCAGTGCACCGATAAGGTCGCCGATGAGATGATGAAGGGTATTTCAGGCATCGCTGACGGCAAGGGCACCAAACAGACGGTAACCAGTCTCAATTCGGTCTTTATGATGGCCGATTCAGGCGCTCGCGGATCGGCGGCGCAGATGAAACAGCTCGCCGGCATGCGCGGCCTGATGGCCAAGCCTTCCGGTGAAATCATCGAAACGCCGATTATCTCGAACTTCAAGGAAGGGCTCTCCGTGCTGGAGTATTTCAACTCCACCCATGGCGCGCGCAAGGGTCTTGCCGACACCGCGCTTAAGACCGCGAACTCTGGCTATCTCACGCGGCGTCTGGTCGATGTGGCGCAGGATTGCATCATCACCGAATTGGATTGCGGCACCAAGAAGGGCCTCACGGTTAGCGCCGTCATAGAGGGCAGCACAATCGTCTCGCCGCTTGCTGAACGTATTCTCGGCCGTTTTGCCAGTGTCGACGTGGGCGAGCCGGGCAGCCGCAAGAAGCTGGTCAAGGCCGGCGAGATGATGGAAGAAACCATCGTTGAATTGATCGAGAACGCTGGTGTTGATACGATCATGATCCGCTCGGTTCTGACTTGTCAGACGGAACAAGGCGTTTGCGCCAAATGCTATGGCCGTGACCTGGCGCGTGGCACGCCGGTCAATATCGGCGAGGCCGTCGGGGTCATCGCCGCCCAATCGATCGGTGAGCCGGGAACACAGCTCACTATGCGCACCTTCCACATCGGCGGCACCGCCCAGCGCGGCGCGGAGCAATCCGATGTCGAGGCGGCGATCGATGCAACCGTGGTGATTCGCAATCGCAATGTTGTCATCGACAGCAAGGGGCGTCCGGTGGTCATGGGACGCAACTGCGAGGTCGTGCTGACTGACGAAAATGACCGTGAGAGGGCGCGTTATCGAGTGCCCTACGGAACCCGTCTGCTGCATGACGATGGCGACACGGTGACCAAGGGCGACCGGGTTGCTGAATGGGATCCCTATACCCTGCCGATCATCACCGAAAGCGAAGGCTTCGCTAACTATGTGGATATGATCGAAGGGGTTTCCTATCGCGAGATCGTCGACGAAACAACCGGTATTGCCAACAAGGTGGTGATTGATTGGAAGCAGCAGGCGCAGGGCTCCGATCTGCGACCGCGTATCACCCTGCGCGATAAGTCCGGCAAGGTCTTGAACCTGCCGAATGGTTCCGAGGCGCGCTATTTCATGTCTGTCGACGCCATCCTCAACGTCGAGGACGGCTCGCAGGTTCACGGCGGTGATGTGTTGGCGCGGATTCCGCGCGAATCTTCGAAGACCCGCGATATCACCGGTGGTTTGCCCCGGGTGGCCGAGCTGTTCGAGGCGCGCAAGCCGAAGGATTTTGCGATCATCGCCGAAGCGCCGGGACGGGTTGAATACGGCAAGGACTATAAAGCCAAGCGCCGTATCATCGTCCATCCCGACGACACAAGCGCCGATCCCATCGAATATCTCTTCCCGAAGGGCAAATATATTTCTGTCCAGGAAGGCGATCACGTGGAGAAAGGCGATCTGCTGATGGACGGCAACCCGGTACCCCATGACATCCTGAAGGTTCTCGGGGTCGAGGCGCTGGCCAATTATCTGATCGACGAAATCCAGGACGTCTACCGGCTCCAGGGCGTCAAGATCAACGATAAGCATATCGAGGTAATCTGTCGCCAGATGCTTCAGAAAATCGAGATCAAGGAGCCAGGCGATACCACCTACCTGGTCGGCGAGCAAATCGACCGCCGCGAATTCGATGCGTATAACGCCAAGACCGTGGCTGACGGCCGTAAGCCGGCGAGCTGTTTTCCCGTGCTTCAAGGCATCACCAAGGCATCGTTGCAGACCGCCTCCTTTATATCGGCGGCGTCCTTCCAGGAGACCACGCGGGTGCTCACGGAAGCCGCCATCGCCGGTCGCAGCGACTATTTGGTGGGGCTCAAGGAGAATGTCATCGTCGGGCGTCTTATACCGGCGGGTACGGGCAGCACGATGAGCCGGTTCAAGGAATTGGCAGCGGATCGCGACCGCGAATTCGAAGAACTGGCAGCGAAGCAGGAAGCCGAGGCGCAAGCCGCTATTGCGGCCGCCGCGGCAGCCGAAGCCGATGCGGTGGGCGACGGTGAGGGGGCCGAGGAAGTACAAGCCGGCTGATCCATTCCGAGCCAAGAAATGAAAATTCTGGGGAGGGAGTGCAATGCTCCTTCCCCGGTCTTTTTTTTGGCGTTTCACGGGTCTCAAAAAAACCTGGTAATACCTCGGAATCAATAGCCGAATTGGCTTGACTGCTAGCAGGCGCAGAACTAGTATCCGCCGGTCTTTTGGGGCTGGTTGTAGAGTTGTTTTCTAGACACGGTTTCTGAGACGATAGGTTTAACATTTGACCATGCCGAACGGGCCGGCGAAACCAGCCTGCAACAGGCAATGCGCTCTCTTTTGCGCATTTGTCGCTTTGTTGTGTCGTTTGATGCGGTCAAGGGAAGTTATATATGCCGACGATTAATCAGCTGATACGTAAGCCGCGCTCCCGCCCGGTGGTGCGCACCAAGGTCCCCGCCATGCAGGCTTGTCCGCAGAAGCGTGGGGTTTGTGTGCGCGTTTACACAACCACACCGAAGAAGCCGAACTCGGCCCTTCGTAAGGTTGCGCGTGTCA
>Ga0066376_10004176_pt1 | contig 12622 bp, 13 predicted proteins | sample Knorr_S15_td_Bot_FD_77009 | JGI IMG/M metagenome (GOLD analysis project Ga0066376, IMG submission 77009) | Marine microbial communities from Southern Atlantic Ocean transect - Knorr_S15_td_Bottom_ad_5009_LV_A | ecosystem: Environmental > Aquatic > Marine > Oceanic | place: Southern Atlantic... | reverse complement strand
TTTTGGCCTTGCCTTCGTAAAGCAGTGTCTCGGACATGATTATTTTTTCGATTTTGCTGTTCGAAATAATTTCAAATGACTATAAGAAAACCTTGGCGTTACCGGAGTTTGTTAGGGCTAAAATTATAGCATTCGTGAAAGCAGCTCTTTATCCCAAATACCTAGTTTCTGCAGAGGATTCAGCAAAGTTTCCAATGAGTCCGACATCAAATTGAGATGCCCCATTTTTCGTCCTGGACGGCAGTCGTGCTTGCCGTACAAATGCAGTTTGGCTTCCGGTGGCAAGTCTTTTAATTTTTTCAGCAGCAAGGGCAAATGCTCTCCTAAAATATTGAGCATTACCGCGGGTTTATGCAACTCTGTTGAACCCATTGGCATATTTGTAATCGCCCTCAAATGCTGTTCAAACTGTGAAGTAACGCAGGCGTTTTGAGTAAAATGTCCGGAATTGTGCGGCCGTGGAGCAATCTCGTTTACCAGTAATTTCCCGTCGGGCAAAACAAACATTTCTACGCCAAGCACTCCTACAAGCTCCAGCCCCTCAGCTATATTTTTGCAATTAATTGTGCCTGCTCAGTCACCTTAGAAACTAACCTAGCAGGTATTCTGCTGATGGTCAGTATATTTTTTTGTGTAAATTTTCTGCAGGAGGAAAACAGCTAATTTCGCCCAACCGATTGCGCGCAACAATCACTGAAACTTCTTTTTCAAATTGTACAAATTGTTCTGCGATAATTTCTGTTTTTGCATTACTAAGCACTGAAAATGCTTCCGGAATTTGTTCCTTATCGGAAATTAAAACTTGACCCCTGCCGTCATAACCGCCGGTAACGGTTTTCATCATCAGTTTACCAAGCACTTCAAAGGCTTGCGAAACTTCATTCTCATTTTTTATTTCCTGGAAGTGAGCAACCGGAATATTGAGTTGTTCAAGACATGTTTTTTCTCGCAGACGATTTTGAGAAATCCGGAGTAGTTCACTGCCTTGAGGAAGATCCACTCTTTCTTCCAGCCAGGCAACTGCTTCCGCATCTACATTTTCAAACTCGTAGGTAACAACCTGAGACGAATCAGCTAATTTTGCCAGCGCTTCACTGTCAGTGTAACTTGCTGTAATCTGCTCGGCTCCCACAAGCGCTGCCGGACAATTCGGGTTTGGGTCAAGTGCAATAAAACGAAAACCCATCGCATGACCGGAAAGCACCAGCATTTGCGCCAACTGTCCTCCGCCGAGAAGCCCAATTGTGGATCCGGGTTGTAACGGTTCCGGAACTGGAATCATGGCAATTCTGCTTCCAATACGGTTTTACGGATTTTTACGCGCCGCCGTATCAAACGCTTGCGAAGTTCCGGATCATGATTTGCGAGAATTTGCGCAGCAAGCAACCCGGCATTGTGTGCGCCTGCGCCTCCAATGGCCATTGTACCAACCGGAACGCCACGCGGCATTTGCACTATCGACAACAATGAATCTTGTCCGCCAAGAGCGGACGTTTTTACCGGAACTCCGATTACAGGAAGTAGAGTTTGCGCCGCGACCATACCCGGAAGATGAGCTGCACCTCTCCTGCACCGGCGATAATAATTTGCAAACCACGATCCTCAGCCTGTGTCGCATAAGCAGCCATCCGCTCAGGTGTGCGGTGGGCCGAAACAACACGTTTTTCATAACAAACACCTAATTCGTCCAGGACTTCACAGGTTTCCTTCATCGTTTCCCAATCGGAAGTGCTGCCCATGATTACTCCAACCTGAGGCAAATATTCCTTTTTCTGCGCCATTTTATTTTATGTTAATAATATTACAAACCATAGTATTCTGCCAAACGCTCAAATCCAGGACGTGAATTTTCAATGGTTTCATGAGTACAGCACAACGAAATTCTAAAATACCCTGGACCGCCAAATCCGGATCCAGGAACAAGCAAAATGTTTTCCTGCTGTGCCCGTTTAACAAACGCTACATCATCCGGATCAGGTGATTTTGGAAAAATGTAAAAAGCGCCCTGAGGTTTGACTGCCTCAAATCCCAATTCACTAATCATGGAGAAAATTTTGTCGCGTGATTTTTCATATACTGAGATGTCAACTCTCGCGTTTCCAAGTAAGGGCAATATTTTCTGCATCATTGCAGGAGCATTGACGAAACCGAGTATGCGGTTACACATTATCAGCGCTTGCCGCAATTCTTCATTTTCAGTTATGTCCGGATGAATCGCAATGTAACCAATCCGTTCACCGGCAAGTCCCAGATCTTTGGAGTGGGAATTAACTAAAATCGAATTTGGGTAGCTCAGAAAAACGTTGCTGTTAGTTAACCCGTCATATACCAGGTAGCGATAAATATCATCTGACACCAAATATATTGGATGACTAATCTCCATCTCTTTGCGGAGCAACATTTGTCCCAACTTGTCTAATATTTCCTGAGAATAAACTGCACCGGTTGGATTGTTTGGACTGTTGATAATTACAATTTTTGTACGTTCACTTAGGCTTGCTTCTATGGAATCCAGGTCAGGTTGAAACTCCGGATTAGTTTTAGCCAGAGTGAGACAACCACCATGATTTTGCACATAAGCACCATACTCCACAAAATACGGAGCAAGAGCCAACACTTCATCTCCTGGTTCAAGCAGCGCTTTGAAGACCACATTCAATCCGCCGCCGGCTCCGACACACATAACTACATCCTCTTTCTCAAATGACAAATTTGTTTCTTTGCGCATGATGTCCGCAATAAACTGACGCGTTTCAGGAAATCCGGCATTAGGCATGTAGCGGTGCATTCCCAATTCCGGTTTTTCCAGAAGAATACGCAGTTGCTCATGTACCTTTTGCGGAGGTTCCAAAATGGGATTCCCAAGCGAAAAATCAAACACATTTTCTTCACCGTGCTCTGCCTTGAGGCGTGCTCCCGCTTCAAACATTTGACGGATCCAAGAGCCTCCTTCCATTGACTTACGTATCGATTGTGCAATAGACATCAGGTGTTTTTATTTTTGGTAATGATTGTCTCGAAAAAAACCGGTAGACAAGAATTTTTTGGATTGCTGCTGATACAGGAGTGACAGATTACACGGTACACTGTCTTTAGGTATGATATCAGGAAAAGAGATTCTTGATTGATTCAACAAATTTATCACGTATCGGGTTGCTTTCTCCATCACTGCAATAGTCGAATTCTTTTAACAATTCTTTTTGACGTCCAGAAAGTTTTGTAGGGGTTTCCACCACAACCCTCACGTGTAAATCACCTCGACCTCCTCCGCGCAAGTGCGCAATACCCTGGTTTTTCAGGCGAAAAATTTTGTGAGTTTGCGTGCCCGCGGGAATTTTAAGTCGTGCTTTTCCTTCTAAGGTGGGAACCTCAAGGTCAGTTCCTAGAGTCGCCTGGGAAAAATTAATTGGGACTTCACAAAAAATATCTGCACCATCCCGCTCAAAAAGAGAATGATCTTTGACACGCAAAACTATATAAAGATCACCACTTGAGCCACCATTTGCTCCATGCTCACCCTCTCCGGTGAGTTTGATTCTTGAACCTGTAGCAACTCCAGCAGGAATGTTAACTCGAATACGTTTTGTCTTTGAAACACGGGTGCGTCCATGGCAGGTTCGACAGGGATTGGAAATTGTTTTACCGCGTCCTCCACAACTGCTGCAGGTCGTGGCAACACTAAAAAAGCCTTGCTGAACTCTCTGCTGGCCGGTTCCTCCGCATAAGCCGCATATTTTTATATCTTTTTCAGACTCTGCACCAAGTCCGCTGCATGAGTCACATGTTTCCATGCGTGGAACATCAATTTCTTTCGATGAGCCAAATACAGCATCATCAAAAGAAATATCCATATTATATTGCAAATCTGAACCGCGCTCACCGCGCCCCGCTGAACTACCACTGGAACCGCTAAAAAACTCACTGAAAATATCTCCGAAAACATCACCGAATCCACTTCCACCTGCACCTCCGAAGCCACCCATCCCACTGCCCATGCCTTCAGCGGCGTGTCCAAATTGATCATACCGTGCACGTTTTTCCTGGTCGCCGAGTACCTCAAAAGCCTCAGAAGCTTCCTTAAATTTGTCTTCTGCTATTTTATCTCCCTGATTGCGATCCGGATGATGCTTCATCGCAACCTTTCGGTATGCTTTTTTGAGCTCATCTGCTGAAACGTTGCGAGACACGCCCAACACATCATAATAATCGCGTTTTGCCATGAAGTTCCGTCAATGGGATACAAAGTCAATCTTCAAGGTTAAAAGATTCGTATCTTTTCCTTTCAGACTGAAGCTGTTTTTATTTTTTCACTTCTTCAAAATCTGCATCAACGATATCTTCATCATCTTTGCCTGATTTTTCACCGCTTGAGGGTGTGTCTTCATTTCCGGAAACATCTCCCTGCTGCTCCGCTTGTTGACTGTATAATAATTCAGCCATTTTGTGTGATGCCTGGGTCAATGCTTCCAGATCACTCTTTATCGCATCAATGTCATCTGTTTCCAAACTCTTCTTGAGTTGCTCTCTGCAGGCTTCAATTTTTGTTTTTTCTTCTTCAGGCAACTTTTCACCAAGTTCACTTACGGATTTTTCTGTACTGTAAATAAGGGTTTCCGCCTGGTTTTTCACTTCAACATTCTCACGTTTCGCCTTATCTTCTTCTGCAAACTGTTCTGCATCATTGACCATTTTTTCGACTTCTTCTTCCGAAAGTCCTCCGGAAGACTCAATTTTTATAGCCTGCTCTTTTCCAGTACCCAAATCTTTGGCACTGACGTGGACAATTCCGTTTGCGTCAATATCAAAGCTCACTTCTATTTGAGGTACCCCGCGCGGTGCAGCAGGAATTCCAACCAGTTCAAACCGTCCCAGTGTTTTATTATCAGTTGACATCTCACGTTCTCCCTGAAGAACATGAATGCTCACTGCCGGCTGATTATCTGCCGCAGTGGAGAAGGTCTGGCTTTTTCTCGTAGGTATGGTGGTATTACGGTCAATTAGTTTGGTCATAACACTACCCAGAGTTTCAATACCAAGTGAAAGCGGAGTCACATCAAGCAGCAAGACGTCCTTTACATCACCTGTAAGAACACCACCCTGAATTGCTGCACCGATTGCCACAACTTCATCCGGATTAACTCCTTTGTGCGGTTCTTTTCCAAAGAAATCTTTGACCATTTTCTGTACTTTTGGCATACGTGTCATGCCTCCAACAAGAATTACCTCATTGATGTCTTTTGAGGTACAACCTGCGTCTTTTAAAGCTTTACGGCAAGGCGCAAGACAACCTTGAATAAGATCGTCCACCAGCGATTCGAATTTTGCACGTGTAATTTTTAGATTTAAGTGTTTTGGACCGGACGCATCGGCAGTAATGAAAGGCAAATTGACGTCTGTTTCTGAACTGGCTGACAATTCATGCTTGGCTTTTTCTGCAGCTTCCCTGAGACGCTGCAAAGCCATTTTATCTTCACGAAGATCAATTCCATTTTCTTTTTTAAATTCTTCCGCAAAAAAAGCTATCAACCGATTGTCAAAGTCATCCCCTCCAAGAAAAGTATCACCATTGGTTGCTTTTACATCAAAAACTCCTTCACCTATTTCCAAAATAGAAATATCAAAAGTTCCGCCGCCTAAATCAAAGACTGCGATTTTCTCGTCCTGTTTTTTATCCAGACCATAAGCCATTGCTGCTGCAGTAGGTTCGTTTATGATACGGAGTACATCGAGACCGGCTATTTTTCCTGAATCCTTGGTTGCTTGACGTTGAGAATCACTGAAATAAGCAGGTACAGTAATTACAGCTTCAGTAACCGTCTCTCCCAAATATTCTTCTGCCGTCTGTTTCATTTTTTGCAAAATGGAAGCTGAAATTTCCTGTGGAGAATAGTTTTTATCATTCACCTTCACATACGCTAAATTCTGATTGCCTTTAACAATTTCATAAGACACCATTTTTTTTGTATGCTTAACTTCCGCGGATTTAATGTCCTGTCCCATCAACCGCTTGATGGAATAGATTGTACGCAGAGGATTTGTGACTGCTTGACGCTTTGCAACCTGTCCTACCAATCGTTCCCCTTCGTCATTAAAAGCAACCATTGAAGAAGTTGTACGAGTTCCTTCTGCATTTTGAATGACTTTCGGGTCACCTCCCTCCATGATACTTACACATGAATTTGTGGTTCCTAAATCTATACCAATGACTTTCCCCATTATGTTTCTCCTTGTTTTTCATGAATGCCCCCCTGATAAAACTTGATTGTGTCAAGGGGATTTAGATAAATTTTTACTTAATTTTTTCTGCAACTAAGCTTAGTTTTTTCCGGACACCCGGACCATTGCCGGACGAATGATACGGCCATGAAGGATGTAACCGCCAAGGCACTCCTCAACAACTTGATTGTCAGGAACAGAGTCTGACTCAACAACTCCTACAGCCTGGTGTACGTTTGGATCAAAGACTTCTCCAACTGTATTAATTCTCGCAACACCGTATTTTTCAAAAACTTCATGTGTCATTTTATTAACCATCTCCAGCCCGACTATAATGCTCTCCACATCAGTACTGTCACTTTTTGCATGAGAAATGGCTCGTTCAAGATTATCCATTGAGGGCAGCAGTTCTTTTATCAAATCCAAATTAAAAAATTTGAAACGGTCAGAACTTTCGCGAAGCATTCGCTTTTTATAATTTTCAAACTCGGCATTGACTCTGAGATAGCGGTCCTCCATATTTTGTGTACGGACACGCTCCTTTTGCAAAAGTTCTTCAGTAGATTCAACTTCAAGCTTATCTGTGGAAGTCTCGGAAACGTCTGCTTCTATCACTTCCTTCAAATCTTCTTTCTCGCTTGCTTTTTTTTGCTTGTTCCTTTTCTGCTTTTTTTCTACGGTTTCTTTCCGTTTTTTAGCGCTCATGACGTCTTTATAAATATATTCAATCGTAAGATTGTTCGGTAATAGTTTTTGACAATATTGTAGCTGTATAATCGACCATTGAAATTATGCTTTTGTAATCCATACTTGTAGGCCCGACAACACCGATTGAACCCAACACGTTTTGATTGTTGCGATAACTGGCTGTTATGAGTGAACAGCCATGCAATTGTTTCAAGTCGTTTTCAATACCAATGTAAATATGAACACCTTTATGTTTCATTGAATCGTCCAGAACTTTCATAATTGCGTTTTTTTGATCAAAAGCATCAATTAACATCCGGACTGAAGACTGTTCGTGAAAATGTGAATCGAGCAACAGGTTCATTTGACCGTCAATCAGCATTTCACCTGGCTGATTTAACTCAAAAGCTTTTTTCCCTAAACGAACTGCATGAGCTAAAAGATCGTGATATCGGTTACGGTCATCCACCATGCTCTGATGGATTTCTTCCCGTATTTCCTTCATTGAGTGGTCTTTGAACTTGTCGTTCAGGAATTCTGCAACTGAATTAAGAAATTCCTGAGACTGGCTTTCCTTGGTAAAAATTATTTTGTCTCGCACAACTCCTGCTTTTGTGACTAGAATGACAAGAATTCTGTCTTCAGAAATTTTTATTAATTCAATGCGTTGAAGCCGACTGACTGAAGCCTTGGGAGTGCTCACTACACAAGCAAACTTTGTAAGTTCAGCCAGCATGCGAACAGTCTCAGCCAATATAGCCTCTATTTGAGATCCCTGTTCATTAGAAACTTGAGAAATTTTCTGTTTAATCTGCTCAGGAACACTGGGTGGGGTAGCTAAGGAATTGACATAAAATCGGTAGGCTTTATCAGTTGGGACACGTCCTGCTGAGGTGTGGCTCTGGATTAGATAGCCCAATTCTGCCAAATCAGACATTATGTTTCTAATCGTAGCAGGAGAGAGCGCAACTCCAATCGATTTAGAAAGTGTGCGTGAACCAATTGGTTCGGACGATTGAATATAATTTTCAATGATGCTATTAAGCACTAACTGCGCGCGTTCATTCAATACCAAACTATGCCGGACTCCTTTTTTTTCAATACCTATAAGCGTTTTTATCAAAAGATAGCCTCCATAATCGTTTTATTAGCATTAGCACTCAGTAGATGGTAGTGCTAATAATTTAACAATTTTTGGAGGAATAAGTCAAGCAAAAGATAACATCTGACAAATATTAGGAGATATAATGACAGATATTACGAATAAAAGATTAACTCATCGCCTATGAGTTCACAGAAATGAAATTAGAGGTAACCAAAGGTTTATTAGAAGTGATTTCTCTTTTTACGGGATTCGAGGAACAAATCGATAAGGCTTCGATATTTCTTTATCAGTTCATCTTGTTCTTTAAACGATTGAATTTTCATTAATTTTAATTTTGAATCCTGCGACTTAAAGGTGGAAATGTGGCTTAAAACCCAGGCTTCCTGACTCAAATTTACAAAAAACATTTTTTCGGATTCACCTTCAGCTTGCCCCTCATAGCTAAACCGGAGTACTATTCGGCCACGCTGTTCCCCCGTCCAATAGTGGATAAAACCCAGTTCAGGGTGTTCCAAGTCACCTTCAACAACACTGGGCCAATTCTCTTTGATTTCTTCTTCCTCAATCTTCCTCATTTTTAAAGCAAAATTTATAGTGCAAATAATAGTTGCTGAGCGCTTTTGCGCGTTTCCAGATCAGAAAATCTATAAACTGACCTATCCATCCAATAATGTAAAAACCCACTCGCAAGGCCAATTCCCACTAGAAAAGTATACCATTCAGAGTTCTGCAACCAACCCATAAAAGCAGGAAAGAATTGTTCGCTGTAACGTCCTCCGACTGACACCGCTTCGATTTCAAAAATCGGAGTCATGATAACAGAAAAAGCACATAGGAAAAGTAGTACCAACCAGGGTTTCAAAAAAGGTTTTTCTGAGGACTTTTTTACGAAAACGGTTCTATTCTTATAACCCTGATGAACATCATTTCCTCCCATGTGGGCTGCCAGACCTAATGCCACCATCCAGTGCTGTAGTGTCCAAAGCATCAGAAACTGAAATGGATCCAGCTGAAACGCGGCCACGACCATCAAACCAACACCTAAAATATACATAATTCTTGGAAGCCCGGAATCTTGAAGCCATGCATTGCGAATCATGAAAATAGTGATTCCGATGACAAACAGTGTCCCAAAGCGTTGCAACAAAGAAATCTCCTCAAGTCCCCAATTTGGGAGTAGCATTGTCAAAATCTGTTTTTCCTGTAAATACGACGTTCCATGCAAAAGCTCCGCAATTATAACAAGTGCTCCTCCCACTCCCCAACAAAAAATGCGATCCTGTTTTTTGGCAGAAGGTACGGATTCAGGGTTCCAGCGGTGATGATAGAGTCTGAGTATTCCATAGTGCTGAGCAGCAAAATGATGCACTCCCCAGGCAAAATCGATCAGAAGCAAGCAGAGAATTCTTTCCGGAAGAGGAACAGGAAGTATATCCTCAGGAATGAAAAGTACAGCAAAAACAGCTAAGCCAAGTAAGACCGGAAGAATCACAAAACGATTCAATTGATTACGACAAAGTGGCCTGTAAGCACGAGTACCCCATGCTAAATAAAATGAGCTAAAACGGTGAGAAATCCAGAATAGAAAAACTGCAGCAGCATAAAACATTTCCTGCACCGGCAAAGAATTTACCAGGAGCATGAGGAGCGTCAACCAAATTCCTGAGTGAAACCAAAAAATATCCCAGGCAGGAGTTCTGACCCAACTATTTGAATTGACTGCAACCGTTTTATTGAGGGGAAACTGAAAAAATTTTCTGGAAAATAATAATTCCATCGATTTGTGCAAAAGATTAAATTTTCAAACTTCAGATAAATTGATAAATAATTTTTAATTATCTCATATTTCCCATGTGGGCTCAAGTTCTGAACCTTGATGAGTGGAAGTTCTTTGCGGGATTTATATTGGTAAAAGGAATATTATAAATTGAAAACAACGAACCGCGCCTTAAAACCGGACGGAGGGAAGGAGTAACCGGTTCCTTAGCGCGGCTGTCAAGCGTGTATTATTCTGTAACGCTAGCTTTTGCTTTTGGACTGTGATGTCCAGTACCCATGTGAGATAAAATGGCATCGGCCTCTTTCTGGGTGATACGACCTTCATCAGCGGCATTCTTGATGATGAGAACCATTTTAGTGTGCATCGATGTTTCCATCTTGTCTAAATTGATGTCGTATTTTTGCATAAGTGCCCTCATGGAATGCGTCTTTGTGTCCTGCTCAATTTGCTCGACTGTTTGGCCGCTCAATTCGGCAAGAACCTCTGTATGCATTGTTTGCATTTCTTTCCGCAACAAGCGTCCCGTCCCCATCATTCCCATCATTTCTGAACCGCTTGACATTTCTCCACGGTGACCACGCTGATGCATTCCGGAAGAGTGCTCAGCTTTCCCCTGCCACTAGTGTCCAAGCTGACTGCTGCCTCCTTGGTGCATTTCAGAATTATGCCGGAACATTCCGTCATTTCCACCGTGATGTGCTTCTTCACCCCAGCAATGTGTCAGAGCTACTCCACCTGCAAGAACACTTGTACCGATGATACCACCGGGAATATATTTGACTAACTTTTTCATAATACCTTTATTCCTTAGAAGTTAATTGTTGATAACGCCAAAAGACACCATGTCTCTTGACTTGGATTCAAGTATATCAATACAATGTGAAGCAAATTTGAAGGAATTATGGGAAAGTTGTGAAGAAATCAAAGTACAATAAAAAATCTAAATCCCGGCTTCCTAACTTCAATTTATACAAAACAAATTAGACAAACTTCTTGAGCATAACGTGTTACTCCTATAAAGTATAATTCAGGTTTTAATATTTTTCGAAACCAGACAACCCTCCTCTTTTTGCTCAAAAAAACAACTATCTTGATTTAAGTGTTTCCTTTGCCGCCTTTGCTTCATAGAAAACATAAATTTTGAAAAGAAAAAAACAAGATATAAGCTGACAAAGGAAATTTATGAAAAAAAAGCAAAAAAGCAAAGCAGGTCAAAAAACAAAAAAAGGACAAACCAAGCCCAAAAGGAAAGAACCACTTTGGATGTGGGCCGGTCTGGGGATTTGCATAGTTATAGGAGTAACAGCATATTTTTATTATCAACCGCCGGACTCTCTTTCCGCATCAGCAACACCCACGCAAATTAAACTTGGTGAAAAACTATTTGCCGAAAATTGTCTGAGTTGTCACGGTCCAGGTGCAAGAGGTGAAAATCCCGCTCAATCCCGAGGTGGACAAAAAGCCGATGGAAGTTACCTGGCTCCGGCCTTAAACGGTACTGGACATGCCTGGCACCATCCTAATGAAATGCTTTTCTCAACAGTAAAAGATGGTTCCGTTGCAAAAGATTCCACTATGCTTGGCTTCAAGGAAAAACTATCAGATGATGATATTGTGGCAGTGCTTCAATACGTTAAATCCCTGTGGCCGGATGAAATTCAAGTGAGACATGCAATGCGTCCTTAGTCAACCTCTTTGAAGCGCTTCAAGAGGAAATCAAGCAAATGCTGAAATAGAGTCTGTCATGCAAAGATTAATAGAAATCAGTTACAGGGAATGGTTCATTTCTTTGAGTATCACAGTTGCAACATTTTTGTTGTTTGGTACTGTAACCGCACTTTGGAGTAATCCTTTTTTCATCCGCATGACTGAAGTCTCGGACTTGGATTATGTCATCCTCGGTTTTGAAACAATTTTGATCGGTCTTTTCTTCGGTATACGAGCGCAGAAATGTGCCGTTAAAAAAACTGGTTTCGGAGGAATTTTCGGATTTCTTGGCTTCGGCTGTTCGCTTTGCAACAAACTGCTTTTACTACTTTTTGGCTCCAGTTTTCTGCTCACTTATTTTGAACCGATTCGTTATTACGTTGGAGTAACAGGAATTCTTATTTTTTCTTTTGCCCTTTTTCAGAAATTATCACTACCTGTATTGGATCATGCTGAGATTAAAACGGATGACCACTGATAACTTGGGAAAATGGAATAAGTTTGACTTACTGAATAATTTAGCAAAAGAGGATTTTTGCAAAAAGAAACAAAAACACAAAACTGAATGAATGCATTCTTCTACACCATTTTTTGCAAGTTTCCTACGTAAATTTTTCACATGCGTGTCGATGGTGCGGTCATAACCCACAAAATCGTAACCTTGTACTTTGTTCAACAATTCTTCACGGGTGAAGACACGTTCCGGACGTGACATCAGCACTTTCAACAGTCCAAATTCAACTGGTGTAAAATCTACTTCTTTGTCATTGACCCATATTTGATGAGTTTCTTCGTTGAGTTTCAAAATCCCGGATTTAAGCAGATTTTCTGGAACCGGAGGTTGTGCAGCACGGCGCAATACAGCCTTGACTCGTGCTACAACTTCACGTAAACTAAGAGGGTATCTGACGTAATCATCCGCTCCTAACTCCAATCCCAGCAAACGGTCTATTTCTTCTGTTTGGGCCGTAACTATTATAATCGGGACTTGGGAGAATTTTCTTTTTCCACGGCAAACTTCAATTCTATGCATTCCCGGAAGCATGAGATCCAACAGGATCATGTCGACTTCATGTTTTTTCAGCCATGGAATTACTTTGTCTCCACGATTAACAATCGATGTTTGG
>Ga0066376_10004174_pt1 | contig 12630 bp, 10 predicted proteins | sample Knorr_S15_td_Bot_FD_77009 | JGI IMG/M metagenome (GOLD analysis project Ga0066376, IMG submission 77009) | Marine microbial communities from Southern Atlantic Ocean transect - Knorr_S15_td_Bottom_ad_5009_LV_A | ecosystem: Environmental > Aquatic > Marine > Oceanic | place: Southern Atlantic... | reverse complement strand
TAGAAGCAGGTTTAATCGATTTAGATTTTATATTATCTTTTTTTCATCACCTTCCTTTAAAGCTTTAATTCAAACAATTTAAAGTGATATTATAAATATTGGATAGTAGTTATCTACACAAACAAAGGAGCTAAACACTTCCCTATAAATGAGGCTGCTATGGCAATAATTATATATAGAATATAGGTTTTAAAACTTGTTCTCTTTTTTTCGTTTTCCATAATTTTTATTTTGAATAGATATTTTTATAAAGTTAACAATTTTTTTAATAAAAATTTTAATCTAAACCATAGGCATATCTTCTTCTGTTAAAATTATTGTAAATTGTAGGTATAATCTCAAAACTTATTATTATGAAAACAGATGTTTCGAAAATGCTAATGGCACAAAATCAATTTGCAAATACAACAACAGTTTGGGTGCTTTTTCTCTTTTTAGGATGGAGTTACGGTTCTTTAGGGAAGATTGGTATACAGATATTATACTATATAACTCTTGGTGGTTTTGGTTTTTGGGCTCTAATAAGGTTATTCACATTAAGTGGGGCTATAAAGGCATATAATAAAAAAGTGGCTATGAGGTATGGACTTTCTGCAGATGAGATGATGCAGTTAGGTGTCATATAACTTTTATAGGTTTACTCAATATTATCTTAAAATATAGCCCCACAGAAATGTAGGGCTTTTTTTATATCTAAACCATAGGCATATCTTCTTCTGTTAAAATTATTGTAAATTGTAGGTATGATAGTCAAACTAAAAGCAAAATCTGGCGACAAATGGATAGGGTTTATAGCGCACCCTACGGGATGCTACGACACCATACACGGTACGTTAGGCACAATTATAATGATGAAGAATCGATTATTAAATTATAACTAAATTTGTGCAGAAAATGTGCAATATCGTTTTAAATAAATCATAAAACACTTACAGTTAAATGATTAACATAAAATTAAAACTCCCTTCTAAGGAGGCGGTCATAGGTTCGAATCCTATCGGGCTCACCAAAACCCCTTTTAATCATTTGATTATCAGGGGTTTATTGTAAATACACACTTCAGATTTCCGACAGATTTCCGACCACTATGTATGCTAAACTACAATAAACCAATGTAAAAACACATTTTAAACTATTTTTTCATTAGGTGTATCATTTTTAAAACATAAATTCTTGCTCCTCATAAAATCACCTTTGATGAGGAGCAAGAACTTCAATTAAAAGTCAGCTAGTTTTCTTTGGCAGCCAAGGAAAAAACATATTGACTCGCTCCTGATAATTTTTATATTCTGGCCTTTTTTTCAAGGAGTAATATTCAGAGGGTACCGCTCCCGTCAGATAAACTAAAGACAAATACATAACTCTGGAAACAAACAATAATCCGATGCCTAACAAAATCCAAATCACTAGAGGCTCTGAAGATTGAAGCGCTATCCACGAAGGAATCGCTGCAATGACTAAGGCATTCCAAACCATCCATTCTGCAAAATAATTTGGGTGTCTTGAGTATTGCCAAAGTCCGACATTGCACACTTTATTTTTTTTGCCTTGGGCAGACATTTTTCTAAGGAAACTCAATTTTTGTGCATCAGCTTTTGCTTCCATCAAAAAAGCTAATACCCATAATACCAATCCGATAATTTCAAAAATAGAAATTGCAGGATCTGGATTTGAAGCAATAATTAATGCTGGAAATGCTAAAAATGAAGCATTGGCTAACCCTTGCGCTAAAGCATCAACCTGCATCGCAAAGGCAGTATTAGTTTTGCCAGCTCGTTCCCATCGGCCATGCTGATATTGGTATCTCGGGAATTCTTTTTTCATATATCCTTTTTTCCAAAGCATCAATGCACCGAGTCCCATCCGCAGTCCAATAAAAATATAAACGCCAGCTACGATCCAAACTCGCAAATAATATCCTTCTCCAAAAATAAGTGTGAGCACTCCAATCACGAAAAGTCCCCACGGCCAACCAATGTCAACGTAACTTAATCTACCCGTTTTCCAGATCGGCCAACATACGACTAGTCCAAATAAAACTAATTGTGCTAGTCCATTTAATAAGGGTAAAATATTAAATGAAGAAGAGAGTAACAGGATAATCCAGCCTAGGATGAAGATGAAAAGTGGTTTGATGTATTTCATTAAAATTTATGATTCTCTAAATTTCTAATCGTTTTATTTTTTGATAAAAGTATCATTTTTTTTAGACTTGAAAGGTAACTTCAAGTTGTGGTTTGATTAAAGATTAAGTAGCCTTTTTCCTTCATGATCAATATTGATTTGAACTGAACCTTTCTTCTTTTCAATTAAGGTCAAATTGTTCTCTATTATTTGTTCTGTCGTTAGGGTCATTTTCTTTAATTGCAGTTAACGGTTTGTGTATGATTTGTGCGACTTAGAATCCGTAGGATTTTCAGTTGTAACTAATCGTTTGTTTAAAGATATAAATTTAAAATGAAGTAGAAGTATAGCATTAATTACACACGTTGTTCTATGCAGTTTTACTTCACTTTGCCCCCATTACTTTTATACATTCTATTTTCATAAATAACAGAGGGCTGTTTATTTGCATTTAATTTAAAAGTTTAATTTGTTACAATTGTAATAGCTTGGCAGTGGTTAAAACTTGCAAATGAAGCAAAACAAGTTTTAGCGAAAGATAATGGCGATCAACCAAATGATTTTTTTTATATTTACGAATTGATAAAAACAAAAGGATTAGCAAAAACCTTAATGAATAATAAAGAGCTTACAATTTCGGTTTCTAATGATATTTTTTATTTAACTTAACTATGATAAAATTCGATTCTCCACTTTCTGCTTTTGAGCATTGGGAAGTAACAACCCCTGATAAAGAATATTTAAGACAATATATTAATGGCGAACTCATAATTTATACATTTAAAGAAAGCGGGGATGAAGCCAGACGAATTGCAACAGTTTTAAATGGATTCAATTTGCCTGCAAAAAGTAAAGTAGCATTATTATCTTCAAATTGTGCGCATTGGGTTATGGCCGATCTTGCCATAATGATGGCTGGGCATACATCGGTTCCAATTTATCCAACCTTACAAGCAGAAACCATAGAGTTTATTTTAGATCATAGTGAAGCTAAAGCAATTATTGTTGGGAAATTAATTGATTTTGAATCGCAAAAATCGGGAATTAAAAACATGCCTATCATTAGTGTTGAAATGTATGGCATTAAAGAAGAAAATATTTGGGAAGACTTAATTGCTCAATATGAACCTTTACAAAATACTATAAAGCTAGAACCTGAAGATTTAATTACAATAATTTACACTTCTGGAACAACAGGAAACCCCAAAGGAGTTATGCATACTGTTGCTGGGTTTACTAATGGAGCTCATAATTTAGTACAGAATTTAGCACTTAAAGAGCACCCTAAATTTTTCTCTTACTTGCCACTTTCTCATATAGCAGAACGTGCTGGTGTAGAAATTGGAGCGATGTTTAGAGGTGCTTCTATGACGTTTTCAGAATCATTAGCAACTTTTTCAAGTGATTTAAAAGCTACTCAACCAGACGCATTTTTTGCAGTTCCAAGAATTTGGGAAAAGTTTAAAGAAAAAATATTAATAGGAATGCCTCAAAAGAAATTAAACAGAATGCTGCAAATTCCTATTCTTGGCGGAATCATTAAGAATAAGATAAAAAAGGAATTAGGACTCTCTAAAGCTGAATACATCTTTTCTGGAGCTGCCCCTTTGGCAGTAAATATAATGGAATGGTATAAAAAAATTGATATTACTATTTTGCAAGCATATGGAATGACTGAAGATTGTATAGTATCTCATGGTAATTTACCAGATGCCAATAAAATTGGAACCGTTGGAAAACCAACTTATGGGGCTAAAGCTAAATTAACCGCAGAAGGTGAGATTTGCATTTTGAATGATTGTTTAATGAAAGGCTATTACAAGGAACCAGAACAAACTATTGAAATATTTGATGATGAAGGGTATTTAAAAACTGGAGATATTGGCGAATATGATCATGACGGTTATTTAACTATTACAGGACGAGCAAAAGATCAGTTTAAAACCGATAAAGGGAAATATATTTTTCCGGTGCCTATAGAGTTAAAATTTTCTAAAAATCCTAATATTGATCAAATTTGTATTGTTGGTATGGGAATCCCTCAACCTATATTATTAGTTGTTCCATCTGAAGAAGGGAAGAAAAAAAGTAAACAAGAATTGTGCGATAATCTGGCAAATACAATAAGAGAAATTAATCCAACACTTGAAGATCACGAAAAAATTGAAAAAGCTGTTGTTATGAATGAAGAGTGGACTGTAGCAAATGGATTAATGACACCAACACTTAAGATTAAACGTAGTCGTGTAGAAAAAATACACAGTCCAATGTATAAATCATGGTTTGATGCTGAGGAAAAAATAATTTTTGAATAAATGAAGGCTGTTTTATGTAAATCTTTTGGACCTATTGATAATCTTTCTATTGAAGAAGTTTCAGATTTATCACCTTCAAATGATGAAATTATTATTAGTGTTAAAGCTTGTGGATTAAATTTCCCTGACACTTTAATTATACAAGGGAAATACCAGTTTAAGCCAGATTTTCCGTTTTCACCAGGAGGCGAAATATCAGGTATTATAAAAGAAATAGGAGAGGATGTGAATCATCTTGCTGTTGGAGATAATGTAATATATGGAAGTGTTTTTGGAGGCTTTGCAGAAGAAGTGAAAGCGAAAGCCAAAGAAGTGTTTAAAATGCCTACAACAATGGACTTTATTACAGCCGCTTCTTCAATGTTAACCTATGGAACTTCTTATCATGCGCTCATAAATCGAGCAAATATACAACCTGGAGAAACGCTCTTGGTTCTAGGTGGAGCTGGTGGTGTAGGTACAGCAGCAATACAAATTGCCAAAGCAATTGGTGCTACAGTAATTGCAGCAGCTTCAACTGAAGAGAAATTAGAGTTTTGTAAAGATAATGGAGCAGATTTTACTATTAATTATTCTACTGAAGACCTTAAAAGCAGAGTTAAAGAGCTAACCAATGGAAAAGGTGCTAATGTAATTTACGATCCCGTAGGTGATAAATTTTCGGAACCTGCATTGCGAGCAATTGCCTGGAAAGGAAGATATCTTGTAGTTGGTTTTGCTGCTGGTGAAATACCCAAGATTCCTTTAAATTTAGTGTTGTTAAAAGGTTGCCAAATCGTTGGTGTGTTTTGGGGAGCTTTTTTTAAAAACGAACCACAACAATATGCTGAAAACTTTATGGCGATTGTAGAATGGTTTGCTCAGGGAAAATTAAAAGTTAGAATTCACGGTGAATATTCTTTAGAAAAAGTGGTAGATGCAATGAAAGCTATGACCAATAGAGAAGTAAAAGGGAAAATAGTTTTAACACCTTAAATATCCTGAACAATATTATAACATTATTATTTAAATCCATTCATTACCCATAGGTCTGCAGTTCAATTCTGCATCACGCTACAAAAAACTCTTTAAAAAACCATAGAGTTCTTTGTTTAATAATAGCATCGTTTTATCTAAATAGAACTTCGGTTTAAAGCAACCATCTATATATTAAATATGCAAATGCGCAAATTGCTATAAAAAAGATACCCGTAGAGGCTGGAAACGGTACACGATTCTTATAGTAGTCATAATAATCTTTGTATTTCTTAGGCCATTTCATTTAGTAAAGTTATAAAATTAATCCGATGTACCACTTCCATGCAAGAATAACTTCTTTAAATGCAATTTGTTAATGTTTAGTTAAAGAATTACATCTATTGAAACATTCTGTTGTCCATAACAGTCTATTAGATATATCAGTTAAAAACAACATACAACACACCAACAGCTGCAAGAACATTCAGTTATTTTACAAACTTTAAAAACAGCAAGAGAATCACTTGGACAGAACAACGTAACTTTAGTTGTTAAGAACCTATATTATTTGAATTAATAAAGCTCGATAAATTTTATCGGGCTTTTATTTTGTTTAAATAGTCATTCTTCTAGTAATTTTCTTTGTCAGATTGTACCCAGTTGTATTCCATATAATCAGCAGTTTTTATAGCAATGTCTTTACCGTGTAGTGTTTCAACAATATGGAACGATAAATCAATTCCTGCTGAAATTCCACCTGAAGTATATATTTTGTCAAAACCTACAAATCTTTTCATTTTTTGTGGAATACCAGAAAGGACAATTTCAAGCATGTCTTCATACACTTCGTGATGTGTACAGTATTGTTGATTGTTCAATAATCCTAAAACTCCAAGTAATCTTGACCCTGAACAAATGCTTTTGCGGTCCAACTAGCACTAACTTATTCGCTTTTTTTCTCTTGTGAGGAATTGCATGAACAATGCAAGATCATCAAAAGTGATAGTACTATTATTTGTATTATTTACTTCATATTTATTTGCGTTACTATTATTGCTTATAATGGTTTTGTATTAAGATTTGTGCGACTAGAAAATCGAAGATTTTTCGGACGAAGCAAATCATTAGTTAAATGTTAATCGCTTCAATTTTAGATCGCTTCTCCTTTTTGAATTTTCTGTGCAATTTCTTGTACTGCGTCAAGGACACGCAATAAGTTTCCGCTCCACAACTTTTCAATCTCTTTTTCTGAATAGCCACGTTGTACCAATTCGATGGTAACATTCAGCGTTTCTGAAGCATCATTCCATCCTTCAATTCCACCGCCGCCATCAAAATCTGAGCTAATTCCAACATGATCGATTCCGATTTTTTGTACCATATAATCAATATGGTTTACAAAATCAGTAACACTAACAGGTTCAATAGTAGTCGTACTTGACTCCATTTTAGCATTCGCTAATTTCCGTATCGTCATGTATTGTGTATAATAAGCATCTTGTGCTTCGGGATCCATTTTTCGTGCGTCTTTTCTAGACATCATTTCAAAATGCTGCTCTTTGGCAATGGCTTTCATAAATGTCATTCTTGCGTTGTTATACGCATTGTGCTTCTCTGTGTTTAAATACGAACTAAAGGCTACAGTTTGCACAACACCAGCGTTTTCTTTGATCCATTCTAATTGTTCGTCATCTAAATTTCTACTGTGGTTACATAATGCTCTGGCAGAAGAGTGTGAGGCAATAATAGGCGCTTTAGATAAGCGAATCATGTCTTTCATTGATAATTTTGAAGGATGTGAAACGTCAATCATAATTCCCCATTTGTTCATTTCTTTGATCACTTCTTTTCCCAAATCACTGACTCCGTTGTGCAACCAAATGGAATCTTTTTCTCCCGTATTTGAATCACATAATTGGCTGTGTCCATTGTGTGAAAGTGACATGTATCTAGCTCCTAGATCATAAAACTCTTTCACTCTTTTGATGTCCAACCCTACAGGATATCCGTTTTCAATACCAATCATGGCCACCTTTTTTCCAGAGGCGTAAATTCTTTTTGCATCTGCAGAAGTGACTGCCAGTTCAATTTCAGTAGGCGCTATCTCGTTGACCAATTTATGAATGGCGTTGAATTTTGAAATGGCATTTTTATAGGCTTTGTCATACCCGTCTTTGGTTAAGTCACCTTGTCCAGTATACACAATAAACCAAGAGACATCTAAGCCTCCTTTTTTCATTTTCGGCAAGTTTACTTGGTTGCCTAAGTCTTTGGTGTAATTAACGCTGTCAGTAAAATTTTTAACATTGATGTCGTTATGCGTATCAAGCGTCATGACTCTTTTATGGATGGCAGTTGCTTTTGCTATGATTTCTGGAGATATTGTATTCGTTTTTGAGCGTGTTTCATTTGTACAAGAAACAGTTAGCAGTATTACTGATGCTACTAAAATTTTTAAAATTTTCATAGGTAGGTGTGTTTGGTTTTTTGATTTGATAAAAAATTGAGCTATAAATATAAACTATTTTGCTTTTAGATTTCTAATGTACTGTTAATTAGCTGTTAAAAAACTGATGTTATAGCTAAGTCCAAAAGCAACACTTGTACTATTTAGTTTGCCTTCTTTCGCGTTTACTTTTCCAACAGAAGTCCGAATGCTCAATGCGTCATTCAAGTTATAATTGAAGCCGATACTTGGTTTTACAATCAGTCCTTCTCCGGTACTGATATCTCCGCCTCCAGCTGCTCCGGCTAGAAGTTGCGCAAAGAAATTCACATTGTCATTCAATAGTGTTTTTGAATACAGACCAATTCCAACAATTCCTTCAGCATAGGCACCCGCATTTCCAAAGTTTGCAAAAGAGGTTTGTCCGGCTACATACACATAGTTGTTTAAAAACAAGTTTGCTTGTAATGATATTTGGTGTACATGTTGACTAGGGTTGCTGCCTCGTTGTGCATCAAAATAGACTTCTTGAGAAAGGGAAAACTGCACTCCTTTGAATTTCAGTGCGCGATACCTCTGGTTATTTTTATCTAAGATACCGTCTTTATTGACATTGTATTTCAATCCAATTCCGAATGTAGCTGCTTTGAAATTTGCATTTGGACTCAGTAAATACCCTTTGTTGACACTGATATACACGCTATTAAATAATCGCTGTTCAATAGAAATGTCTGGATGGATCAAAAATCCGCCTTCTGTCTCAACACCGCCACCTCCGCCAGCGCCTACAGAAAATTTGGTCAATATGTTTGTGTTGTTGTTATTGAACGAAAAGTGATGCCCTCCACCCAAAAAGATATCCATATAGCCTGCTTTAATTCCGTCGTAAGCGCCATCTAGTTTTAAGAATGCAAACCAGTTATTAGGTAAAGCAGCACTGATTTCAAAACCTGCTAAACGAATGGTGTTTCCTTTTAAAGAACTTCCGTTGGTGAATTTTGAAGCTCCATAAGGACTCAAGTTATTCAAATGAAAGAACAATGAAATACGATTTGAAATTTGATTCCAATCCGTAGATTTTAATTCATCAGGAGTATAGCGTAGTTCTTTTGATTGAAAAGAGACATGATGAAGTGAAACAGGAATTTGTATACCAACATGAACTTGTTGACTGTTGATGTTTCCTTTGTCAAAGAAATTGATAGCACTGTAACCAGCGAAAGCAGCAACGTTTTTGAATTGATATCCGAAATTAAAATGGGGCAGTATAAAAGCGCCACCGCCATCAGGAGCACCATCGCCACCACCACCGCCAAAATGAAATCCTGTGTCTATAAATAGTTGATCAGTCAGGTTTTTCTTGTATCCAAGATTCAGTCCCAAGGTAAATAAACCACCTCGTTCACCAAGTACAGATCCATAAAAACCAAGTCCTCCATAAAAAGAGTTAGAAAGCCATAGATTGTAATGAATTCCGCTTAAACCCATATTGATTTCAGGGTTTCCACTAAAGTCATTTGGCATTTTGACAGATAGGTAATCAACAGAGAAATACCCTTTTTGGGTTTGTTTGTAAGTTGGGTTTTTTATTTTTTCTTGTGAAAACAATGCTACCCAATTACATAGCATTAGAAATAGTAAAAGTGTCTTCTTCATATCAGCATAAAGTTAAGCAATTTGTGCAGGATTGGCATAAATCGTCATTTTGTTATCTCTGCTAAAACCAATCAAGCAGATACCAAATTCTTTGGCATAATCTATTGCCAAACTAGAACAGGCAGAAACGGCTATAATAATAGCGATTTTTGCAAAAAATGCTTTGGATATTATTTCGTAGGACACCCGTCCGCTAACCAACAGGCAAAAAGATTGCTGTAGGTTGCCATCATTGATTAATTGTCCAACTGCTTTGTCTACGGCGTTATGTCTGCCGATATCTTCTTTTGCAGTGAGTAGTTGGTGTTTTTTATCAAAAATAGCCGCCGCATGAGAACCACCTGTATGTTGAAAAGTTTTTTGTGCAGCATTCATCTGTTGATACATTTCTTTGATGTATTCTGAAGAGAGTACTTGTTTGTTTTTTAAGGCAGTCCCTTTTATCTCGATGTCTTCCAATTTTTGTTTCCCACAAATTCCACAAGAAGATACCGAAAGTAGCGTACGCTTGTTCAAATATCCTTTTCCGAGTTGTTTTGGAGGAATTGTAACGTTGATGATAGAGAAGCCATTTTCTTTTTCTTCAACAACTTGAAGGTTTAAGTTTTCTTTTCCTTTGTAGATATCTTCGGCATACAACAAACCTCGAATCAATTCAAAATCATCGCCCGGAGTACGCATTACAACCGTATAGGATTCTCCATTGATGTTTATTTGCAAGCCAGCCTCAACAACAATTCCATCAGTTACCTGTGCTCGTTGTTGATTGTTTATCTGAATGCCATCATAGTGTAAGAAACGTGTCATGGGATCAGTTTAAATTTTTTCAAAATCTACCGCAACTACTTTGTATTCAGGAGTCATGGTTGTTTCATCACCCACACTTCCTGTAATGATATTGATAAACACATCTGGTTGATGAAAGGTGGTTCTCAAAACGCCTTTTTTCACATTTTTTGAATATTTTACATGAATATTCACCGATCCTCTGTCAGAAAATAGCCGAACAAGTTCATGATCATTAATTCCTTTTCTAATGGCATCTTTTGGGCTTACTTCCAACACATCTTTATGCAATAATTGTTGATTGTCGGTTCTTCGAGTCATGGTGCCAGAGTTGTAATGTTCCAATTCTCTACCTGTCGTCAATATAAAAGGATATTTTTTTCCGTGTTCCACAATTTCTGGAGATTCTTCAAAATCGAAATGGTGAAAAGTTCCAATACCTTTTTTAAAGGCTCCATCTATATGTAGCATTTTAGTATCTGTTCCATCTTCTTTTATTGGCCATTGCAATCCGTTTTTCCCCAAACGATCCCAAGTTAAGCCTTTCATAAACGGAATTACATCTGCAATTTCTTCAATTACATTTGCTGCATCATAGGTTAGTCCCGTTGGTTGATCATAGCCCAATCTGCTCATCATATCAATAATAATTTGACCATCAGGTTTTGTGTTTCCTATTGGCTCAATCACCTTGTTTACACGTTGTACTCTACGCTCTGTATTTGTAAAAGTTCCATTTTTTTCAAAATAAGAAGCAGCAGGTAATACAACATGTGCCATTTCTGTAGTGGCAGTCATAAATAATTCCTGTACCACAATCAGTTCTAATTTTTCAAAAGCTTTGATACTATGATTTGTATTTGGATCCGTCATGATGGTATCTTCCCCCATAATGTACAATGCTTTTATTTTCCCCTCGAGGGCAGCATCTAACATCTGCGGAATTTTATAACCTTCTTTTTCGGGCATTTTTTTAACACCATATTTATCAGCATAGTAGCGTTGTACTTCTGGTTTGTTAATGTCCATATACCCAGCACCTTGATGTGGTTGAACGCCCATGTCAGCAGCTCCTTGAACATTGTTTTGTCCACGAAGTGGATTCAGTCCCACGCCATTTTTACCAATATTTCCTGTCATCATGGCTAAGTTTGATAGCAACATAATGGTTTTTGTTCCTTGATAGTGTTCGGTTACTCCTAAGCCATGAAACTCCATAGCTCTATCTGCTTTGGCATATGCATGGGCAGCTTTGCGAACCAATTTTTTGGAAACACCAGTAAGTGTTTCTAGTGCATCCATGTCTAAATCAATAACATGACTTTTAAATTCCTCATACTTTTCTGTATAGGAAGTAATGAAATGTTCATTGACCAAATTATCGGTGACAATATAATGCCCCATCATATTTAAAATAGCCACATTGGTTCCCGGTCTCAATTGCAAATGATAGGTTGCCAATTCTGACAATACCGTTTTTACAGGGTCAACCACAATTGAGGTAATACCTTTCATAAAGGCTTGTTTTATTTTTGCACCAGTAACTGGATGTGCTTTTACTGGATTTGCTCCGAATAAGAAAATGGCATCTGTATACTTTAAATCTTCAACTGAATTTGTTGCTGCACCAGTTCCAAAAGACTTTTGCATTCCCATAGCTGTAGGAGCGTGGCATACTCTTGCACAGCCATCTATATTATTTGTTCCGATAGCAACACGAATCATTTTTTGCATCAAATAATTCTCTTCATTGGTGGCTCTTGATGACGAGATTCCGCCAATGGCATCAGCGCCATACTTGTTTTTTATACGGATAAGTTTTTCTGTAATAAAATCATAGGCTTCATCCCAAGTGACAACTTCCAATGTTCCGTTTTTACGGATCATAGGTTCGCGTAAACGATCTGGATGGTCGTAAAACTGAAATGCAAAACGCCCTTTTAAACAGGTATGCCCTTCATTTACTTCGGCAGTTTCTGGTGCTTGAATTCCTCTAATTTCTCCATCAATTACAGAAACTTCTAGTTGACAGCCAACACCACAGTAGGTACAGGTTGTGCGTACGGTTTTATCAGCAATTAATGTTTTTGTTTCAAAGACATCGGTCAATGCTTCGGTGGGACATGTTTGTACACAGGCTCCACAGGAAACACAGGCAGACTCATCAAAAGACTCGTCAAATCCTTTGATAATATTGGTAGCGAATCCTCTTCCAGACATTGCAAGAATCATTTCTCCTTGAATTTCTTCACAAGCTCTTACACAACGAAAACAATTGATACATTGTGATAAGTCTGATTTGATATACGGATGTGACCTGTCGGGTTTGATGTCTAAATGATTGTC
>Ga0066376_10004173_pt1 | contig 12632 bp, 9 predicted proteins | sample Knorr_S15_td_Bot_FD_77009 | JGI IMG/M metagenome (GOLD analysis project Ga0066376, IMG submission 77009) | Marine microbial communities from Southern Atlantic Ocean transect - Knorr_S15_td_Bottom_ad_5009_LV_A | ecosystem: Environmental > Aquatic > Marine > Oceanic | place: Southern Atlantic... | reverse complement strand
CTCATTCAGCACCAACGGTGATCCCTCAGGTTGAACTTTCAGGAGGGCCACCGTTTCCTTGTCCTCTTCAGCACTCAGCACCCGGTCAGAAACCAGCGTCCCGATGGTGATCCCCAGTAGCAGAGTCGTCAAAAGCGCCAGGAAAGTGATGCCCTTTTTAGATGTAAAAAACTGCTTTATATTGGCCATCCAAACCTCCACCCTAATCTGATTTGTTGCAGGTCATTGTTCTCTGTTCTCATCATTGTTCTTGCTCTACCTTACGCCTGATCGGACAAAGCGTTCCTCATTTTTAGATTTTATCACAGGCCGATAGCATCGTCCTGGTTAGCGAGGCCGATAGCGGGAAAAGTAGTCCCGGGTCGCTTCCATCACCTTGGGAGCCAGTAGTAAAACGGCCAGCATATTCGGGAGAGCCATCAGTGCAAAAGTCGTATCGATGAGATTGACTACCATACTTGCACTCCAAACAGCTCCTACGAAGAGCATCACGAGATAAAAGACCTCATAAATCCGACCGTGTTTTGGGCCGAAGAGGTAGCTGAAGGACTTTTTGCCATAGTAGGAATAGCCGAACATCGTGGAGATGCCAAAAAGCAGGACTATAACAACCAGGACCACTTTACCGAAGTCCCCCATAACCGATTCAAAAGCCTGGGTGGTAAGAGACACCCCCTGGACTTCTTCGCCGCGCCAGTTACCACTGGACAAAATCACAAAGGCAGTCAGAGAACACACCACAATGGTATCGATGAAGGGACCGATCATGGCCACTAATCCTTCTCGGACGGGCTCGGTCGTTTTGGCTGCTCCATGGGCCATAGGGGCGGTTCCGATTCCCGCCTCATTGGAGAAGGCCGCTCTCTTGATACCCGTCTGGATGACGGTCATCACCGAAATGCCGGCGACCCCCCCGGCCGCTGCGGTTCCGGTGAAGGCATCATGAACAATCTGGGCGAAGATTTGAGGAACCAGTGAGTAATGAACGATGACGACATAAAGGGAGGCCAGTAGATACAGGAAACACATGAGGGGAACCAAACGGCTGGCCACCTTGGCGATTCTCTTGACCCCACCCAGGATGACCAAGGCCACTAAAACCGTTAACACCAGGCCGGTGAGCCAGGAGGGTACGCTGTAAGCGTTCTTCAGAATCTCCGCCACTTGATTGGCCTGAAACATGGCCAGGCAACCGATGGTCCCGCAGACACTGAAGAAAATGGCCAGGAAACGGAATTTGCGGCCCAATCCCAGTTCTATGTAGTACATGGGCCCGCCCTGAATGTTCCCCTGACTGTCTGTACCTCGATACATTACAGCCAAGGTGCAACTGAAAAACTTGGTGGCCATCCCCACAAGAGCGGCCATCCACATCCAAAAAACCGCACCTGGACCACCCTGGGTAATGGCGATGGCGACTCCCCCGATATTTCCCATGCCGATGGTAGCGGATAGGGAGGTACTCAAAGCCTGGAAGTGGCTGATGTCACCTGGATCCCCTTCCCGATCGAATTTCCCCTGCAGGATTTCAAGGGCGTGTCTTGCACCGGACAAGGGGAGAAACCGGGAATAGAGGGTCAGTAGGGTGCCGCCCCCCAGTAAAAGTATGAGCAGGGGAGTCCCCCAGGCATAATCTACGGCTACAGATAAAATCCTATCGAGAGTCTGCATGAACGAGATACCAGATGTTAAACCAGCTTTAACTTGGCATAACTCTGCAGCAGTCTTTTAATACCCAGGCCCGGAAATTGTACGGTGATCTTCAAATCATCGCCCGTCTCCTGAACTCCCAGAATTTTCCCGTGACCAAACTGCTCATGCACGATCCGGGCGCCGGAAACAAATTTGCTACTCGAGGACTTCCCTTGCTGGGAGAGTTTGCTTAGGAACCCACGAACACTTTCAGTCGAGTCGTAAGTCTTCATCCCAATATTTCCGGCACGCTTGCGCTGTCGGTATACTCTCGAACCAGAAGTGGGCTGGGCCGATTCGCGCACCGAGAACGGGTCTGAAGAGATGCTGATCAGATGTTCCGGAATCTCCTGTAAAAATCGGCTGGGATCATTCATTTCTTCTCCTTCCCGACCGAAGAATCGACGACGACGGGAATAGGTGAGGTGGATTTTCTTCTGGGCGCGGGTCAGCCCTACATAGCAAATGCGACGTTCTTCCTCCAGGTCATCCTCAGCCACCGATCGGCTGTGGGGAAAGAGCCCTTCTTCACAGCCAACCATAAAGACAATGGGAAATTCAAGGCCCTTGGCATTGTGTAAGGTCATCAGGCTGACCGAGGCTGATTCGTCGTAGTCGTCCGCCTCGGAACGCAAAGCGGCATGGTCGAGGAATTCCTGGAGGGTATATCCGCGCTCAACATTCTCTCGAGCCAACATGATCAGCTCTTCCAGATTGAGAATTCGATTGTGAGCGTCTTCCGAATCCTCGTTCTTGAATGCTGTGATCAAGCCAGCGGCCTCAATCGTCTTTTCCAACAATAAATGGAGAGGAAGTTCCAGAAAGTTCTGACAATGGTCGATGAGGCTCAAAAAGGGCTGCAGCACCCGGTGAGCTCGACCCGGGAAGGTGTTCCCTTCCAGACCTTCCTGAAGGGCGCGCCACAGAGAGATTTTCTCCTCACGGGCTCTTTGATGCAGTTGATCCAACGTTACTTGCCCGATCCCTCGTGGAGGTTGATTGATAATCCTCAAAAAGGAGACGTTATCATCAGGATTGACCACGACACGCAGGTAAGCGAGGGCATCCTTGATCTCTTTCCGGCGATAAAAACTGACCCCTCCAATCAATTTGTAGGGAATCTTGAGACGTCTCAAGGCTTCTTCGAATTGCCGGGATTGGAAATTGGTCCGATATAAAACAGCGATTCCCTTTTCTCCCTGCCGAAGGTACTCAGAGATCCTGTGTGATACATAGGCGGCCTCGGTTTTGGCGTTGGATGCCGCGAGGAGATCGATGAGTGGACCGGCTCGTTGATCCGTCCACAGGACTTTTCCCTTACGATTGACGTTGTTGGAAACCAGGCTGCTGGCAGCGTCGAGAATGTTCTGGGTCGAACGGTAGTTTTGTTCGAGTTTGATGATTTTGGCACCGGGAAAATCCTTTTCAAAGCGGAGAATATTTTTAATGTCAGAGCCTCGAAAACCATAGATGGACTGGTCTTCGTCCCCGACAGCGGTAATGTTCTGGTGAACCTCGGTCAGATTTCGGATCAAATCGTACTGAGGACGATTGGTATCCTGATACTCGTCAATCAGGATATGACGGTACCACTCCCCGTAACTCTGCCGCACCTCAGGGTTGCTGGTCAACAACCGCACGGTCAGCAGAAGGAGGTCGTCAAAGTCCATGGCGTTGGAGTTCTTGAGAAAGCGCTCATAGGCGCTGTAGATAAGAGAGATTTCCTGGCTGGCCAGATCGCGTGACTTTTTAGCGTACTCCTCGGGATCCCAGTTGTTGCTCTTGGATCGACTGATGGCTGCCAGAGTCTTACGCATCGGCAACTGGCTATCGGTGAAATGGAGTTCTTCGTAGACCGCCTTGAGAACTCTTTTCTGGTCATCCCTGTCGCAAATGGTGAAGTCCTTGCCATAGTCGATCAAGTCAGCGTGGCGCCGTAGCACTCGGACACCGAAGGAGTGAAATGTAGAAACGAGAGGGGAAGCGTCCAGATGGGTCAGCAGCTTTTCGACCCGATTTCGCATCTCTTCGGCGGCCTTGTTGGTGAAAGTCACCGCCAGAATTTGCTCAGGTCGGCAGATTCCCTGATCTATCAGATAAGCGATTTTGTAAGTGATGGTTCGGGTTTTTCCACTTCCCGCTCCTGCCAGAACAAGCATGGGTCCTTCGGCCTGGGTTACGGCAAGTTTCTGATGTTCGTTCAAATGGGATAGGAAGTCTTTTTCTAAAGCCTGCATGGAGTTGGTCCTTGACGATAACATGAAAGGACGACAGGGGAAATGGACAGCGCTATACGCGTATTTCTCGCCCAGAATCAGGAAATCTAAGAAGGATCTAGGGTTCCCGGGCTAGCCCCCATTTCTCACACATGAAGGTAGCGAGGCGCCGCAGACGCGGCTAGATCTGCCGACGTTGTGGATAGAGTTTGAAGAAGTGCGGGGCCTACCTGGTCACGCGCGCAATAAGCTCTTCAAGACCGGCTAATGAGTCATTATGGCTCGACTTGTACAGCGTCTCCAAGTACTGTCGGCTGAGCTTGGCGTGGGGAGCGTCTCGCTGTACCGAGCCCTTGGCAAATGCCTCCATGGCCGAGTCCATCTGCCTCTGTTCCCATTGGCCCATTCCCATGTAGTAGTACGCTTCACCGTTAAGAGCCGGATCCTTGGATATTTTCAATACTTTCCCGTAGTTCGAAATTGCAGCGTCCCAGCTCTTGCGTTCCACGGCCTCGCGGCCAACGATCGTGTAAGCGGTGGCTCTTTCCGTGGTGAGATAATCGTTCCATTCGGACTCGGGCGTTTGGGGAGGTCTTTCAGCACTGTCCAGCCCCTCAGTGGTCCGCTTCGCATATTCGGATGCCTTGGCCCACTCCTTACGGCCCGCATAAATCTTGGCAAGGGCACTCAGGATCTGATAGCAATCTTTGGGAGCAAGTTCAGCGCAGGCTTTGTCCCCGTATTCCAGTTGCTTCTCTTCATTGGCTTTGGCGATCTTTTCCACCACGAGCCTACCCAACTCAGCATCCGGCTTCAACTGTCCATAGGAAGTGGACAGGACGAAAGCAAGAGGAGCATTAGGGTTCTCAAGGTAGACTTTCTCGCCGTAGGTGGTCGCCGTGTCGAACTGCTGTAACTGGTAAGCTGAGAACGCTGTCATAGACAGTGCGTTTAGTTCCTCGGGTTTCAGAACAAGAAGCTTTTCACCGGCATCGAATACCTTCCGCGACTGTCCTTGGTTTTGATATTCCTGCATGAGCTGGAGATAACTCGCAATCGCATACTCAACCAATGTTGATCTTGGATTGGTCTCGATGAACTCAATAATAGCGCCTTCTCTCTTGGTTAGATCAGCATTGATGGCAGTCTCGTAGGCTGCATACTCCTGAGTCGTGTACTGGGCCACGACAACAGTCTGGGCAACAGCCAGGACCAAAAGGGGCGTAAAAACATTATTCCAAAGTGATCGGGCGCTCATTACGGTATTTGACCTCCTCCAAACGGTTTTGTTGGATGTAGTTCCCTGCGACGGGCGCGCGAAGCGCAAACCGCAAAGAGAATCGAGGGAAGTTACCATAGTTTACTTATACGATCAATCATCATAGGTAAATAATTTCAGAAATATCGCTATTCCACCAGATCGTGTTAGTAATAGGTCAGATGATTTTCCAGGGATAAGGTCGCTAAACCCGGATTATGCATAAATTCTCTACTGCATCGACGAAAGCACTCGTCCTGACTGTGTTGCGCTCGGTCGGCCTCCTCAGCGTACCATACAGTACGCTTGCGGGGGCCTCTGTCGCGCGCCTTGTCAGGTCGTCGCTTTCGTCGCTTCGTGACGAGAACCTATGCATAATCCGGGCTAAAGGATAGGACTCTTTTTCTATGGCCCAGAAGTTTCATCATACTCTCAAAACGATTCAATCTGCCCAGATCGATCCTCAGGACCGACTCTTCGCCATTTCTCTACCTTGGCTTCCGCTGGACCCACTGCTCCGGTCGGTCCGGGAAAACGGCATACTCTCTCCTCTTCACCTCCAACCCGCAACACCCGGGCGATTCAGAATCATCATGGGGTTCCGCAGATTTGAGGTAGCCCGAGAGTTGGGATTTCAAGAGATTCCGTGCATCGTGAGAGAGGAAGAGAGTCAGCTTACCCTCTTTGTTCAGGCTGTGGAGGACAATCTGGTCACCCGTCCTTTTCATCTCCTTGAGAAGGCTCACCTCCTCTTGAAGTTGAGGGATACGTTCGGACTCAGTGATCAGGTGTTGATGGATGACTTCATGTCGCTACTGGACATTCGGGTAGACCGGTTTCATCTCCAGCAATACTTGAGTCTGGCGCGGCTTCCCGAACCCTTGCAACGAGCGGTTCTTGATCCTCTGGAACCTGAAGTTGCCCTGAAGTTGTCGAGCTGGAAAAGTGAAGAACAGGAGTTTTTTCAGAACCTTGTCTCAAAGTTTCGGCTGGGCAGAAACAAGCAAAAGCAGCTGTTCGCTTTGCTTGATGAACTCAGGGATTCAACAGCCCTGACTCCATCGGGACCCGGGAGCAGGGTCTCCATACCCATTCTATGGCAACAAAGCGGTGCAGCCGAAATTGGGGAGGACGAACGTTTGTCTCTTTCGGATCGTTTCGCCAAGGCGTTTGAAGTGCTCTATCGAAAGCGCTTCCCCCGTCTTTCCAGCTATGAACAGGAGTATCAAAAACTCAAGTCTGCTTTGAAACTCCCCCCTCGGATTCAGTTTCATGCTCCTCGTTATTTTGAGGGTGAGAAGATAGATGTCTCCTTCGCCTTTGAAAGTAGTGACGAACTGTTTGAAACAGCCAAAAAATTAGAGGAAATATCCCAAAGCGATGAAGTCAGAAAGATCCTGGAATTGTTGTAGAATGGTGGCTTGGATTGGGCTGATATCACGATGAAGTCGTATAAACCGGAAAAAATCTTTGTGGAACGAGCGGTCCAGGATCTGACCATCACCCGCAATGTGTTGGAGCGATTACCCGAGGTCCCCACGGAATACATTGATTCACGGGAATCTTTACTCCAGGAGTCCCAACGGTGGAATCCAACCCTTGGGCGCACCAAGAAATCGTTGATTCTGGCGCAGCATAAGGGGTGTTTCTTTAAGCCTTGCCCCGGCAGCCGAGCCAGAGAAGGCCTGAAAAGCGTCTGCTGCAACTACTTTGTGATTAACTACGCCAGTAATTGCCATATGGAGTGCAGCTACTGTTATCTGCAGTCGCATCTGAACTTTCCCTACATGACCGTCTATGCAAACTGTGAAGATCTGCTCTCGGAGTTACAAGTGGCTTTCTCGGAAAGCCCTCAGCGCTCCTTTCGCATTGGCACTGGAGAATTGGCCGACAGTCTGGCCCTGGATCTTCTGACTTCCTACAGTGTGCCCCTGGTGGAATTTTTCTCGGGCCAGAAGAATGCGGTCCTTGAATTTAAGACGAAATCCAACTGCATCGAAAACCTTTTGGATCTGGAACATGGAGGCAGAACGGTGGTGTCCTGGTCCATGAATCCCCGCTTTATTCAGGAGCGGGAGGAACACAAGACCGCTACCATCAGTGAGCGGCTGGAGGCAGCAGAACGGTGTGTTGAGGTTGGATATCCGGTGGCCTTTCACCTGGATCCGCTGATTTTCTACGAGAGCTGGGAAGTGGACTATAAACACCTGATCGAGGAAATCTTTGACAGGATCCCCACCTCGTCGGTTTCCTGGATCTCCATGGGGTCCCTCCGTATGACGGGATCGTTGAAGGAGATGATGCGTAAGCGTTTCCCAAATAGTTTCCTGCCCCTGGGGGAATTGGTGCCCAGCGAAGACGGCAAGATGCGCTACTTCAAGCCGATTCGGGTGGGCATGTACCGTAAACTCCTGGACTGGATTCGAGACAAGAACTCAGAAATTCCCGTCTATGCCTGTATGGAAAGCCCCAGCGTTTGGAGGGAAGTCTTTCAAGACACTCCAGGGGAAGAGGAGTTGGGCCGGGAGATCCTTCATTCTCTGGTATGACACGTGTGCTGCGCGCTCCGCACGAGCCTACGGCTTATTGACGAAACGAAGGCCATGAAAGGCTATTTCGGCGTTCTGAGCCAGCCAATTGGGGGGGATATCTTCGACGTAGAGGGTGAATCCTCGCTTCTCAAAGGTTTGTATGGGCGGGGTATAAGTGCCGGGTCGCAGGGGTGTTCGAACGACGCTTGAAATCAGCTTGTCGTAATTGAAGAAGCTCAGTTCCACCTCAACAACGTCCACAGTCCTCTCCCCGTTATTCTCGATGATCGCTGAGAAAATCACTAAGCGGTTTCCGGAGAGACTCTTGCTCATTTGGACCTGAGGACTTTCCAGGTCCATGTACTTTCCGTACCAGTCATAATCGGGATCCCCGGCGTGAAGAATTCCGGTGAGGGGAGCTTCCTCCTGGTCCCCCTGTTGCAGGAGAAATACCAGCAATCCCGTGGTGGCCACAAACAGGACAACGGCGATGACGATAATTTGCCAAAAGTGGGGGGATCGAGGCTTGTCCTCTGATTCGAACACGGTTTCTCAGTAAAACGCCCTTTTTTTTCTGTGGGTTCTCATTGGGTCAGCATGAAATGAGCTCTTCGGTTGAGTCTCCATCCTTCTTCCGTCTGGCGCAGATCAAAAGGGCGTTCCTCTCCAAGGGCCAGGGCCCTGACCCGTGAAAGGTCAATCCCCTGTCGGGCCAGATAGGCCAGGACGGCTTGGGCCCGGGTATCCCCAAGCGCCAGGTTGTACTCTTCTGTGCCTCGTTGATCACAATGACCCTCGATGAGAAAGCGAATGCCCAGGTTCTCAGGTCGTGTCAACCAGTCAGCGTTCCCGTCTAAAATCAAGCTTGCCTCCTCGCTGAGCACGGCGCTGTCGTATGAAAAAAAGACCGGTTTCACAAAGTAATCAAATTGCTCTTCCAAGGGAAGGTCTCTCGGGTCATCCATCGACAAGGCCTCATCCTTGAAGACTTCAACGATGATGGTCTTTGCAACTCTTCCGCCCAAACCCTCCGCAATCACGTCATAGCTGGTGGTTTCATCTGGAAAGAGCTTTATTCTGCCCGAGAGTTCCACCAGGCCAATGTTGTTGTTGATCATCACCCGGTCTGAATTCCGGGCCTCCCAACTGAGCATGGCCGATTCCCCTTCCAGGATGAGGGAGGGGACGATCAGCACATCCAACTCGGGAGCGGCATCGGCCATCACCGAAGGTTCGGAGGTCGGAGCAGAAGTTGGCCTTGGAGGAGCCTCTGCCCGGGGGGCAGGAGGGGGTCTTCGGCCGCAGCCTGGGCCTGTCAAAAGAGCTAAAAGACACAAGCCCGACAGCAATAACCGCGTGTGGTTTCTCATCCTATCCTGCTTGGCCCGTTGACGACGATGGGTGGGTTGGTCCGACAATCACAGTCGTGTAGTTTACCGTATCCAAATATTGTCGAGCAACCCGTTTGATGTCCTCACATTGAATGGTTCGAATGAGCTGTGGATACTGCTCCGGGAAATCCTCTCCCAACTTGAAAAGTTCGGTTGCCAACAAGAATTGGGCCACGTTCTGGTCGGACTGAAATTTAAATACGAAGCTCCCGGTGAGAAAATCCTGGGCTGTCGCCAGTTCCTCGGAGGTGATTCCGTGGACGGCCAGATTTTCTATTTCAGACAACAGGCCGTCCAGAGCTTGTTGCCGATTTTCAGGCGAGGTGCTGATAAAGGCTACAAAAGACCCCGGGTAAAGCCCGCTGGAGTGGGTTATGCTGCTGTAGGTGCTGTAGGCGAGACCTTGTTCATCACGAAGTTTCCTGGGAATTCGACTCGTAAAACCGGGACCACACCCCAAGATGATGTCCATGACCTGAAGAGCGTAATAGTCGGGATTATCCCGGGTAACTCCCAAATGACCCAGGAGAATCGTGATCTGTTCCTTCTCCATGAAACATTCATCAATAATGGGGGCCTCTTGTCGCTCGAAAGGTGCAATCTTCACACGACTGTAGTGGGGGTTTTTCCAATTTGAGAAACGATCCTCACTCTGGGAGATCACCTCGCTAGAATCAACAGCACCCACAATGACCAGAATCGTGCTTTGGGGAGAATATTGTTGAAGGTGAAACTTCTTGAGTTGATCGACCTGGAGGTCGCTGACGCTCTTCTGAAGGCCCAGAACAGGGAATTGTAAGGGGCTTCCCCGGTAGATCCAATGGCGGAGACGGTTAGCCGCCACGGTTTGAGGGTCATCCTCCATCGCTTGGAGTTGGCTCAGCACTTTTTTCTTTTCCAACTGGAAACGATCTTCCGGAAAGGTCGGGCCAGCCAGTATCTCCTGCAAGAGGTCCAGGCCAAGGCCCAGATCTTGGGAGGGGGTCAGCAGAGAAATCCCGCTCAATTCCCGTTCACAGAAAGTGGTCAGGTTGCCACCCGTGTTCTCGACCATTTCATAGATTTCATGAACTCCGTAATTCCGCGTTCCTTCGGTAACCAGGCGTGAGGTGAGTGCGGCTATGCCCGGTCGATTCAAGGGATTCTGGTCCACACCGGCCCGGACGAACGCGTGAATTGAAATCAAGGGGAGTCGGTGACTCTCGGCAACCAGGAGAATCAAGCCGTTGTCCAAAAGATGCCGTCTAGCCCGCATTTGTCACACCTGATTGTGGCGAGGCAGTGTGGATGGCGGTGGGAGCAAGGCCCGTGACCCGCTTGCGGGTCGCCCAGTAGGCGCGGCCAGATCCGCTGCCGGAGTCGATTCGGTGTGAGAAGTGCGGGCTATAGTGCACTCTCTTCCTCTTCAATCGCTCCATTCACCAGAATTCCTACCGTTGCTTGTTCAGGACTCCAGTACTGATCAGCCACTCGGGCGACTTCCTCGGCAGTGAGACGGTTGATCTGAGGAACGTAGTCATACCAGTATTGGTAACGGTCCAGAGTTTCCAGGAGTCCAAGTTGGATCGTCTGATCCAGGGTTGTTTCAAAACTGGCGAAAAATTGGGTGATGCACTGGTTTTTGGCTCGTTTCAGCTCGGTTTCTGAAAGGGGTTCCCGGGTGAGAGTGGCAATTTCCTCAAAGATCATAGCTTCGATCTTGCCTAGATCCGCCTCTGGATGGGGTTCTACACGAATGGAAAACAGGTAGGGATCAAAGGTTTCGGAGAATTCCGTGTTAAGGCCCGAGGCCACCCGTTCCTGTTCAATGAGTCGTCCATAGAGGCGCGAGAGTCTTCCTTGAGACAATGCTTCCTCAAGAATATGAAAGGCATAGTGTTCCTGTTGACGGACCGAAGGTGCGCCAAAGGCGACAATCATGCGTGGAATCTCTGTGGGTCTTTTCAGTTCTACCCTGATTTGCCCGGATCGCGGGGGCTCTGAAACAGTCCTCGCTTCCGGGACCCTTCCCCGGGGCAAAGGAGCAAACAATTGCTCCACTCGCTCGAGAACCTCCTCTGTGTGAAAATCTCCCACCAGAACAAGAATGGCATTGTTGGGACAGTAAAAATGACGATAGTGCTCGATCATCTGGTCCCGGGTGATGGAAATCAGATCCTCATAAGTGCCGATCACTGGAAACCGGTAAGGGTGTTTCTGGAAAGAATGGGACCCCACCGCTTCACCGAGAGTTTCCCATGGGCTGTCCCGATCCATCTTGATTTCCTCAATGATGACCTGCCTTTCCAGTTCAAACTCTGTGGGGTCAAAGCGATTATTGCCCATCCGGTCTGCTTCGATCTCCAAAGCGGACCACCATCGATCAGAAGCAAAGGTAAAGTAGTAGGCAGTATAGTCATTTGAAGTAAAGGCATTATTGTTGCCCCCTCTGGAGGCTGTGATGGAGTCGATTTCCCCTTTCTCATATCGCTTGGTTCCCTTGAACATCATGTGTTCCAGGAAGTGAGAAATGCCGGTAGCTCCGGGTCTTTCGAATCGAGAACCCACTCGATACCAGATCATGGTGGAGACAATGGCCGCAGTATGATCCTCTCGTGTGAGGATGGTCAGACCATTTTCCAGATGGTGTTTTTGAATTCCCTGGATAAAAGCCGTGTTTGCCGGCTCACTTTCGTTTCGACTAGAATGGCCGGAAATGTCATTGCGCACGATTGGTTTCCTGCTTTGGGCTCTTTCGATCCTATCCACAGGCCCTCTACGGGCTCAGGGATATGGTCCAATCTCCCCGCCTGAATTTTATAGGCAATCCCTGCTGAATGGGATGGAAATCTTATTCTTAACCCGTAGCGACGAGCGAGTACCCTTCCTTTTGATGATCAAAAACGGAGCTGCATTCGATCCCATCGAGAAGTGGGGGATCACTTACCTGACCACTTTGATGATCTTTGAGCAGCGCGACGATCTTCGGGAGGTCGAGATTCAACGGGGATTGCAGGAACTGAATGCGGACCTGAATTTTGGGGTCGAAGGGGATGCTATTTACTTCTTTGGAGGCACCCCAAAAGAGCACCTCGTGGATACCTTGAACCTTTTGGCTGAAATGGTGGTCCGACCTGTTTTTAACGAAGAGGACTTCCAGCAAACTCGCCAGCGGGTCATTCTGGAAATTGAGCTCGAGCAGCAGCATCTGGGGCTGGTCAGCCAAGACCTTTTTCTTGATGAGCTTTTCCAGGCCAATCCCTATGCACACTCTGTTAAGGGTACAACGGAGAGCTTGAACAACTTGTCTCTCAGCGACGTCCGGACTCAATATAGCAAGCTCTTCATGCCCAACCAGGCCCAACTGGCCGTCTATCATTCAGGCGACCGCAATGAAATATTCAGGGCCCTGAGTCGTCACTGGGGAAGCTGGATCAGGCATAATCCCTTGTCTTTTACGTTCAGGCAAGCTCGTCCACCCCCGAGGCAGCGGCTGAAACTGCTGGATTGGCCTTCTGGGGAAAGTCTTTTTCGCTGGGGAAGCTTGGGTGTTGAAAGGGGTTCT
>Ga0066376_10004172_pt1 | contig 12633 bp, 11 predicted proteins | sample Knorr_S15_td_Bot_FD_77009 | JGI IMG/M metagenome (GOLD analysis project Ga0066376, IMG submission 77009) | Marine microbial communities from Southern Atlantic Ocean transect - Knorr_S15_td_Bottom_ad_5009_LV_A | ecosystem: Environmental > Aquatic > Marine > Oceanic | place: Southern Atlantic... | reverse complement strand
ATCGGCGGCTTGGGGGCCATCAGGCGCGGCGAATAAGCCGGTTTGCCTTGCGGATATTGCGTCATCAGGCTGTAGGGATCGCCGGTTTCGGCCAGCAGGATGGCGACCACGCGGGTCCCCACGACCACGCTGCCGCCGCCAACCGCGATCAGCAAATCCGCCTTGGCGGCGCGCGCGGACGCCAGTGCGCGTTCCACCGCCGGCCAGCTTGAATCCTTGTCCATCGCATCGAACGCGCCGGCGTAAAGCGGACCCAGCCCGGCTTCGATACGGCCCAGCAGGCCGGTTTTGCGCGCCACTGTCTGGCCGCAGATCACGAAGGCGCGCCGCGTTTTCTGGCGTTCGACTTCGGCCGGCAGTTGGTCCAGGGCGTTGGCCCCGGCATGCAGGCGCAGCGCAAAACCGACGGCGCGAAAATCGTGCGATGCCAAATTCATCTCCATAGGCGTGAAAGGCCGTGTCCGGTCGGTTTATACCAAGGAGCGTTAATAGGGCGATGCGACCCCTTGCGAGGAGACGCGGCTGTCCTGCCATTCGGTCCCCTGGAAGTAGATTTTCCGCTGCTGTTCTTCGGCTTTCTTGTGGAAGGCCACGGCGACGGGGTCAAGGTCGCATGCCGGTTCGGGTTCATGCTCGAAATGGCCGTAATTATCCACGCCGCGAACCAGTGCCGCACTATCCCAGTCGGACAGGGTCTGGCGGGTTTCCGGCGGGATGTAGCGCAGCACCACGGCAATGCGGCGGTCGCCGCTGTGGTTGGGATGGGACGCATGGGCGATTTCATAGGCGAACAACGCCGCATCGCCGGTCTTCACTTCGATATTGACCGCCTTGCGCTCGTCGATATCGACGTCGATGGTCTGACCGCGGGTCAGCATATTGTGTTTGGCGCTGGTATCGACATGCGGCATCGGCGGCGCCAGGTGGCTGCCGGGCAGCATGCGCATGCAGCCGCTTTCCACCGTGGCTGGCGACAAGGCTATCCAGACGCTGACCAGATTCTTGGTATCCAGGCCCCAGTAGTTGTTGTCCTGATGCCAGGAGACATAATCGGGGCTGCGCGCTTCCTTGATGAACCAATGCGTGGTCCAGCACAGGATGTCCGGGCCAATCAGGTCCTCGACGGTATCGAGGATATAGGGCGCCCGGATCAGATCGGCCAGCCATTTGAACAAAAGGTGGGTCTTGAACCGGTTGGCGCCTGTCAAGGCGCCGCCATTCGCCGCCTCGAAGGTTTCGAGTTGCTGGCGGTAGTCGGCCGCCTGGCGTGGCGAGATCGCCGCAATGGGGAAATGAAAGCCGTCGCGGCGCAGCCCTTCGATGGCTTCGGGTTTCAATGTCTTGGGCATGGTCTTCTCCCTATCGCGCGGCGGCGGTCAGGTGCGGTTTGGCTCGGTTCCTCTTGGTGTTAGCGCTGCATACCCCATTTGTTGACGGTCTTCATCTCGATATTGCGGAAAATCACGTTTTCCACCAGCAACCCAACCAGGATCACGGTGAAAAGTGCGGCAAAGACGTATTCGGTATCCAGATTGTCGCCATTTTCGTAGATCATCCAGCCAAGCCCGCCCTTGCCCGACAGGGCACCGAACACCAGCTCGGCGCCGATCAAGGTCCGCCAGGCGAATGCCCAGCCGATTTTGAGGCCGGTCAGAATCGACGAGAAGGCCGCCGGCACGAGAATCTTCAAGATATAGAAAATACCGCGCAGATCGTAATTGCGGCCGACCATGCGGAGCGTCTCGCTGACCGCCATGAACCCGGTAAGGGTGCTGAGGGTCACCGCCCACAACACCGAATGAATGGTGACGAAAATCAGGCTCGGCGCGCCAAGACCGAACCACAGCATCGCCAACGGCAGCAGGGAGATCGCCGGCAGCGGCTGGAACATCGCCGTCAATGTGCTGAGGATATCGCCGCCGATCCGCGACGTCACCGCCACGATCAACAGCACGGCGCTGAGGAGTAACCCGGCGACATAGCCCACCACCAGAATACTGAGCGACGCCCAGATTTTCTCGAATATCTCGCCGGTCAGCATGGTTTCCCACAATGCCTGGATACTGATCGAAAACGACGGAAACAGCAGCACTTCGACATTGGCGATCTGCGTGTAGGCTTCCCAGGAGACGATCAGGCCCAGCAGGATCGTCAGCTTGCGAACCGCATTGATGTTGGATATGCGCTCGAAGCGAGACAGGCGCCGTTCGATATTGACATTGTCCGGAACGGTCAGAACCTCGGCGACGAATTCCGGCCGGACATGGACGCCAAATTGAATCTCACTCATGCCTTTTGCATGCCCCATTTGCGGACCGTTCGCTCCTCGATGGTCCGGAAGATCAAATTCTCGATTAGCACGCCGACCAGAATGACCGAGAGCAGCCCGGCGAAGACATAGGGAATACGCAGGTCCATCTGATTCTGGAAGATGATCCACCCCAGGCCGCCCGCATTGGACCCCTTCGCGCCCATCTGGCCGGACGTGTCCATCACCTGCCCGCCGAAAACCAGCTCGGCGGCGATCAAGGTCCGCCATGCATAGGCCCAGCCGATGCGCAGCCCGGTCAGGATCGACGGAAACGCGGCCGGCATCAGAATCTTGACGATATAGCGGATGTTTTTCAGTCCGTAATTGCGGCCAACCATCCGCTGGGTCTCGCTGACGCCCAGGAACCCGGTATGCATGTTCAGGGCGACCGGCCAGATGATCGAATGCAGCAAGGTGAAGATGATCGCCGCTTCGCCCAGACCGAACCAGATCATCGCCATCGGCAGCAAGGCGATGGCCGGCAGCGGGTTCAGCATCGCCGTGAGGGTGGTCAAAAGATCGGTGCCAAAGCGGGTCGTCACGCCCAGCGTCACCAGAACCACGGCAATGCCGATGCCGATGACATAGCCCTTGAACAGCGTGCTGATCGAATTCCAGATATTTTGCAGCAAACCTTCATTGACCAGCGCGTTCACCAGCGCCGCCGCGGTATCCGAGAAGCTAGAGAACATCAAGGGCGGAACATCCGCCACGATGGTGTACAGCTCCCAGATAACCAGCACACCGACAAGCACGGTGTATTTGCGCACCGAATCGATGTTGGAGAGCCGTTCGAACCACGACAGGCGGCGCTGGACTTCGCCGGTTCCGGCCTTGCCCAGCGATTTGTGTTCGTATTCCGAACGGATAATGACCGCGGCCGCCGGGCCGGCGACGCCACCCTCAGCCATGGTTTTCGACTTCGTCTTCAAGCACCTGATCGGCGAAGATCATGGTGTGGATGCGGTCTTGCAGCGCCGCGAAATCATCATCGCCGACATTCGTGTGGCCCAGATGATGGGCGTTCAGTTCCGCTTTCACCTGGCCCGGATGGGGCGACATGATCAGGATGCGGCTGCCGATGATGACGGCTTCCTCGATCGAATGGGTAACGAACAAAACGGTGAACCGGGTGTCTTCCCAAAGCTGCAGCAGTTCTTCTTGCATCTGGCGCCGGGTCAGCGCGTCGAGCGCCGCGAACGGTTCGTCCATCAACAGGATATCGGGTTCCATCGCCATGCCGCGGGCGATGGCGACCCGCTGCTTCATGCCGCCGGACAACATATGGGGATAGGTATCCTCGAAGCGTTCGAGTTTTACCTTCTTGATATATTCCATGGCGACATCGTCGGCTTCGGCCCGGCTGGCGCATTTCTTGCCGTTCAGCAGGGCAAAGGTGATGTTCTGCTTGACCGTTTTCCACGGCAAAAGCTGGTCGAATTCCTGGAACACCATGACCCGGTCGGGGCCCGGTTCGGTGATTTCCCGGCCGTTCAGCTTCATCGTGCCTTCGACCGGCGCCATGTAACCGGCGACACCCTTCAGCAAGGTCGACTTGCCGCAGCCCGACGGGCCAAGCAGCACGAACCGGTCCGACGGAAAGACCTGAAACCCGACCCGGTAGGTCGCGGTGATCAAATGTTCCTTGGTCTTGTATTGGAGGGTTACGCCCGATACGTCGAGAATCGGCGCAACAGCGGGTACGGCGGGGCTTTGCCCCGCCGTACCCGAGTGCCCGTCCGCCATACTAGCTTCCGTCGAACTGATAGTTGTTTTCCCAGAAATAATCCTTCCAGCTTTTCGCCTTGGGAATATCGCCGATCTTGTTCAGGAAGTCGGCGTATTTCATCGTCAGTTTGGGCAGCATGGAGAATTCGATCTCCGCCTTGTTGGTCAACAGCGCCCTGACATCGGCCGGGTCCATCTTCGAGTTGGTGTAGCGGATGAAAGTTTCCGCCGCCTTGACCGGATTTGCGTTGATCCAGGCGAAGGCTTCCGAAAACGCCGCGATGACGGCCGTGTAGGTCTTCGGGTTATCTTCCTTGAACGCCCGGCTGGCGCTCATGACCAGGACCGAATGCTGGCCGCCCAGGATATCATAGGACGACGTGACCTGATGAATGTTTTTGTTTTTCAGCTCGATGTAGGAATAAGGCAGGGTCGCGAAATGGCTTTTGACGGTCTGCCCACCGGACAGCATCGCCGCCAGTGCGGTCGGGTGTTTCATCGAGATAACCAGATGGTCGAGCTTGTTGGGTTCGCCCCACAACTTCGCCGCCGCCATCTGCAAGGTCACCGCCTGAATCGAAACCTTGGCCGCCGGGGTCGAAATTTTGTGATCCTCGATGGTGAGGTAATCCTCGATCTTTTTGATTTTGGGATCGTTGGTGAGCAGCTTCAAGGGCATATCCGCCATGGTTATGGCGATCTTGAAACGGCCCTTGGTCTTGCCCCACAGCTTCAATGCCGGGCCGACGCCATGCGAGCCGAAATCGATCGTTTTGGCCAGCAAGGCCTTGTTGATGTTGGCGCCGCCGCTGATCTTGTAAAGTTCGACTTTCGGTGCGCCGAGGCCCATTTTCTTGGTGTGCTTGGTGATCAGATCCTGTTCGAGTACGACGTGCAAGGGCACATAAAGCAGCCCGAATTGCTGCGCCAACCGCACGACTTTCGCCTCATCCGACATCGCCGGGCCGGCGGCGCCAACCGCCAGAACCGCCGTCAGCGCGGCGCTTGTTAAAAGGGTCTTCAATCGCATTTCGACCTCCCTGTTAAAAGGCTTCCCGACCAGCCCGGATGAAACCGGTTCGGTTAAATATTTCAACGATTCACCATAGCGGCGAATACATCCGGTCCAGCATTAAAGCCCACCGTCACGGTGCAGGCTACTAGAATATTTTCCGCCCCGAGAAACCAAACCGCTACCATTGTGGCCGGGTCGATCCGCCATGGGGTGACGCCGCCCGCCCGCCGGTCTAACATCGGCGCTGCGCCGAACCCCACGCAACAACAGTTTCAGAAAGGCGATGCGATGCCCCTTCAACCGACCATCAACGGCACGCGCTACATGGTGTCGGCCGGGCATTTCCTGGCCACCCAGGCCGGGTTCGATATCCTGGAAGCCGGCGGCAACGCCGTCGACGCCGGGGTTGCCGCCGGCCTGGCGCTTGGCGTCGTGCATAGCGACATGGTGCAGTTTTCCGGCGTCGCGCCGATCATGATCTATCTTGCGGAACGCGGCGAAGTCCTGACCATCAGCGGGCTTGGCTGGTGGCCCAAGGCGGCGTCGATCGACCGTTTCATCGATGAATTCGACGGTTGCGTGCCGATCGGCCTGTTGCGCACGGTGGTCCCGGCGGCGCCCGACGCCTGGATCATGGCGCTGGACCGGTTCGGCACGATGCCGTTCGGCGATGTCGCGGCGGCGGCGATCCGCTATGCCCGCGAGGGTTTTTCCATGCACCATGTCATGCGCGACTACATCGCCGCCCATGTCGATACCTACAGCCAATGGGCGTCTAGCAAGGCGATCTATCTGCCGGGTGGAAAGGTGCCCGGAGTTGGCGAAAACTTCGTGCAAAGCGATCTTGCCCGCTCGATCCAGTTCATGGCCGACGAGGAAGGCGCCGCCGCCAAGCGCGGCCGCAAGGCGGGGCTGATGGCGGCGCACGACGCCTTTTACCGGGGCGACCTGGCGACGGCGATGGTCGATTTCCACCGCGAAAACCGCGGCTGGCTGCGGGCCGAGGACCTGGCCGGGTACGCTTCGGCAATCGAGGCGCCGGTCCGCACGACATTCGGCGATATGGATATCTACACCTGCGGGCCGTGGTGCCAGGGCCCGGTTTTGCAACAGATGATTTCGTTGCTGAAAGGCTACGATCTGGCCGCGCTCGGCCATAACAGCACGGCTTACATCCATCTTGTCGCCGAAGCGATAAAGCTGTCCTTTGCCGACCGGGAACGCTATTACGGCGACCCGCGCTTTATCGACGTGCCGCTCGACGCGCTGCTGTCCAAGGCCTATGCCGAAGAACGCCGCCAGCTTATCCGGCCCGACCGGGCATGGCCGGAACTGCCGCCGGCCGGCGAGGTGGGATCGCAATACGGCGCCACGCCGGTGGCCGCGATGGCGGCGGCCGGCAGCCCCGCCGCGCCGGCCGATACGTCCTATGTCTGTGTCGCCGATAGTGCTGGAAATCTGTTTTCGGCGACGCCAAGCGACGTGTCGTGGGAATCGCCGATCATTCCGGGCACCGGGTTCGCGCCGTCGTCGCGCGGTTCGCAAAGCTGGGCCGTGCCGGGCCATCCGTCTTCGGTCGCGCCGGGCAAGCGGCCGCGGCTGACGCCGAATCCAGCGATTGCGATCCGCAAGGGCAAACTGGCGATGCCGTTCGGCACGCCCGGCGGCGACAATCAATCGCAAAGCATGCTCCAGGTCCTGCTCAACCACACAGTGTTCGCCATGGGCATCCAGGAAGCAATCGAAGCGCCGCGCTTCATGACCCACAGCCAGCCGGATTCATTCGAACCGCACAAGGCGTTCCCCGGCAAGATGACGGTCGAAGGGCGGATCGACGCCAAGACCAGCGACGCCTTGCGGGCGCTCGGGCATGACGTCGAACGCCTGCCCGACATGACCTATAAAACGGCCGGCGTGTGCGCGATCAGCGCCAATCTGGAAACCGGCATCCTTGAAGGCGGTGCCGACCCGCGCCGGATGAGCCGCGCCATGGGCTGGTAGGTATGAAGATCACGCTGCTCGGCACCGGAACGCCGACGCCGTCCCTAAAGCGCATGAGTTCGGGCTACATGGCGGCGGTCTATCGCGGCAATCTGTTCTTCGGCGAGGACCTCATGGTGATTCCGCTGTCATCCCCGGTGCCGGCGAAGATGCGGTAGGACATGGCCATGAAGCTCGACGATTCAGAACAGGCGATGCTGGCCGGCGAGCAAGGCCCGGCCCGGCAATGGGCCATCGAACAGCAGATCGCGGTCGGAAATTTCTTCGATGCGCGCGATATGGTGCCGGTCCATCAGGTCCACATCATGGCGGACACCGAATCGCTGGGCGATAGCGGCGTTGAATTTCTGGAAAAATTCGCCGGCCTGTGCTGGAAAGAGCGGCATTGCCTGGTCCCCACGGTCACCGACCCGCGCGGCATCGACCTTGAATCGTACAAAGCCCTCAACCAGGAAGAAGCCTTTGCCGAACGCGAGCGCCGCACGATTGCGGCGTTCCGCGCGCTGGGCGTGATGATGACCGACACCTGCATCAACTACCAGATCATCATGCCGCCGGTGCTGGGCGAACATCTGGCGTTTGGCGATACCGGGTCGGTGATCTACGCCAATGGCGCGATGGGCGCGCGCAGCAATTTCGAGGGCGGCCCGGCGGCGCTGGCCGCCGCTTTGAGCGGCCGGGTGCCACGCTACGGCTATCATCTGGACGAGAAGCGGCGCGGCACCCGGCTGTTCGAAGTGACGGCGCAACCGCGCTCGTTGAGCGATTGGGGCGCGCTTGGCGGCGTTGTCGGCCGGCATCTTGAATCCTACTGGGAAGTGCCGGTTCTGCATGGGCTGGCGGCGCGGCCAACCTCCGACCAGCTCAAACATTTCGGCGCGGCGCTGGCCAGCTACGGGTCGGTGGCGCTGTATCACATCATCGGCGTGACCCCGGAAGCCCCGAATATCCAATCCGTCTTCGATGGCGCGGCGCCGGCGCCCGAACCGGTGTCCGAGCGCGATATAGCGGCGTTCTACCGGTCCTTCGGCGTGCATGCGGACAAGGTCGATGTGGTGGTGTTCGCCGCCCCCCAGCTTTCCTTGATCGAAACCCAGTCCTTGTCGCGGCTGCTCGACGGGCGGCGCGTCCATGCCGGCACCACCTTGATCGCCGCGTTGCCGCCGGCGGTGAAGGCCGATGCCGACCGGATGGGCTATACCGCAACCATCGAAGCCGCCGGCGGCACCGTCCTCCAAGGGGTCTGCTTCTATAATATGTACGCCCGCGAAACCGGCATCGCCAATGGCTGGAAGCGGCTGCTGACCAATTCCGCCAAGCTGGTCAATATCATCCAGGGTTATGGCTATGAGCCGGTGCTGGCCAATATGGAAGCCTGCGTCGATGCGGCGGTGGCCGGAAAGATGACGCGATGAGCGATATCGTCATCAAGGGACATATCGGCATCGGCGGCGCGGTCAGCGGCATAGCGCTGGTCGCATCGGATAATTTCAGCGCGCGCTACGATCTTGACCGTATTGCCGGGGTATTTTCGCGCCCGTCCCACGCCCTGGTTGGCCGCAACTATGTCGGCCGGGTCTTGATACTCGATGCCGCCAAGGGCGGGGTTGCGACATCGTGGATGCTGCGCGAAATGGCGTCGCGCAAGATGGCGCCGGCAGCACTCCTGCTCAACGACGCCAACCCGATCATGGCGCAGGGCGCTGCCTTTGCCGGTCTTTCTTTCATCGACCGGTTCGACCAGGATATCACCCAGGCGGTGCGCGACGGCGAGCGCGTCACCGTCGATCCAGCGGCCGGGACGCTCACCATTCATCGCCAGGATTAAGGAGACATTCCATGCCAGATACGGGAGCGAACAAGCGCCTGGACGCCGGAAAATCGATCGTCGATTCCAATCTGGTCGGCGAGGGCTGGCCCGTGGTTCAGCCCGGCGCGGACCCGGTCCTGTACGGCCATGTAGACCTTTCGCCCAAGGGCGCGTTCGAGGTTCGCAGCCTCCAGACCTTCACCTTGACCTATACGGTCGGGCGCTTTGGCCTTGACGATAGCGGCGCGATCCGCATCGTTTTTCGCGCCATGGGCGATGCCGGGCGGCTGCAATCGAGCGACCCCGCGGCCGATAACTACGTGACTGCGACCGCCAGCAATGGGTCCAATCTGAGCGTCGTATACGCGCCGCGCGGCGCGTCGGCCCGCCCGCGCTGGAAGTCCCTGACCATCGGTGTTTCCGGCGGCTATTTGAGCGAAGGCGACACCATTACCGTCGTTTTCGGCGATACCAGCGGCGGGTCGCCCGGCATGCGGATGCAGACCTTTGTCGAAGACGGGTTCGAGTTCAAGGTCCTGGCTGACGTTTGCGCGGTCGGCCATTTCACGCCGATCCCCAACACCCCGGCGATCTCCATCGTGCCCGGCGAGCCGGTCGTCTGGCGCGCCGTGCTGAGCAGCCTGCGCCGGCCCGGCGAAACCTTCCAGTTCGGCCTCAAGGCCGAAGACAAATGGGGCAACCCGACCGAACGGGCGCATGGCGCCCTCATTTTCGAGACCACCCTGCCGGTCAATAACCTGCCGGCCCGTTACGACTATACGCGCGGCAACCGCGCCGTGACCTTCGAGGGGCTGAGCGTCGATGAACCCGGCGAACTGCGCATCACGGTGCGAAACGAAGCCAGCGGCGCGGTCATCGCCCGGTCGCACCCGATGATGATCCGCGCCGGCCGCTATGGCGGCTACTGGGCCGATCTGCACGGGCAGAGCGGTGAATCCATCGGTATCGGCACCTCGCGCGCGTATTTCGATTTCGCCCGCGACCGCGCTTTTCTTGACGCCACCAGCCACCAGGCCAACGACTTTCAGGTCAATAACGCCTTCTGGGCCTTCCTCAACGATCTGACCGCGCATCATCACCAGGACGGCCGTTTCGTGACCTTCCCCGGCTATGAGTGGTCCGGCAACACTGCGGTCGGCGGCGACCGCAACGTCTTTTTCCGCACCGAAGGCCGGGCGATCCGCCGTTCCAGCCACGCCTTGCTGCCCGAACGGCACGATCTGGACAGCGACGCGCCGAACGCCAATCTGCTGTTCGAGGCGTTGGCCGATGAGGACTGCGTGATTTTCGCCCATGTCGGCGGGCGCTATGCGGATATCGAATACGCCCATGATCCCAAGCTGGAAACGGCGATGGAAATCCATTCCGCCTGGGGCACCTTCGAATGGCTGCTGACCGATGGCTTTCCGCTTGGCCATCGCAGCGGCGTGGTGTGCAACAGCGACGGCCATAAGGGCCGCCCCGGGGCGAGCTATCCGGGGGCGTCGATGTTCGGCGCCTATGGCGGTCTGACCTGCTTCCTGACCGAAGAATTGACCCGCGACGGCATCTTCGATTGCCTGCGCAAGCGCCACCATTACGGCACCACCGGAACCCGTATGTTCCTCGATGTGCGGGCCGGTTTCGCCACATCCGGGCAGCTTTTCGACCGCGATCCCAAAGCCTTCGACGACGCCACGTCGCAAACGGTCACGCAAGCGATGATGGGCGATATCGTACAGAGCGACGATGCGACTTTGACATTGCGGGTCGAAGTTGCCACCCAGTCGCCGATCGAGCGGGTCGAAATTCGCAATGGCTTCGACACAGTGCATACCGCGCGCGGCTACGATACGGGCGATCTTGGCGACCGCATCCGGGTGGTGTGGAGCGGGGCCGAATATCGCGGCCGCGGCCGTGAGACCAACTGGAAAGGCAAGGCGCAATTCCGCGGCGCGACGATTAAGCGCATCGCGAAAATCAACGCCTTCAATCACGAACGCCTGCTCGAACAGCAAGGCTCCGACACCGTTGTCTTCGACGCCATCACCACCGGCAATTTCGGCGGCTTCGACGCCTGGCTGGACACCGACGGTTCGGGTGAGCTGACGGTGACGACCAGCCTCGGCACGCTGGCTTTGCCGCTCGCCGATATCGGCCTGGAGGATTCGGTCATGGAAGCCGGCGGCCTGGAGCGCAAACTGCGCGCCTTCCGGCTGCCGGAAGAAAACACCATTTTTTCGCTAACCACGGAGTTGGAAATCGCGCTGCACCCGGCCGGCGACAATCCGATCTGGGTCTGCGTCACCACCGAAGACGGTTTCCAGGCCTGGAGCAGCCCAATCTACGTCTACAACAAGGATCGCTGACCGGCGCGGTTGGCCGCAAAAATTGCTACTCCGCCGCTGCCTGGATGGTTTGCGATGGCATCGGCACGTCGCAGATTTCCGCCAGCGGCTTGCCGAAATGCGCCTCGATCATCGGCACGACTTTGGTTGCGAATTGCGCCATCGATTCCATAGCCGCCTTGCTTGGCAGGTCGCCGACGGCGAAATACAGGCTCATATGGCGCGGGCCGTAGAGTTCGATTTCCTGGCAAAGGCGTTCGGCCACAATTTGCGCATTGCCGACGACGATGTTCCTGGCGATTTCGTCGAGTGACGGTTCGTTGGGGAACGGCGCCTCATCGACCATATAGTCGTCAACCATGGATTCGCGGCGGTGGCGCAGCGACATGGCGATGCGCTTTTGAAACCGTGCCCCGTCGACATAGCGGTCGATGATGGATTGATCGTCGCTGACGCACACGAAACGCAGCACGCCCAGGGGGACCGTCGCCGGGTCCTTGCCTTCCTCCACATAACATCGCTCGACTTGTTCGCGCATCTTCTTGATCCGGTCCGGGCCGTCGATGCCACCCGATATGAACGGAATATAGCCGTCGCGCGCACAGCGCCGGTGGCTGTTGGGGTCGCCGCCGGCGATCCAGATCGGCGGGCGCGGCTTTTGCACCGGGCGCACATTTATGGCGGTCTGGAGCTGCTCGAAGAATTCGCCCTTGTAGCTGAAGGTCGCCTGACTGAGGCCCAGTTCGATCATGTCGAGCATTTCGTTGAAGGCCTGTTTGTTGCGGGAAATATCCGCGCCCAGCCGCTCAAACTCATAATGCTGGTAGCCGCTGCCGACGCCGACATCGAGCCGGCCGCCCGACAGCACGTCGACCAGGGCGATTTCGGCGATCACGCGGGCCGGTTCATGCAGCGGCAGGATCAGGACCGCGCTGCCGATCCGGATCCGCGTCGTCATGGCCGCCGCCTGGGTACACAGGATCATCGGCGACGGGCACAGGCTGTAGTTGGAAAAATGATGTTCGGCGAACCAGACCCGGCTGAAGCCGAGTTCTTCGGCCAGCCTGGTATGCTCCAGCGCCTCTTCGATCACCTGTTGTGGCGATGTGGAGCGGTCACGATGCTGCAACAGATTGAACAGGCCGAAATCCATGAAAATCCTCGCTTTCCAAAACCAGGCAGGGTCATGGGGCCGCGTAACCGGACCCATGCCACGCCGTGCCTGGCAAGCCTAGCGCGGCGCATCGCTCAATCCAATCAAAGATTATTCGCGTAAATGCGGCTGGAAAGCTGCGGCCGTTCGGTTCAACTGGAAACGATACTGCCGCGTTCGATCACGAATGTGCGGTCCAGTATTCCGGCGACGTGGGTGTCGTTGGATTCCGCGACCAGCACCGATTCGCCTTCGTCCTTGAGGTTT
>Ga0066376_10004170_pt1 | contig 12636 bp, 7 predicted proteins | sample Knorr_S15_td_Bot_FD_77009 | JGI IMG/M metagenome (GOLD analysis project Ga0066376, IMG submission 77009) | Marine microbial communities from Southern Atlantic Ocean transect - Knorr_S15_td_Bottom_ad_5009_LV_A | ecosystem: Environmental > Aquatic > Marine > Oceanic | place: Southern Atlantic... | reverse complement strand
TTCTCGTTCCAGGGGATTGCCCACTCCCCCTCCGCCCCCACTGATCATCAGGAAGCGATCTCCCTCTTGTAAATCGACGTTGCGGGCGGCTCGCACAGGGATCTTCTCGGATCCCCGGATCAGGAAGATCTGATTCAACTTGCCCGATTGCCCCCCGAGTCGTCCAGCCTCCGGGCAAATCGTGGTCACTCCATCGCAGTTTCCGGTCAGCACCCTGGCTTCCCGGCCCAGGTTTTCGATTTCCCAGATGGTCCCCGGCCCGCCTCTCCACTGACCGTGACCACAAGCATCCTGATGGATCTGGTAACGGAGGGCTCGCAAGGGGAGCAAAGCCTCGGACAGTTCGATGGAGGGCTTTTTCAGAGTACCCAGAGACCCCGTGGGACCGGTATTGGGCCAGCCGTCACAACCGTGCAGAGCTCCATTGCCCCCTTCGGCCCAAAAGTGGGAGAAGCTGATCAACCTTCCCTTTCTCGGATCCAGCATAAAGACACCCGGATGAAGAGGTCTTGTGTTGGCCGCCGGAACCTTCTCCGGGATGGCCCGACCCAGTGCCATCCACACCGCTTCCAGAATCTGTGCGGCAACGATCAGCGTGCAGGCACCACAAGGGGCCGGGTATTGAGCATCGGTCACCGTCCCGGGCTGGGTCACCAGCTCGAAAGCGTCGTAGCTTCCCTGGTTATAATGACGAGAAAGCTCGGGCGGAAAACAACTGTAAATCGCATAGGAAGCCTTCACATGGGTCAGACTTCTGGGGGCATTGACGATACCCTTGACCTGAGGATCGCTTTTTGAAAAGTCGAGCACCAGGCTCTCGCCCTCAATCTTTGCCTTGACCCGGACGGTTACCGGAACATCCAGAGTCATCCCATCATCATCGCAGGAACTCTCGCCCTCATACTCGCCGTCCAGCCAGGTCCCAATCTCCGACTTCACGGCTGAACGGGTGGCCTCCCACATCTGATCAACGCTGGCAAAAATCGTGTCCCTTCCATATTTATCCAGAAGCTCCAGCAGCCTTGTCTCGGCAAGTCTCATGGCGCCGTTCATGGCCAGGTGATCCATTTGCACGAGATCCTTGCGACGTACATTGTCCAGGATCAGCGTGTAGATGGCCTCAACCGGTTTGTCGTTTTCATAGATCCGGGTGGGCCTCAACCTGAGACCCTCACTGTGCAGATCGTAGACCATGGGGTTATAGGCCCGCGGCTGCCAGCTGCCGTTATCGACCTGATGAGTTCGTATCATGACGAAGAATTCCAGGTTCCCTTTGTAGAAAATGGGCCGGAAGAAACTCCAATCCGGGGGATGGGTTCCGGCGCCCAAATAGGGGTCACACATCACAAACACGTCTCCTGGATTGATCTCGTCGAACTCTTCAAGGAGCAGCCCGATTTGAAAATAGCCGATCGACTGGTTGGAGATGTGAGACTCGAGAGCGATCACTTCCCCCTTGTCGGTAAAGACCCCTGTAGAGACGTCATGAATCACAGCGGTGACAAAATTCGGGGACGCCCGCTCAATATAGGAGTCCATCTGGCGGGTGATGCTCAGTAAAATATCCTGCAGGATAGCGGTGGTGACTGGATCGACTTTTTGCGACATCTCAGATCTACCTCATCTTTCTTCGCTGGTTTCTCGTACTATGCATCATCCCGGCTGGGCGCCGTTGCCAGGAGTTCGGATCTCATCCGATCGGTGGCCTCACGATCCACTTCATAGGTGGTGGCGTTGAGAACGACCCCGTAAACCTGGCGGGCCGTCTCGAAAGACAGGACACCTTCCTCCACATCTCCCCGCACTTTCTCGGTGTCCCGTTCCAGGGGGTTTCCCACTCCTCCCCCGCCTCCACTCATCATCCGAAAACGGTCACCTGGCTGTAATGTGAGGTTGCGGGCAGCTCGAACAGGGATCTCCTCAGATCCGCGGATCAGGGCCATCTGATTCAGTTTGCCCGATTGCCCTCCAATTCTGCCCGCCATCGGGCAAATCGTTGTGACCCCATCGCAATTGCCGGTCAGCACTCTCGCTTCCTGACCCAGGTTCTCGACTTCCCAGATGGTTCCCGGCCCCCCTCTCCATCGACCGTGGCCGCAGGCATCTTGATGGATCTGGTAACGGATGGCTCGAAAAGGGAGAAGAACTTCGGAGAGTTCGATGGAGGGCTTCTTGAGAGTCCCCAGAGCGCTGGTGGGCCCAGAGTTTGGCCAGCCGTCACAACCATGCAGTGCTCCGTTGCCTCCTTCGGCCCAAAAATGGGCATAACTCAAAAGCCTGCCCTTTCTCGGATCCACTCCGAAGACCCCCGCGCACAGAGGTCTGGTGTTGGCTGCCGGAACTTTTTCGGGGATGGCCTGCCCCAAAGCCATCCACACCGCCTCCAGAATCTGTGCCGCAACAATCAGCGGGCAGGCACCCACGGGGGCGGGGTAACGCGCGTCGGTCACTGTCCCGGGCTTGGTCACCAGTTCGAAGGCATCGTAGCTTCCCTGGTTATAGTGCCGGGAAAGCTCGGGCGGAAAACAACAGTAAACCGCATAGGAGGCTTTGACATGGGTCAGACTGATGGGTGCATTGATGATGCCCTTGACCTGGGGATCGCTCTTGGAAAAGTCGAGCATGAGGTGATCCCCCTGAATCTTTGCCTTGACCCGGACGGTGACCGGAACGTCGAGGGTCATCCCATCGTCGTCGCAGGAACTCTGGCCCTCATACTCGCCGTCGGGCCAGGCCGCAATCTCCGATTTCACGGCCACACGGGTGGCCTCCCACATCTGTTGAAGGCTGGAGAAAATCGCATCTCTTCCATATTTTTCAAGCAGCTCCAGCAGCCTTTTCTCGGCGAATTTCAGAGCACCGTTCATGGCCAGGTGATCCATGTGCACGAGATCTTTCTGGCGCACATTGTCCAGGATCAGCGTGTAGATGGCCTCGACCAGCTCGTCTTTCTGGTAGATCCTGGTCGGCCTCAACCGGAGACCTTCACTGTGAATGTCGTAGACCAAGGGGTTGTAAGCTCGTGGCTGCCAGCTGCCATTGTCGACCTGATGAGTTCGAATCATGGTGAAGAACTCCAGGTTCCCCTGGAAAAACACGGGCCGGAAGAAACTCCAATCGGGTGGATGGGTCCCTGCACCCAGGTAGGGGTCACACATCACAAACACGTCGCCCGGATGAATCTCGTCGAACTCCTCGAGTATCAGTTTGATTTGAAAATAACCGATCGACTGGTTGGAGATGTGAGACTCCAGAGCCACCACCTCTCCCTTGGCGGTGAAGATCCCTGTGGAAACATCATGAATGATGGCGGTGATGAAATTCGGGGACGCCCATTCAATATAGGCATCCATCTGGCGGGCGATGCTCAACAAGATATCCTGCAGGATGGCAGTGGTGACGGGATCTACTTTCTGCGACATCGCTATCCGATCTCGACGACGTAATCACCGAATGTGCCCACAGTACAGCGGCAGGAGGGAGGGAGAACCACGGTCGTTGTGGTTTCTTCGACAATCGAAGGTCCCTCAATGACATTGCCGGCCAGCAATCGGTCGCCATCATAGATGGGTGTCAGGACAAGACCCGACTTTCCGAAATGACACTCCCGCTCACCCTTTAGGGCGGCGGATGGGTCCTCTTCCCCGACACCAATGGGCGGCAACTCGGGTTTGGCCATGGCCCCGATCGCTTTCAAACGAAGAGAAATGAACTGGGCCGGGTTCTGGGGTGTCGAGAACAAAAGGAGTTCTTCATGCTTCTTGTCAAAGATCTCCTTGAGCTGGGCTCGCTCTTTCTCCCCTACCTTCTCAAAGGGGATGGGAACCTCAATTTCTCTGAACTGGGCCACATACCTCATTTCGGCGGTTCGAATGATCGATATGGACTCCTGGCTGACACCTTCTCTCTTGAGTGATTCCAGGGCACTCTGAGCCATCTCATCGTAGAACCCATTCAACTTCTCGAGATCCGCCCCGTTCAGCTCTACCGTATAGGGTTTTACGTAGTCATGGACCAGGTCGGCAAACATCAATCCCGTAGAGCAGTAAAGGGAGGCGAACTTGGGGATGATGACTTTCTTGACCCCCAGGCGGCTTGCCGTATCGACCATATGGACCGGACCCGCCCCTCCTCCCGCAACCAGGACGAAGTCTCTGGGGTCGTGTCCCCGCTCCACCATATACTCCGAGATCTTGTTGGCCATATCGGTGTTGACAAGACGATAGACCGAGTGGGCCGCCTCCGTCGGTTCCAGCTCCATCTTGGCGGCCAACTTGGCCATGGCCTCCTCCGCTGCCGTCCTGTCCAGTGGAATTTCACCCCCAAGGAAGCACTCCGGGGACAGGTATCCCAGAAGCAGGTCGGCATCGGTCACCGTGACTTGTGAACCCCCCTTGCCGTAGCAGGCAGGTCCAGGAACCGCCCCTGCGTACTCGGGGCCGACCCGAAGCATTCCCAGTCGGTCGAATCTTACAATGCTGCCTCCCCCGGCTCCCATCGTTAAACAGTCGACCATCTTGAATCCGATGATTTCACCATCGAAAACCTGGGTGCTGGTGGTGGGGATGTCGTGCGAGGTGATGCTGCAGACGTCGAAGCTGGTTCCCCCCATATCGGTGGAAATGAACTTCTGTTCTTCATCCTTCACGGTGTGTGCCACCGAAAGAGCCGCCACCGGTCCGGCACTGGGTCCGGAGTTCAGGATCAGACCGGCTCTCTTGGAGACTTCTTCTGCAGTCTGTACTCCCCCGTTGGCAGTCATGATCACCAGACTCCCTTTGAGCCCTTCCAGAGACTTCTCGACCCGGGACAGGAAGCGAACCACCGGTGGACCGATGTAGCCACTGATCACCGTGGTGCTGAACCGCTCGTACTCGCGGATATTGGGCAAAACCTCTGAACTCGTGATCACATAGGCCTCTGGAAACTCCCTGCGGCATATCTCGGCTGCTCTGTTTTCATGGTCGGCATTTTCATAGGAATGGAGGAAGCAAACGACAATGGACTCAACGCCCTGTGCCTTCATCTTTTTCACGGCATCCATCACTTCATCCTCATTGAGAGGCGTTTGCACCTCGCCATTCCAGAGGAGACGCTCCTGGACACCGAATCGCAGATAACCGGGCACAAAGGGCCGAACGTAAGGGATGGTGTAGTCGTAGATCGTCGCTCCTGGCCTCCACCCCTGTCGAAGGTACAGGATGTCTTCGAAGCCTTTGGTCGTAATCATTCCAACCTTGACCCCCGTTCGAGTCAGCAGAGCATTGGTCCCCACTGTGGTTCCATAAACAACCAGCTCGACCTGGCCAAGGAACTGCTTCAAATTCAGTTGAAGGCGGGAAGCGACCTTCTCCAACCCTTGGGTCAGGCAGACCTCAAGTTCTTCGGTGGTGGGAACCTTTGCGTACTCCAGGACCCCGCCCGTGCCCGACACAATAACGTCAGTAAATGTTCCTCCCGTATCGACTGCAACTCTATACATTGAAGGGCGGCTCCTTTCCGGTTCTCAATTGTTCTGTATTGTCGTAACAGTGTATCTGATCCCCATTTCAAAAGAAAAATGAAATGAAAGGTTGAGAATCCTAATTTTGGTAGTGGCGTGCGGATTGTTTATGGTACAAACGGGTACACACTTCACACAGGAGGTATCAACCATGTCGATCTCATCGTCGCTCAGTCACCTGTCGGGTGGCAAAATAACACGTCGTTTCTGGCTGGCTCAACTGGGAGCACTGAGCCTGGGAACGGCGGCTTGTAGTCGGGGGACCAATCAGGGGGGAGGAGAGCAGACCGGGTCCGATCTGCAGTTGAGCTTCACCTGCGTGGATAACTACGACCGCACGCGCCCACTGCTGAATGGAACCGTCAAACCGGAAGGTATCGTTTTGCAGTCACAGGCGCAGGGGCCGGGAGAGCTGTTTCGACAGATCGCCCAGGAGGGGGACGTCGACGTCTCCGAGATGTCCACCTCCACCTTCATGATTCTGAAATCTCGCGGGGATGACCGTTACGTCGGGATACCCGCCTTCCCCTCGCGAAACTTTCGCCATGGATACGTTTTCGTCAACCGCCGCTCGGACATCGAAAGACCCGAGGATCTAGTCGGCAAGCGCCTGGGAATGGTGGAGTACCAGACCACCGCCGCCCTCTGGCAACGCACCTTCTTGCAGGATGACTATGGCATCAAGGCGAATCAAATTGAGTGGTTCGAGGGAGGTCTCAACGAACCCGATTATCCGGAGCGCTTTCACATCGAGATGCCTCCTGATATTCATCTCAGTCGAATCGGACCCGGCGAGACCTTGAGCCAGATGCTGGAGGAAGGGCGGCTGGACGCTCTGATCGGACCGACCAAGCCGGATTGCTTCGGAAGGGCCGCCCACATTGAGCGTTTGTTTCCGGATTACCGGAGTGTCGAGAAGGACTATTACAAACGGACCGGATTTTTTCCGATCATGCACCTGGTGGTCATCCGCAAGGAGATCTACCAGGAACATCCCTGGGCCGCCAAATCGATCCTTGACGCCTTTCAATTGGCCCTCTCCACCCAGCTCGAGCGGCTCCGCAGCACCGGGGTTTTGGCCTGTGCTTTGCCCTGGCTGATGAGCGATCTGGAAGAGATCGAAGAGGTGTTCGGCGACGAACACTGGCCTTACGGAATCGCCAAGAATCAGGCGCTGCTGGAGCGCATGACGCAGGCTTCCTTTGAACAGGGGTTGTCGACCAGAAAACTTGAAGTCGAAGAGCTATTCGCCGAGGAGACCTGGCAGACTTGAGCATGGGACAGCCTCCGGAAACCCCGTCCGTTGAAAAACCAGAACCGATGCAGGGTCCGACCCGTGTCCGCTGGCAAATCCTGGGACTCTTGTTTCTCATCAGCGTGGTGACCTACCTGGACCGAATCAACATATCGGTTGCCGGGAAACAGATGTCCGAAGAGCTGGGGTTGACGGATCTGGAGTTTGGCACCATCTTCAGCGCCTTTGTTCTCGGCTACGCTCTGTTTCAGATTCCCGGCGGCTGGCTTGGGGATCGCTTCGGATACAAGAAGGTCCTGGTCAGCGCCCTCCTCCTGTGGTCTCTGTTTACCGCTTTGACACCGCTGGCCCCCGCCAGCCCACTGGTTTCAATGCTGGGTGTGGTGGGGGCGATCTGCCTGGTTCGCTTTTTAATCGGGCTGGCCGAATCGGTCTCCTACCCCTGTTCAACGGCTCTGGCAGGCAAGTGGTTCCCTCCCCAGGAGCGGGGCCGGGCCATCGGAACCATTTTTGCCGGCCTGGGAGTGGGCGCGGCCCTCACCTCACCCATTGTTGCCTGGTTAGTGGTCTCCTACAGTTGGCAGCTCAGCTTTTACGTCTGCGCCCTGGTGGGCATCCTGACGGGTCTGGTCCTCGTTTTTTATTTAACCGAGTGGCCCCAGCAGCACCCCCGCATCAACGAGGCTGAGCTGGAGTACATTCGTGGAGGCCGCTCAACCGACACCCCGGCAACTTCTGAAACCACTCCGAGAAGGACGACGCCCTGGAGGAAGATCCTCACCAACCGCGACGTCTTTTTATTGTTCGCCAGCTACGTCTGTATCGGCTACACCGTGTACATCTATTTCGCCTGGTTTTACCGCTACCTGACCGATGAGCGGGGTTTTGACGCGATGACTGCCTCCTACTTCGCCGTCTTTCCCTTCCTGGCGATGACCGTGACTGCGCCGTTAGGGGGGTGGCTGACCGATCGGTTGATGCTGCGGGTGGGCAAGAGAACGGCCCGTCGTATCATCGTGATGGGGGGAAAACTCCCTTGCCTGCCGCTGCTGTTTCTGGGAGGAAGGGTCGAGAACGATTACCTAGCCATTGCCTTCCTGTCGCTGGGCTTCGGCCTGGCGTTTCTGGGGACCAATTGTTACTGGACCACGGCTATTGAACTCATGCCCAACCACGCCGGGACGATCGGGGCCATGATGAATATGGGAACCACCGTAGCAGGGGCTTTTTCACCCATCCTGACTCCCCTGATCAAGGACCAGTACGGATGGCCGGCGGCCTGGACGGTGGCGGGCTTTTTCACATTGGGGGCGGCCATTTTGTGGATCTTTATCGGGGTTCAGGAAGATCCAGATCATTCGAGTTCATCCAGTTAACATCCTCCCGGTTTCACAAAGATTCCCCGCTCGTACATCTTGTCCCACTGTTTCTGAGTGACCTCCTGCAATTCTTTGAGACTTTTAGCCGGCTTGTCCTGCCAGACATTGGCCGGATACAGACTGGCTCTCTTATAGTATCGGGCATAAACTTCTGACTGGACCATGGGAAGAAAATTGTGCCGGGTCTGGCTCCTGGCGTATCTGAGCCTTTCGACATCGATCTCAGCCTTGATGGTGCACTCCCCACTGGTTCTGGCCACCGAGAGATCCTGTCCCTGATAATCGATGATGGCCGTCTGTCCTTCCCCCTCGTCATAAGGAAGATCGCCGTCCAACCAATGCCCTCTTTTGACGGTGATAATGTAGACCTTGTTTTCCCATGCCCGGGAACGAATAGCCCGATCCTTGGCCTGGGTATAGGCCAGATTTCCTCGAGGATTTCCGTCACAGTGGATCAGGATCTCCGCCCCATTCATGGCCAGACAACGAGCCACTTCAGGAAAGTGGCAATCGTAACAGATGAAGCAACCCAGCTTGCCGATGGGAGTATCCACCACGGGAAACAACGCTTCGTCTCCGTGTCGTCTTACAAACTCATCCAGTACATCGTTGGGGAAAGCGTACCCCAGGCGGGCACAATGTTTCTTGTATCGAAGAATGACCTCTCCAGAAGGATCCACAATGAACGTAGTGTCCCAATACCTCCCGGGCCACTCTTCATCGAACTCCCACACGTTAGCAGCGATGTAACAGTTCAACTCCTTGGCTTTCTTCCCCAGAATTCGACTTTCTTTCCCGGGAATCCTTATTCCAATATCGATCCAGTCCTGGATACTGCGTCCCGGGGTGTAGCCCTGCAGGAAAAATTCCGGAAAGACCACCAGCTTCGGCGACACACTCCACTCGGGCGACAACCGCCCTTCCAGTAGCGACAATGCGTGCTCGAGGTTCTCCTCGATGGCCTCAATTCGAGGGGGTCCCTTTTTATCCCGGAATACCTGGCGGATATTGGACTGGATACCCATGATTTCATAGGGTTTTATCATTTCGCTGGCCTCCTTCAGTGCCTGATGGCAAGATATATACCACAAAGTCGGAACTAGTTTTTTTCTGTTTTCAACCTTGAGGAGGTGTAAGCAATGTCGATCTCATCTCTACGTCACCTGTCCGGTGGCAAAATAACGCGTCGTTTCTGGCTGGCTCAACTGGGAGCTCTGAGCCTGGGAACGGCGGCTTGTAGTCGGGGGACCAATCAGGGGGGAAGCGAGGACACCGGGTCCGGGTCCGACCTGCAACTGAGTTTCGCCTGCGTGGACAATTACGACCGCACGCGGCCGCTGTTGGATGGAACCGTCAAACCCGAAGGTATCGTGTTGCAGTCACAGGCGGAGGGTCCCGGAGCGCTGTTTCGACAGGTCGCCCAGCAGACCGACTTCGACATCTCCGAGATGTCCACCTCCACCTTCATGATTTTGACATCCCGCGGGGATGACCGTTACGTGGGTATTCCCGTTTACCCTTCGCGAAACTTTCGCCACGGATACGTTTTCATCAACCGCAACTCGGGCATCTCCCGACCCGAGGATCTGGCCGGCAAGAGGGTGGGAATGGTAGAGTACCAGACCACCGCCGCCCTCTGGCAACGCATTTTTTTGCAGGATGACTATGGCATCACGGCCAATCAAATTGAGTGGTCCGAGGGAGGTCTCAACACGCCCGATGAACCGGAGCGCTTTCACGTTGACATGCCTTCCGATATTCATCTGCGTCGAATCGGCCCCGGCGAGACCTTGAGCCAGATGCTGGAAGACGGGAAGCTGGACGCTCTGATCGGACCGGCCGAGCCGGAATGCTTCCGAAGGGCCGCTCACATTGAGCGTTTGTTTCCGGATTACCGGAGTGTAGAAAAGGACTACTACAAACGAAGCGGATTTTTTCCGATCATGCACCTGGTGGTCATCCGCAGGGAGATCTACCAGGAGCATCCCTGGGTCGCCCAATCCCTCTTTGACGCATTTCAGTTGGCCCTGACCACCCAGTTTGAGCGGATCCGCAACACTTCGGTTCTAGCATGCGCTTTGCCCTGGCTGATGAGCGATCTGGAGGAGATCGACGAGGTGTTCGGTGGAGAGCACTGGCCCTACGGAATCGCCAAGAATAAGGCGCTGCTGGAGCGGATGACACAGGCTTCCTTTGAGCAGGGGTTGTCGTCCAGAAAACTCGAGGTCGAAGAGCTATTCGTTAAGGAGACGTGGCAGACCTGAGAGGGCCAATTTCGCTGCGTCACGTTCAGGTGGTGTTCCTGGCCTTTCTCTGGGTATCCCCTGTGTCGGCCCAAGCCAGTGACAAGCGAATCTCGGCAGCTCACATTGAGTCCACTATCGTGGTGGATGGGAACCTGGACGAACCGGAGTGGCAGCTGGTCGAGCCGGCCGGGGACTTTATTCAAAAGGAGCCAAGGCAGGGAGAACCGGCCACAGAGCCCACCGAAGTCAGGCTTCTCTATAACGACGATACCCTCTACCTGGGGGTCTTCTGTTTCGACTCCGCTGGCGCGGAGGGAATCGTGCTCACGGATATCACCCGAGACTACAGCGATTCCATCAATGATCACTTCGCCGTGGTGCTGGATACGTTTGATGACGATCGCAACGGCTTTCTGTTCGGCACCAACCCCGGGGGAGCCAAGAGGGATGCTCAGTTCGGTGCCCAGGGCAGTCCCAACTTCGATTGGGACGGCATCTGGCACGTGAAGACCAGGATCACCGAGTCGGGCTGGCAGGCCGAAATCGCCATTCCTTTCAAGACCCTGCGCTTTCGAGCAGAAGAGCTCCAGACCTGGGGTATCAACTTTGTGCGTCGAGTTCGCCGCAAGAACGAAGACTCTCACTGGTCCCCCGTTCCCCGTGGTTACCGGGTGAGCCGAGTTCAATTTGCCGGGGCGTTGGAGGGCATTTCCGGGATACGACAGGGCCGAAATCTCAACATCAAGCCATACCTGTCGGCTCCCTTGACGCGTCGAGAAGGGGACGACGTGGATTTCCTTCCCGAAGTGGGGGTGGACGTCAAGTATGGAGTCACTCCGGGTCTCACATTGGACCTGACGGTCAACACCGACTTTGCCCAGGTGGAAGCGGATGAACAGCAAATCAATTTGACCCGATTCAGCCTCTTCTTCCCGGAGAAGCGGGAGTTTTTCCTGGAGAATGCTGCCATCTTCCAGTTTGGCAAGGTGAGTATGCGCTTTGAACCCGGCGGAGATCTAATTCCCTTTTTTACGCGTCGAATTGGCATCTCCGAAGGGCAACTGATTCCCATCCTTGGAGGGGCTCGTCTGACGGGTCGAATCGGTCGTTATACTCTGGGTGTCCTCTCCATACAGGCCGATGAATTTGAGACAACACCTTCCACCAACTTTTCGGTTGTCCGCCTTCGAAGGGATATCTTGAGCCGCTCCGAGGTGGGCGGCATTTTCGTCAACAAGCACGACACCGAGGGTCGCATCAATCGCACCTTTGGAGCCGATGTAAACCTCAGGTTCCTCACCTATCTGGAGATGAATTCCTCGGTACTGAAAACCGACACTCCGGGAATTGAAGAACAAGAATGGGCCAGCGATTTCACCGTTACCTGGAACGACCCCAAACTCGAGGTGGAAGGTAAATATCTTTCCATCGAAGATAACTTCAATCCGGAAGTGGGTTTCGTGCCCCGGGTGGGGATGCGCAAAAGCAGAGGAAAGCTTGCCTTCAAGCCAAGACCCGAGAGCATTTCCTGGATTCGGGAATTCAAGCCCCTGGTTGCACTGGAATACATCACCGACCAGGAGAACACCCTGGAGAGTCGGAAACTTGACACCAGTTTTACCATTCTCTTTGAAAACACCAGTAAGCTGGTGTTCGTCCGGCTTGCCCACTTCGAACGCCTGGATGAGCCATTCTTCATTCGACCCAACCAGGCCATTCCGGTGGGAGATTATGACTTTGATCAGTACTTGGTCTCCTTTTCCAGCGACGAAAGCCGCACCTTCAGTGGTAATGCCGGACTGGAAACAGGAGGCTTCTTTGATGGCGATAAGGATTCCTACAGCCTGGGGTTACTCCTTCAGCCCGGCTACCGTTTTTCCTCAGATGTCTCCTGGAGCTACGATGATGTCCGCCTACCTTCGGGGGACTTCACCACCAATCTGGTGACCACGCGTCTGCGTTATTCCTTCAGCACCACCATGTTTCTCAACGCTCTGATCCAATACAACAGCACCCTCAAGGAATTTTCGAGCAACATTCGCTTCAATTTTATTTACAAGCCTCTGAGTGACTTCTTCCTGGTCTACAACGAACGACGAAGCAGCACGGGAGAGGTGCTAGAGAGAGCCCTCATCGCCAAGCTCACCTACCTCTTTGGTTTTTGAGGGATTCGTGCTTTCGGGCTTTCGGGCCGTTCGGAACCTGAAACTTGGAACCTGGAACCCGCCCTACGACCAGAAGACGGAACGGTCG
>Ga0066376_10004169_pt1 | contig 12640 bp, 8 predicted proteins | sample Knorr_S15_td_Bot_FD_77009 | JGI IMG/M metagenome (GOLD analysis project Ga0066376, IMG submission 77009) | Marine microbial communities from Southern Atlantic Ocean transect - Knorr_S15_td_Bottom_ad_5009_LV_A | ecosystem: Environmental > Aquatic > Marine > Oceanic | place: Southern Atlantic... | reverse complement strand
GGGCATGATGCTGGTGATGACCAGGGACCGGGAAAATGGATGCTCGGACACCGCAGCCGCACCACCGGTTCGGGGGTCTCTCAGAGGAGTCCGGTTCGACGGAATGGATCCGTTGGCCGCTCCTTTGAGAGGGCTCCGGCCGGTGGTGTGTCTTATTTTGGTCTTCTGCTCTGGGCTACTCGAGCTCGGGGCGTCGGCAGCCCTGGAATACGAAACCGCCGTCGACACGCAGGATCGTGCCGGTGATGTAGTCGGCTTCGTCGGAACTCAGAAACGCAGCCGCTTTGCCGATGTCCGCTGGAGTGCCCAGTCGGCCCCACGGGAGCCCGGCCGCCTCGTTCTCGATTCGCTCGGCTCCAAATGTCTCGTGCTCACCCGGTGTGTCGATCCAGCCGGGTTCGATGGCGTTGACGTTGATGCGGTGATCAAACAGCTCCACGGCAATGGTCCGCATCATGTGGTTCAGACCATTCTTGGCCGCTCCGTAGGCCACGCAATGAGCGATCGGCAGGTAGGCCTGGACACTCGAGATGAACACGATCTTGCCACCACCACCTCGCTCGACCATGTGGCGTGCCGTGAGTTGGCTGACATGGAACCCGGCCAGCAACGTGCCTCGCAACGTCTGCTCGAAGAGCTCTGGTGGGTACTCGAGAAACGAACACCGGTCACTGAAGGCCGGATTGCTGACGAGGATGTCAATCTGTCCGGCCGCCTCGATCGCCGCCGCGACCATCTCTTCGCAGCCACTCCGTTCGAAGGCGTCGGCGGGCACTGGGACACACCGTCGGCCGATCGCTTCGACTTCTGCGACAGTCGTGGCCAGGTCGGGGCTGCCGGGTCGGTCGTTGACCACCAGGTCGGCACCTCGTCCAGCCAGTTGCAGGGCACACCCCTTGCCGATCCCGCGTCCGGCACCGGTCACCAGTGCCCACTTTCCACTGAGGTCCATTGTGGTCTCTCCGTTCTCGTGTCGATGTTCGCCACCCGGGGGCGGTACAGCTTACAATGCGGCTTCAGCAGGATCGATCAACGTGACGTGGGAGATGCGAGCATGAACCGGCCGTCGAGTGTTTTGGGGCAGCGAACCGGGGTGCGGGGTCAGTTGTCCACGCTTCTGCTGTTGATCCTGCTGACGGTGTTGCTGACCTGCGGTCCGGGCGTTGCAGCCGAACCGGACGTTGTCAGGCTTCAGAACCGGCGGGCGGTGCTGGGGGTGACGATGGCCGGAGGGGGGATCGTGGAGTTCCGCCTCAGCGGCAGAAAACTCAACCCGCTGAACTGGACCATTCATGGCCTGGAACCTGTCGAAGCGGACAAACCGTACCTGCGGGGCCATTTTCTGTGCCTGGATCGCTGGGGGGCTCCTTCGAAATCCGAAGCCGAAGGGGGTGTGCCGTTTCATGGCGAGGCACCTCGCATCAACTGGCAACTGACACGTGCTCCGAAGGCCCACGACGAGTACCCGTACCTGCAGATGGGCTGCAAAATGCCGCTGGCGGGCCTGTCGGTGGTTCGCCGGATCGCGCTCTCTCGCCGTACGAGCGTGGCGTGGGTGCACGAGGAGGTGACCAACACGCGGAAGCTGGGCCGGATCTACAACATGGTCCAGCACCCCTCGATCGCGGCACCGTTCCTGTCCGAGACGACACTGGTGGATTCGAATGCGACGCTGGGGTTTTCGCAGGAGGGCCAGGTCCCTGCCGGACCCAGTCAGGGCCGCAGTTGGCCGAGAATGGTGATCGGGGACCAGCTGGTTGATCTGCGACAGTTCCGATCCAACGAGTCGGATGGGACGGTGCACGACGTGTCGTCATTCATCTTTGACAGTAAGACCGAAATCGGCTGGGTGACGGCGGTCAATCCGAAGGTCGAATTGCTGCTGGGCTACACATGGCAGGTGAAGGACTATCCGTGGCTGAACATCTGGCGTCACCGTGAAAACGGCCGAGTGAAGTCACGTGGCCTGGAGTTCGGGACGACCGGTTTGCACCAGCCCTTTAGAGTCCTCGTGGGCCGCGGCCGGATCTTGGATCGCCCCCTCTTCAGCTTCATCGATGCCGGCGAATCGGTCAGTCGGGAATACATGATGTTCGTGGCCGCAGTGCCCAGAGACTACTCGGGCGTTGCTCGGCTCGTGGTCGACGAGCAGAAGAGCCAACTTGTGCTCTTCGAGCGGGCTCCCGGCAAGCGGCGGATCGTGCTGCCGTTCGATCTGCCCATGCCGCCGCCGTCGAAGTGACCGGACCGGGTCAGTCGATCGCCAGAGGCAGCGGGTGCGATGTGAGTCTCTGGATGCCGTCCGCGGTGACCCGGTAATTCTGTTCGAGCCGGATGCCGGCCTTGAGTTCCGGCCCGTACAGTCCCGGTTCGGCCGTAAACACGTCTCCTTCCTGGAAGGTGTCGTCCCAGTTGGGGTTCAGGTGCGGCCCCTCGTGTGGAAACAGCCCGAAGGCGTGGCCGAGGTGGTGGAAGAAGGCTCCGGGTCGGTACTCGTCGAGCATCTCCTGGGCCGTCTGAAACAGCTCCTGGCAGCGGACTCCGGGTTTGACCGTCTGTTCCACCATCTCCAGCGTGTCGACAATCTTCTGCCAGGCCTGCAGTTGCTTTTCGGTTGGTTGTCCGTCGACGGAGATCGTCCGGCAGTTGTCGGCGAAGTAGCCTCGATAGGCGGGTCCGAGGTCCAGCACGAACAACTCCCCTGCCCCGGCCGGCCGAGGCCTGGGCGGGCCACCGGGTGAATTGGCCTGGTAGTCGTTGCCGATGGCCGTCAGCGGTTCACCGGCGACTTCGACCGCAGCGGCGTGCAGCTGGTTGAACACCTCGAGCTCGGTGATCCCCGGTTCGATGATCTCGCGTGCCCGCCGGTACATTGCCTCGGTGCACTCGATGGCCCGGCCGATCATCGCCAGTTCGTCGGGGTCCTTGTTGCGGCGCAGTTGCCAGAGGTCGGCTTCAAGGTCGACCAGTTCGGCCTGTTCACCGACAACCTGGTCGAAGTGCGGGCCGCAGCTGGAGAATTCGACTCCGATTCGCCCGGTGACGGGCCGGCCCTGCAGTGCCGCGGCGAGCACGCTGGCGGTTTCCCGAGGCTGCTCTTGCCTGAGCGTCGCGTGCCACTGGGCCTCGAAGGTGACGATATCATCAGCCGCCACGTCTTCGGGAGCCGAGTTGGGCGCGGCCAGCGTGCAGTGCCCGTCGGCATCAAGCGAGACGGCCGACTTGAGCAGGATGTGGGCGGCTCGGAACCCGGTCAGGTACTGGACATGTTCGGGCTGAACGAGCACGGCTCGCTGGAGATCCCGTTGGACTAGCACGGCCGCGAGTCGCTGCTGCCGTTCTCGACACAGCCCCGGCTCGAGCCTCAGGCCAGCAGACCCGTCGGTCACACCAGTTCCTTGATCAGGTCTCGACGCTCCAGCAGGTGGCGTGGCCGACCGCTGAAGTCGTCGAAGGTGATTTCGGGGTCGATGCCCAGGTGGCGGTAGATCATGGCCAGGACATTTTCGGGTCGATAGGCGTTGGCCGCGGGGACTTCACCTCGCGAGTTCGACGCACCGACTATGCCCCTCTGCAGGCCGCCACCGGCCAGCATCACGCTCATCACACTCCCCCAGTGGTCGCGACCGGCGTTCTTGTTGACTCGAGGCGTCCGGCCGAACTCGCCCATCGAAACGACCAGCACGTCGTCGGCCATGCCTCGTTGATAGAGATCGCTCACCAGTGCGGCGGCTCCCTGGTCGTAGCTGGGGGCCCTCTTTTTCAGGGCGTCGGCGATCTTGGTGTGGTTATCCCATCCGGTGACCCGGACCGTGACACAGGTGACTCCGTGTTCGACGAGCCGCCGTGCCAGCAGCAGCCCCTGTCCGTTGCTGTTGCGTCCGTAGGCGTCTCGCACCGAAGCCGACTCGGCTTCGATGTCGAAGGCCACTCGTGCCGCGTCGCCGGTGATCAGGTCAAAGGCCTGGTAGGTGAAGTCGTCGACGGCGGTGGCGGCACCCTGGAGGTCGGCGAGGCGGCGCTGGGCGTCGAGTGCACCCAGCAGCGTGCGACGGTCTCCGAGCCGCGTGAGGTTCAGCGCCTTGTTGAGCGCGAGGTTCTGGACCTTGAAGCCCTTGGACGAGGGGTCGCTGACGGTTTCGAACGGGTTGTAGCTCTTGCCCAGGTGAGCGGGGCCGCCGTTGCGCATTTTGCGGGGTACGGCGACGTAAGGGGGCAGCGTGGCCACGTTGGATCCGCGGAGCTTGGCCACCACGCACCCGAAGGCGGGCATCTGGTTGACACCCCCCTTGGGGCCTCGCTTGTAGTATCCCGTCTGCGTCAGGTGGCTCGAGGGGTCGTGGCTGTTGCTGGGGTGGTGGATCGAGCGGACGACGGCCAGCTTGTCGGCGATCTCGGCCTGCCGCGGCATCCACTCGCTGAAGAAGACTCCCGGCAGTGTGGTCTGGGCGACGCCGAAGGCTCCGCGGTATTCCTTCGGAGCATTCGGCTTGGGGTCGTAGGTTTCGAACTGGGTCGGTCCACCGGCGAGTTCGATGAAGATGACCGAGGTCTGCCTGGCCGCCGAGATCGGCTGGGCATCTCGTGCCCGCAGGACCTGGTCGAGCCCGATGCCGACTCCCAGCGAGCCGGCCATGCCGAGGGCACCGACCTGCAGGGCGTTGCGGCGGCTGATGCCGTCGCAGAACGTCTCGGAGTGTCCATGGAACGTCACCATGCGAGTGTCCTTGTCGCCAGGGGATGGCGGTGGGTGGCTGGGTGGGTTGTTGTGTTGGTGGGTCAGGCCAGTATGTCGTGAACGATCTCACCATGAATATCGGTCAATCGGAAGTCTCGACCCAGGTACCGATAGGTGAGCTTGAGGTGATCGAGTCCGAGCAGGTGGAGCATGGTGGCGTGGAGGTCGTGGAAGTGGACCTTGTTCTCGACCGAATAGTACCCGTATTCGTCGGTTGCGCCATAGCTGATGCCCGGCTTGACGCCGCCTCCGGCCAGGAACATCGTCAGTGCGTGCGGGTTGTGGTCTCGGCCGTCGTTGCCCTGTGCCACGGGTGTCCGCCCGAATTCACCGCCCCAGAGCACCAGCGTGTCTTCGAGAAGTCGTCGTTGCTTGAGGTCACTGATCAGGCCGTGGATCGGCTGATCGACTTCCATCGCGTTTCTCGGCAGCGATTTCTTCAGCCCTCCGTGCTGGTCCCACTTGTAGCTGTGCGAGACCTGGACGAAGCGAACACCTCGTTCGGAAAACCGCCTCGCCATCAGGCACTGGCGTCCGAAGTCCTTGGTGGCGTCGTTGTCGAGACCATAGAGCTTGTGGATGTGCTTGGGTTCGTTGCTGATGTCCTGCAGTTGCGGAGCTTCGCTTTGCATCCGAAATGCGAGTTCGAAGGAGGCGATGCGGCTTTCGAGGTCCGAATCGGGTCCGGTTTCCTGGAATCGATTCCGGTTGATTTTGTTCAGCAGGTCGAGTTCGATCCGTTGCAGCGCACGGCGGCGGACCTTGGACTTGCCTCCGATGAACGGGAAGCGGGCTCGTTCGGCCGGCGTGGCCGCATCGCCCATCGGCGTGCCCTGGTAGACGGCCGGCAGGAACGCCGAGCTCCAGTTGTTGACTCCGCCGTGAGTCAGGCTGGGGCAGATCGTGATGTAGCCGGGCAGGTTCTGGTTCTCGGTCCCCAGCCCGTAGTTGACCCACGAGCCCATGCTGGGCCGGATGAAGGTGTCGCTGCCGGTGTGCAGTTCCAGCAGCGCGCCGCCATGCCGCGAGTTGGACCCGTACATCGACTTGATGAAGCACAGGTCGTCGGTGATTTCGGCGATCTTGGGAAAGACCGAGCTGACCCAGGCTCCGCTCTGGCCGTGCTGCTTGAAGGCCCAGGGCGATTTCAGCAGGTTGCCGGTGGCACCCGAGACGATCCGCGGCTTGGGGAACGGCAGCGGCTTACCGTGGTCCTTGTCGAGTTGTGGCTTGTGGTCGAAGGTGTCGACGTGCGAGGGGCCACCGTGCATGAACAGGAAGATGACTCGCTTGGCGCGGGCCGGGAAATGAGGATCTCGGGGAGCCAGCGGGTTGATCGGTCGCGACGTGGCGTCGGCGGCCGCCTGGCGGCTCATCAGGTCGGCCAGCGCCAGCATGCCGAACCCGGTGGCCGAGGTGCTCAGCATCTCGCGCCGGCTGGTCACCGGCGTGAACTGGTTGCAGTTGTGTGAGGCCTGGGTCATGGCGGCGTTGTTCTGGATCAGGTCGTGATCAGGATGCAGTCAGGGTCTGTGTGAAGAGGTTCGAAGAGGTTCCGGGTAGATCGGCAACACGGGGTCAATCGTGGTCATTCGGCGTAGATGAACTCGGTGCTGGCCAACAGCACCCGGCACAGGGCTCGCCAGGCACGCACATCAGCCGAGACTTTTTGAGACGGAGACGGGTCCTTGGCGTCGCTGTTGTTCTTATCGTCCTCGACGGCCGCACGGCGGTACTCGGAGAGGAATGTCGAGGCCTGTTCGGATTCCCCGGCCGTCGGGTCACGTCCCAGCAGTGATCGGTAGAGTGCCGTGAGTCGGGTCGGTTCATCGCCGTCGAGTGCGAGCACGCGGGTGGCGATGGCCGTCGACTGGATGTCGACCAGTTCCCCGTTCATCAGGAACAGTGCCTGCGGTGCGATGGTTGTGGTGACCCGGTCTCCGCTGGTCAGGCTGGGGTTGGCGAAGTCGAAGGCCTGGAAGACTTCGTACAGCGCGCTGCGAACGACCGGCAGGTAGATGCTGCGTCGAGTGTTTTCGTAGACGTCGGTCTTCATGTTGTGGCCGGTGCCGGTAACGTAGGCCCGGTTCTTGACGGTCATCAGCGTGCCGCCGAGCCGTCGATCGAGTCCTCCTCCGACCAGCAGCAAAGAGTCACGGACCTCCTCGGCCGAGAGCCGGCGACGATCCATTCTCCACTGCAGCCGATTCTCGGGGGCGGCCTCCTCCGCGAGGGGAATGAAGCGGGTGCTCATGGCGTAGGTCGAGGAGAGCAGTATGGCGCGGTGCAGCGACTTGATCGACCAGTCGTGACGGATCAACTCGGAGGTGAGCCAATCGAGCAGTCCCGGATGGGTGGGTCGATCGCCGAGTGAGCCGAAGTTGTCGGTCGAGCGAACCAGCCCGTGTCCAAAGTGCCACCGCCAGATGCGGTTGGCCATCACGCGGGGGACCAGCGGGTTGTCGGCTCGAGTCATCCAGCGGGCCAGTTCCAGCCGCCCGCTGGCCTTCTTGGGCAGGGGTGCCTGTTTTGTGCCGGCCAGTATCTTGGGGAAGCCGCGGGGTGCCTTGGCTCCCAGGCTGAGGTAGCTGCCTCGGATGTGCACCTTGAGGTCTTCGACCGGCCCGTCGGCCACGGCCATCGCCAGCGGCAGCACGGGCTTGGCCTTGGCGAGCTTGGCCAGCGAGTCCTTCTGCTGCTTGATCTCAGCGACGGTGGCTTTTTCGAAGGAGGGGTCGAGTTCCTTGCCGGCCTGGAAGGGGCCGGTCTTGAGGTAGAGCAGTTTGCGGATCGATTCGAGTTCTGCGTCGTCCAGGCCCGAGGGTGGCTTGGGAGTGTTCGCGTCGAGCTTGCGGCGCCAGAGCGTGTCGGCTTCGGCGAAGATCTTCGAGTAGCCTGCGGCGAGTTCTGTGAGTGGCTTGCCCAGCAGCGGCTTGATGCGGGGTCCGGCCGAAGGGGCGGGGGCAGGCGTGGAGGCTTCGGCCAGGGCGTGATGCCAGGCGGCCAGTGGCGAGTCCTTTGAGGTTCTGGTCGCCTTGAGGTGACCGATCCACTGCTGGATCAGTTGCGAATTGAGCGTCTTGTGGTCCTTGACGGTTTGGGCCAGCCGGTCCAACTCGGCGGCCTGCTTGCCGGCATCGGCACCATCGCCGGTCGGGGCGATCAGCAGCTTGTCGATGTGAGGAAACGGGCCTGTACAGTCGATGCGAATCGTGTTCTTGCCCTCTCGCAGTCTCGCCACTCCTTCGACGAACCACTTCTGGGTGTCGGGGTTCCAGCTCCCGGTGACATGACCCAGTCCAGCAGGTCGCACGACGGCTCCGTTGACCTGCAGCCGGCAGGCACGGCTTTCAGCCGCGGCGATCCGGAACTCGATCCGGTAGGTCCCGGCCTCTTTGACCGTCATGTCGTATTCGGCCACGTTGGGCAGCTTGCCGCCGTTGAGGATGACGCCGATCCCCTGCCCGTACCCGGTGGTGACCTTGGCCGCGTTCCCCCGGTCGTAGGTCTCGGCCTCGCGGATCTGCACTCCGGCGGTCGTCTTGGCTGCCGGAGTGCCACCGATGGGCGGTCGACCGGTGAGCTCCTCGGCGGCCAGCCACCGCGAGCTGGCCACCAGAAGGTAGTCACCGGCTCGGCGACGCGCCGCGTCGACGATCGCGTCACGAGCGGTCTGCGAGGTGGTTTCGATTCGCTGTTTGGCCTCGGCAATCTTCGTTTCGTGCTGTTTCTGCTCGACGATCGCCGCGGGATCGGCCAGCGGAGTCTCGTTCCACTTGGCGACGACGCCGAAGTTCTCCATCGTCTTGGTGCTCTTGAGGATCCCGGCCAGTGCGTAGTAATCGGAGGTGGGGATCGGGTCGAACTTGTGATCGTGGCACCGTGCACAGCCCAGCGTCAGGCCCAGAAAGGTCTTGCCGATGGTGTCGATCTGTTCATCGATGATGTCCATCTGCATTTTTCTCGGGTCGTCTTCAGCGAGCATCTTGGGCCCGAGCACCAGGAATCCGGTGGCGATGACGCGTCTGAGTCGTGTCTCGGGATCGCCGTCGTCACCCAGCAGGTCGCCCGCGAGCTGTTCTCGGACGAACTGGTCGTAGGGCAGATCCGAGTTGAAGACACCCACGACGTAGTCTCGGTAGCGGTAGGCGTTTCCGTAGCAGAGGTTCTCGTCGAGTCCGTTCGAGTCGGCGTAGCGGGCCACATCGAGCCAGTGTCGCGCCCAGCGTTCCCCGTAGGAGGGGCTGGCCAGCAGTCGATCGACCAGTTGCGATCGGGCGGTCGGGGAATTGTCGGCCAGGAATTCGGTGATGTCGTCGGCCGAGGGTGGCAATCCGGTGAGGTCAAACGTGATCCGCCGGAGCCACGCTCGTGGTCGGGCCGCGGGAGCAGGCTGCAGTCCGGCGGCTTCGAGTCGAGCGAGGATGTAGCGATCGATGGGGCTGGTGACCCAGTTTTCCGCGGTGACGGCCGGTTGGCGCGAGACGTCGAGGGGCTGGAAGGCCCAGAACTGCTTCTGATCCGCGGTGAACAGTGGGCCGCCGGGTTTGCTCGCGGTTGTACCCTTGTCAGCGGGCTTGGGGGCAGACTTGGCGTTGGGCCACGGGGCACCTCGTTTGACCCATTCGGTCAGGATGGCTCGCTGTGTGGTTGGCAGTTTCCGCTTGGGCGGCATCTTGAGTTCTTCGTTGTGCCGGATGGCGGTCACCAGCAGGCTCTGATTCGGCTTACCTGGCACCAAGGCGGGGCCGCGGAGGCCTCCGAGAAGCATCGCGGCCAGGGACTCCATGTTGAGTTGCCCTTCGGGTTCGTCTCCGCTGTGGCATTCCATGCAGTGGGAGACGAGCAGCGGCCGGACCTTCTTCTCGAAGAACTCGAAGTCCTTGGGCGTGGGAGCCGCGGCCTGGGCCGTGCTGCACAGTGCGATGGTGGCCAGCACCAGCAGTGGGGCGGACGTCCGCGCGATGAGTGGGGGCATGGGCATCGGGGGATATTATAGCAGCGCCGTGGGGGGCTCAACGGGGACTGCCGCCAGGGACTGGCTGGACTCACCTCAGCGGGGTGGGCCTGTCGCCGCTCTACGGTGCCCGTCTGGGTGGGGACAGGCACCTCTCTCGCCTGCGGCTCGGTCGGAGCCAGTCCCTGGCATGTGGCGGGCCGAGGGGTCATCTGGCACAGTGGGGTAACGATGGCTGATGAAACGACCACCACGGCGGCGAGCTACCCGGAACTGCCCGAGCAGTTCCAGGGCCGGGGCGTGGGTCGGCTGTTTCGGATGATGGGCCCTGGCCTGATCATCGCGTCGGTGACGATCGGCAGCGGTGAACTGGTGATCGCCTCACGCGGCGGCGCCATCTTTGCCTACGGCATGCTGTGGTGTTTCTTCTACGGCGGGCTGTTCAAGGCGGTCCAGGTCTACACCGCCAGCCGCCATTTCACTCTGACCGGCGAGCATCCTCTGGAGACCTGGAAGGTGCTTCCCGGTCCACGGATGTGGTTTCCGGTGCTGGTGGTCCTGCCGGCGGTCTGCCTGATGCCGATCGCGTTCTCGGCGATTCCCGAAACGCTGGCCGGCTACATTCATCGACTCTCGGGGCTGCCGATCAACGGCGCCGACGTCGGGCCGTGGCAGTGGTTCGAGTTCGTCTCCAACGGTTGGGCCACTCTGGTGCTGGTCGTCTGTTTGCTGCTGGCGGTGGTGTCGACCTACAACATTGTCGAGAAGGTTTCGATCGTCGTGCTGGGTGTGCTGGTCCTCCTGGTCACGATTGCCGTCGTGGTGCTGGGTCCGGATCTTGGCGAGGCCCTGAAGGGTCTGCTGGTGCCGCGGGTCGGCGACTACCCCGAGTGGGTTCACTCGACCCCCGAGTTGGCCGAGCGGTTTACAGATCGCAGTCCGTGGCTGGAGGTGTCGTTGTACCTGACGGCCGTGGGGGGTGGTGCGTACGACTACATCGGCTACATCGGCATGTCTCGAGAAAAGGGTTGGGGCCTGGCCGGCCGCGGAGCGATGTCGCGTGAGGACCTGGAGCGGGCGACTGCCGACCCGCGGGTGCTTGCGCGGGCCAGGAGCTGGAGTCGCGTGCCGCTGGTCGACGCGGCCGGGTCGTTTGCCTGCGTGATCCTGGTCACTCTGCTGTTCGCGATGCTCGGAGCCATGGTCCTGCACCCTCAGCACGCGGTCCCCATCGACAGGGAGTTGCTGATTCACCAGGAGGACTTCGTGACCGCGCTGCATCCTCAATTGAAGTGGGTCTTCCGCGGCGGCGTGTTCCTGGCCTTCATCGGCACACTTTATGGCGCGTTCGAGGTCTATCGGCACACCTGCGGTGAGGCGGGCCGAGTGTTGGCTCCGGCGGCCACCAAGCGACTCTCGGGCCGCGGCATGAAGATGCTGGTGATGGCCTATTGCACCATCGGCGGTCTGACCCTGACGTGGTTGCCTCAGTCGGTCGCCGGGGACATCATCGGTCGCTTGACGCTGGGCAGCCTGGTCAGCGGCGCGGCCACCTGTGGGCTTTGGTGCTTCGCCATGATCTGGGTTGACCGGGTCAGGATGCCGGCGGCGTTGAGAATGAGTTGGCCTTTGAGGATCGTGACCGCCATTGCGGGCATCTCGATGACCCTGCTGGGTGCGACCAGTATCTACAAGTACTTTGTCTCCTGAGGGCCCAGCGTGATGAAGATTGTTGATTTCCAATTGCACCGCTGTCGCATTCCGCTCGAGCGTCCGATCGGCGATTCACAGGTGATTTTCACCGAGCACTTCATGGCGGTGCTCGAGTTGAAGGACGACGATGGTCGCACGGGGGTGGGTTTCGAGTTGCAGCAGGGCATGCCGATCCCCGCCCTGGCCGAGCTCGAGGCTCAATACCGCTACAACGGCTGGTCGGCCGTCGAGGGTCAGTCGCCGTTGGGGATGGCGATGCGGATCTCTCGGCCACGCGGCGGAAACGTCGGTGCCGGCGCGTTGGGCTTGGCCACCGAGACGGCGATGTGGGACCTGGCGGCTCAGCAGGCCGAGTTGCCGCTGTACCGGCTGCTGGGTGGCACCGATCCCCGAGTCCCCGCCTATGGCAGCACGCTCGATTTTCACCTCGACGACGACGCCTTCAGGTCGTGGATGGGTCATTTCAGCGACTACGGCATGCGGGGCATCAAGATCAAGGTGGGGCATCCCGACGTCGAGTGGGACTTGAAGCGGCTGGCCCTGGTCCACGAGGTCCTGGGGCAGGAGGTCGACATCATGGTCGATGCCAACGAGGCCTGGTCGCCCAAGGAGGCCATTGCGCGGATGAAGCGGTACGACGACGAGGGGTTCAGAATCTTCTGGATCGAGGACCCGATCACCCGCGAGGACTACCCGGGCTACGCGATGCTGGCGGCCGAAATTTCCACGTCACGGATCAACACCGGCGAGTACCTGGGCTTTCACGGCAAGCGTCGCTTGCTCGAGAGTGGCGGTGTGGATGTGCTGAACATCCACGGGCAGTTCCAGGCCTCGAGGATGGCGGCTCACCTGGCTGGCGATTACGGGATCCCGGTGTCGTTGGGGAACACGCTGCTGGAGTTAGGCGTGCACCTGGCGGCGAGTTTGCCGGAGTGCCTGTACCTGGAATTCAGCGACCTGGCGTGGAACCGGCTGGCGGTTGAGCCGGTGCGATTCGAGGGTGGTTATGCGGTGGCGCCGGATCGGCCCGGGCATGGGGTTACGTTGGATCGGGATGCGCTGGGGGAGTATTCGGAGCCGTAGGGATCGGGCCGGGGACAGGCACCTCTCTCGCCTGTGGCTCGGTCGGAGCCAGTCCCTGGGGGACGGCTACTTGTCTGCTTCTTCGAGCAGTTTTTCGTACTCGGCCACCAGGGGTCGGTAGGCGAAGGTGGCCAGGGTGGCGATCAGTC
>Ga0066376_10004166_pt1 | contig 12646 bp, 8 predicted proteins | sample Knorr_S15_td_Bot_FD_77009 | JGI IMG/M metagenome (GOLD analysis project Ga0066376, IMG submission 77009) | Marine microbial communities from Southern Atlantic Ocean transect - Knorr_S15_td_Bottom_ad_5009_LV_A | ecosystem: Environmental > Aquatic > Marine > Oceanic | place: Southern Atlantic... | reverse complement strand
GTTCGAGTCGATGGGTGAGTCCGACGGCTGCGACCACGCGCAACGCGAGCGCGGTGAACAGGATCAGTCCCAGGATGTTGCGAGCCGTCATCGGATTCCCCCCGTGCACGGCGGAACCGTGGCGGGGGATGGTACGAGCGTCGGGGTCGGGCGGTCAAGATCGGTCGTACGACTTGTTGTGAGGGCCGCACACGGTCAATCGGCGTGCTAGAATCGGGTTTCCGGGCGTCCGAGTTTCCGACCGACCAGCCCCGCTCTTCAGGACTCCTCGATGACCGCAACACTCGACGCATCCCGCTTCATGAAGGCTGTTCGCCGCGAGCCGGTCGACACGACGCCGGTCTGGCTGATGCGTCAGGCGGGGCGTTATTTGCCCGAGTACATGGCGGTTCGCAGCCGTGTCACCTTTCTCGAATTGTGCACTCGCCCGGATCTCGCCGCCGAGGTGACTCTGAGTGCTCAGGCGGCCTTGGGCGTTGACGCAGCGATCCTGTTCGCCGACCTGTTGCCGATCCTCCGCCCAATGGGATTGCAGCTCGAGTACCACTCGGGCGAAGGGCCTCGGATCGACAATCCTCTGAGGGCTCCGTGTGAGGTGGATCGGTTGATTGAGCTCGAGGACATGAGCGAGATGGAGTTTGTCTTCGAGACGGTGCGTCGGGTGCGAGCGGACTTGCCGGGTGACTGTCCGCTGATCGGGTTCGCCGGGGCGCCGTTCACTTTGGCGAGTTATGCGATCGAGGGTGGAGGATCTCGGAACTACGAGCACACGAAGCGAATCATGTACGACGATCCGGGAGCGTGGCAGGCCTTGATGGACCGACTCGTGCCGACCCTGTCCAGGTACCTGACGGCTCAGGCCGAAGCCGGATGCCAGGTGGTGCAGATCTTCGACAGCTGGGCCGGGTGTCTGTCACCGGCGGACTACCGTCGGTATGTCCTGCCTCATTCGAAGCGGTTGATCGAGAGTCTTCCTGACGGGTTGCCGGTGTGTCATTTCCTGACCGGGAACCCTCAGTTGTACCCCATGCAGCGTGAGGCGGGTGGCCAGGTGCAGGGTTTGGACTGGCGGATTGGCCTGGCCGAGGGCTGGGAGCTGGTCGGCCACGACGTGGCGGTGCAGGGCAATCTGGATCCGGCCAGTCTGTATTCGGATCTGGACGTCTTGCGTGAACGGACTCGCGACGTGCTCGATGCGGCCGCCGGACGACCCGGACACATCTTCAATCTCGGACACGGTCTGTTGCCGACGATGGACCCTGAGAAGGTCAAGGCGTTGGTCGAGATGGTCCACGAGATGGGAGCTGATGGCCGCAGTGGCGGCGGCGGGGGTGTGGGCGGGGGTGTGGGGGATTCGGAGTGAGCGGTCAGGAGACTTCGTTGGGTGGTTTGCGTTGCCTGGTGATTGGCGGCGGAGCGAGCGGTTTGTCGGCGGCGTTGTCGCTCCAGGCCGCGGCTGGAGGAGTGTCGCAAGCGGGCCGTCGGATCGAGTTGGAATTGCTCGAGTCTTCGGGCCGGTTGGGTGGTGCGATCGATACGGTTCGGCAGGGCGACTACCTGGTGGAGCGTGGCCCGGACATGTTCATCACGGACAAGCCGGCTGTCGTGCAGTTGTGTCGGATGCTGGGTCTTGAGGGTGAGATCATCCGGACGGATCCTGGTTTTGCAGGATCGCTGGTATTGCGAAACGGCCGGCCGGTCAGGGTACCCGAGGGTTTCGGGTTGCTGGGGACTCCGAGGATCGGCGCCGTGCTCGGTTCCTCGATCTTCAGTTGGCCGGGCAAGTTGAGGATGGCGTTGGAGCCACTGGTGCGGCGCCGGGCGGGGGCGGGGGCAGAAGACGAGAGCGTAGCGTCATTTGTGCGTCGTCGTTTGGGTCATGAGGCATTGGATCGGTTGGTGCAGCCGTTGGTGGGCGGGATTTACACGGGTGATCCGGAGCGATTGAGTCTTGCGGCGACATTGCCTCGATTTGTCGAGATGGAGCGTGAGTTTGGGAGTCTGTGGAGGGGTTTGCGTGCGAGTGCATCTGTTGGTCACGAGTCGACTGGTGGGGCTCGATACGGGTTGTTCGCGTCGTTGCGAGGCGGTCTTGGCCAGTTGGTTGTTGCGGCCGAGCGACGATTGGAGTCGGCATGTCGCATCCGGTTGAACACCGTTGTGCAGTCGATCGAGCGGACGTCGCCGGTCGGTGAGTTTGTTGTTGGATTGGTTGGTGGCGAGTCGATTCGGGCCGACGCGTTGATTCTGGCGGTCCCGGCACCGGTGGCATCTCGACTGTGTGTCGCCCTGTCTTCGGACCTGTCGGAGCGTCTTGGTCGGATCGAGACGGCTTCGAGTGTGGTCGTCTGCACGGGCCATCGGCTCGAGACGATCGATCATCCTCTGGACGCCTATGGCCTGGTGGTGCCTCGGGTCGAGTCACGTCGCGTGCTGGCGGTCTCGTTTGCCAGCCGCAAGTTTCCCGGTCGTGTTCCGGACGGGCGAGTGTTGTTGCGGACGTTTGTTGGCGGCGTGTTGCAACCGGAGTTGGTGGAACTGGGTGACGACGAGTTATCCGAGCTGGTGGCGGAGGAGTTGAAGTCGTTGTTGGGTGTTGGTGGTGTTCCGGATTTCGTCGAGGTGGTCCGTCACCGGCGGATGATGCCTCAGTACACACTGGGTCATTTGGATCGAGTGGAGGAAATCGAGCGTCGTGTCAGCCGGATCCCGGGTTGGGCATTGGCGGGCAGTTTCTTGCGTGGTGTCGGATTGCCCGATTGCCTGGCCAGTGGATCGGCGGCGGCGGCCAGCGTGCTGGAGGCGACCGAGGTGACCGGGCCTTGAGAGAAACCGGGAATTCGGTGGAGGGATGATGGTTGTCGGGCCGAAGTATCCGAATAACCGGAGACGGAGAAGTTGTCTAGGATTCCGGTGTTGATCAACCGTGGTCGTGTTCCGGCGGGAATTCGGAACCGATCGAGGCCGTCAGGGACGGAGGCCTGAAGATGACCGAGTCGACTCTGCAGGATATCGGGCGAGGTGGACCGCGTCCGCAGTTTGAATCGTACGTGGTGACCGGGACAATTTGGCCCAAGGCGGAGGTGGCTGGGTTGTCGACGGGTCAGTTGGTATCGATGAGTGATCGGGAGTTGGTGCAGGTGATCCGTTCGGTGCATCAGCCTCATCGCCGAGCCGATCTCCGCGGACCACTCGGCGGTCTTGCCCGAAAACCTCTTATCGACCTCGCTCAGCAGGCTCGCCGCTATTGCCGGGCCCAGGGGTACTAGCGGGCGGTGAGTCGGTTGGCTTGGGGGGGGGTCTCAGGCTGATGCTGGTGTGGTTGCCTGTTGGACCACATGGAAGCCGAGGTCCTGGATCATGCTGTGATCTTCGCTGGGGTCTTGTCCTGGCGTGGTGAGGTAGTCGCTGACGAACAGCGAGTTGGCGGCATAGAGTCCCAGCGGCTGCAGGCTCCGCAGGTTCACTTCACGTCCTCCGGCGATGCGGATTTCGGTTCTTGGGTGAGCGAACCGGAAGAGTGCGAGGACTTTGAGGCAGTAGACGGGGTCGAGGACTCGGGTATTTTCCAGTGGTGTGCCGTCGATCGGGTTGAGGAAGTTGACGGGGATGGACTCGACACCGAGTTCCTGGAGTTCGTGGCAGACGTCGACCACATCGTCGTGAGTTTCTCCCATGCCGACGATCAATCCGCAGCAGAGTTCCAGGCCCTGTTCTCGGCAGGCCTTGAGCGTATCGATTCGATCCTGGTAGGAGTGAGTCGAGCAGATTTCGTCGTAGAATCCTCGGCTGGTATTGAGATTATGATTGATGCGGTCGACTCCGGCCTGTTTGAGTCTTCGGGCCTGATCGGGATCGAGCAAACCGAGGCAGCAGCAGATATGCAGTCCGGTGTCTTGTTTGATGTCCCGGACGGCCTGTGCAACCTGATCGACTTCGGCATCACTGGGTGTTCGACCGCTGGCGACGATGCAGTAGGTGCGTGCCTGGTTCTTGGCGGCCTGTCGTGCTCCGGCGACGAGTTGTTCGGGGCTCTTCAGTCGATAGCGATCGATGGGAGTATCGGCGACGGCGGATTGCGAGCAGTAGCTGCAGTCTTCTGGGCAGAGTCCACTCTTGGCGTTTTCGAGGTAGTAGAGTTGAACATCGATGCCGAAGTGTTCGCGTCGGACGCGGAAGGCGGCGGCCATCAGGTCGAGCAGTTCTGCAGGGTCGGCGTCGAGGACATCGAGTCCTTCGTCGCGGGTGAGTTGTTGCCCATCGAGGACCTGTTCGGCAATCTGTTGCCAGCGGGACGGGGAATCGATCACGAGTGAGTCTGCCTTTCAGGCGTGGCCATTGCCACGTGTTCGTCGATTGCCCGAGTGGAATTCGAAGTCGGTTTCAGCGAGAACGCCACTGAGTTCATTTTGCAGTTGTTGGGAGCAGGAGACTCGGAGGTCGTTGGGTGTGGACATGATATAGCGGACCGGTGTCGACGCGTCATCCTCGCGAGTCGACTCGACAATCACCACGACTTCAACGCGACCGGGGTGTCGTCCGAGTATTTCTCGGGTGCGGCGCATATCGGCTTTCGAGTGGACTCCACGGCGAAACTTGATCGCCAGTTGCCGCGTGAATTCTCGTTCGGCCTCGTCCTGTGTCATCACGTTGTGGACGACGATCGAGGGTTCGCGTCCTCGTCGATCGACTTTGCCCTGCACGAACAGGCATTCCTCGGGCACCATCTTCTCACTCAACCGGCTGTAGTCCTCGGGCCAGATGATGCAGCGAATATTCCCGTTGAGGTCTTCGAAGTTGAAGTTGGCGAATCGGCTGTGTCCGTTTCGGCTGGGTTTTCGAGTCTGTGAGGTTTTGATCGTGGTGATCATGCCACCGAGCAGCACTTCGGTGCCTTCGTCGAGTCCGGCGGTAGCGAGCACATCGTGTGTAGCGTGTCGGGAGATGACGGAGCTGAATTCGGCGAGTGGGTGAGAAGAGAGGTAGAAGCCCAGGGCATCTTTTTCCATGGCGAGCTGGACGCTTTGTGGCCATTCGGGTGCATCGGGCAGTCCGGTGAGTTGCGGTTCGTTGCCGTCATCGGAGTCTCCAAACAGGCTCTTCTGTCCTCGGGCCCGGTCTCGATGCCGTGCCACGGCCGCCTGAACGGCTCGTTCGACGACTCCGATGTGTTGATTCCGGTGCGGTCCGAGTTCATCGAGTGCCCCGCTTTTGACGAGGATTTCGAGGACACCCTTGGTGAGTGCCTTGGGGTTGACTCGTTCGGTGAGGTCATAGATATCGCGAAATTCGCCTCCGGCCTTTCGTGCCTCGACGACAGCCGCTACGGCCGAGGTACCGACTCCCTTGATCGCGGCCAGCCCGAATCTCAGCCCGTCGTTTTCGACCTGGAATTCGACGTGCGAGTGGTTGACCGAGGGTGGAAAGACCTCGAGGTTCATACGTTGGCAGTCGTCGACGTGTTCGCGGATCCGGTCGGTGTCTTCCATTTCGCACGAGAGCAGTGCGGCCATGAATTCGAGGGGGTAGTGAGCCTTGAGGTAGGCGGTCTGGTAGGCAACGGCCCCGTAGGCGGTCGAGTGGGATTTGTTGAACCCATAGCCGGCGAATTTTTCGATCATGTTGAAGAGATCGACTGCCTGAGCCTGGGGCATATCGCGGCTGCCGGCTCCGGCGATGAATTCTTCGCGGTAGCGTTCGATGACATCGAGTTGTTTTTTGCTGATCGCCTTGATGCAGCGGAAGGCGCTGGAGAGTTCGATGCCACCGACCTGGTTGAGGATTCTGGAGACCTGTTCCTGGTAGACCATGACTCCGTAGGTATCGGCGAGCAGTTCGTCGACGATCGGGTGCACTTTCGGCACGGGTTCGCGGCCGTTCTTGACATTGACATAGGTCATGACCATGCCGCCTTCGAGCGGACCGGGTCGATAGAGTGCGCTGGTGGCGATGATGTCGTTGAAGCTGTCGGGTTTCATCTTGGTCAGCAGGTCGCGCATCCCGGCGCTTTCGAGCTGAAAGATGCCCTTGGTTTCGCCTCGTTGCAGCAACGCGAAGGTCTTGGCATCGTCGAGCGGGAGTTCGATCGGGTTGATTTCGATGCCATGTGACGCTTTGACGTTCTTGACGGCCTTGTCGAGGATGGTGAGGTTGCGGAGTCCGAGGAAGTCCATTTTCAGCAGTCCGGCCTGCTCGACGTCCTTGTCTCGCCACTGCGTGATCACATCGTCCTTGCCCGATATTCTCTGCAGCGGGACGTATTTTTCGAGAGATTCCTTACCGATGACGACTCCGGCGGCGTGCGTGCCTGCGCTTCGCGCGAGTCCTTCGAGTCGCATGGCGATGTCGAGCAGTCGTTTTATCTGGCTGTCGTTGGTGTATTGTTCGTTCAGATCCAGGTTCTCGCTCAGTGCGTCTTCGATGGTGATCCCGAGCGTATCGGGGATCATCTTGGCGATTTCATCGACTCTCGAGAGCGGCACATCGAGGGCTCGTCCGACGTCGCGGATGGCGGCCTTGGCCTTGAGTGTCCCGAAGGTCCCGATCTGTGCAACGTTGTCTTCGCCGTACTTTTCTTTCGTGTAGTCGATGACTCGTTGTCGGCCATTTCGGCAGAAGTCGATGTCGATATCGGGTGGTTCGTTGCGGCTGGGATCGAGGAACCGTTCGAACAGCAGGTCGTACTTCAGCGGGCAGACGTTGCTGAGTCCGAGCAGGTAGGCGACGAGTGCACCGCAGGCCGACCCACGTGCCTGGCAGGGGATGTCTTCTTCCATTGCGAACCGGACAAAGTCCCACACGATCAGGAAGTAGCTCGAGTACCCCATCTGTTCGATGACTTTCAGTTCGACGTCGAGTCGATCGGTGACTTCGCTGGTCACGTTATCCCCGTAGCGCCACTCGAGTCGATCCTCGCACAGTTCCCTGAGGTAGACGGTATCGGTCTTTCCTGCGGGAGGTTCGAAGACCGGGAAGTGTCGGGTGGTGAAGTCGAGATCGATGTCGACTCCGTCTGCGATGTGCTGAGTCAGCGAGACGGCATCGTGGTGATCAGGGAACGTGTCGTACATTTCCGCAGTCGTCTTGACGAAGAACTCGTTCCCTTCCATCTTCATCCGTCGTTCGTCGGTAATGACGGTCCGCGTGTTGACGCACAGCAGCACGTCATGGGCTTCGGAGTCGCTGCGATCGAGGTAGTGCGAGTCGTTGGTGGCGACCAGTGGGATGCCGGCTTTGCGTGAGATTTCGACGGTCCCGACGAGGCACTCCTCCTGAATTCTCAGGCCGGCGTTCTGAATTTCCAGGTACAGGTGTTCGCCGAAGACCTGTTGGTACCAGTCGACGAGTGCTGCGGCTTCGTCGTGTTGTCCGGCGAGGATATGGTGCGAGAGTTGGCTGGAGGCACAACCCGAGAGGCAGATCAGTCCTTCGCTGTGTGCTGCGAGGATTTCCTTGTCGATCCGAGGCTTGTAGTAGAAGCCTTCGAGGTAGGCCTTGGAGGCGAGGGTCATCAGGTTTTGGAATCCGGTGCGATTCCGGGCGAGCAGTGTGAGGTGGTAGGAGGCTTCCTTGTTCTTGGAGGGTGTGCGATCGGAGCGGTGTCCGGGTGCGACGTAGGCTTCGTAGCCGAGCACGGGGTTGATGTCCTGCTTGCGGCACTCGTTGTAGAACTGGAGTGCCCCGTAGAGGTTGCCGTGGTCGGTCAGGGCCAGGGCATTCATCCCATCGCCCTTGACCTTGGCGATCAGTTGCGGGATGCGGTTGGCGCCGTCGAGCAGGCTGTAATGCGAGTGGCAGTGCAGGTGGACAAAGGGCGAGTCGGTGGGCATCGTCACTCCTTCGATCGATCGTCAACCGTCTCCGCTCGACGGCGGGGGCGGTGATTGTAGCACGCAAGATGTCTGCCCGTCAGCGAATCGGGGTTCGCGGCAATCTCGGCGGGCGATCCGACCGCCACCAGTCGGCCTCCATCGGGACCCCCACCGGGTCCCAGTTCGATGACGTGATCGGATCGAGCGATCAGTCCAAGATGGTGTTCGACGACGAGGACGGAATGTCCCACAGCGAGCAGTGATTCGAGGCAATTGAGCAGTTGTTCGACGTCGGAGGGATGCAGTCCGGTGGTCGGTTCATCGAGCAGGAAGAGTGTCTTGCGGTTGGATCGTGTCGAGAGGAACGCGGCCAGTTTCAGTCGTTGCGACTCGCCTCCCGAGAGCGTGGTGGTGGGTTGACCGAGCGGAAGGTAGTCGAGTCCGACGTCTCGCAGGGGTTGCAGTCGTCGTCTGATGGAGGATTCGCCGCGGAAGTAGGCAAAGGCTTCTTCGACGGTCATGTCCAGCACATCGGCGATCGAGCGGCCTCGATGAGTCACTTCGAGCACGTCTCGCCCAAATCGTCGGCCTCGACATTCGGGACAGGTGGTCCGGATATCGGCCAGGAACTGCATATCGACCTCAATCTCTCCACTCCCGCCACACATTTCACATCGTCCGCCACCGGCGGCATTGAAACTGAATTGCCGGGCCGAGTAGCCACGTTGCCTGGCCAGGGCGGTGGCGGCGAACAGTCGGCGGATGTCGTCGAAGGCCTTGAGCATGGTGGCGGGGATCGAGCGGGTCGAGCGACCCGGTGGTGATGCATCGACGAGCAGCACCTGCTCGATGTCCTGGTGTCCCGAGACGGCGACCAGGCAGTCGGGGTCCGTGAGTTCCGGATTGGGCGATTGATCGAGAGCTTGGCAGAGGGTGGGGTAGAGAGTTTCGAGGACGAGGCTGCTTTTGCCGCTACCGCTGACTCCGGCGACGACGACGAGTTGTCCGAGGGGGATGCTGAGATCGAGTTGATCGAGGTTGTGTCGAGTGGCCCCTTTGAGGTGAATGGTACCGGCGTCGGCGGCTTGTGTGTGGGCAGCCATCTTGGGTTCGGGGAGTCGTCCGGCGAGAAAGGCTGCTGTCAGCGAATCGTTGCAGTCGAGCAACGATTCGGGGGTGCCCTGAAAGACGAGTCGTCCGCCGTGTTGCCCGGCTCGCGGCCCGATGTCGATGACTTCGTCGGCGGCGGCGACCACCGCCGCATCGTGTTCGACGACCACCACGCTGTTGCCTCGTTCGACCAGATCTTCGATCACGCTCATCATCCGAGCGACGTCTTCGGCGTGCAGTCCGGCGGTCGGTTCGTCGAGGACATAGAGGGTGTTGACGAGGTTTGAGCCAAGTGCCTGTGTCAGTTTCACTCTCCGCGTTTCGCCTCCCGAGAGGCTACGCAGTGGTCGATCGAGGGTGAGGTAGTCGAGTCCGACGTTGCTGAGGCAGTCGAGTCGGCCAAGCAGCGGCTGGATGACAGTGCGTGCCAGGTCCTCGGGCAGGTCAACCGATTCACTCAGCCCCTGCCTCACAAGCTGTTTCAGCTCGGCCACACTTTTTCGGATCCATTGATCGATTGAGGGAGTCGTCTGGTCGACGTGCTTCGGCAGGTGAACGGCCAGTGCATCGGGTTGCAGCCTGGTTCCCTGGCAGCTGGTGCAGGTGTCGTAGGTTCGCCAGCGACTGAGAAAGACTCGGACGGGCAGCTTGTACCGGTGTCGTTGGAGCCAATCGAAGAACCCGTCGAGTCCTCCGAAGTCTCGTTCGGGAACACCACGAGCGATCAGTTCGAGGTGTTGGGGTGAGAGTTCCGAGAAGGGGATATCGACGGGGATCTGGTAATCGTGTGCCAGTTCGAGCAGTTCGTCGAGTTCGTGCGAGTAGGCTGGAGTGGTCCAGGCGGCGATGGCTCCTTCGCGGAGGCTCTTGTTGGGGTTGGGGACGAGTTTCTGGAACGAGAAGCCCGGGACGCTACCGAAGCCTCGGCAGTCAGGGCAGGCACCGAGCGGGCTGAGGAAGCTGAAGAGTCTCGGTTCGATCTTTGCGAATCGTCGTTGGCAGCTGTTGCAGGTCGTTCCGGTCGACCGGGGCGTGACGATCCACGCTGTCCCATCGATGGTGATCGTCGTCGGCGAGTCGTCGTGCGGCTGGCACAGCAGCAGGCAGTGGCCTTCGCCGCACCCCAGGGCCTGTTGCACGCTGTCCTGGATCCGGTCGAGATCGACTCGGCCGACTTGAAGTCGATCGAGTATGACCCATGCGGAGTCGAGGTGTTGATCGTGGGCCTGGTCGAGGTCGACGATCGAGCGGTCTGGTGAGTCGGTGTCGTTGACAGCGAGTCGTCGGAATCCGTCTTCGGCCAATCGCGGTCGTTGTTGTGCGGGATCGGGTTCGTAAGCGGAGACTTCGAACGCCACCTGGACTCGTCGGCCATCGTGATTCTGATCGAGTGTTTCGGCGATGGACTGGGCCGTTGAGGATTCGACGGCGAGTTGGCATTCGGGGCAGACGATCGTTCCGATTCGCGCGAACAGCAGGTTGAGCAGTTCGCTGATTTCGGTCGTCGTGGCGACCGTGTCGCGTGCTCCGGGCCGTTGAGCGGATTGTCGAATGGCGATCGTGGGTGGGACTCGTTCGATGCGATCCGCGTCGGGTCGATCGAGTCGATCGAGTCGTCCTCGGGCGGCGGGCGAGAGAGTTTCGATGTAGCGGCGTTGGCCTTCGAGCGCCAGGGTGTCGAACACCAGGCTACTTTTGCCCGACCCGCTGATGCCGGTGACGACGACCAGTTGGTGCAGAGGGATTTCGAGCGAGAGGTCCTTGAGGTTGTGGACTCGGACCCCTTCGAGCACGATCGTATCGCGACCGGTGTCGAGGTTCATCCCGAGCAGGATACTGGCTGGAGCGTGAGGTGCCAGTCTGCCGGCGGGATCTCCATGGATCAGGCCGCGTCGTCGAAGAAGGCGATACGATTGTGAGGCTGGAAGGCGACGGTGTCGGCGACGTGTTCGTGGATACGGAACCGCATCACGTAGGCGTCTTCGGTGGTGTCGTCGTAATGGGCTCTCATGACTCGGACGGCCTGGAAGTCCTGAGCCTTGAAGAAGAGCTGTGCTGCGAGATTGGATTCACGGACTTCCAGCAGGATTTCCTGGCGGCGTTGTTGCGAGAGTTTGTCGACGAGCTTGGTGACCATTTGCAGTCCGATCCCGAGTCGTCTCAGGTCGGCGCTGGTGGCGAAGTTGAGCAATTGGAGTCGTGCCTTGTGCAGTTCGTAGATCATGAATCCGACGATCTGCTGGTTGTATTCGGCGACCATGCCGATGCAGTTGCGTTGTCGCAGGTGTCCGAGAAAATCTTCTTCGGTCCACGGCTGCTGAAAACTCGACTGTTCGATCTCCATCACCTCGGGCATGTCCCGCCGGATCAGCCAGCGAATCTGGACTTTCAGCCCGCCTGTCACTTCGTTGCCGTCCGGGGCGGCATCGGCCGCATCGTGCGGATTCGAGGGTTGATCGGATGATGGGCTTGGCGTCGGCTTGAACGATTGTCCCCAGCTCACAACGGCCTCCTTGCCGTTCGTCCTTGGGAAGGACATGAGTGTGTCGGTCGAGTGGGTTCGGCCGACGCGCGAGAAAACTAGCACAAGGTGTGGATCGGGTCGAGACCTTTCCTTGGCCCGTTGTCTGTCAAAGCGGTGGCGGCTAGGATGCCGGCGTCCCGGTTGGTTCATTCTTGTCCCCTTGACTCCTCTCCTTGACTGGTCCCCTTGCCTCGTTCTTTGGCATCCATGTTGAAACTTGCAATCGCCACGGTCGTTCTTGTCGGCCTTGGTGCCGGGACCGCCGGGTCGTTGGAGTTGTCCGAGTCGGTGGAGTTGGATCCGGCGGTGTTTCGGCCGGTGCTGGTTCCTGGCGGCAGTTTGATTTCTCGGGGGATCCGGGCGACGGAGTCCGAGTCGTATTACCGGGTGCTGGATCATGCACGTCGAGTGGATGGAGCGGAATTGAAAGCGGCGGCGTCGCGATTTTTGTCATCGCGTCGGGAGGCGTCGAAGGACGCGGAGACGCGTCGGTTGCCGGTCGACGAGTTTCCCGTATTCGTGGACTTGTATAACAACGTCGGTCGACCCGAGGTTTACCTGGGCAAGCCGTTGACGGTCAGGGGGCACGTGCGTCGGGTGGTCGAGATGCCTGCCGGTGAGAACGATTTCGGGATCGAGGTCTTGTACGAGGTGTGGTTGTTCACGGCCGACGGCCAGCAGCACCCGGTGGTATTGGTTGTGACATCGGTACCCGCGAGTCTGCTGGAGGAAGTCGCTCGACTGCAGGCGGCCGACCGGCCGGTGTCGATCGACGGTGTGTCGTGCAGTGGGTATTTTTTCAAGATGTACGGATACCCCGCCGGCGACGCCTACCGGTTTGCTCCGTTGGTGCTCGGTGGTACGCTCGACTGGTCGCCTGTGCCCGAAGGAGGACTCGATCGGTCGTTGCCATTGGTGCTGGCCATCGGGCTGGTCGCTTTCGGCCTGCCGATCGGTTGGTTTGTCTGGAGGAACCGAATCGAGGATCGTCAACGACGTGCCGGTCGCTTGGCCAACGTGCCCGAATCGTTCGATTGGGATGCTGCTGAGGGCGAGGCGGAGGGTGTGGACGGGGTGGCGGGAGTGAGTGAAACGGAAGTGGACGGTTTGTTGGAGGAGACGTAGGCGTGCAGAGGCTGCTTGGACCATTGGATCGCCAGGTGCGGCTGGCTGTGTTTCTGTCCGGAGGCGGCCGGACGCT
>Ga0066376_10004165_pt1 | contig 12647 bp, 9 predicted proteins | sample Knorr_S15_td_Bot_FD_77009 | JGI IMG/M metagenome (GOLD analysis project Ga0066376, IMG submission 77009) | Marine microbial communities from Southern Atlantic Ocean transect - Knorr_S15_td_Bottom_ad_5009_LV_A | ecosystem: Environmental > Aquatic > Marine > Oceanic | place: Southern Atlantic... | reverse complement strand
GTGATTGCTGACAACAAGCGAACGCTCGAACAAATCTACGAGCGAAACCGCCTCGACATCGAGCGCTTTCGCTCGTTCGTCGGTCAGAAACGGATCGTGCGCGATCACCTTGATCGGGAAGCTCGAAAGCAGCTCACGGAGCCGGGTGCCGATTTTTCCGAGACCAATCAGGCCAACTGTTTCACCGAACACGCCACTGCGAGAAAATGACTTGGCGGCGTGGGTTTTTACATCGCGGTACTGGCGGGCAGCACGAAAATAACCCCGCAGCGAAAGCAAGACCTGCGACAGACACATCTCGGCAACGGGAATGGCGTTGATGTCCCATGCTCCAACGAGGAGGATGTCGTTTTCGACCAGGGGGTCGGCGAACGACCTGACGTTTCCGGCTGCGTAAAAGACCGCCTTCAATTTAGGCAGGCGAGAAAAGTGGTGGTCGGCGAAGCGAGGCAAACCCCAGGTGGCGAAAATTACTTCAACGTCGGCAAGGGCGTCGGCATGCTCGTCGAAATTCCCGCCGTTGATCACGTGAGGGTAGAGATCGGTGATCTCAGCTATGCGATCCCGCCTGCCCTGACCAAACACGTCTCCGTCTTCGGGCGGGTAGTCATAGAACAATGCGGCCTTCTTGAGCAAAAGCAAATCTCCTGTTCGACCATCGGGTAATCAGTTCCGGCGCGCTGTTACCTGACGCCGGTCCGGCCATTCCGACTTCGTACTAACCGATCCATACTGGTACCAACGTACCGATATCACCTACTCCAGTTCGCCGTCGGGGTTGAAGTCCTTGATCATTTCGAGATAACCCGGCAGCACCTTCTCCAGGTAAGCCTTTTCGAGGAGATCGACCAGCTTCACCGGATCAGTGTGGCCGATCACCGTGGCACCGGTCTCCTTGTTGATGACTTTAAGCAACTCGTCGATGTGATCGGCAATTCCGCCCGTGCCTTCGAGTACGCCAATCAGCTTCGCCTCGTCGTAGGCGATCGCAAATTCGCCCAGCGTGCCGGAACGGCCCCCGACGATCACCACCGCGTCGCAACTGCGGATGTTCTCGACCTCGCGGCCCATGAGCCCGCTGCCCGTGTAAACGATGATGTCGTAGCCGCGGGTGGGCGAGGCGTAGCGTTCCACGTGCTCGGTGAAATTCTGTGCGGGCGAAATACCCATCACCAGCCCGCCCTGCGACTTGGCTCCAAGCACTGAATCGTGCGGCAGGCCGGGGGCGACCCCGGTGATCAGCGTATAGCCGCGCCGCCCAACCTCCGCGCCAAGCAGGAAAATCTTCGCGCGGGCAGATTCGGGAACGTCACCGCCGGTCGAACCCATCACCCCGAACACCATTTTCGGAAAATTAGTCAGCTCGCCGTTGCCTGACCGGATATTTGAATGTTGAGAATCAGTCATTTATCGACCTGTCGCCGTTCGCCTCCCCGGCCAATTTCCTTCTCCCTCAGGGGAGAGGATCAGGTTGAGGGGGGCGATTTCGTCGGTTCCTTGAACATCATCAAAAATGTGCAGTCGACCGCACCTAAAACCCCAGCGCTATACCGTCGCGCCTCGGGTCGGCCCCACCCAGCATCGTGCCATGGGCGGTGAACTGAATCCCCTGCCCGCCACCCACGGCGTTGTGCCAGTCGGGTGCCACCACAACGCGGTGACCACGCCGCACAAGGTCGTCCCGCATGTGCTTCGGGAACCGGTTTTCCAGCATAAGCGTCCCATCGTCGTAGAAACGGAAACGCGGAGCCTCAATCGCCTCTTGCACATTCATCCCCACATCGATGTGGTGGTACATCATCTGGACCGTCGTATGGAGAATCCCGTAGCTCCCGGGCGTCGAAAGCGACATCCGGATTTTTTTATCGTCACCCGACCCCTCGAAGATCTGGCCTGGCGCGATGCAGAAGTCCTGCCGTTTGCCGGGGCCGATCAGGTTCGGGCTGCCGAGATCCGCATCGATATCGAACCACTTGCACATGTTGTTCATGAAAACGCCGGTGTCACCCGCGACGACGGCAGAGCCAAAAGCAGCACCAAGAGTTTGCGTAACCGTCACCACGTTACCGTCGGAATCGGCGGTTGCGAAGTGGGTTGTCAGGCCCCCGGCGAACTCCGATTTTACGCCCACCGGGGGATAGTCGACCCGTGAGCGGTCCCAGCGCTCGGGCAGCGGGCCCGAAGTCGCCAGAATGTCGATTCCAGCAGCTTTTTCGGCTGCGTATTCTTCTGACAGCAGGCGGTCCAGCGGAATTTCAACTTCGCGTGGGTCTCCGGCGTACTTCGCCCGGTCATCCGCGGCTATGTAAACCGCTTCTACGAGCCTGTGGAGAGTATCGCTGGAGCCGTACGGGAGCCGGTCGAACTGGTTGAGGATGTTCAGCGTTTCCAGCACCTGGAAGCCTGACGAGTTCGGCGGCGAAACCCTTATTTCGAACCCGCGGTAGTTCGTTGAAAGCGGCTCCTGCCAGAAGGCCCCGTAAGCCGCGAGTTCCTCGCGGTTGATGATCCCGCCCGCGGCCTCAAGACCCGCCTGTATGCGGTCGCCGAGTTTGCCTTCGTAAAACTCTTTCTGGCCGCCCTCTGAAATAGCGGCAAGCGTTTCTGAAAGTTGCGGTTGCCTGAACAACGACCCGGTGCCCATGCCCGCCCGGTCGATGACTATCGCTTTCTGCGACGAGTCAAAGCGGTCGATGCGCTCCAGGTTTTCCTCGATCAGCCGGGCGCCCCACGGCGTCAGCACCACCCCTTCTTCCGCGTAGCGGATCGCATCCCTGAATACCCGTTTGAGCGGCAGCGTGCCGTACTCTTCGTGCATCGTCAGCCAGCCGGAAACGTTGCCGGGAACAAGCGGGGCGAGCGGGCCTGTCTCGATGTTGAACCTGTCGTACAACTCGGGCCGCGCGGCCTCCGGGGCATGCCCCGAAAAGTTCAAAGCCCTGGTGCGGCCTTCTTTTGCCACGTACACCAGTGCCAGTCCGATCCCCCCAACGCCCGACATATATGGTTCGGCGACGTTCAGGGTCGAAGCCACCGCAACGGCTGCGTCGATTGCATTGCCACCGTCTCGCAGCACATCGAGCCCGGCCCGGGTCGCGTACGGATGTGCCGACGCCACCATGCCGTTCTTGCCGGTGGCAGGTGCCCGGGTCGAGCGGCCGTGAGTGGTCGCACCGTGCGGGAACAGTGCGTCTGGATCTATCGATTCAACCTGTTTCACGATTATTCCTTTCGTAATTGGGCAGTTTTCGGATTGTCAGAAATTAGTGCGCCTGTTCATCCGGCGGAATCAGCGTGCTCAGAAAGTCCCTAGATTCAATTCGCTGTTCATCCGAACCATACGCCATCGAATAGTGGCCCCTGTAACCGGCGTTTTCGAGCCGGGTAAACAGGTTTGAGAAGTTGAGCGTGCCCTCTCCGGGGATGAGGTGCACCTCGTAGTCGCCCGTATTGTCGGCCAATCGCACTTCACCGATGCGTTCGATTCCGAATGCATCGATAAAGCCATCGACCCCCTCGGGTACGAGGTGCGAGTGGTTTGCGGTGAACGCCCAGCCCAGCTGTTCGGAAGGAATCGCGTCGAAGTAAACACGGATTTCCGCTACCGTATGTGCCAGGTAGTGAATTTCGGCTTTGTCAGGCTCGAAATTCAGGTTTTCGAGAAGGATTCGCTGGCCGGTGTCCGCCCCGTACTTGCAGATCCGTATCAGCCGGTCGAGCGAGGCTTTTTTTCGCTCGGTCACATCGCCGGAAAAGTGGTACCCGGCGTGCACGACCGTCCATGAGCAACCCAGCTGGTTCGCAAGGTCCACGCTTGCCCTCATATACCCATCGACCCCGCGCGACACGTGTGACGAAAACTCCGCTACGTTAACCGCTGAAAGCGTATGAAGCCCGATCGAAATACCGTTCGCCTCGCACATGTTTCTGACCTCGCGCGTACGCTCGGCGCTCCAGCTGTCCATGTGATTCGGGCCGGCGTCCGCATTGAAGTCGAGAAAGAAAAACTCGTTGTCTATCGCCCACCGCACTGCATCTTCGAGCCGGGTCTTCCCAGCATCCACACCTATCCGGTCTTTCAGAGTCATTATTTGTTCCTGTTAACCCAGAGTGACAGGTAGTCCCGCACTCGATCTGGTCATTCCCAGTGCTCGTAAAGCTGGCTGTTTTCCAGTTCCATCACCTCGAACGGCAGCCCGCTCGACTCAGCGACCCCCCGCCCTTCCTCAAGTACCAGCCACGTGCCGCCCCTGCCAATAGCACGGCCTTTGAACATGATCAGCTCGCCGGCGACCAGCGACATCGAAGCCCTGCCCGTTGCGGGATCGACCACCGTAATATCGGCATCTGCGCCCTCGGTGAAATGACCCTTGTTGAGCAGCCCGAGCATGCGTGAGGGGGTGTAACTCAACTTGGTAACGGCTTCGTACATACTTAGCGCGCCGAACGCTACAAGCGCCATCGTCCGCTCAATCGCCACGTTTCGGGGCAGCGATCCACCGTCGGTCGAAATCGCATCTACGCGGAACGCCCCGTCGTCGTACTTGGCCGTTGCGAGGGTGAATGCACTGGTCGGCGGGTTGACCGGGAAGCTGAGCGATGCGTCGGTAGACGTCGCCTCCCACGCATCGACCGCTTCCTGCCCGGTAACCAGCACAACCCGACCGCCACGCTCGACCAGCGCTGACCCGTACCCGTCGAGCAACGCCGCGCGAACGCCCTTGTCGGTCGTCGGGTAGCCACGGGCTTTCAGGCAGTTCTGGGCGACGTTGTAAACGAGGTTTCCGGCCTCGTCGCACAGGCCGTTGGTGCCGTTCGCCTGCGCAAGATAGGCCTCGGTTACCCATTGCGACCGCATCCGCTCGATCATGCGAAGCGCTTCCTGCACCTCTTCATGCGGTTCGTCGATCATCCCGCGGGTGTACGAGTTAATATGTGCGACGTGCAGGCGACCGGCCCCGGTAATTTCCGGCACCTCCCTGAGCCCGGTCATATCGCTGCCTGAATCCTTGGTGCCGACGTGGAATGCAACCCACGCGAGCTGATCGTTCGCCTCTCTGACGACATCAGCGGAAACCTCGGGAGTGAACGGGTGGTAGCCGCCGAGCATTTTTACCCCAATGCCGCCACGCTTTTTCACATCCGCAATCACGTCGCGGAGCACAATTGAACTCGGATCGTCCTCTTTGATCGTCGAATGAGGCACCAGTGCCATCAGCGATGCCACGTTCAGCCCCGCACCGCGTCGCAGCATTCCGTCCGACATGGCAGTCGGATCGCCGGCAAGGTCGAGCGCGGTCGTTGTGCCCGACTCAACGAGCATCGCGTGGCCGTATGCGCGGTCGACGCTGCGATTGAACGGACTCGAAAGGTGGGCATGGGTGTCGATATGCCCCGGCATAACGACCTGGCCGGTTACATCAATAATGTCGTCAGCCAGTTCCAGGGCGATGTTCTCGGCGATCGACGCGACTTTACCGTGCCTGATCCCGAGATCGAACCGACCGTCGATGTTGTTAGTGGGGTCGACGATGCGGCCGTTCTTCAGAACCGAATCGAAATGCTGTGTGGTGACCAATGGCCCTGCTACCTGCGCTGAGAAGTATGTGTTAAGTTTGTGGCCCGATTCTACAGAGCCGTAACCCGTCGGTAACGATCGCCGATGCCCGGCGAGACGAACGTCTGGAGAGGACAATCAACAACGCACCCGAAGATAAAAAAGGGAAAGCCCAGGGAGCTAAAGACAAGAAGGACAGCCGGGGTTCCGGTGGTGGCGGCTCTGGCGGTGGGGGATCCGACGACAAGGGCGGCTCCGGTAGTACAGGTGGTGGAGGTGGCAACGACAACTCAGGCGGCAGCGGTGGACCACCGGAGGATAAAGGCAAGCCGGAAGATAAAGGCAAGAAGGACAAGTAGCGTTCGAAGCACGCAGCACTTCTGATAAGTAAACAGCACACCCGCGGCGTTATTGCCGCGGGTGTGCTGTTTAAATGGCCATTGATGCGCGATCGCAGCAATCGTGGGCAGGTCTAAACTCCGGCACCATACAGGCACCCATGAACTCTTCAGAAACAACATCCCAAAGCTCAGTAGACCCGGTGAACCCACGAACCCCCGTGGGGCGACCCCGTGCCGATACCCTGATCGTTTACGTAGGCCGTGGTCTCCGCGACATGGGGCGCGGGCTCATCGCGGTGATACTGGCGATCTACCTGGCTGAGATCGGCCTGTCCATACCGCAGATCGGGCTTATCCTGGGCGCAAGTCTGGTCGGCGGGTTCGTGCTATCCCTCATCGTGATGTTCACCGCGAACTGGATATCGCGGCGGCTCTGGTTCACGGTGATCGCGGGCATCACGGGGCTTGCGATATCCATGCTGTTCGCCACCGAGAACGTCTGGCTGATCGGCCTGGCATCGTTCTTCGGGTCGTACGCCGGTAGCGGCATGCATTGGGGCCCGAGCCTCCAGCTCGAACAGTCATCGCTTACCGAAGTGACGACGAATCAAACTCGCACCCGTGCGTTCGCGAACCTGTCTGTTTCATCGGCAGCTGGCCGTGCCCTCGGGGTGGTGCTGGTCGGGATCGCCACGTTCCTGATTGGCGTTCGGGGATGGGAGGTGATCGATGCCTACAAGGTGCTGTTTGCGATCTACATGGGAATCAACCTGCTGAATGCCGCGATCTACGTTGGCCTGTCGGCAGCGGTCGAATCGAAAGCGGCGGTCGGGCAACTGCTCGTGAATCCGTTTAAAGCATCATCGCGCGGGCCGATCCTGAAAATCTCCGGCCTTTTCGGAATCGACTCATTTGCGGGGGGGATGATCTTCGATTCGTTCTTCGCGCTCTGGATGGTCCAAAAGTACGGGCTGAACGAGGGAACGGTCGCCGCGATTCTGATTGGCACCCAGGGCCTTAACCTGGTTTCGATCTGGCTGGCACCCTCGGTCGCAAAACGCATAGGTCTGCTCAACACGTTCGTCTGGACGCAGGTCGCAGCAAACGTCTGCCTGATCGCATTTGCATTTGCACCGTCAGTGATTTTCGCGACCGGCATCTGGTTGCTGCGGGGCGTATTCGATGAAATGGACGTGCCGACCCGGCAGTCGTACATGATGGCGCTGGTCCCGCCTGATGAGCGCTCCGTGATGGCGGCTTCGGCAAACCTGGGACGTGGGCTGGGCAGGATGCCGAGTTCAACTGCCACCGGGTTCCTGTGGGCCGGCGCCTATACGGTCGCGCCGTGGCTACTGGGCGGAGGCCTGAAACTGCTGTACAACTTCGCTATCTACTTTTCGTTCAGGAACGTCCAGTTGCCCGAAGATACGGATCCGGATTAGGGCGTGGCGTGAATCGTGTCCTCCCCCCAAAAATTGGAGGCGGGTACCGACCGGGCGCGAGGGTGGTCAGTTCAGCGTCCGACGGTGTAGGTATTCAGGCCGGATCTTATGCGTCGCCTTCGATTATTTCGGGCTGCCGGCATCACCCCCATCCGTCCAGCGAGAGGGGGCTTGCCATTCCTAACCCCGCCCGGCATACATCATGGCCTGTGCGATATCGACCGTCTGGAAGGGGATGCCGGTGGACGCTACCGAATCAGCCCCCTGCTCGGTCGTGAGTATCGTTCCCCCGCGGCCAACGACCCTCCCGTCCATCATGATCACATTGCCCGCCACGATTCCGTAGCTCGCCCTGCCTCCCGCGGGGTCAATAACGGTCAGATCGGCGTCCTTGCCTTCCGAGAGACGGCCCTTGGAACCGAGTCCGAGCATCCGTGCGGGGTTCAGGCTGAGCTTGAGCACCATGTCGAGCGGTTCGAGCGCGCCGAACTTCACAAGTCGCATGGCCTGCTCGATATTGACGTTTCGCGGCAGGAGACCAGCGTCGCTGCCGATCGCATCGATGATGAACTCATCGTCCTTGCCCTCCGCAGTGCGGCGGGCGGCGGTCAGTTGAAAGGCCGATGTCGCATTGTTCACCGGAAAACTCAGCGGAAGGTCGCCATCGCCATCGTCAAACAACTCGACCCCGCGCTCACCGGTCACCAGCACGAGGCCGGTCCGGGTTTGCTCAACGGTCGAAGCGTACCCATCGCGCAATGCAGCCCGAATTCCATCGGCCGTAGGCTCGTAGTCCTCCAGTTGAAGGCAGTTCCTGCACACATCGGCTTCAACATTGCCATCAGCATCACTTTTTCCGCGCGTGAAGTTGGGCTTTGCAAGGTGGACCTCTGAGACGATCTGATCGCGCAGGTCTTCAAGGATTTGCAGCGCCTCACGGATTTCCTCCTCGACAGGCAGTATCGATCCACGGCAGTAGGCGTTGATATGCGCGACGTGGACACGGCCCGTACCACCCAGCAGCGCCGGTAACTCTCGAACGCCATCGAGCCTCGAGCCGGTTTCAGTTGTTCCAATGTGGTAGGCGATGTATGCCCCCATATCGTTGGCCGACGAGATGAATTCGGATGTTTCTTCAGGAGTGAAGGGGTAGTAACCGCCAAGCAGCTTCACGCCGAGCAGGCCAGCGTTTAGAGCGGTGCCGATCACATCGCGTATCTGGGAGGTGCCCAGACGGCCCTCGGGTACGGTCTCACCGGGCCTCAGGTAGCCGAGGCTCCCGACGTTTACACCGGAGCCACCCTCTGTAATGCCCGCGGTCAGCGATTCCATGCTCCCGCCGAGGTCGAGCACGGTGGTAGCACCCGCAGCGGCCACCATCTGCAAACCCAGGCCGCGGGTCCCGCCAAGATCGCGGGCCCCCGCAACGTGAACGTGGGTATCGATCATGCCCGGCATAACCCAGTGGCCCGCGGCATCAATCACGTCGTCGGCCAGTGCGGGGTCGATATTCGGCTCGATCCGACCTATCAGACCACCGGACACAGCCACGTCGGCAACCTCGTCGAAATCGGTTTCGGGGTCGAGAACACGCCCGTTTTTGATCAGTAAGTCGTAATTATCCAAGTAGAAACTCTCTCCAATAAGCCCCAATCAAACGGTTCGTACGCCAGAATTGAAGGCAGTTTATTCAACATCTACTTCCCGTGCCGTGTTCGACTCGCTGTGCCGGTGGCGAGAGTGCCACGGGAGCGGCTCGAAGAGATCACCCGGGATCACTGGAATCAATTTGGAAATAATTTCTCGCCTATCGCGGCGTCAGATTGCACTTTTCTTCGCATTCGCAGTCACTGCATTAACTCTACTTTTATCTCCAGTAGCCGCACTGGCGCAGGACGGCGACCAGGACGGCAATGAGCAAATCATCGACTACGTGATACTGGGCGAAGAAACCGCAGGACCCCATCTCATCCAGGTGCAGGTAAGCCCCGGGAATCCACAGGTAGGAATCGTTCGCATCGCGGTACGGATCAGGGATCCCAGGACCGGTGAAGATATCGACGATGCGATCGTTCGTGTTTTTGGGACACCTTCCGAGCGCGGTGAGAAGCAGTACACACCAGCACTGAATTCACCGTTCGACCCGATTTTTTACCTGGCTCAACTGGAACTCGAAAACGCCGGTATCTGGGCGATCGATGTCGAGGTGGATTCTGAGCTTGGATCCGGGGTCACCGTGCTGTCATTGCGTATGAACCCGCGAATTCGCGGGATCACCGGAAGTGGCTGGGGCACTGCCCTGTTTGCGCTCGTATCGTTTGTTTTCGTCGGTGGCGCTACCTGGTTGTGGTATTCGTCGAAAAAAGCGCGCCAGGTCTAACGTTCCCAAAAGTCCCATAAGCTGTAACGGTGGCAACCTGTGCCGAATTGCAATATGCACGTATTATCCGTAACCCGGTGTCTCCGTTAGAGATTTACCACAACGATGGCATCGTCGACAGAATCTGCATTTGAGTTTGAGCTGCAAATGTAAAAAAATCGGTTAAGGGGCCGGTACTGCCAGACAGGATATCTCAGTTTGAGAAACGCCTAAAAATTGACCCCGCTGACACGCGGTGCTACTTTGACGGCACCTTTGCGTGGTCCGCGGTTGTGAATGAGGAACCGGCCTTCCCGGTACACCGCCAGGTTCACATGTAGAGGCAGAACAGGTTTCTGACCCCAGTTCTGGTGTCGAAAAATGACGCCAGGTCTGAAGTACGAGGAGCACGATATGACGGAACCAGTACGCTTTGAGGCCGAGGAAGTCGCTCCGGATGAGAGCGGCAGGGGGATGGTGGCCGAAGCAGCCCCATTCGTCGCATCGGTCGAACGACTGATGATCAGGGTTCGCAGCGCGAAACTTAAAGATCACGCGCAAATGATCGATAATCTCCAGGCCTGGATCGATAGGGCCATGGCAGGTGGGATCGACGTTATACGAGACGGTGACAAGATACTCGGATCACTGAGCGCCAACGTTAGTGAAATGATTCAGTCACGCACCATGTTGCGGAGAATCGTCTCACCGATGGCCGGACTCACCATCCTGGCAGGTGCACTCGCCGCGATCACGGTCACCGTGTCGGGCGTTGACGCCCTGTTCCTTGCAACACCGCTTGAAATCGTGTTTGCGGCGGTCATCTTCGGAATCGCTGGCAGCGCGTTTGCGGTAATGCTGCGAACGGTAACAATGCAGCTTGAACACACCGACAAGGTGGCCTTGCTCATGGTTGGGCTTGCACGACCTCTCGTCGGCGGAATCCTTGCACTGGCGGTGTTCGCACTGTTCGGCGCCGGGATCATCTCGCTACCACTTGTCTCCGATCAGGAAACCACTACCAGGGTGTCGTTCCTCGCGGGCAGCGGTGGCAACGGAATCTTCGCAGGCCAGCTGGCACTGTTCGCCTTTGCGTTCGGCGCCGGAATCCTCGAGGGATACGTCACTCCCCGCCTCGCACGCGGCGTGGCACGGGTGGCCGATCGAATCGGCTCAGCTACCGAGTAATATTCGGCAGTCATAAAACCGCTAAAAAGAAAAGGCCGGTCCCAAAATTGGGACCGGCCTTTTTCTGTCCGAGATTCGGCGCTAGGAAGCGGCGGCGGTTGATGACAACCAGAGAACGACCGCCACCAGCGCTGCGATCATAATTGCCAGGACTAACAGCCTTGATTTGACAGATGAGGAACGACCGTGTCGGCCCCGGGCACCGACCTCCGCGTTGATCCTCATACCTTCAGCTTGAATTCGTGCTCCAAGGTTCGGATCGTGCATGTTCATGAGGAAAACCGCCGTTCGTGTCGAAATACTGCAGCTGCAGACTATCCTGTTGTACGTGCAAACTCTGTCAGCACATCATACGCTTTTGCAAAACTGCATCCGCAGCCGCACATGGAACGAGAATTAACTCTTCGCCCACCAGATGAGCACCGCAAACAGCGCGATGTAAAAGACGAACCGGACGAGCAGTTGCCTCCTCGTGACGGTTTTCTTAGGCTTGCGGTCGTCGTCCGGGTCTTTGCCGCTACCAGGGTTCCAAGGAGTCACCTTTTACCCTCCTCGTGCCTACTGCTTGAACTTTGCCAGTTGTTCGGCAAAAGTGAACACCGCAGGCAGGCCACCAGTGTGAATGAAGATTACGGTCTCATCGTTTCCGAACCCGCCCTGCTCAATCTGGTCGATCAGGGCCGCCATCGTTGTTCCCGTGTAGTTAGGATCGAGAATGATCGCATCGGTTTGTGCCGCGATATGGATCGCCTCGGCCACATCGGCTGTCATCACGCCATAACCCTCACCGATGTACTGGTCGAGCACACGCATGTCGGCCTTCTCGAACGTAACCGGAAGGTCGAGCAGCTCCTGGATGTCCTTGTTGTGATCGAAGATGTACTCGTCAAGTTGAACGTCGTAGGTCACTGTCACGCCGGTGAATTTCCAGTCCAGCCCCATGACCTTCGCCGCAATGATCAGGCCGCAAAGCGAACGACCCGCGACGCCGATGATGTGGACGTTCTTTAGATTCGCTTCCTCAATCTGCTCGCGCATCTCGATTCCGGCCTGAACGAACCCGACCATGCCGACGATCTTCGGGAACAGGTGGTCCTGGATCAGGTACGGCTTGTGCCCATCGGCTTCAAGCTGCTCCTTGAGCCGGGTCGCGTAGCCCTCTGCGTCCCCCGACTGATATTCGTCGAGCAGGTGCAGCTCAGCGCCAAGGATCTTGTCGATCAGCAAGTTGCCCTGTACTTTGCGGTTGGCCGAGTTCTTGAGAACGAGGATGTACCGCATGCCGATCTTGTTGGCGGCCGCAGCGGTCATCCGGGCGTTGTTCGAGTGGTAGTCCATGATGTTGATCATCACGTCGTACCCCTCGTTCTGGACGTGCGGCATCTCGAACTCGTAGTGCCGGGCCTTGTTGCCGCCGAACGCGAGGCCGGTCATATCTTCCCGCTTGATCCAGATCTTCGGGCCGCCAAGCCGCTCGGTTAGCCGCGGCATCTCTTCGAGCGGCGTCGGCAGGTGGGCGATCTGCATGCGGGGCAGTTTGTCAATGTGCTCTTGAAGTTGTTCGGGCGTGAGGTGCTGAGTTGTGGTCATGGTGGTGAGGATTGTATTGGACGAAAGTGACGATTGAAATTGCAGGTCGGGGCGAGTGCTGGATAGGATCTGCGATCAACAGGATACTGACATCTTGAATTGGAACTTGTCATCCTGAATTCATTTTCAGGATATTTAGGGCCCCTACTCCGCAAAATGCCCAGAACACC
>Ga0066376_10004163_pt1 | contig 12653 bp, 13 predicted proteins | sample Knorr_S15_td_Bot_FD_77009 | JGI IMG/M metagenome (GOLD analysis project Ga0066376, IMG submission 77009) | Marine microbial communities from Southern Atlantic Ocean transect - Knorr_S15_td_Bottom_ad_5009_LV_A | ecosystem: Environmental > Aquatic > Marine > Oceanic | place: Southern Atlantic... | reverse complement strand
TAATGATTTATACAATATAGTTATATAGGATGAGATCTAATAATATGCTTCATACGAGTGGGCTTCCTCTACTAGGCCACTCTCTCAGTTTTTATATAGATGCTTTAACACATCTCTCAAAATTACAAGAGAAGTACGGAGATATATTCTCAATGAATGTTCTTAATAGAAAAGTGCAAGTGTTTTTAACCCCTGAGATAACTAAAGAAGTTTTTTTTGATGTTGATGATAATTTCTCATCTGAGTTGGGCTGGTCCTTTTCAATAGGCCCAGCATTTAAAAATGGCTTAATGCTCAGAGACTTTGATGACCATAAGTATCACAGAGGAATTATGCAGCATGCATTTAGGAAGGACGCACTCGAACAGTATTTAATCTTGATGGAACCATTAATATTTAAGTGGGTTGAAGAAATTAAAAAGAAAAAGGAAGTTGATATATATCAAGAAGTAAAATCTCTTACTCTTGAGCTCGCATTTGTAGTTTTCTTTGGCGACTCAACTGAAGACAATAAAGTTAATATGGGCAATTTTTTTACTGATGCAATTAGATCTGCAACTACACCTGTTCGCTTAAATCTTCCATATACAGGGTATAGAAAAGGTATAAAAGCAAGGGAAGAGTTGATGAAATACTTTGGACAACAATATGAGCAGGTTGAGATTGGGAGTGGTCGGAAAGACTTATTTCAGGAACTGTGTAGTGCTTCTGACGAAGACGGGAATCTTCTAAGTAGAGAAGAGATAGCTCAGCATATGATCTTCTTATTGCTTGCTGCCCATGACACAACTACTAGTACTATTTCGAATTCATTATGGTTTCTTGCCAAGAATTTAGAATGGAAAGAAAAAATAGTAAAAGAATCTACAGAGTCTAATCTCCTTGATATAACTTCATTAAAAAAAGCGGAACTCATGGAGTCATTATTTAAAGAGTCAATTAGGTTGTACCCACCAGTCCCTATTTCACCTCGAGGAGTAGTGAGGGATTGTAATATTTCAAATTACGCCTTAAAGAAGGATTCAATAATTGCTGTTAGCCCATTAATGATTCATCGCGACAACCGTTACTGGGAAAAACCCAATGACTTCTTTCCTGAAAGATTTCTCACTAAATTTGATGAAGGAGCATACTTTCCCTTTGCTGGTGGTGCTCATACATGTTTAGGAAAATTTTTTGCTAGTTATTTGTTCAAAAATATTATTGGACATTTTGTATCTGAGGTTAACTTCAAAAGAGGAGTGGAAGATGTTCAAATTAGTACTGTTCCCATTCCTTTTCCAAAATCAGGTATGCTAATGTTTGTTGATTAATCTGGATAAGTAAATGAAAAAATTATACAAGTATCAACTTGAAATCATAGATCTGTTTTGGATTGTTCTTGTTTCTATATTTATTAGGCTCAATTCACTAGCTCCGAATAGCCTATGGCAAGATGACTCATATGTAGCATTGGTTATAAAAGCTACAAATATTGAAGAGTTCAAACTAGTTGCTGGTCACCACCCAGGTTATTCGCTGCTCTTGTTAAACCTATATAATTTTTTTGGTTTTTCCGAGTTCCTGTTCCAAATCCCAAGTATTATTTTCGGGATTGCCACTCCAGTTATCGGGACTCTTGCTCTAAGGAGGAATAATTTTGGTCGAAGATTTTCATTTATCTTCGGCTTAGTTCTTGCATCAGCTCCAACTTTAGTTCTTGTATCTTCTCGCGTAAAGCCCTATTCCATGGAAGCTTTCATCACAGTTATGTACTTATATTTTTTGTCTACTGATAGAAAAATAAAAAATAATTTATTCATTTTTGTTTTTTCACTGATTTCTTTATTTGTCTCCTATTACTCAATTTTTGTAATTGCTTCCTACTATTTATCAGTAACTAATTTCAGATCATATAAATTTAACGAAAATCTAAATATATATTTAGGATTTGGCGTATTAGCCTTTTTCCTCTTAAGCTATCAGTTTTATTTAAGTTCTTTGCCTTTAATTTCATCAATCATGATCCATCCACATGTATTCTACGATTGGCCTTTCCGCGATATTCTTAAAGGAGTATCTAGTGGATTTAACTCAATGACTATGGCAACAGTGATTCCAATATATCTACTAAAGTGGACATCTTATAATCTTTTTTCTGAGACGTCCCCCCTTTATCCGATTCTTTACTCTTCAGTTTCAATAATTGCTTTAATGAACAGTAGAAAGCTGTTTCAGTCCAATAAGAAAATAGGAATTTTTGTTATTCTCCCTTTTGTTGTTACAGTTTCTGGAGCACTTCTTGGTTGGTTAGTTTGGGGAACTGGAGTTCCTGAACAATACAGAATGCTGTCATCGCTGATTCCTTGTTATGCAATTTTGATTATATTTTCAGTTAGACAAATCTCTTCAAAGCTGAAGTTAAATCGATTGCTTCTCCCTTCGATATATATTTTTCTTTTTACTATTAGTATTTTTTATATAAAATTTAACCCCTATTTTATCTACCCCCATCAAGACTATAGATATGCTATTGAATTGATACAAAAAGACGCCAAGACTCATTCTAAAGATTGGTTAATCAAGACAACAGATGGTACTTCTCCCGGAGCTGCATTATATGACGGAAGTTTGAATGTAGAGTTTGGTCCAGGTCTAATTTTTTCAACTGATAAATCAAAGTCTGAATTGGTATATTTGTCTGATGCTGTCTATAAAGATATTGAAGTTGTGTATACGATGTATATAAATAAGGATTATGACTTGAGTTCTTTAAATTATACAAAAAAGAACTTTGAATATCCTTTTTTAGGTAATTTATTTATATCAAAATGGGTTAAATAGTGTAAGTCTAAATTGATTTAGTTATCTCATTTAACTTTTGAGTTTTCAATATTAGCCATAAGGAAACAACAAGCCCTACAGAGGCTATTGTTTTGTAACCAAGATTGAAATATGAAAAACCCAATAGAAGCTGTGTACATGCACTTCCAGCAAAAACATACATGTCACTTCTTATATTGAGATCAGTCGAGTATTTTGAAGAATAAGAAGCAATAGCTGAACTAGTAGCTATAAATGTAAAATTCCAACCAAGGCCAAGAAGAAATAAGCCAAAACCAAGATAGAGAACATCGCTTGATGTCAGAGTTAAAAGGCAGCTAGTCAGCATAATTACACTCCCAATCTTTGCAGGGATTTCAATTCCAACTTTGTCTACAAATTTACCAATAAATGGAGCAAAGAAAAACATTCCTAGAGTGTGGGCACTTATTATGTTTCCTACCGTAGATATATTTTCACCAATATCTCTTAAATGGAGAGGGGTTGCAGACATAATTAGAACCATTATTACATGGTTTACTACCAAGATGCTAGAGAGAGAATTTGCACCTCTATCACTCTGTTCCACATCTTTTCTTGTTTGAACAGTATTTTTCATTCTTAGGTCCGAGTCTTTACTAGTGAAGAAAAAAAGTATTGAACCGGCACTAACCATACCTGTGAACGCTAAAATATATCCAACAATTAGTTCTGAATTGAATATTTCAGCAAAGAAGTCAGAGAATAGCCCTACTGAATTTGGACCGAATATAGAACCAAATGCCGAGACCCATACCGCAAAAGATAAGGCTACAGTTTTAAATTCACTGGAGACAATAAAAGAAGCAAAATATCTAGTTTGAAGAGTAGCAGACTGACCGACCCCTAAGATAAGTGCTCCAAAGACTAATAATATTATTGAATCATAAATAATACTAAGGAAAAGTATTACCCCACCTAAACCTCCAATAAAGTATGCTCCAACTAAAGACTGAAGCATTGAGAATTTTTGACTCAAATAACCTATAATTTTTGTTCCAATTATTGAACCACCAACAGCTAATGCCATTGGGAGTCCCACAAACAATTGATTTGACATTACTTCACTTGCAACTAATACTGTTACAGTTAGTGATCCAAAATATCCTGTGGTTGAAAATATGATTGCAAGTAATAAGCTTGAAATTTTAGCTATTTCATTTTTCACAATGTAAAGCTTACACTAACTATTTTCATAGAAGCTTATTTGAATAATCGGCTAAAAGTATTAATATTTATTATAAGCATATAGAGAAGGTTAAGACCTCAGCAACCTGGAAGGCTATCCAAGGTGCTAAGACGATGTGGCTGTAATGCAAATAAATAGTCGAACCCTTCTCCATAAAAGGAGATATATAATATGGACTACAGAAAATCGATACTTATTGGCAGTCTTCCATTCAACAATGAGACAGAAGCAATGAAAATAGCATTTGAAAAACTTAGCAATTCCCTAATTTCAATTCCTGATGGCGAAATAGGTAAAATTACTGAAAAATATCCAAATGGAGCTAGAGCAGCCTGGATTATGACAGCAATTGATAGATGTTCTGCAGATACAGATAGTTGGTCTGTAATTAAAGAACGTGGAAATATTGCAAGTACAGGATATCCTGCTGACTACTCGGAAGTTGAGTTACTAAAACCAAAGCGTACACCTAAAGAAATGATTAAATATATAAATTTTGGTTACGATGATTACTTTGAATCTAGTTATCCAATATTTAAAAAGCTTAAAGGTGAATTTAATAATAAGAAAATTAATTTTTTACTGGGGGTTCCTACAGGTTTGGGGGTTACTTTTGCAACAATGAAGCCTATTACTTCATTAAGATATGCTGAAACTTTTAATGAAGAGATTGCAATTGAAGTAAATAGGGCAATAGCTGTAGCAGATGATGATTTAGTAATTCAAATAGAAATTCCTGGTGAATTGAAGATGGCTTCAACGCTCCCCTCTTTTTTGATAGGGCTATCAACAAGAGGAATTTTTTCGCTTATTAAAAAGCTAGATAAGTCTGCAAATATTGGTATTCATATTTGTTACGGGGATTTAAATAATATCGCATTAATTAATCCAAAGAATCTTAAAAAATTAGTTAAATTTTCAAATCATCTTGTCCAGAAGTGGCCAAGCGGATATAAACTTAAATACATTCATTTTCCATTGGCTGAGGCTAGCATTCCACCAACAACAGATAAAAATTACTACAAACCTTTAAAGGATGTTGTTCTGCCTGAAGGTGTAGAATTTGTAGCAGGATTTGTTCATGAAGGAAATTCTAATGAAGATAATATGTCTATATTAAAAACAATTGAAAATATTCGTCAAGAAAAAATTGCTGTAGCTCACTCTTGTGGACTAGGTAGGAGAACTAGAGAAAAAGCCCTACTTGCTTTAGATGCACTAAAATATGTAGTTGAAAATTAGAAATATTTTTTTTCAGTATATATTAGGAGAATCATTATGACATTTCGGAAAGATAAAGTTTTATCTTTTGAATTGTTTCTTGCAAGGACCATTCAAGAATTCACTCTTCTTGGAGGAGCATGTAATTCACTATTCCTCTTCAACTCTAGCTTTATTTCGTTTATAGATAGAGCTGTAGGTTCGAGCAATAGAGAGATGAGAGAAGGGATGAGTTAATGAAATCTACCACTGCAGAGACCGTATCCCCTGGACATCCAGACAAAATAGCAGACTTAATTTCCGACTATGTGTTGTTCGAGGCACTGAGCCAAGATAAGTCATCAAAAGTTGCAGTAGAAACTTTTCTAACTGGGACACAGAATGGAGGTTTAATTGTTGTGGGGGGAGAGATTAGTGAAGGTATAGAGGTAAATGATGAAAAGATAGAAAAGATTGTTAAGGAGGCACTTTCTACAACGATTAAAACCAATTTTCCCGAGTTTGATTTAAATAGATTACAAATTCAAAATGTTATAACACCGCAGTCAGAAGAAATTAGGTCCGCAGTTGAAGACAAAAAAAATCAAGGAGCTGGAGACCAAGGGATAATGATAGGATTTGCCACAAACAAGACAGAGTCATATATGCCCAATAGTTTCGACATAGCTAGAAAAATTCAGATGGAACTATGGAATCTCCAAAAGAAAGATTCTTTACTGGATCTTGACGCAAAAGTTCAGGTTACAACAGGTGGCGAAAAAACAAAAGTAGTAGTGTCTGTTCAGCACAAGCAAGAAATAAATATGGATATTCTATTTAGTGATATTTATTCTTTAGTAAGTAATTTTGTTAATACTGATTTTTCATTAGACCTAAACACGTCTGGCTCATTTATTAAAGGGGGTCCAGCTGGAGACACGGGCTTAACAGGTAGAAAGATTGTTGTTGATGCTTATGGGCCAACAGTACCTGTAGGAGGAGGGTCCTTTTCAGGAAAAGACCCAAGCAAAGTTGACAGATCTGGAGCTTATGCTGCAAGGCACCTAGCAAAGAATATTGTTGCTAATAAATTCGCTGACAAGTGCTTAGTCCGTATCGCGTATGCTATTGGAAAGGCTGATCCCTATGAACTCACAGTTGATACTTTTGATAGAGAATCTAGCCTTTCCTTAAATGATTTTATAGAGAAATTTGATATGAGGCCTCAAAGCATTATTGAGAGATTAGAACTTCTAGATGTTAACTACAGAACGGATGCGATGTTTAGTCACTTTGGACATCCTGGCAGAGCCTGGGAAAGAATAGAAAGTTTATAGATTGACTAATGCCGAAGTAGCTCAGTGGTAGAGCAGCTCACTCGTAATGAGCAGGTCGAGGGTTCAATTCCCTCCTTCGGCTCAATTAAATCTAGATTTAGTTATCCTCAAATGTATGAGTAAGACACTTTTAATCGCTTCTTTTGTCTTTACTACTCTATTTTTTCAGGGAGCAGCTATAGCAGGGGTACAGTATTCCATAGATTCTCCGGTTTTCTTTGAAGACAGTAATGGGCTTCCTGAGGGAGTCCCAGAGCCAGCAATCTTAATTATTGAGAATGAAGGTGTCCCAGAGGACCCGGCCTGGACTTACAGGTATCTAATTCCAACCTCTTTAGCACTAGCAACCATTGTCATTCTTGGTAATGTTATTCAGTATTTCAGAAAAGTTGTTAAAGAGAGATACAAGGTTGCTGAATAGGGCTAAGCATCTCAAATATAATAGAAGAAATAAGTGGATAACAAAATTAAGCAAGTAAGGTTTCCTCAACGGGGTAATAAAAAAATTATTGTCGGACTTAGTGGAGGTGTTGATAGCTCAACACTTGCGGTACTAGCCCAAAGACATTATGGTTCCATTTCTGCACTATACATAGATCATGGACAGAAAAATTCAAAAAAAATGGAAAAGGCTGCTATTAGCATTAGCAAGGACTTCTCTTTTGGTATAGACATTCATAGGATAAGCCCAAGTAAAAATAGAGCAACTGAAACAGAATTAAGAAAACTTAGATTTGAAATCTTTAATCAAGAAGTAATTGCTAAAGGAAACATTCTCCTTCTTGGACATCATGCTGGAGATAGGGTTGAAACTTTTTTTATTAATTTACTTAGAGGGACAAGACTAAAAGGTCTCGGCTCCATCACGGAAGAGAGAGAGAACATTTATCGACCAATGTTAGAGGTTTCAAAAAATCAAATATTAGATTATGCGAAGGATAATAAAATTTTCTATACAGAAGATCCTACCAATAGAGATGAGGAAATATTAAGAAACTGGATTAGGAGAACAGTCATCCCACTTTTGTCAGAGAGGTCTAATAGAGATTTGAAAGATACAGTTGAAAGCATTTCTAAAGAAATTGAAAGTATGAAACAAGAAGGAGAATTGAATACAAAATACTTTAAGTTTTATAAAGGATATGCAGAAGTACCGGTTCCCTTAATCGAGAACAGAACTTCAAAGGATTACAATCTACTGATAAATTTTTTAGAAAAAGTAAAAGGAGAAGGTGTAGAAAGACAGAATATAGAAAACATTTACTCAACTCTAAGTAGCGGAAAAGAAAGTGTAGTCTTTGGAAACTGGAAGGCCTCTATTTCTAACGGATTATTAGTTTTAATCGAGTCTGATTTATGGCCTGAAGAAGCTATTTTTGATTCAAAGATAGGTTCCCATTATTGGAATAATTTTTCTTTTGAAATAAATCAAAATATTGATATCTTTAATAATTGGAACTTTATTGGAGACTCCAAAAAGATTATTGGAAAAATTATAATTAGGAGAATAAAACCCTCAGATACCATGGAAGTACATATAGGTCAGCAAAAAGTATCTGAACTTTTTAGGTCAGCAGGTGTTTCAAAATCATTTAGAAAAGTTTGGCCCATATTCTGTGATGAGGAGAAAGTATTTTGGATTCCAGGAGTGAGGATATCAAGAGCCGTCTATTGTGAGGATTCTCTTGAAAATCTATTATGCATAGTGGCAAAAGTAACTCACAATACCAAAGGTTATTAGATTTTTATTGACTCAGTCGTAAAAGGTATCTTGATTTGAAACAAGAAAGTACTAAATTATAAATATATGAGAAAAGATGAAATATCCACAAACAAAAAAAAGCCTTCAGGATCTAGACCTATTATTCTTTATGTAGTTCTTGCTATAGTAATATTTTTTGGAGTCCAACAGTACAACAAAACAGTAAATGCACCTCTTGAGACAAGTTTTACAGAGTTTAAACAGCGCATTCAAGATAATGAAATAGTGACTGCAACTATTAAAGCACAATCAAACACAGTTGAATATCAAATAGCTCCTGATTCAGAGCTAATAATTTATATGACAGAATACCCGGAAGGTTTCGAAGGAGAGGTTTTCCAGCTCTTAATCAATTCAGATATTGAGTTGGATACAGATACCGAGCCGCCTGGCTTATCAGAATATCTAATCGGTTTTTTACCCTGGATTCTTATTGCAGGTTTTATGTTCTATATGTTTTCTCAGGTTAGGAACAATGGAAATCAAATTATGCAATTCGGTAAATCAAAAGCTAGAGAAGTAGATCAAGAAGCTCCAAAAATAACTTTTGATGACATAGCAGGAGTTGAAGAGGCAAAAGAAGATCTCAAAGAAATTAGGGAATTTTTAAAAGATTCTGAAAAATTTAATAAGCTAGGTGCAAAAATTCCAAAAGGAGTTCTGCTCATAGGGCCTCCTGGGACAGGAAAAACGCTACTCGCAAAAGCTGTTGCAGGGGAAGCAGGGGTCCCATTTTTTAGTATCTCAGGATCAGATTTTGTAGAAATGTTTGTTGGTGTTGGGGCAAGTAGAGTAAGGGATCTTTTTGAAAAGGCAAAAAAAGCTTCTCCATCAATTATTTTTATAGACGAAATTGATGCAGTTGGAAGGATGAGAGGAGCGGGTCTAGGCGGAGGTCATGATGAAAGAGAACAGACTCTAAATCAACTCTTAGTTGAAATGGACGGATTTGAAGTAAACAGCGGTGTTATTTTGATAGCAGCATCAAATAGGCCGGATGTTCTTGATCCTGCCCTTCTAAGGCCTGGTAGATTTGATAGGCAGATAATGGTAGACAGACCTGCCCTATTAGGAAGACATCAAATATTAAAGGTGCATGCTAAAGATAAGCCATTAAAAAAGAACGTTAATTTAAAAAATATAGCTAAGCAAACGCCTGGTTTTACTGGAGCTGATTTGGCTAATTTACTTAATGAATCAGCACTTCTTGCAGCAAGAAAAAATGCAAAAACAATATCTCATAAAGATATTGAAGATTCCATAGACAGAGTTATGGCAGGCCCAGAGAAGAAAAGTCAACTAATGTCTGAAGAAGAAAAATTAGTTATAGCATATCATGAAACTGGCCATGCTCTTGTTGGTTGGGCCTTACCTAAAGCTGATCCAATTAACAAAGTTACAATTATTCCAAGAGGAAAATCTCTAGGATATACGCAATCTTTGCCAGAAGAAGATAGGTATTTGACATCTAAAGCGGAACTTAAAGATCGTTTAGCAATGCTAATGGGGGGGAGGGTTGCGGAAGAGGTAATTTTTGCAGACCCAACTACAGGATCGGCAAATGATATAGAAAGAGCTACAGATATCGCAAGGAAGATGGTTATGGAGTTTGGAATGAGTGATAAGCTCGGACCCATGTTGTATGGGAAAGGGTCAAACGAAGTCTTTCTTGGAAGAGACTATGGTAGACAGCAGGATTACTCAGATGAGGTCGCTTCTTCTATTGATGAAGAAGTTAAGCTACTTCTAAATGAGGCCCAAATCACTGCAAAAAAGATAATAATAAAATACAAGAAACAGATGAAATCTATGGTCGTCACTCTGATGGAGAAAGAAACTATAAATAGAGATCTTATTAAGCAATTATTTAAAACAGTTCCAAAAGTTAAGCTATTAGGGACAGGTTCAAGTATTAAACTAGGGATTTTGTAATTGCTTATGGAAGAAATAGAGAACATAATTATTAATTCAGATGAATTTAAGGAACGTTTAAATAATCTAGTTAATGAGATTGATGGAAAAAGCATTACAGATATTGATGCAGCAGTTAGTAGGTTTATAGATTTTTTATATAATAAAACAAGAAATAATAAATCAGTAGATGAGATTTTTTCAGTTCTTGAGGCAGAGGAACACTCTGAACCCATATATATAAATAAAATTAACTTCCTCTCTATTTGCGAGCATCATCTAGTTCCATTTTTTGGTACAGTTGATATCGGAGTTCTTCCTGATATGAAGATTGCAGGACTATCAAAATATATCAAATTAGTAGAGTATTTTTCAAATGCATTCCAGATACAAGAGAGGTTTACAAAGCAAATTGGAGAGAAGATTCATGAAACTCTGTCCCCCCAGGGTGTTTTTGTTAGGGTTAAAGCTCAACATATATGTACTCAAGTAGAAAGTGGAAACAACAATATGTCTGAATTTATAACTACCCATTCAACGGGTATATATTCGATGGATGTTTCATTAAGAGAAGAAGCTATAAAACAGTTTGAATAATAACCAATCTTTACCTTTTAGTTGGAATGTCTATTTAACTGATAAACCCAAATGCTTAATGGGTATCTTGAATTTAACCCCAGATTCTTTTTCTGGAGATGGGCTATTCGGCTCATCTTCCGAAAGCGTTAATATGCCCGATTCGAAGCTTCTTAAAGAAGACCTAAACCGTGCTTATAAGAATTTTCACAATCAAGAAATTTCGATAGTTGATGTTGGTGCAGAGTCTACTAAACCTAGTGTAAAACACATAGATTTAGAAGAGGAGCTAAGCAGGGCTAACCTTTATTTAGAGAATCTTAATGTCGGCATTATTAATAATTATTTACATTCAATTGATACATATAAGTATCAAGTCGTGAAGAGGTATATCAAATTTAATTTACAGCTAAAAAGTAATGTTTTTAGAATTGTTAACGACGTCAGCGGGGGGGAAGATAGAAGAATGATAGATTTAATAATTAACCACAATTTAGGAATTATCCTGAGCCATAGACATCCTGATTCTAAATTTATACATGAAAAATTTCATTATGAAGATCCAGTTGAAGAAGTAAAACTACATTTATCTAAACAAGTCCAGAATTTATTAGATAGAGGTGTGCAAAAAGATTCCATAGCTATAGATCCTGCACTTGGTTTTGGAAAAGATAAAGAAGTTTCATACCGAATTCTTGACAATATTGAACAACTTTCTTTTGGTTACCCTATAGTTGTTGGATTTTCTAAGAAAAAATTTTCATTAGCCTTCAGAATGGATAGTTTGCAATTAACAGAATTTGCTTTCTCTAAGGGAGTCTCAGTAGTAAGATTACATATCTCCTAACAAAATATATAATAGACCTAATATAATGTGTTATTGATAAGGAATAAATGGCAGGACTAAAACCAAACGAATTTTACTGGGTCATACAAGACAAGCTCGCTCTATCCGAATGTATTGGAGGGAGGGGAATGACTCCAAGAAAGATCAGGAGAGAAGAAGAAGTTCAGTGGTTAAAGAGTCAAGGAATCAATTCAATTTTCTCCCTCTTGGAAACGGATTTTAATTTAACTAGCTACCAGGAGGTAGGGTTTAGAACTTATCATTTTCCACTAAGTGATGATATTCAAGATAATGCCTTGCAAACAATATTTAGTGCAATAAAAGAAGCTCTAGATGATCCAGAAATAAAATTATTAATTCATAAAGAATATGTAGATGAACGAATTCCAGGAATACTAGCTGGATACTTAATCTTCTCAGAACTACTTCAAGATCCTGTTTTAGCTAGAATAATTTTGGAGGAAATTTTGGCTAGACCTCTCTCTCCTCAGGCTATAGAACTCATCCCAACTTCCGTCAGTAGTTAATGGATTATGAAATAAGATTTAGTGGGCTGAATTTTCATGCAAAGCATGGGCTATATAAAAAAGAAAAAGAAAAAGAACAGTTATTTAAGGTAGATATCTCTTTAACTGCCACATGGGATTCTTCATTTTCTGACGACATAAAAAATGTAATAAACTATGAAGAGATATTTAATGAAGTAAAGGAAGTTATGGAATCGGAACCATTTAATTTGATTGAAGCTTTGGCCGAAGAAATACTTAATAGACTAGAAAAGTACAATCCAATCAAGGCGACTGTTACTATACATAAACCAGAGACAGAATTAAGTAAGAATAGTGATGACGTATCCGTCTCACTGAGTAAATCTTTTGCATAACCAAGCCTATTTATCTCTTGGGACAAATTTAGGAGATAGACTAAAAAATTTAGAACAAGCATGTGTTGAACTGAAACAATATGTAGTAATAGAAAAGGTTTCAGGAG
>Ga0066376_10004162_pt1 | contig 12658 bp, 11 predicted proteins | sample Knorr_S15_td_Bot_FD_77009 | JGI IMG/M metagenome (GOLD analysis project Ga0066376, IMG submission 77009) | Marine microbial communities from Southern Atlantic Ocean transect - Knorr_S15_td_Bottom_ad_5009_LV_A | ecosystem: Environmental > Aquatic > Marine > Oceanic | place: Southern Atlantic... | reverse complement strand
CATGGTGTTGGAAGCGGAATCAGCGATTTTACCCGACTCCGACTACTTTCTCCCGCCGACCGAAGAAGGCCACATTCCTGCCGCTTTTAGGTCTCGGGCACAAGGCACTTGCTTCTGTGCTTGGGCGGCGGCTTCCAAATCCACTTCACCCACAAGGGGGTGGGCACTACAACCCGAAGCCACCACCTCACCAAGCGGATTCACCAACCAAGCAGAATCGGGAAATTCAAAACTCCTCCCTCCTTGGGTCACCTTCCCGGAACGGTTGCAGGCTAGAACCCACTGCTGATTTTCAGCAGCCCGAGCCCTCACCAATAAATCAAAAACACCCGCCCGCGGACTTGGCCATTGGGCAGAAACCAAAAGAAGGTCGGCACGGTCATAAAAAGCCTGGCGGGTAATTTCTGGAAAACGCAAGTCGTAACAAATCAAAGTGGACAAGGATGCCCATGGGGTAGTCACCAATTGCGGAGGTTGGTTTCCTCTGAGGACTTGGCGTCCTTCCCCGGTGGGGCTAAATAACATTTGTTTTCGATAGGGCCGAAGATTACCGCAAACCCCCAACACATGGGTTTCATTGCTAGGTTTTGGCCCATCCCCACAGGGCGCGGACCCGACCACCACCAAATTGTGTGCCGTGGCATAACCGTGCACTCTTTCGAGCGCTTGGTTGCTTTGCTCAAGCATCGAAGGGGAAAACTCTACTAAAAAAGAGGTGGTCCACTTTTCGGGAAGAAGGACTATCCGGACCTGCTCCGAAAGCCCCTCCAAAAAACCTAACACTGATTCGAGATTTTCGCCAACCTCACCGGGTCGAATATCCAGCGGGAAAGCGGCGACGAGGAATGGGGTGTTCATGGACGAGATGACTGAGGATTCGTATCCTAGCTATCTTCCACTGCTCCTTTGGGCAAAGAATGGGTGGGGACGTAGCTCAGTTGGGAGAGCGTCGCGTTCGCAATGCGGAGGTCGAGGGTTCGATCCCCTTCGTCTCCACCAGTTTTATTGAAGCTTACGAAAACGAGCGAGGGCATCGGCGTAATCCCCTGCGGCGCGCACGACTTGGCCAAACAATTCCTTGGCTGCTTCTTTGTCACCGTTCCTTTCAGCATGAGAAGCTTCTTCATAAAGCTGTGCCGCTTTGTCCACCCGCACCTGAAGGTTTTTGGAACGAATCTCAATGTCTTCAAAACCAAAACCTTGGGTGGATTCCAAAATGCCCTTGTAAAGATGAAGGGCTCTGACAATGCGATTGTCCATTTCGCAAGCACGGCCGTAAGCATAATCCCGATTCGCTTCTTTTTGAATCAAGTTGTCTCGAATTGCTTCCACCTTCCCAGCATGGGCATCCCCAGTCAACGAAATCACTTCAGCCAATAGGGGCTCAATGGCATCAGAACGTACCGCACGTACATGCTGGCTTGCGGAACGCAAACGCCGTAGGGCAATAAGTTCATCCTCTAAACCACTTAACATTGCCGCCGCTTTCTCATCCTTGGGTTGAAGCCGCAAAGCATCACGCAGATGAAACCAAGCCAAACCGACTTGACCGCTATCTAGGTAAATCTGAGCCATCTCCTTGGCTTCAGCCGCCAAATCATAGGAAAGTTGCTCGAGTAGCTCTTGGCTTCGGCTTTCGTCACCGAGAAAGGCAGCGGCGTGTTGAAACTGGGTATGGGCTTGATTGGCACTGCCGGCTTCCAGATTCTGTAATCCAGAAAAGTGTAAAGATTCACCCAGTTTGTGGCGGCTATGGGCCACTTTTTCTGCTTTCTCCAGGCCTAATTTTGCGGCCTGGGAATTGGTATCCCAAGTCAGGGCTTCGACGAAGGCCTGCGCCGCCTCACGATGCCGATTCATGCGCAGATGTTCCACCCCCTGCTTATAAAAAAGATTGCTGGCCCGAAGGTGACCGCGGTTTTTCAATTCTTCGACAAGCTCAGAATTCCAAACATCCGTCCCCAATGAATCCAATAAAGCCAAAGCCTGATGAGGGTGATTTAAATGGATTGCCTTTCTAGCTGATTCTAGGAGTAGCCGCTCTTGGGTCAGGGCCAAGGCGTCTCCAAAAGGAGCTCCCATTGCTTCGGCTTTTTGAAAAGCCTCCAGCGCAAGACGAAATTCGCCGGCCGAAAAAGCTTTTGTACCTTCAAGCAAATAGTCTTCTGCAACTGGCTGATTTTGGCAAGCAATAAAGCCCAAGAACAGGATTGGAAAGGCGCCTTTCATCCTTCCATCTTAAGTGGCCAGCCGCTTAGAAGCTACCCAACCCATCGACCCAAAAAGGAATACTCCACCTGAACCGGCTAGCCAAGGGGAAAGGGCCCCACGGGTTCCCAAATCGACGAAAATAAGGTCCCCCACAAAGAACAAGGCGCAAACCAAAAACCCCACAGCCACTCCCTCCAAGGAAGACTGGCGGTCAAAGCGCAGCAAAAAAGGTAAACCCAAAAGAAGTAATAAAACGTGCACCAATGGTGCCACTAAGAAATTGACCGCCAAGGTAGCCGCTTGGCGGTCTTCGGCGTCTCTAAGGAGTAATCCCATTAATTGGCCGCGGGACAAGTCCAAAGGTTGGCGCTGCCGGAAATGAAATTGCAGTAAATCCCTTGGAGCCAAGCCCGGCTGGCTCCAACTTTGCAACACAGTGTCTTCTGCTCCTGCCACGGTTTTCAGACCTTTCACCAGTCGCCAGCGGTGGTTCTCCCAGGTTGCTTGCTCGGCTTGGAGAAAATGGTCTTGTCCTTCTCCGTCAACCGAATAGACCTCCATCCCCCTAAGTTGAGCCGGGGGGCCGGGACGAAAAGACTTGGCATGCAGACGAGTGTCATTTCCACTCCGCGCCCAAAGGTTTTTTGCCTCCCAAGGGGAAAGCCGGAATATAGGGTCATGAGCAGCATACCGTTTTTCCTGAAATTCTGGAAAGCCCCATTCGCGGATGGCAAACATTCCCAACCCCAACCCGAAGGCGCAAATTAACATAGGCCGAAAAGCCCGCCATGCCGAACGCCCAGCAGTCAAAATCGGAGTCCACTCCTGGCGTCGGCGGAGTTGAATCACCGTCACCATCCCAGCCAGTACCGTCAAAAAGGGAGCAAATTGGACCAATAAAAAAGGCAGGTTCCAGAAATAGTATTTCAAAACTAGCCCATAACTAGCTCCGGATGTCTCTGCCTGCTCCATTGCCCGACCGATTTCGTCGGCCTTACCCAATAAATCCAGGAAGGTAAAGAGAGCAAGAAAGCTGCACCCAATGACTAACCAAGCCCGCAGAAAGTGGCGGACGACATAACGGTCAAAGCGACGCAGCTTCATCCCTGCCTCCGCAGAAAGAACACCCCCACCAACAAGGACAGGGTCATGGTTGGTAGCCAAGCAGCAATGCCCGGACCTAAAGTTCCTAACCGGGCCAATGCATCCCCTAAAAAATGCAAGGGATAATAAAAAAACAACAACGCCATGAGCGATACTGCGAAGCCCGCCAGGAAACCCCCGCGGCGCAACCGCCATCCCAGCAAGGCGCCGAGTAAAGCCACCGGAATTGCCGCTACCGCCATTGCCCAGCGCTGCCAAATCACGAAGACATAACGAATCCTCAGGTTCGGCTCTACTTCCTCTTCTTGTAATCGCCGGTTTAATTCCTTTGAGGTATGAATTTTCACTAAATAACTCGGCAGATGGTCGGCTTCGGCCAAACTCTCAAGATCCACTCGGAGAAAGGTGGTGCCTTGATTACGGGAAGACCAGGTTGAAGATTGTGCGCCATGACTAAAGGTACGCATTCCTTCGAAGCGAAATACGAGCTCATCGTCCATCACATCCATGTGGGCTTCATCGGCACGAATTCGAATGCCCTGATTGCCGGAAGGGTTCGCTTTGCCATCTAAGGTCAGCAGGACATCCCGAAAGCCACCCTCTGAACTACGGTTTTTCCACATTAGATTCATGCCTCGGAAATGCAATTCACTGGCTCCTGGATTGGTATTTTCCAAAGTAGCAATTTTTGCCCGTTGGCTAAGTGCCCGCATTTCAAGAAATACATGCGGCAAAACCATCGACGTCAAAGGGTAAGTCAATAAGGCAATCAAGCCGCCGGCCGCAATGGCGGGCAACGCCAAACGCCATGGGTGGATGCCCGCACTCCTTAAAGCAATCTCCTCACCGTCGGCCGCCATCCTGCCGTAAGTCAAAACCACCGAGGAAGCCAACCCAACCGGGAAAAAATACGGGAGTGCATTGCCCACCATCAAAGGAACCAAAGCCAATGCCACCCACAAGGGAGCGCCTTGGGCGGTGGCGGTTGCCCGTACCGAGGCCCCGAGAAAGAGCAAGAACATCAGCCCCCCCATCACCAATGCCAATTGGAGCAGAATTTCCCGGAAGTAGGACCGACCCAGAATCATCCGGGGATTATCGGTGTTAGCCTTTGGTGGTGGAAGCCTTGGCCCGCACCAACTTAGACATTCTTCAAAAGACCCTAGGAGCAGAAAAACCCAAAGATGAGCTAATTTGCGGTTTATGGGAGTCCTGTCTAGCAGGAGAAGGGCGGGCGATTAAGGCCACACCCCTCCGCACGGTGTTTCAAGCTTCCTTTGCCAGCGAGGAATTTGTGTTCAAAATATGCCATCCCCAGCGGCCGGGTGATTTATGGAGAAACTTAATTCGCAAGCCACCGGCCATCCGTGAGGCCACCCGCGCCCGGGAATTTGCAAAATTATTTGGAAAAGGAGCTGAGTCGTTCGCAACTGCTGTGGGTGAACAGGTAACCGCCAGCTTCGGCCTTGCCGCTCGCCCATGGTTGGACGGAATTTCCGGGCGGTCTATTTCTCCAGAAGCACTGGGACAGGGTCTGGCCAAACTTCATGAAATCGGTTGGCGGGATGCCGACGTATCTCCTCAAGATTTACTTTATGTTGAAAACCAGACTTTGTTGCCCTTAGATTTTGGGCAAACCCGGTTTGTACGACCAAATCATCAACCCAGTATGGAAAAAGATTTGTTGCGACTACTCACTACGTTTTCCAACCAAGAAGCCTCCCTCAAAGGACCTACGATGGTCCAAACCCACGCTGAAATTTTGGGTTGCAACTGGGATACAGAATTACTGCTCGCTAAAGCCCGTAAGATTCGATTGCGAACCACCTGGAGACAAAGCGGAATTTGTCTAAGGGAGTCCGAAGATTTTGAAAAGACAAAATTTGGATTCCGTCGTCGCCATCAAAGCGGGGGCAAAGAATTTTCCTTTGTAGCGCCTTCCGGCCGGTTGGCATATCGCCGATTTTTTTGGCTGGAACAGCTCCATATTCCCGTTCCCCATGTCGTGAGTTATCGTAAAGAAGGGAGCGCCGAGGTAATCGCCATGGCAAGGTTTCCCGACGGGAAAATTCCGGTCGAAGCTCAACTCCAGGATTTGCGGGAACACTTGCGTATTCAAGGCTTAGATTTGAAGCCTTTTTTGGCCGATGACTTTCGCCTGCAAGGAAACCGCCCGATACTGGTTGCCACTGAGCGCCTCATTCGCCTAAAAGCCGGGGATTTAGCGGCTACTAAATAGCGGCACCAAGGTACCCCGCAAGCGGCGGAAAAGGTCGGCGGTAGCTTGGGTATCTCTCAGGCAATATTCGGCGATTTCATCGTAATGGCCACTCCGCGCCTTATCAGCCACCATAGAACCGTCCATTTTCCCTTTGGGGGACTCTACCCCAAACCGTCGGCACCAATAATCCAAGCTGTAACTGTCTCGGGTAGCGCCTTGGAAATTCAAAAGGTCCATCAAGTCGCAGTGGTCCCGAAAGCTGTAACGATAACCACATAGTTGGCGGGAGGGAACCACGTCCAGCATGGCCGAGCGAACCATCAAGACCGGGCCGTCATAAGCCCGCCCGTTATAAGTCACCACCGTGCCCCACTCTTTCGCCAATCGCCAGAACTCGGCCAACATTTCTTTTTCATTGCCGCGCCAAGCTTTGACTCCTGGAATGGGGTCAAAATCTTCCCAGACGCAACCGCTTCCTTGCACTAAAACCGCGCCCTGGTCTTTGTCCAAATTCCACATGGCAATACTCACCACTCGTCCCATACCGCGCACGAGTGCAAGCCGATGTTGGATAGATTCTGCATCCGTTGCCTGCCCGCGTTTTTTTTCCCTCGACATGAGATAGTGACGAGTTGCCTCATCCACCTGCTCCCATTCCACCCCGGCCACTTCAATATCAAAGGCAACGACGGGAGACCTGAGGGAATCTGGTGTAGAGCTCATGAGGTTTCCTTCGGAATCTCATCCGCAGCCGGGTCCGCATCATGCACGGTCAACACCGGACATTGCGCCATACGGACAATTTTCTCAGCCGTAGACCCTAATAAAAATTTTACCAAGCCACCGCGCCCGTGAGTGGCAAGCACAATGGTGGAACAGCCAAGATCTTTAGCACCTTCCACAATCACTACCGAAGGCTTGCCGCCTTCTAAAAGGTGGGTTTCCACCTCGACTCCGCATTCACGCATTTTGGTGGCCACTTCTTCCAAAGCCCGTTTGGCTGCCAACCGAAATTCCTCTCGGTAACGACCTACATCCAACACATCAGCTTGCATATACCCGGCAAACACCGGCGCAGTAGCCACCAAGTCATCCTCAAGAGCATGGACCAGTACCAACGTGCCTTGGTTGGAAGAAGCTAATTCCTGCGCCCATGAATAAGCACTTGCAGCATGGTCAGAGAAATCTGTCGCGATTAGGATGCGTTTAAACATTTATTCCTCACCAATGTAACCCATCTCTTTGATGCCTTGTAAAAACTGCTGATTCGCATCCGTTCCGGGTTGCCGAGCAGGAGTGGCGGGCCGAAAGCCTTGGCCTACGGATTCCTCTGCTGGCAGGGCAGGGTGGGCGTCACGCCAGCTTGCTAGAAAATTTTCTCGCATGGATTTGCCCGGCATAGCTGGGGAAGCTGGGAGACAAAGAAAATCCAATAAGGTGGGGGTGACGTCCAAAATATCACCTAAACGCCTTGAATCAACGCCTAACAAACCTTGGTTGCGGACATCGGGCCCGGCCAAAATGATGACCCCATCAGGAGCATCTTCATGTCCGCCGGATTGTGGATGTTTGGGACTGGTGAGATTTGCGGCATGCATGCCATGGTCACTCACCACCATGATGAAAGTTTCAGGCGGCACTCTTGCAATTAATGCCCCCACTGCTTGGTCCATGAACCGATAGGCTTTGTCAATGTGGTCCCCAAGCAATTGAGAGTGTTCCAAGGGAATGGGGTAACCGAATCTGGAGGGTTCCCGGTAGCGCCAGTAAAAATGGCCGGCGACGTCGGCCAAACCGAAGTAAACCATGTTGAGATCGGCTACTTTTTCTTCCAATAATTGGTTCATGATTTGGCCATGAGTGCGGTCGGCGTGATAGGTCACTCGGAAAAGTCGATCTCTTCGAATTGGAAAACCCCAACCTTTTTCGCGCGGTACTTGGCCAAAAATTGCTTGGTAATCCGCGCGCAATGGGCCAAGCGGAGCACCTGCCGCCAATATGGGGACCAACTCTTCTTGCAAGGAATCCGGATAAGTGAGTTCCGGTAAGCCCTCCTCCCAGATTCCAGCCTTCCATAAAATGTTGCCCTGCACTTGGGCCGCATAGGAGGAAACGATGCGAGCATTTTTCACTTCCTCGGCGGGCCACGAAACCCACCAGGCCACTGCAAGCACGTCTCGCCCGCCGTCAGCTGTTAAATTCCATATCGCTGGAACGCGCCGCGTATTGGAAGTGTAAGGCAAGCCACCCGGAATGGGTTTTCCATTTTCATCCACCGGCAAAAAGTGCGGCACCCCATGGTCCTCTTTCTCACGGCCGGTCGCCATGGTAGTCCATAACACCGGCGAAAAAGTGGGCCGATGGGTTTGCAAAGAACCGCCAACACCACGTTCCAGAAGGGTTTGGAAATGAGGGAGCTCGCCCTTGTTCAATAATTTTTCCATCACTGACCATTCCAATCCATCAATACCAATCACCAAGGCGGGTGGACCTTGGTAGGCCGGTTTGCCACATGCAGAGAGAACCAGCAGGACAGGGAAAGCGTAAAAGCGCACGCCAGATTTTAGTTCCTTCGGCGTAGGAATAAATAGCTCAATAACACCAATAACCCCGGCGGCCACGTCCCGACCAAACCCTGGAAAAATCCTGGCCAGCTGAGCGCTGGTCGGAGACCCAAACCAACGACTCCAGCACAACCTCCACCACCTCCACCACCAAGGCCGCCGCTGGACCCAGAACCACTGCCTAAAGTAGAGTCAAAAGAAAAGGTGGCAGTAGCCAACACAGCTTGGCCGTTGGGAAGTTCGGCCACCACTCCATAAGTTCCGGCGGTGACGGCACTAGGCGTAAACGAAGAAATCTCCCGCGAGCTTAAAACCTGAACACCGGCAGCAAAATGGCCACCTTGGCCAGTCACTGGGTCGACCCCAAATTTGATTCGGGTCCCAACGGGAAAGTTTCGTCCAAATAAGCGCACCTCGGTGCCGCCGCCTTCTTGAGCGGTATCTGGAGTGAACGAATGCAAGCTAGGGTCAGGCTCAGAAACAAAGGTGAACCGTTGTGGGCTTTGGGATTGAGCTCCATCCGGATTTGTAAAATCCAGGTCGACCACTCCTAAAGGGTGGGTCGGCGTGGTCACCCGGATTAAACTCGGACTTAAATACGCCACCGATGCAGCAACTCCGCCGAAGGAAACCGCAAGCCCCGGAGCAAAACCAGAGCCAACTATCATGACCTCGGTGCCCCCACTGGCTTGGCCAGCCTTTGGGATTAAACCTGCCAGTATCGGCACTGAAGAAAAGAGAAAGCTCTCTTCCAGAATGTGTTGGCGCCCGTCCGGATTCACCACCCGGATGTTTGCCCAACCAGGTTCTCCCTGCGGAGTCACGATGCCTATCGTGTTGGAGTCAAAAACCGCGACTTGAGCAGCTTCCCGGCCACCCACCAGGACCCAAGCACCAACCTGGAAATGAGCTCCATCGAGTTGAACTTCGTTACCCCCGGCTGTTTCGCCGGAATCCGGAGTAACAACAAAGACCTCGGGCTCAGGTGCGGCTACCTCAATGGCGCCCGGGATGGCTTCATACTCTCCATTCTCAGCGGAAAGAAAAATATCATAAAGACCGGGCGGGCAGGACGGGCTTACTGTCAATAAAATGTTTACCTGGCTGGCATTAGAAATGGTGTTGTCCACCACGATATACGGACTCAATTCGGAAGCCACCATGTCACCGGGGTCGAATTGGTTACCAAAAACTGAAAACATCTTTTGTTCCCCTTGCTCAAAAACTTGGGCAACGCCGAAATTATCCCGCATGGAGGAATCATTGGGGACGCTTAAATTTCCGATGTCTGTCGTCGTAGAACCGGCAACAGAAAAAGAGGTGGGATTAGAAAAGCTGCCGTAAAAGGAAAAACTGAAATCAGTATCCACCACTTGGTTGCCAGAAAGATTGGCACTGGACATGCCCCCCTCCATGGGTGTGGCATAAACAAAGTAATCGGTCATGGGCAAGCCCTTGATGACAAACTTTCCATTGCCATCCGTAGCTGCGGAAGCTACAAAGCGGCCGTCGGAAACCAAAACTGCACAAACTAAAGCACCACGAACAGGGTTTCCATTGGTCCTCAACACATGGCCCGTCAACAAGGAAATGTTGCCTTCTTTGGCAATCGAAACGGCGCCTAGCTCATCGTCAAAAGATAAAGATCGTTGGGTCCACATGCCGGCCTGGGCGTAAGGCCACATGGTTCCACCGTGAATTGGGGTGTGGTCCAAGCCAATCAAGTGACCCACTTCATGGGTCATTACATTTTGGACATCAAAGGTACCGGGAGTTGCGTCGGTGGACCATTGGTAATCGCGCGCATTAAATACAATGTCGGCATCAAGAATACGGCCGTCTGATAATCGGTAAGAAATTGGGGTCACCGCCAACATCGTGGTACCGGTTGGAAACCACCCCGACTCATTGCTTTCGTCGAACATCACCATGTGAGTGGAGCCGCTAATGCTGCGGGAAGTCGTATCTGGTCCACGAACAAAGGAAATGGCGCTTTGGTCAACATCTTGCCAACTTTGAAAAGAGTGTTCAAGGCTTGCTTGCAAGGTTTCGGTTGGAATAGAGGACAAGCCATCAGCTTGAAAATTCCAGGTAATTTGGTTGGAAGACCAATTCAAAGTCTTGCCGTTCACCACAATCCGGATGTAAGCATCGGCCATCCCTGCCCCTAGCCAAAAAGCCACCACCAAGCTCACTCCGCAGTAGAGTAACTTTTTAGCCGATGGCTTGGAAAACGCGTTGGACATATTCGTTGTAGGACTGGACCTGAACGGCTCCTTCGTGGCCACCTTGAATGACTACTTGCTCGCCACTAGCTTTCATACTAACGCGGGCAGTTCCTTTGCTGAAATCGACCGGCATACGCCATTGCTTATCATTTTTTTCGGTTAAAAACAAAATATGCCGTTCCCCAACCTCAAATTCCGGCATCCCAGGCAGCATCATGCCGCGCCCCGCGACTTCGCCACCTGGAATTCGGATTTCTTCGATTCTGCTCATGGTCCCCTTCATGGGAGTGAGCGTAGAGACCACGAAACGGGTCTCAATGGTGCCGTCGGCCAACATAACCGCCTCTTTGGACAAGATTTCAACCTCACAGATCCAATCCGCCTTTTGAGCGATATGGTCGAGGTCGTGGTCACTTCCACTGGAAGCAGCCAATGGGTTTCCCGCGGTGAACAAAACACCGAAAAGGAAGGGAATGAGGAGGAGGACGCGGGGCATGACCACCCCTTGGCGGCCAGCGGAAAGAGAACATGAGTTTTTTTCCCAACTTTTTTGCGGGTTAGATTCCATGTTTTCTCCTAACCCACTTATTTTAAAGGTTTTAGGGGAATTTTCTTGGTTAGTGTTTTTCTTCGTCATAAGGGTCCAGTGACGAATAAGCCGGATGCGGACAAAAAAAGCCGCCTAAATTTCTCTAGGCGGCCATTTCAGGGCTGGGGGTCAATACTGGGCAGTGGGCAGCTTCCCCGGAGGGGCCGCCCGGGGCCTGGGGCCATCGTCCCCCAACGATGGCCGCCAAACCGCGGCGACCCAGTACTTTCGTCCATTCCCTTTCTCTCTCATGTCCTCATCAAGCCCAGTCCGGTTTGGGTAGGTAGCGGACAGAAAAAATCCAAAAACTTCCCCTCCACCTTTATTTCTCTAAAATAAGGGGTTCCCCCGCAATGCCGCCCTCCCAAACCGCCGAAAATCAAGAAGATGCCATTCGCTTTTGCCGCGAATTGGGCCCCGCCCTGTTGACCTATGGGGCTCCTGCTCATCGCCTAGAGGACGTCATGCAGGTCCTCACCCGGGCTTACGACATCCAGGGAGAGATTTTCAGCGTGCCAACCGCCTTCTTGAGCTCCTTTCATTTGCACAAGCAGGACGCCCCAGCCCACCTCCAGCGAGTCAAAGCGAACGAAATCAATCTGGCCAAATTGGCGGCCCTCGACGAACTCTTCAACCAAGTTGCCAACGGCAAGACTTCCCCTCAGGAAGGCCTTATTCGCCTGCCTAAAATCATTGCAGCCAATCCTCCCTATGGGGTGTGGACCACCTTGCTGAGCTTTGCTTTAGCTAGCGGCTGCGCGGCGCGCTTTTTTGAAGGTGGATTTGCAGAAATATTTTTGGCAACCCTCACCGGATTGGGCTTAGGGATCCTCGCCATGGCAGCCCCACACAATCGCCAAATCGCCCGGCTCTTTGAACCACTCGGCGCTTTTGTGGTAGCTCTACTTGCCACCACCTGCTCCATCTTTTGGGATGGGGTTTCAGTAGACAAAGCCACTTTAGGCGGACTCATCATTTTGCTACCTGGTTTTACCTTAACTTTGGCCATCGCGGAATTGGCCACCCGCAATTTGGTTTCCGGAACTGCACGACTTTCCGCTGCTTGTTTTTCATTTCTTATGCTGGGCTTTGGCACCGCTTTTGGGCGACGGGTCGGTGAATATTTAGCCGGTCCCATCGGCACCGCCGAAGTAGACCCCCTACCACTTTGGAGCTTGGCGATTGTCCTGCCCATGGCATCCACCACCATAGGCATTTTGTTTCGCGTTCCCCTTCGAGATTTGGCTTGGGTGTTTTTGGTGTCCATGCTTGGATTTTTAGGCGTTCGCTTTGGCGCCGAAGCATTTGGTCCGATGCTTGGCGTTTTCCTTGGCTCGGTTGCGGTCGGCAGTGGTAGCAATCTTTATGCGCGGATCACTGACCGCCCGGCCTCCATCACTCGCTTGCCAGGCTTGTTGTTTTTGGTTCCCGGTGGTTTGGGTTTTTTATCCCTTTCCGCCTTGATGGACGGCGATGCTTTGCAAGGTTTGGAAAATGCCTTCCAAGTGGCGATGGTAGCGATTGCCTTGGTAACCGGTTTGCTGGTAAGCACCGCCATCATTTCGCCGCGCAAAGCGCTTTAAGTTTGGGCTACCAGTCGTAAGCTAAGCGCAGGGTCCAGGCTTCAAAAGCAGCGTCATCGCCCGCAGCAATGCGGTCCCAGCCAAGTTGCAAATGCACATTGGATTCCAACCAGCAAGTCAATGCCAGGCCTTGGCGAGCGCAACCTGAATCTTGGCCT
>Ga0066376_10004159_pt1 | contig 12663 bp, 9 predicted proteins | sample Knorr_S15_td_Bot_FD_77009 | JGI IMG/M metagenome (GOLD analysis project Ga0066376, IMG submission 77009) | Marine microbial communities from Southern Atlantic Ocean transect - Knorr_S15_td_Bottom_ad_5009_LV_A | ecosystem: Environmental > Aquatic > Marine > Oceanic | place: Southern Atlantic... | reverse complement strand
GGTGTTAAAAAGAGAGACCAAGTTGGTGCAACAGCAGATATTTCGATTCACCTTGATGGTATGACTTTTTTCCTATCAGGCACCATTCACAACCAAAAATATCAAGTTGTACAAGTCCCTAACGCTGACTGGGTGGGATACGTGGCGCAAGGAAGCACGTACATGACTGACACGACAGAAGCATTCTTGCGTTTTGAGGGTGGTGGAGTCCGGCAGAATCAGCTCGGGGGCGACGATGTCCACATACTCACCGGCGGTGTGAATTGGTACCTTGATAAACAAGGTCTCAAAGTGACGAGTGATTTTGGTTGGAGTTTTGGCGAAATCAGCAATAGCTTGGCGAACCAAATGGTTGGATGGCGCGCAACAACGAACAGAAATGCAGAGTGGTTATTTAGAACGCAACTACAACTTGCGTTCTAATTCGTAAAAAAAATCCCGAGGGGGCGTTTTCTGTTCTGAGGATGAGGGCGTTGTCCGTCAATTAATTTCGACGGTTGAGACGCCTTCGGCAAGCATTTCATAGACTTGCGTGATGTCACTGCTGTCCATACGAATGCAACCCATGGATGATTGTGTACCGATAGTGTCGGGTTCAATGGTGCCATGAATGCCGAGTCCCGAAAGATCCCTCGTTCGCTCTTCAACTCCCTCAAGGCCAATCCAACGTTCTCCAATGGGATTCATAGGATTGTCCGCACTGAAGAACTCTCTGGTTCTAGGGTTCACCCACGTTGGGTTGACGAGTTTTGAATTTTTGCGAACTTTGAATAAACCAGTTGGCGTAGAGTTAAACTCACCTAAGCCAACACGGAAGGAGCGTACAAACACTTGTTCGTTGCCATCCCCTTGGTACAGATCAATGCGATAGGTATCTTTATCTATTTTTGCGTGGAATGGACCAGTAATCAGTTTTATGTTTTGACCCGGTCGAATTCCAGATGCTTGGGGAATATCATTAATTCGTTGGATAAAACGCCAATTAACTTGCAAACCCATTTTTTGAACGATGCCACTAAGGGTGTCACCACCGCGGATGATATATTCAATGGCGAATGGATCGTTCGCTTTGATTTCTTTGGAGAACACAAGGTTGTCAGAAATATCGGTAAGTACACCTCGTGCTTGCGCCGCCTCGCTGTCGGTCAAAGAACCACTTCGAAGTAAAGACGAAAGTTGTAGTCGGGCAGCAACGGGTTGACCAGAGTCAAGAAGCAACAACCCTTCTTCAAGATTCGCAGATGTTGTTGCAGCGAGCAGGAGAGGTTTTGTTGTTGGCGGTTCAACCGGTAGTGGTGTTGTTTCAATAGGTGCCACAACAAGTTTCGGTTCTTCGATGACGGGAGTTTCAGTGGAACGTAGTGGTTGGTTTTGGGCACGTACAGGTGGCGTTGCAATCACGATTGGCTTTTCGATTACTGCAGGTGTTGATTGCGCTACTTGAATGACTTCGGTAGTCTCTGTTGAATCACTTGGCCAGACGACCCAAGCTACTCCAGAAAAGACGATGAAAACGATGAGCCACGACAAACCCCTGCGACCTCGTTTTCGTCTGTACATGCTGCCGCGTCGAATTGATGAAAAACCGCCTTGACTTGGTAATGCCATGAGTGGGATTGTAGCGATTCTGAGTTGGTCGTGACTAGCCTACGAGCACATTTGTCGGTGTTACTACCGCGCACATCAATTGGTCATGTGAATCCGTCGGCACGCGGTCGATGAGTTGTTCCTGAAAACAGATACCAATGACGATTGGCGGTCTTGCAATTGCTAAGAATTTGTCATAAAAGCCGCCCCCTCGACCAAGTCGACCGCCACCTGCGTCAAATCCAAGACCAGGAACCAATACGACGTCAATGCTATCCGATGGAATTGGATGTTTCTCTCTAGGCTCCTTCATGCCGTAGCGACCTTCGATGAGAGCATTCGCATCGAGTGAAGTTAGTAAACCGCTCTGCATGGTTTTTTCATCCCAATTGATAAGTGGGACACTCACGGTACGAGATTCGTCAATCCATAATGACATGAGTGGAAGAAGGGTAACTTCATTGGCAAGTGGAAGATAGGTAAAGATGGAATTCGCGTTCAGTATCGATGCGATTGACATAAGTTGTGTACAAATTGCTTCGCTTTCGATTCTTTTTTGATCACTAGACATTGCGGTGACACGGTCTTGAAGTTGTGCTCGGAGTTCTTTTTTATTCATGTAAAGTAAGTCGCCGTGATGGTGGGAAGTTTATTCGGGTCGTGATTCGTCGGAGCAATAACGGAGCGTTTGTTTTTGACATCGTCTCTTGCTTGCAAAATAGCGTTGTAAGCAGCGCGGGATTTTGGAGCTTGCGCGAGATAAATAACGAGTTGACTTAAAGTCAATTGACATTCCGGCATGCCAACTCGCTCCACAATGAGCCAAGCCGAAGCGGCTTGCTCCATGGCACGAGGGTCAGCAAGACCAATATCTTCACTTGCAAAGATTGACATGCGACGCGCGATGAAGCGAGGGTCTTCTCCCGCTTCAAGCATGCAAGCGAGCCAATAGAGCGCGCCACTGGTGTCACCAAGGCGGACAGATTTTATCAATGCGCTTGCGTGGTCATAATGTCCATCACCATGTCGGTCATAACGGACAGCCTTTTTTTGTATAGATTGCTGTGCGATTTCTAGATCGATGTGTTTCCCTCCCGAACTTCCGATTGCAATTTCAAGTGCGTTTAGTGCGCGTCTTGCATCACCATCGGCGAGTTTTGCCCAATGTTCAATGGCTTCATTTGTTACCTGAACTTCAAGTGCGCCGATGCCCCTTTGCTCTTGTAATGCACTACGCAGCAATGATGCAATTTCATCTTGCGTTAATGGTTCTAGTTGAAACAACGTGGTTCGGCTAATCAACGCATTGTTAACGGTGTAGGCAGGATTTTCTGTTGTTGCGCCAATGAGAATTAGTATTCCCTGTTCAACCGCTTTGAGTAAAACGTCTTGTTGGCTTCGGCTGAATCGGTGAATCTCGTCAAGAAACAAAATAGTTCTACCCGAGTTCTGTTCTATTCTTTTGCGCGCTTCTTCGATGATTTGTCGAATGTCAGCCACCCCAATCATTGCGGCGTTGAACGATTCAAAGTGTGCTTGCGTTTCGTTTGCAATGACGTGCGCAAGCGTTGTCTTTCCAGTACCTGGTGGTCCCCAGAAAATAGCCGAACTAAGTGTGTCGCTCGTAATCATTCGACGTAACAAATCAGATTCAGAGAGAATGTGTTTTTGGCCAACGACTTCGTCTAGTGTGCGGGGCCGAAATCGATCGGCAAGGGGTCTGACCCTATCGCGTTGTTTTTTGGCTTCGTCTGAAAATAGATTGGGCATTTTTAGATTGTAAAGGCATCTTCCCGCTCCGATAACAAATAGAACTTGGTAATTTATTTCTCAACCCCCGAGTTGTGGTGTATTCTTCTCAATATGTGTGGAATTGTTGCGTACATTGGATCAAAGCCAGCGAGAGAACTTCTTTTAGAGGGGTTGAAACGCTTGGAATATCGCGGATATGACTCGGCTGGCCTCGCTGTGCTCAATGGCAAACTCAGAGTTGCCCGCTCAGAAGGGCGCGTGTCTGGTCTTGAGGAGATGGTTATTCATGATCCGAAATTCGATGGTTCGATTGGCATAGCGCATACTCGTTGGGCAACGCATGGCAAGCCTTCTGAACGCAACGCACACCCACAAAGTGACGACGCAAAGATTGGACACGGGATTCAGTTGGTGCATAATGGCATCATTGAAAATTATGTATCGTTGAAAAAATATTTAAAAGACAAGGGGCACACTTTTACAAGCGAAACGGATACGGAGGTTCTTGCGCATTTGATTGGCGAATTGTACGACGGTGATTTAGAAAGAGCCGTGCAGTCAGCGCTTCGTGAAGTTACTGGCGCGTATGCGATTGCGGTCATTTGTGAGAAAGAACCAGATGTCTTAGTTGTTGCTCGGAAAGGTTCACCCTTGATTGTTGGCGTGGGTAAGGATGAATACGTAGTTGCTTCTGATTCAAGTGCAATTGTTGCGCACACGACACAAGCATTTTTATTGGGTGATGAAACGGTTGCGCGATTAACTCGTGATTCCTTTAGAACAACAACAGTTGATAATGTCGAGTTAACTCCAGAAATACAAGAACTCGAATTTACACTTGAGCAAATTGAACTCGGTGACTTTGAGCACTTTATGCTGAAGGAAATTTATGAGCAACCCGATACACTTCGAACGTGTATGCAAGGGCGAGTGGATGCGGTTGGTAGTAAAATTGTGCTTGGTGGGGTTGCTGACTTTGAAAGTGAAATTGTAAAAGCGAAACGCATTTTGTTATTGGGGCAGGGGACAGCGTTACATGCTGCAATGATTGGCGAATATTTATTTGAGAAACTCGCAGGAATTCCAACGGAAGTTGAATTTGCAAGTGAGTTTCGATACCGAAACCCAATCGTAGAAGAGGGCACTATCGCGATTGCGGTGAGCCAGTCGGGCGAAACAGCGGACACGCTTGCTGCTGTACAAGAAGCAAAACGTCGTGGTGCGTTGACATTTGGAGCAGTGAATGTTGTGGGTTCAACGATTTCTCGAGAGACTGATGCGGGTGTGTATTTGCGCGTTGGTCCAGAGATTGGAGTCGCTTCCACGAAAGCCTTTATTGGACAAGTTGCGGTCTTGACGATGCTTGCGACGTACATCGGAAGGCGGCATCATCTTGATCGCGAGGAGATGTCAAAATTACTTTCATCTCTTGAGCAAGTTCCAGACCACATCACGACTGTACTTACGCAATCGGACCATATTCTTGAAGTGACAAAAGGTGTTGTTGATCGCGATAACTGGTTGTTTTTAGGTAGGGGCACTAATTACCCCGTCGCGCTTGAAGGAGCGTTGAAATTAAAAGAAATTAGTTATATTCATGCGGAAGGCATGCCAGCTGCAGAAATGAAGCACGGGCCAATCGCATTGATTGACAAGGGTATGCCGGTCGTTGTCGTTGCAACGAAAGGGAGCCAATACGAAAAGGTCATTGGCAATATGGAAGAGGTTCGCTCAAGAGGTGGGCATGTTATTGCTGTTGCAACTCAGGGTGACACGAATATTCAGCACCACTGTGATGACGTGTTTTATGTTCCTGATGTGCCAGAGCCGCTGCAACCGTTGCTGACGGTTGTCCCACTCCAGTTGCTCGCGTATCACGCTGCTGTTCTTAGAGGCAAAGACGTCGATAAACCCCGCAACCTCGCCAAATCAGTCACGGTGGAATGATTTCCAACGGTGGTAATTCATTACCCATGGGCTACTGTATCTCTTACGTGCAACTCAACAATCCTGAAGGAGTGTGTATGTACTAGTTACTCGGAGGAATTATGTAATGACATCTTGAGGCGGATGGGGGCGGTGAACTCGAGGAAGATGGCACCGATGAGGGCGGCAATTGCAAAAGGGGCAGGAAGCGCGCCTGCACCGATGAGCAAAGCCGCCATGCAAAGTTGGGAGACTCCTGTATCTACAAGGGGAATGGCAAGACGCATTGAATCAATACTCTTCCTGCCTCCAAGAAGGCCAAGGCCAATAATGCCCCCAAGCCAACGAGCATCAGCGCAAAATAAAATCACAAAGAGAATGGGCCAGAATTGAAGATTCTCAAGAGGGTTGATGAGCACAAAAGATGCTGCCATCACGCTTGGAATTGCACAGTAGTCGGTAAAGATTCGAAGCCAACGCCAATCACGAGATGGAATAAGCCAAAGGAATGGAAGTACTAGCAGGGGTAGCATCCACACAAGGGTCATGGCGCCTTGGGTTTGCCACACGGCGTACATTGCAATTGCTCCAGCAACGACCCATGCAATTCTTCCACATCGAAGCATGAGCAGCGCACCGCTTGGTTCTGAAGCATCAGCTGCAGTTCGCTCCCACGAAGCGAGTGTCCAAGGACCAGCACCAAGGCACGCGCCGAGTGCAATTATTGCCGGTAAATCCATACTCGTCACCCAAAACAAGAAAAGTGTTGTGATTCCGCTTGGGATGAGAGCCGCCCAAACCCCAACGGAGAGCGACATAGCCGGAGGAGCAGTTCCCTTTGCTTTGCAGCGCATACTTCCACTAAGAAGAATCACAACAACGAGTAACATGAGGTAATCACGGATCGTTCGTTGATCCTCCCATTGCGCCGTTTTCCACTCTTCTTCCAGCACAGTCAAGTCATAATGGTGATCCGCGCGTACATGTAAAATGCTCGTTTCATCAACTCCAAGCGTCGTTGCTGCAAGGATATCAGCCTCTTGTTGCCGCTGGAGCTGTATAACTTTTTCGTGTGCAACGGTACCACCCTGAAATAACCCCTCCCAGTATGTGGGTGCAACAGAGCCAAAAATGGCTGGGCCAAGCAATACGCCCCCAATCACGCCTCCGAGCATCGCCCAGCCACGAATTTTTGTCTGTTTGAGAATGAATGCAAACACCAAAGGTACAAAAAGTAACAAAGCATATTGTACTGAACTGTTGATAACAAGGTCTAGCATCGATTATTCTACTTCCTGTATGGATACTCTCGCATCAACATGGCAGTGTGGAAAACACATAGTATCGTTAGATACTCCAATAATTGTAGGCATTTTAAATGTAACTCCCGATAGTTTTAGCGATGGGGGCAAATATACAGATTTGAACGATGCAATCGGTAGGGCACTCGAAATGGAATCGGAAGGTGCGGCTATTATTGATGTTGGTGGCGAGTCAACACGGCCAGGGGCTACACGAGTTTCAGTACAGGAACAATTGCACAGAGTATTACCAGTCATTGAAGGTATTCGGCATCGAAGTAATGTAATGATTTCGATTGACACAACAATGTCACAAGTTGCTGCTGCCGCGATAGATGCGGGTGCTTCAATTATCAATGACGTCTCAGCGGGACAAGAGGATGACGCGATGTTTTTAGTTGCTGGTGAAACTGGTGCGGGTTTGGTGTTGATGCACCGCCGTTTGCCCCCAGAACTCGATAGGTATAGCGATGGGTATGATGAGGACCCCGAATCGGAAGATATTGTTCGTGATGTTATTGAAGGATTGTTGGCACGTGTGAAGGTGGCAATAGCGCAAGGAGTACAAAAAAACACGATTGCTATCGATCCAGGTTTGGGATTTGGGAAAAGCGTTGCGCAAAACTGGCACATTGTTAAACAAACAGACCGTATTACGGCATTGGGATATCCAGTATTCTTTGGTGCAAGTCGAAAAAGTTTTATTGGGGCAACTTTTGGAATAGAAGACCCAAGTATGCGAGATGGGCCTTCTGTTGAAGTCGCAAAAGAAGCAGCCGAGTTGGGTGCGCAGATTTTTCGTGTGCACAATGTTATAGACCACGTTCGAGTGCTACAATCCCTATCTCATTCGTAATCCCCACATCACGCAATTAGGAGACAGACTCGTGGCACTAGAATTTACAGACGCAAATTTTCAAGATGAAGTTCTTAACGCAGATCAACCAGTCCTTGTAGATTTTTGGGCAGAATGGTGCGGACCTTGCAAAATGCTTGGTCCCGTCATTGATGAACTTGCCGGTGAGTACGAAGGCAAAGCAAAAGTTGGCAAGATAGATATTGATAACAATCGTGATGCTGCTGTGCAGTACGGAATTCTATCAATCCCTAGCATTATCATTTTTAAGAATGGAGAAGTTGTCAACAAGTTTGTTGGCATCTCACCAAAAGATGAACTTGCAAGTGCGATTGATGCTGCGATGTGATGCATAAGGGATTTTTTTGGGGAAACGTTCGGGGAATTTCTTTGGGGCCATAGCTCAGTTGGGAGAGCGCTTGCATGGCATGCAAGAGGTCGTCGGTTCGAGCCCGATTGGCTCCACTTAATTCGCATAGGGTCTGGCACGAGCATTGCGAAGCAATGCGACGTTGCCTGACCAAGTGCCAATAATTCGCGTCTCCGCGCCTCCGCGGCAAACCCCAAAAAGCCACGGAGGCACGACGGGTCTGTGCAATTGGGGTCAGACCCCATGGGGGTCTGACCCCGAGTACACTAGAGTTATGCAATCAAAAACAGCACGTGTTATGGCGGGGAACCCATCGACGAATAAATCACTGTATCGATCGGTGCGCTTTATGGTGCACGATGCAATGATTGCAATCGACTTGCCCGACGGAACACGCACGCTCATCCTTCGCGAAATTGAAATGGATCGAGCAAAAAAACACGCACGTGCCGACCGTGTCTATGGCTACAGTGACTTCACGCCCGGAAGTGGGCTCTCGGGAGATCGCGATATTGCTGCTGCGCAAGCAACGGCTGAGTGTCTTCGAAGAAATGGAATCACAAACGTTATTGGCGACCGTACATTACCGCTTTTGTATGTTGATGAAATGCAAGCGGTAGGAATCACCGTCGAACTTGACGAAGAGATGGGTGTCACTGATCGTCGCGTGAAAGATAGCGATGAAATTGCAAGTCTTACACAAGCACAAAAAATTACTGAGGAAGGTATGCGGATGGCATGTGAAACTGTTGCCACTGCAACTCCCGATGGCGAAGGCGTATTGCACGTTGGCGATGAGGTTCTTACAAGTGAACGACTTCGCACCATGATCGACTCTTTCTTGCTTGAACGAAACTTTTTTAATCCACCTTGCATCGTTGCCGGTGGAAGCGATGGCGGCGATTGCCATGAGCTTGGTAGCGGACCGCTGCGAACTGGGCAGCCAGTAATTATCGATATTTTCCCCCTCGATAAAAGTTCGATGTACAACGGTGATTGTACTCGTACTGTTGTACATGGCGACATTCCAGAAGAGATTCAAAAAATGCACGACGCTGTTGTTGCAGCAAAAGCAGCAGCAATAGCTGTAACAAAAGCAGGAACGAATGGCGAGGATGTGTATCTTGAAACTATTCGTGTACTTCAAGAATATGGCTACGATGAGGGACTTCCAAAAGAGAGCGACCCAGCAACATTTTGCTCGATGCCCCACGGCACAGGCCATGGCATTGGACTCGATGTGCACGAACCGCCGCTTTTAGATCGAAATGGAGCGGTGCTCCTTGCTGGGGATGTTGTAACAATTGAACCGGGCTTGTATTGCCACGCACTTGGCGGAGTACGAATTGAGGACATGGTGCTCGTCACCGAAAGCGGATGTGAGAATTTCAACTCACTTCCAGAAGGTCTTTCGTGGTGTTAAGTTTCGTTGCAGTGGTACTGCTTACGGGATCCCCTGAATCAGCATTTGAATTGATGCAAATTCCAGAAGGTTTTACAAAACAGCTAATAGCAACTGAACCTCAAATTATGGATCCGGTTGCATTCTGTTTTGATGACAAAGGAAACATTCTCGTTGCAGAATCATTCCGGCAAGAGTTGGGTGTCGAAGACAATCGCTCGAGTTCGTTTTGGCTTAACATGGATATTGGATTGCAATCTGTTGAAAGTCGGCTGCGGATGTATCAATACTACGCAGACCAACGTAAAAATGGGATGGACTATTACACAGAGTATGAGGATAGAATTCGACTCTTGAAAGATGTTGATGGTGATGGTGTATTTGAAACGGCAACGATTTTTGCAGATGGTTTTAACAATCCTTTAGATGGAACTGGGGCGGGATTGCTCGCAATGGAGGACACGGTTTGGTACACATGTATTCCGCATCTTTGGGAGATACAAAATAATGGGCAAAAGAAGTCGCTCTTTGGCGGCGGTTTTGGCGTGCGAATCGCATTGCGCGGACACGACATGCATGGACTAGCACTTGGTTTAGATGGGCGGTTGTATTGGTCTATTGGTGACCGTGGGTATCACCTAGAACTTGAAGACGGAACAGAGCTACACAGTCCGGGAGAAGGGGCAGTTTTCCGAAGCGAACTTGATGGAACAGAGTTGGAGGTATTTCACCACGGCTTGCGAAATCCACAAGAACTTGCGTTTGACAAGTATGGAAATTTATTTACCGGTGATAATAATTCAGACTCCATTGATCTAGCCCGCCTCGTGTATTGTGTGGAGGGTGGCGAAACTGGGTGGAGAATGGAATACCAGACACTTGAAGGTATAAACGAACGAGGCCCTTGGGTACAGGAAAACGGATGGAATCCACATGCAACAGAGCGGCCAGCGTGGATTCTTCCAGCTATCGATACTCTTGGCTCAGGACCCTCTGGCTTGGTCGCGTATCCGGGTGCTGGATTAGCAAAAAGATACGACGACCACTTTTTTCTCTGCGATTTCAGAGGCGGTGCAACGCATTCAAATGTGTTGTCATTTGCTATGGAACCAGAAGGTGCATCTTTTACTCTGGTTGATCTTCATCCATTCGTAGAACAAGTGCTGTGCACTGATGTTGACTTTGGATACGATGGGAAAATGGTGATTAGTGATTGGGGCGAAGGGTGGATGGGGAATTACGAAGGTCGGTTGTACTCGGTATGGGACGAGCAACATGTTGCAGAGGGCGACGTGTCTTCTATTTTTGCAACTGGTTTTCGAGGGCGAAGTGCAGACGAATTAATTTCGATGTTGTCGCACGTAGATCGCCGAGTTCGTATTCGTGCGCAATATGAACTTGCAAGAAGAAAAGATATAGAAGCACTTGTTGGCGTTTTGCAATCTACAAACCAACTTGCGCGTATTCATTCGATGTGGGCAATTGCAATGATTCAACGAGATGACGACATGAACCACATGGACAGTATTTTGCCGTTGCTTGAAGATAGCGATCCTGAAATTCAAGCACAAGCGTGTCGTATTTTAGGTGAAGCACATTACACAGAATCATTCTCCAAGATTGTTTCGCTAATAGACGACCTCAATCCACGTGTTTCATACTTCGCAACAATGGCAACGGGGTATCTTGGTAATGCAAAGGACGCAATCGTCGCGATGCTTGCGCGAAATAACGATGAAGATGTATATCTTCGTCACGCTGGTGTTGTTGCACTTACAAAGACCCAGTACGCGGCCACTATGGCAAACTTACAAACACATCCAAGCCGCGCTGTTCGGCTTGCTGCAGTGCTTGTGCTTCGAAGAATGGAATCTCGTTTTGTTTCAGATTTTTTAGAAGATTCAGATGATCTTGTTGCAACCGAGGCTGCTCGCGCGATTCATGACGGTCGAATACAAAATGCGATGCATGCATTGTCGGAGTCGCTGCCGTTTGCAAGAACTATTCCATGGCAAAAAAGGGCAATTAGTGCAAATAAAATGAAGCACCTTTGCGATGAGAGTATTCGCGTTGCAGATTTTGCTGCGGATGAGTCAAAGCCAGTAGAAACACGATTACTTGCAATGCAATCGCTTACGGATTGGGATGCAACTATCTCAAGGCAAGTGAATCGAGATATTGTTGAAGGTCGGGTTATTCCAAGGAAACATCGTGATGGTGTGTGCATCGAAGATGTCCAACTGCAGATAGATGCATTATTTCAACATGCCGATGGGGAGTTGTTGCTCGAAACACTTCGTTTTGCAAACAAGCATTCCATGCCGCTCCCAAAAGGATACGCAGAGAAGTTGGTGCTCGATACCACGCTTCCTATTGAAATTCGTACGTATGCATTGCAAAAAGATGCAACGGAGGCATTGCTGGAGTTTGCTTTGCAAAGTGACCGCTGGCAACTTCGGTCTACAGCAAGAGATGTTCTTCTTCGCCAACAAAATGTAACGGCTGTACAGGAATTACTTCACGCGGTGAAGGTTGGCGAGGTGTTCGAAGCACAGGCTGCAATACAATCACTTTCTTCGGAGAGGAAACATGAGGCGGTGCTAGTGGGTGTCGAAATACGAAAAGAACTAAAGTTAGAGTATGCCGAGATGTCCAATGAAAAAGTTGAAGACGATTGGCTGACGCACGGTGGTAACCCTTCTCTAGGGGAAAAAATAGTCTTTGAAAATTCGCGAAGCGAATGTTTGCGCTGCCACAAAATTCATGACAGAGGTGGTATCGCAGGGCCTTCGCTTGACGGTGTTGGCACGAGATTAGGTGTAGGGGAACTGCTTGGAGCATTGCTTGTTCCAAGCAATGAAGTAGCCGATGGATTTGGTGACTACTCAGCAATGCCACCGATGGGCACGCTGCTCACAAAGCGAGAAATTCGTGATGTAGTGGCGTATCTTAAGACGCTTGCTGTGCGCGATTAGATTTCTTAAGCATTAATTTGTTAAGAAAAACTGCAATACCCCCTAATACATAACTTAATCCAATTGCAGCAACAACTACATAGAGCCCAGGTTGAATTCTTACTTCCACAAGGTCTTTTCCCTCAGTTGCGACGAGGAAGAGCGCAAGGCCGAACACATCAAGCATGCACCACCGCGAAAGGACATCGATAACTTGTTTTGTTTTAACGAGGTATATTTCACGCATCGGCGTAACCCACGCACCAAGCAAAAGTGTAAGTCGAAGTAGCGGCGCTACAAATATTGTCCCCACTAAAATAATAAGCAGTACCCAACTTTTTTGGTCTTGCAAGACGGTACACATTTCGTGGATACTGTAGGAGCGCGAGACAAGAAAGACTTGATTGATTTGCAAGAAAGTTGCATTCAATGAGTTGATGAGAGCGGCGGCAGAAGCAATCACAAGAACTGGCACAGTCCAACCTAGGAAGATATTGTTAAAAAGCATCCAACGC
>Ga0066376_10004158_pt1 | contig 12666 bp, 10 predicted proteins | sample Knorr_S15_td_Bot_FD_77009 | JGI IMG/M metagenome (GOLD analysis project Ga0066376, IMG submission 77009) | Marine microbial communities from Southern Atlantic Ocean transect - Knorr_S15_td_Bottom_ad_5009_LV_A | ecosystem: Environmental > Aquatic > Marine > Oceanic | place: Southern Atlantic... | reverse complement strand
GAGGCCGGTTTGGCTTTGGCCGCCGGTTTGGCTTCGGCTTCCGGTTTGGCTTCGGCTTCCAGCGGCACCAATTCCACCGGACCTTCCGCGGATTCGCCGATATCGGCGCCCGACGCCATCAACTCCGCCTGCAAACCATCCAGCACTGCACCCGAAACCAGTCCGCAATACAAGTTGATCGCGCGCATCGCGTCATCGTTGCCGGGCACCGGATATTCGATGCCGTCGGGATCGGAGTTGCTGTCCAGGATAGCCATGACCGGGATGCCAAGCTTGCGGGCCTCGGCGACGGCAATCGATTCCTTGTTGGTGTCGACGACGAACAGGATATCCGGTAGACTGCCCATTTCCTTGATGCCGCCAAGCGCGCGCTCCAGCTTGTCGCGTTCGCGGGTCAACCGCAGCAGTTCCTTTTTGGTAAACCCGACCTCGTCCTCGGTGAACTGTTCTTCGATATCGCGCAGGCGCTTGATCGAATTCGAAATCGTCTTCCAGTTGGTCAACATGCCGCCAAGCCAGCGATGATTGACGAAATACTGGCCGCAGCGGATCGCCGCTTCCGATATGATATCGGTCGCCTGCCGCTTGGTTCCCACGAACAGGACCCGGCCGCCGCCGGCCGCGACTTCGCGGATCGCTTCCAGCCCGCGCTGCAACATCGGCACGGTCTGTTCGAGATCGATAATGTGGATACCGTTGCGCACACCGAAGATATAGGGCTGCATTTTCGGATTCCAGCGTCGGGTCGTGTGCCCGAAATGGATGCCAGCTTCGAGCAGCTGGCGCATCGTATAGGACGGCATCGCCATGGCGGTTTCCTTTACCGGTTGAACCTAGCGCGGGCGAAAGCCGGAAATCCGGCACCGGAGCGGCCACTGCCCTCAACGGCAGCGCGCGCGAACCCACGTGTGATATGGCGTGCGATATAACGCCATTCGGCCGCCTTTGCAAGGCCCGGCCGCTGTGGCGATTACCGCGTTGAAGACGCGATTACGCGTCGGCATCGCGAAGCGTGCGCGACGCTGCCCGAAAGCCTATCGGCGAGCCCGCCGACTACAAATTTTCGGCGTCCCGCCGGTCGGAAAGCCGCCCGACGGGCCGCCTACGCGATCTCAAGGGGTCACTATCAACGCCCTTTGGGTTTTACAGGTCGCGAACGTCGATAACGCCGGAGATCGCCTTGACTGCGGCGCGCATGGCGACCGATATCGCATAGCCGCCGGGCAGATCAATTTCGATCTCCCGGTCCGGCATCTCCAGCATCAGGCGGACGCGGCCAGCACCCTTCTCGCCATGATCGCGGAACATGCTGGCCAGGCTCGGTAACGGCGTCTTGTCGCGCATGAAAATGCACAGACCGGCGGCGGCCCGCGCGGCGGCCTCGGCCAGCGGCTGAATGTTCTGGGCGGTCAGCCTGACGATGTCGTTCCGGCGCTGCACATCGACCGTAGCCAGAAGCGGCACGCCCAATTCCAGCAACTCCCGGCACATTGCCAGCACTTCGGAAAACACCGTGATTTCATAGTCGCCGCTGGCATCCGACATTTGCACGAACGCCATCTTGGCGCCGCGCGACGAGGTCGTGAAACGGCGCGACATCACGATACCGGCCAGTTTGATCCGCCCTTCGCCCATCCGCCCGGACGACACCGCCGACGATTCGACCACGCCCAGCCTGGCGCAGGTCGCGGCGTAGGACCGCAGCGGATGCGACGAAAGATAGAACCCCACGGCCTCGAATTCCTGTTGCAGGCGGTCCTCGGCCGGCCAGTCCTCGACCGCCGGCAAGGGCGGCGGCGGCGCCGTGGTATCGCCGAATAGATTGACTTGGTTGCTCTGGCGGTCGTTCTGCGCCGCACTGGCGTGACGGACCAGCATTTCGACCGCGTCGAACAGCTGATGGCGGTTAGGGTTGAGCCCGTCGAAGGCGCCGGCCCGCACCAGATTTTCGATCTGGCGCTTGTTGAAAACCTGGGTCCCGAGGCGGTCGGCAAAATCGAAAACCGAGCGGAACGGCCCCTTGGCCGCGCGTTCGGCGACCACGGCCGCCATCGCCGCCGAACCGACATTCTTCAGCGCCGCCAGCGCGTAGCGTATCGCCGGCGGTTCATCCTCGCGTTCCTCGACCAGGAAATCGGCCCCCGAATGGTTGATGTCCGGCGGCAGCAAGGCGATGCCCATGCGGTCGAGTTCGGCCCGGAACAGGCTGAGTTTATCGGTATTGCCGATATCCTCGCTCATCGAGGCGGCGAGGAATTCGAGTGGATAATTGGCCTTCAGATAGGCCGTCTGATAGGCGACCAGCGCATAGGCGGCGGCGTGCGATTTATTAAAGCCATAGCCGGCGAATTTCGCCACCTGATCGAATATTCGCCCCGACAGCGCCGCAGTGGCGCCGCGCTTCAGCGCGCCATCGACGAAATCCTCGCGCTGCGCGTCCATTTCCGACTGGATCTTCTTGCCCATCGCCCGGCGCAGCAGATCGGCACCGCCAAGCGTGTAGCCGGACAAGGTCTGGGCGATCTGCATGACCTGTTCCTGATAGATCATGATTCCGTAGGTTTCCTTCAGGATTTCTTCCAGCGAATCATGCAGATAGTCGATCGGTTCCTGGCCGTGCTTGCGCCGGATGAAACTGGGGATGTTGTCCATCGGCCCCGGCCGGTACAAAGCGACCACGGCGATGATATCCTCGAAGCGGTCCGGCTTCAGCTTTTTCAGCACGTCGCGCATACCGGAACTTTCCAGCTGGAACACCCCGGTGGTGTCGGCGCGGCACATCATCGCGTAGGTTTTTTCGTCGTCGAGCGGAATTCGTTCCAGATCGACCTCAATCCCGCGCCGTTGCAGCCGCTTGACCGCGGCGGCCAGCACGGTCAGCGTTTTCAGGCCAAGAAAATCGAACTTAACCAGTCCCGCCTTTTCAACGAACTTCATGTTGAACTGGGTGACCGGCATGGTGGAGCGCGAATCCCGGTACAGCGGCACCAGTTCGTTCAGCGGACGGTCGCCGATCACGACCCCGGCCGCATGGGTCGATGCGTGCCGGTACAGCCCTTCCAGCTTCAGCGCCATGTTGATCAGCCGGGCGACGCTGGGGTCCTCTTCACGCATCTGCGCCAGCAACGGCTCGTCCGCCAATGCCTGGGTCAGGCTGACCGGATTGGCCGGGTTGTGCGGCACCAGCTTGCTGATGCGGTCGACCTGGCCATAGGGCATTTCCAGGACGCGCCCGACATCGCGCAGCACCGCGCGGGCTTCGAGCTTGCCGAAGGTGATGATCTGGGCGACCCGGTCGGCGCCATATTCGCGCTGCACATAATGGATCACGTCATCGCGGCGGTTCTTGCAGAAATCGATATCGAAATCGGGCATCGATACCCGCTCCGGATTGAGGAAGCGTTCGAACAGCAAGCCCCACCGCAGCGGGTCCAGATCGGTGATCGTCAAGGCCCAGGCGACGACCGAACCGGCCCCAGATCCCCGGCCCGGCCCGACCGGAATGTCCTGCTGCTTGGCCCATTGAATGAAATCGGCGACGATCAGGAAATAGCCCGGAAACCCCATCTGCTGGATCACCCCCAGCTCATAATCGAGCCGTTCAAGGTAGGGTTTGGCGATGGCTTCGCGTTTAGCCGGATCGTCATCTGGCGCAAAGATCTGCTTTTCCAGCCGCGCGTTCAGACCGTCTTGCGACATCCGCTGCAGCACGTCGATTTCGCTGCGTCCTTCCAGCTTGGTATAGGCCGGCAGGATCGGGGCCAGCGTATCGGGCATGAAGGCGCAGCGTCGGGCGACCACCAAGGTATTGTCGAGCGCTTCGGGAAGATCGGCGAAGAGTTCGCGCATTTCCGCCGCCGACTTGAAATAATGTTCCGGCGTCGCGCGCCGCCGGTCCTGGCGCGACACCGTCGCCCCGGCGGCGATGCACAGCAAGGCGTCCTGCGCCTCATACATGGCCGGATCGGCGAAAAAGACCTCGTTGGTCGCCACCAAAGGCAGGTTTTTGGCGTAAGCCAGTTCGATAAAAGCCGCTTCCAGCGCATCTTCGGCCGCCAGCCCGTGGCGCATCAATTCGATGTAAAGACGGCCCTCGAACATCGCTGCCAGCCGGTCCGTCATGGCGTCCGCATCGTCGCGCCGGCCTTCGCGCAACAGCCGCCCGACCGGGCCGTCGATGCCGCCGCTCAAGGCGATCAGCCCATTGCTATGGGCGGCCAGATCGTCGATCGCGATCTGGGCCGAATCTTCGGCCGCCGAATCAAGGTACGAACGGCTCACCAGGGACAACAGATTGCGGTAGCCTTGTTGCGACTGGACCAGCAGGACCAGACAATCGGAACCCGGCGCGCCGCCGCCTGAAAGGGCGTCTTCGCCGCGCTTCAGCGCGATCTGGCAGCCGATGACCGGCTGCACGCCGGCGTCGCGCGCGGCCAGCGAAAATTCCAGCGCACCGAACAGATTTCCGGTATCGGCCACGCCGACCGCGGGCATACCGCCGTCAACGCACAGCGCCACCAAATCTGGAATCTTGATCGCGCCTTCGGACAAAGAGAACGCGTCATGGACCCTCAGATGAACGAAATCCGCATGTGGCATACAGCGAGACTACACAACGTCCAACCGGCTGTCATCCCGAACAGGTTGCGAACATATGGTAGGAAAGCCGATTTTTTTGGCCAGATATAGCGTAAATGCCGGATTCAGACGCGCTGGTGACCGGCGACAAGAATGCCGTCCTCGATCCGGACCGTGCGGTCCAGCCGCGCCGCCAGATCGAGGTTATGGGTGGCGATCAACGCCGCCAGGCCAATGCCGCGCACGAAGGACAAAAACAGGTCCAGGACCTCGGCGGCGGTGTGGGCGTCCAGATTGCCGGTCGGTTCATCGGCCAGCAACAGCCGCGGTTCATTGGCCAGCGCCCGGGCGATGGCGACGCGCTGCTGCTCGCCGCCGGACAGCCGCGCCGGGCGGTGGCTTGCGCGCGCGCTCAGACCGACCGCGTCGATCAACTCCCCCGCGCGGCTGCGCGCCAGCCGCCGCGGGCGGCCGGCGATCAACTGTGGCAGCATCACGTTTTCCAGCGCCGAGAATTCCGGCAGAAGATGGTGGAACTGATAGACGAATCCGATTTCATTACGGCGCAGTTCGGTCCGCGCGCCATCCGACAACGCACCGCAGGGCTGACCGGCAATACCGACCTCGCCGCCATCTGGCATTTCCAGCAACCCGGCGACATGCAGCAAGGTCGATTTACCGGCGCCCGAAGGCCCCTGCAACCCGACCAGATCGCCGGCCCGGATGGTCAGCGTGGCGTCGCGGATGACCGCCAGCGGCAGGCCCCCCTGCTCATAGGTCCGCGCCACATGATCGAGTTGCAAAACCGGGGGCTCATTCATAGCGCAGCACTTCCACCGGATCGAGGCGGGCAGCGCGCCGGGCCGGAATGATCGACGCCAGAAACGACAGCACCAGCGCCATGACCACCACCGTGATCACCTCGGACCAATCAAGCACGGCCGGCAAGCGCGACAGGAAATAAATTTCCGCATTGAACAAATCGGCCCCGGTCAAAGATTGAATCCATTGCCGGATCGATTCGATATTCATCGCAAAGGCGATCCCCACCGCGCTGCCCGCCGCCGTGCCGGTCAACCCGACACTAGCCCCGGTCATGAAGAAGATGCGCAGGATCATGCCCCGTGTGGCGCCCATCGTGCGCAGGATCGCGATCCCCTTGGCCTTGTCGTTGACCAGCATGATCTGGCTGGAAATGACGTTGAAGGCGGCCACCAGCATGATCAGGGTCAGGATCAGGAACATCACGTTGCGTTCGACCTGCAGGGCGGTGAAAAAGTTCGAATTGACCCGCTGCCAGTCGAGGATCCGGTAGCCGGGGCCAATCGCGCGGCGCACCGCGGCGGCGGCGGAAAAAACCTGGTCCGGGTCTTCGATCATCACTTCGATAGCGGAAACCACCCCCTTCTTGCGAAAAAATATCTGCGCCTGGGCCAGCGGCATATAGATGAAGCTGTTGTCGTATTCGGACATGCCGACCTCGAAGATGGCGGCGACCCGGTAGGCTTTCATGCGCGGAACGGTCCCGAAGGGGCTCGGGTTTCCCTGCGGCGAGATCAGGGTGATTTTACCACCCGGCCGCAACGCCATGCGCCGCGCCATGCGCGACCCGATGATAACGCCCTTGCCGGCGGTGAACCCTTCCAGCCCGCCGGCGACGATGTTATCGGCCAGGATCGCGCGGCGTTTGAAATCGGCGGGCCGCAATCCACGGACCAGGGCGCCGGACGCAACGCGATTGGCCGTCACCATGACCTGGCCTTCGATAATGGGCGCGGCCGAAACCACCCCGCTGACGGCCCGAATTTGCGCCGCCAGCGCATCGAAATCTTCGACGGTGCGCATATTGGCCGTGACGTTCATATGGCCGTTCACGCCCAGGATGCGGGTCAGCAATTCGTCGCGGAATCCATTCATCACCGCCATGACGATGATCAGGGTCGCCACGCCCAGCATGATGCCGGCGAACGAAAACCAGACGATGACCGAGATGAAACCTTCCTGGCGCCGCGAGCGCAGATAGCGCAGCGCCATAAGACGTTCAAACCCGTTGAACATAATCAGCCGGCAAGCCGGGGCAGGACCGCATCGACCGGCAGTTCCTCGGTCTCGCCGGTGCCGCGGTTCTTCAGCTCGACGCCGCCGCCTTTCAGGCCGCGCGGCCCGACGATGAGTTGCCAGGGCAACCCGATCAGATCCATATCGGCGAATTTGGTGCCGGCGCGTTCTTCGCGGTCATCCAGCAGAACCTCGATTCCGGCCTGGTTGAGCTTGGCGTAATAATCATTGCACGCGGCATCGCAGGCGGCGTCGCCGCTGCGCAGATTGATCAGGCCGACCTTGAAAGGCGCTACGGCCGGCGGCCAGACGATGCCTTTATCGTCATGGCATGCCTCGATGATCGCCCCCACCAGCCGGGAGACGCCGATGCCGTAGGAACCCATATGCACCGCCGTCTCGCCGCCGCCGGGCGTGGAGACGGTCGCGCCCAGCGGTTTGGAATATTTGTCGCCGAAAAAGAAAACATGGCCGACTTCGATGCCGCGCGCCGTGATCCGGCGGTCCGCCGGCACCGCGCGCTCGAACCGGGCCGGGTCGTGCATCTCGTCGGTCGCGGCGTAAAGCGCGGTCCATTCATCGACCAGCGGTTGCAGGTCGCCATCGTAATCGACGCTACGCGCCAGAACGTCGCGGTCCAGATAATCCGCATGGCAGAAAACCTCGCTCTCGCCGGTATCGGCCACGATGATGAACTCATGGCTCATATCGCCGCCAATCGGGCCGGTATCGGCCTGCATCGGGATCGCCTGAAGCCCCAGGCGGGCGAAGGTCCGCAAATAGGACACGAACATCTTGTTGTAGGCGGCGCGTCCGGCATCGGCGTCAATATCGAAGGAATAGGCATCCTTCATCAGGAATTCCCGGCCGCGCATGACACCGAAGCGGGGCCGCACTTCGTCGCGGAATTTCCACTGGATATGGTACAGGCTCTTGGGCAGTTGGCGGAAGCTTTTGATATGGGCGGCGACGATTTCGGTGACCTGTTCCTCGTTAGTCGGGCCGTACAGCATATCGCGGCCATGCCGGTCGGTGATGCGCAGCATTTCCTTGCCGTAATCCTCGTAGCGCCCGCTTTGCCGCCACAGATCGGCCGCCTGGATCGTCGGCATCAGGATTTCCTGGGCGCCGGACGCATTCTGTTCTTCGCGCACGATCTGCTCGATTTTTTTCAGGACCCGAAGGCCAAGCGGCAGCCACGAATAGATCCCGGCGCTGGCCTGGCGAATCATCCCCGCCCGCAGCATGTAGCGATGCGACACGATCCGCGCCTCGCTGGGCGTTTCCTTCAGGGTCGGCAGGAAATACTGGGACAGGCGCATCGAGGGTTCTCCGCAGGCAGGCGAACGGTGAATTTAGGGATTGCATTGGCCGATGTCCATGGCGCGCGGCGCCGATTTCACTTCGAGCGGCGCAAAATTTCCCGGCATTTGCGGGCCAGTTTCTGGCTGTCGCCGCGCGACAGATTTTGGCCGTTCAGGGTTGCGCGCCGGGTCTTCATATCGAAGTGGATCGTTCCGACGCCAAGCGCCGTTTCGCCAAACCGCGCGGCACCGCCCCGCAGCGGGTTGAGGGCAATGGAAAATTCGATGATCTCCGGCACCAGATTGGTGTAGGCCGGTGCCGCCGAACCGCCGGCCGGCGCGACCTTCTTGCCGCGCACATCGACCCCCGGCCTGAAGGCGACATCGGGCTTCGCGCGGTGTTCGACCAGCCTGCTGCAATCGGCTTTGGCGATACGCACCGTATCGCCCGATACCGGCACCGCGAACCCCAGGCCAAGCAAGACCGCCGCCAGAATTAGAAATTTCATCGCAACACCTGTAACCGCCACCGTCGCTTCCGTTGCCTACAATAATCGGGTCACACGCCTAAAAGGCCGATTGAAAACACTTGCATTTACCTTAATATAGTGTTATATTCCTAACTTGGCAATCCGATGAACAAAGCCAATGTATAGAAATGTATATCAATGCTAAGGAAAAAAACGAATCGCTGCCAGCCGATTGTAGATTATTTTTACACTCGCCTTGAGGGTATTTTGGCGGATTGTCAGGAATGGCGCCATGGCGGATCGAGCCGCGCTATCGTCCGGTATATTGGACAATCGGGAACATGCGCGCCGGGCAGATAGCCCGTACTCATCAGGAACTCGCCGGTAATTTCACCGCCGGTAAACAAAAAAGTCCCTTTGAACAGTTTCACCCATGCCGGCTTGTCCAGCGGATGATGGGCGTCCAGCCAGGCGCCAAAGCCGCCATGGCTGGCCCGCATCGCCAGGATGCGCTTGGCGTTCTCGATTGCCGCGTTGACCTTTAAGCGGTTGCGGATGATCGCCGCATCGCCCAGCAGGCGGGCGCGGTCCGCATCGCCATAGCCTGCGACCCGTTCGACATCGAAACCCTCGAAGGCGGCTTTGAACGCGGCCCGCTTGCGCAGCACGGTCAGCCAGGACAATCCCGCCTGGTTGATTTCCAGCTCGACGCGTGCGAACAGAATCGCTTCGTCGGCGCTCGGAAAGCCGTATTCAGTGTCGTGATAGGAACCGTGAAAGGGATGGCCGGGGGCCGTATCGCAATAGGTCGTCATGGCCATTCATTCGCGGAAATTGACCCAGCCGGTCTCGGCGATGGCCCAGACGATGGCGAACAAAATCACCGTGATCCCGGTGGTGACGAGCGCCTTCAAGGCAATTAGAGGATTGTCCGGGGCGCTCGGCGTATTGCCGGGCAGAGGATTTTCCGATGGCTGCGCCCGCCACGGCAGGACCATGAACAAGACCAGCCACCAAATGATGATGAAGGAAACGATGCCGCCGACAATAGTCATATCAAGCCTGTTCAAGTTCAATCAGCGTGCCGGCGAAATCCTTTGGATGCAGGAACAAAACCGGCTTGCCATGCGCGCCGATGCGCGGTTCGCCGTCGCTTAGAATTCGCGCGCCCGCCGCCACCAGGCGGTCGCGCGCGGCAACGATATCGTCGACCTCGTAACAGATATGGTGCATTCCGCCTTCGGGGTGGCGCTTCAGGAAGGCGGCGATCGGCGAATCATCGCCCAGCGGATGCAGCAGTTCGATCTTGGTATTGGGCAGATTGACGAAGACGGTGGTCACGCCGTGTTCGGGAAGTGCGGCCGGTTCCGACAAGGTTGCGCCCAGCACCTCGCGATACAAGCTACAGGCCGCATCGAGGTCGGGCACCGCAATGGCGACATGGTTGAGACGTCCGATCATGGCGCGCCGGTCCGGCATATTTTACACGCGTACAAGGTGGATCTCCGTTTTTGGCCGTTTCCCGCAAAGTGTCCGCAGACACCGCCGCAGACCGATACGCACCGCTTCGCGGATCGCATCGTCGCTGCGTCTGGCGCGCGCGGGCATGTCCTCGATCGCATCGTACACGGCCTCGATCAACCGATCGGCGATGGCCGGGTCGGCCAGCTTGTCGAACACGCCGTGGGTCGTGATCTGCGGGTCGGCCTGCATCTCGCCGTCGCGGTCCAACGCCAGGGTAACCACGGCAGCGCCATTTTGCATCATATTATGGCGCTCGCGGATGACGCCGCTGCCCAGCGGAATGAGCCGCTTGCCATCCAGCGCCAGCTTGCCGGCGAACACCTCGTCGATGACCATGGCGGGGCCGGGTGCGAGGCGCAGCAGCGTGCCATTGGGTGCGACATGAACTTCCGGCACCTGGCACGCATCGGCCAATGCGGCATGGGCGCGCAGATGGCGTATCTCGCCATGCACCGGCACGGCGATTTGCGGCCGCACCCATTGATACATCTGGGCCAACTCGTCGCGCGCCGGGTGGCCGGAAACATGGATATTTTTGTCGTCATGCGTCGTCAGCATATCGACGCCAAGCGCCGACAGGCGGTTTTGCAGCCGGCCGATGGATTTTTCGTTGCCGGGAATGACCCGGCTGGAAAAGATCACGGCGTCGCCCGGCTCAAGATGCACATCGCCATGCTGGCCGGCCGCGATCCGCGCCAGCGCTGAGCGCGGCTCGCCCTGGCTGCCGGTACAGATCATGAGGATCTTATCGCGCGGCACCGCGGCCGCTTCCTTGGACGACAGGAAACGCGGCACCTCGGTCAGGTATCCGTTCTCGCGCGCAGCATCGTAGAACCGCCACAACGACCGCCCGACCAGCGCCACATTGCGGTCGTGGGCCAGACCGGCATGGGCGATGGTTTCCAGCCGCGCGATGTTGGATGCAAAACATGCAACCACGATCCGGTTGTCGAACGTGCCGACCAGTTGCGTCAGCTTGTCGCGAACGTCGCCTTCGGACCCGGACCAGCCATGGACGAAGACGTTGGTCGAATCGCAGGTCATCGCCAGCACGCCTTCCTGGCCGACCCGGATCAGCGCCGCTTCGTCGGTGGTCGGGCCGACCTTTGGATCGGAATCGAGCTTCCAGTCGCCGGTATGCATGATCGTGCCGGCGCTGGTGCGGATCACGCAGGCACTGGGTTCGGGGATCGAATGGGTCAAGGTGATGAATTCGACATTGAACGGGCCGACATCGAAGCGGCCCGACATCGGCACCTCGGTAATGGCGGCCTCGTGTTCCAGACCGGCCTCGGCAAGTTTGCGGCGCAGGATACTGGCGGTGAACGGCGTTGCGTAGATCGGGCAGCGCAGCCGCCGCCACAGGTGATGCACGGCGCCGACATGGTCTTCATGGGCGTGGGTCAGCACCAATCCGGCCAGCGAATCGGCGCGTTCGGCGATGAAGGACGGATCGGGCATGATGACGTCGATCCCCGGCGTTTCCTCGTCGCCAAAGGTGATGCCAAGATCGATCATCAGCCAGGTGCCGTCATGCCCGAAAAGGTTCAGATTCATGCCGATCTCGCCGGCCCCGCCAAGTGAGACGAACAACAGCTCATCGCTGCCCGGCTCGCCGCTTTGTTGGTATCCGTTCATGCGCCGCAATTTCGCCGATAGACTTGCAGGAGGCCGCGAATGGTCAGTTCCCGGTCGGTATGGTCGATCGCATCGGTCGACTCCGCGAACAGCACCGCCAGCCCGCCGGTGGCGACGACCTTCATCGGCGCGCCGAACTCATCGCGGATCCGGGTCACCAGGCCCTCGATCATGCCGATATAGCCCCAGAAAATCCCCGACTGCATGGCTGGCACCGTTGCCTTGCCGATGACCTGCGGGGTCGGGACAATCCGCACCAGCGGCAGTTGCGCCGACGCCTTATGCAGGGCTTCGGCGGAAAGATTGATGCCGGGCGCAATAACGCCGCCGCGATAATTGCCGTCGCCATCCACGACATCGAAGGTCGTGGCGGTGCCGAAATCGATCATGATGGTCGGGCCGCCATAACGCTCGAAGGCGGCAACCGCCGTCACCAGCCGGTCGGCGCCGACCTGTTCTGGCCGGTCGATCAGGATTTCAAGGCCAAGATCGACATCGTCGCCGCCGATCATCATCGGCGTCGCGCTGAAATAGCGCTCGCACAGCGACACCAGATTGAACAACGCCTGCGGCACGACATTGGCGATGATGGCGCCGGCGATATTGGCGGCGGCGATGCCGCGCAAATTCATCAACTGGGTCAGCCAGACGGCATATTCGTCCGCCGTCCGTTTGGGATCGTTCACACACCGCCACACGCCTTTCAGGTCTTCACCGTCATAGACGGCGAAAACGACATTGGTGTTTCCAGAATCGATGGCAAGCAGCATCGCTCACTTCCTACCCAAAGAACACGTCGCCGGCCGAGATGGTCTCGCGCGCGCCGCCGGGCAATTCCAGCAGCAACGCGCCGTGCCGGTCCAGATCGATGAAACGGCCGGAAATTTCCCGGCCCGGCAGGCGGACAATGATGGTCTCGCCCAGCTTCGCCGCCCGGGCGATCCAGGCGGCGCGCAGCGGCTCGATCCCTTCCTCCAGCCAGCGTGCGCGCCACGCCATGAGCCGGTCCACGAACGCTTCCAGCACCCGCACCGCCGTTACGCCGCCGGCCCCCGCCGTTACACCGCCGGCCCCCGCCGCGGCGAGGCTGGTGG
>Ga0066376_10004157_pt1 | contig 12666 bp, 11 predicted proteins | sample Knorr_S15_td_Bot_FD_77009 | JGI IMG/M metagenome (GOLD analysis project Ga0066376, IMG submission 77009) | Marine microbial communities from Southern Atlantic Ocean transect - Knorr_S15_td_Bottom_ad_5009_LV_A | ecosystem: Environmental > Aquatic > Marine > Oceanic | place: Southern Atlantic... | reverse complement strand
CGATGAATTCTCGCGAAACGAATGTGCGAACTACCTCGTAAATTCAGGCTATGCGTCAACCTAATCCGATCCCGCTCTAGCCCACCTTTTCGACGTCAGTGGTAAGACCGGCGCCGGGATGGTCCACGGCCCATTCGGATAGCTGCGTCTTCAGCCATTCAAAGGCGTCGTCCACACAATCGGTGATATGGAACAGCTCCAGATCCGATTTATCGATCGTGCCGAACTCGGCCATCGGCTCGAATTTGACGATGTTCGCCCAGTATTGCGAACCGAACAGCAGGATGGGCAGCTTACGGCGGATTTTCTCGGTCTGGACCAAGGTAAGCAGTTCCATGAATTCGTCCAGGGTGCCGAACCCGCCGGGCATGACAACCGCGGCCTTGGCGAGATAGACCAGCCAGAATTTGCGCATGAAGAAATAGTGAAACTCGAACGCCAGACCGTCGGAAATATATTCGTTTGGATATTGCTCGAAGGGCAGTGAAATGTTCATGCCGATGGTGCTTCCGCCGGCCTCGTCGGCACCCCGGTTCGCGGCTTCCATGATGCCCGGTCCGCCGCCGGTCACGACCGAAAACCGGTTTCCCGCAACATTTTGGCGGCGCGCCAGTTCCTCGGCCCATTTGGTCAGCCGATAAGCCAGTTCCCTGGCGCTTTCGTAGTAGCGCGACATTTCCAGGCCGCGCTCGGCGCGCAGGATGTCCTCGGACGGCGCGTCGCCCTTTTCACGCAGCGTGGAAAGCGCCTGTTGCGCATCGCTGCGCGAAAGCGTTCGCGCGGAACCGAAAAAAACGATCGTGTCCTCGATGCCCGCTTCACGCAGACGCTTTTGCGGTTCGAGATATTCGGCCATGATGCGCATGACCCGCCCATCCCGGCTGTTCACGAACTCGGCATTGTTAAAAGCCTTGGGCGGCATGTGACGTGGCATCGGCTAAATTCCCTTTTTCGAAGGATACGCATCGCCTGGAATTGCACAGGATCGGAAATCCGGGATTCCAGCTTCATTGACGAAATTTCCGGTTATTACTTCAAGATTGCTTCCACCCACCGCGCCACCGCAAGCAGGGCTTCGTCCGCGCCAATGCGTGCGACAAGCTGGATGCCGACCGGCAGACCGTTGCGGCCGCGATGTTCCGGCAAGGTGATGCAAGGCGCGCCAATCGTGGTCCAGGGCCGGTTGAATAGCGCGTTGCCGGTGCTTTCCAGACTTTCGGGCGCTTCGCCCACGGCACTTGGAACGATCAGCGCGTCGTAATCGTCAAGCAGGCGGTTGAAGCGTTGGCGGCAGTCGATGGCGATGCCGATCGCGTCCCGGTACGCGCCGTAGGAAATGGACAGGTCCGGCGGGATACTGGATTTGAGACGCGGGCTCAGCTTGTCTTCGTGGTTGGCGAATTCATAGGCGAGGGACCGCCGTCCCTCGAAGAACATGATCGTCTGGTTGGCTTTTCCGATGCCGGCGAACGCGCCGGGCAGCGAGACATCCTCGACGGTGGCGCCAGCGGCCCGCGCGCAATCCGCGGCGGCGGCGACCGCACGCTGGGTCGCGGGATCGGCCTGGTCCCACCACGGCGTCCGGCAGAAGCCCAGGCGCGGCGGCGCGCCAAGCGGCGTCACGGTGCCGGGCGCGGCCAGCAGGGCGGCGCGTATCAAAGCCAGGTCCTCGACATGGCGCGCGAAGGCACCCAGCGTATCGAGCGAGCCGGCGAGAAGTTTCACGCCGCCATAGCTGAACTGACCATGCGTGGGTTTGTATCCGACAACGCCGCAAAACGACGCCGGGCGGATCACCGAGCCCCCGGTCTGGGTGCCCAGCGCAAGGGGGACCATGAAATCGGCGACGCTGGCGGCCGAACCGCTCGACGATCCGCCCGGCGTATAGGCCGGGTTGTGCGGATTGCGGGTCTTGCCCGGATTGACGAAGGCGAATTCGGTGGTCACCGTCTTGCCCAGCACGACGCCGCCAGCAGCGCGCACCAGCGCCACGCATGCCGCGTCGCCGGCCGGCCGGTGCCCCGGATAGATCGGCGAGCCGTATTCGGTCGGCTGATCGGCGGTGTCGATGATGTCCTTGAAGGCGACCGGCACGCCGTGCAACAGCCCGAGCGAACCCATCTTGTCACGCGCCCGCGCTTGCGTCAGGGCGGCATCCGGGTCGATATAGGCCCACGCCTTGACTTCGGGTTCGCGTTCGGCGATGCGCGCAAGACAGGCGGCGGTCAGCGCTTCGCTGGTGATGTCGCCGTCCGCGATCGCGCGTGCGGCGGCGGCCGCCGACAATTCATTCAGTTTTTCCATGATTGCGACCTGTCCAATTCTACCAGGTATTACCAAAAGGCGTTGATAATGGTTGACGATTTCGGTTCCGCCTGCATTTCATACGCCGTCATGACCACAAATATTCCCCAGAGCCCAGCCGAGGGCGGCGGTTGATCGTACCGTATTTGAACGGTCCATGGGCGCGCGGTTCCATGCAAGGAGACTCCCAAATAGGTATTTCCAGTTGCCGCCACGATGGCAAAGTTCCGCTGCGCGCGCCATCGCTTTCGCGCAAACGGGTATAGTCCAGCGAACGCATGGCTTGGTTTGAAGGCAAGCAGGATGGCCGAATCGGAAAGCTGGCGCGCCTTGATGCGCGGCCCGGCTCGGGCCCGTGTCGCGATGGTGACGTTGTGCATCGCGGTGCACGCCATGGACGTGTTCGTGACCGCCACCATTCTGCCGAGTGTCGTCGCCGATATCGGCGGCACCGCGTTCTATGCCTGGCCCACCGCCATCTATGTGGTGACCGCGATCATGGGCACCGCCAGCGGCGGCAGGCTGCGGTTGAATTACGGTATGCGCCGCGCTTTGATCGCCGCCGCGTCGATCTATCTCGCCGGGTCTCTGATATGCGCCGGCGCACCCAATATGACGGTGTTTCTGGCCGGCCGCACGGCGCAGGGGCTGGGCGGCGGTTTGCTGGCCTCGCTGGCCTATGTGATGATCCGGGAGTTGTTCTCCGAACGATTGCGGCCCCGGGTGTTCGCGATGATTTCCACGATGTGGGGGGCGGCGGCGCTGGTCGGTCCGGCGTTGGGAGGCCTGTTTGCCGAGTTGAATTTCTGGCGCGGCGTTTACTGGCTGACCGTGCCGATCTTTGCAACGCTGGTAACGCTGGCGTGGCGCAATCTGGAACCCCGCGAGCCACGGGCCGAGGCGTCGCCCCAACCCTGGCGCCGGCTTTTTCTCCTTGGCGGCGCCGTCATTTGCATGACCTTGAGCGGGCAATCGGATGCGTTTATCGGGCGCATCGCCTTGATCGCCGGCGCCATGGCCGGCATTGCGGCGATGCTGTGGCTCGACCATCGCGCGGATAACCGTTTGTTCCCGACCATGCCCGCTTCCTTTCGCCATCCGGCCGGGGCCGGGTTCTGGGTGCTCTTTCTGTTTGCCTTCAGCTACACGCCGATAAGCATTTTCCTGCCGCTGGTGGCGCAGCAACTGCACGATATCCCGCCGTCGCTTGCCGGTTACGTCGCGGCGGCGATGTCGTTCGGCTGGACGACCGCCGCGATTCTGGCCTCGGGGGCGGCACCCCGGCTACAGCAACTATTGATCGTGACCGGGCCGGTCTGCCTGTACGCCGGTATTGTCGGCCAGTCGCAATTCATCGTCAGCGGCCCGATCGGCGCCCTTGTCGCATTCGTCTTCCTGACCGGTCTCGGCATCGGCCAGTGCCACGCCCATATCAGCAACCGGGTGATGATCAACGCCCGGCGCGGCGAAGAAGCGGTGACCGCCGGCACGATCCCGACCATGCAGTCGCTGGGCATCGCGTTCGGCGCCGCCACCGGCGGACTTCTGGCCAACGCCGCCGGGCTGTCGGGCGGCATTTCCACTGCGACCGTGACGGCGGTGACCGACTGGATATACGGCTTCAGCCTGTTTCCGGCGGCGTGCGTGTTGCTGGCGGCGGCACGCCTTGTCTGGCTTCTGCGTGAGACAAAGCCGCAATAGCCGGCCATGGTTCAACAGGACCCGTCGCCAAATCGCAACGTTCTTCCAATGCGCGTTGCCCCGGCGCGGACTGTTAAAATCACCGTGACAATATTAGGATGAAACGATGGAAATCATTCCAACAGGCAGGCCATTGGGCGCGGAAATTACCGGCATTGATTTGTCGAAAGACGTTTGCGACGCAGACCGGAACCGCATTTTCAGCGCCTATATCGACAACATCGTCTTGCTGTTCCGGGATCAGTCGCTCAGTTTCGACGATCTGCTCCGGCTCCGTGAAGTGTTCGGTCCAGCCGGTCTGACGGCGAACCAGCTGCTGGGCCTGGACGGCAAGGATTATAATCGTGACGAGGTGCCCGACGACATCACCATCATCTCCAACATCATCGGCAAGAATGGCAAGCCACGCGGCAGTCTGGGCAACGCCGAAGCGTTTTGGCACACGGATAGCTCGTTTACCGAAGTGCCGATTTCGGCGAGCCTGCTGCACGCGATCGAAATCCCCGATGCAGGCGGCGAAACCGCGTTCCTCAACATGTATCGGGCTTACGACGCGATGCCGGACGATCTTGCCGCCAGGATCGAAGATAAATTCGCCAACCATTCCAAAGTTCACAGTTCCGACGGCAAAAGACGCCCGGAATTCGAGGAAGTGACCGATCCGTCGAAAGCGCCGGGCGTGAGGCACCCGATGGTGCGAACCCATCCGGTCACGGGCCGAAAATGCCTCTATCTCGGCCGCCGCCTCAACGGCTATATTTTCGATCTCCCGCTCGACCAAAGCGAAGCATTGCTCGACGAAATCTGGGCCCATACATGCCGCGAAAAATTTTACCTGGGAACATCGCTGGGCGGTCGGCGATCTTCTGGTCTGGGATAATCGTTGCGCGATGCATCACCGCAAACCCTTTGCGGCGGATACGCGGCGGCTCATGCACAAATCGATTACCGCGGGCGAACCCGTTATCTAAACAAAATCGGGATTCGAGGAAGGCAGAAAATCCATGCAGATCGTCGATGCCCAAATTCACCTCTGGCAGACCGGTTTGCCAAGCAACCTTGCGCACCGGCAGGTGACGGCCTTTACCGCGAAAGAGGCCATCGGCTTGATGGATCAAGGCGGGGTCGACGCCGCCGTCATTCACCCGCCAAGCTGGGACCCTGGATCGACCGAATTGGCAATGGCGGCGGTGCGAAATTACCCCGGCCGGTTCGCGGTAATGGGTTCGTTGCCGCTCGACCAGCCCGGGTCGCGGGCGATGATCGCGAGCTGGAAGAACCAGCCGGGCAAGCTCGGTCTAAGATATACCTTCCTCGGCGATCCGGCCCGGCAATGGTTGCATGACGGCAAACTCGACTGGCTTTGGGCGGCGGCCGAAGATGCCGGCGTTCCGGTCGCCGTACTGGCGACGGATTCGCTTGGCGTATTCGGCCGGATTGCCCAGCGCCATCCCGGCCTGCGATTGACCATCGATCATCTGGGCGGCAAAGGCGGCAATACCACGGCCAAGGATGGCGCGGCCATGACCCACATGCCCGACCTTCTGGCGCTGGCGAAATTCCCCAATGTGGCGGTCAAGGCGACCGGCGCGCCGGGCTATTCCAGCGAGGCTTTTCCGTTCCCGGCAATGCATCTTTATCTGCGGCAGATTTACGATGCGTTCGGTCCCAACCGCATGTTCTGGGGCACGGACATCACCAAGATGCCCTGTTCGTGGCGTCAATGCGTGGCGATGTTTACCGAAGAACTGCCGTGGCTCGGCGGCCGCGACAAGGAACTGGTCATGGGTAGCGCGGTCTGCGCCTGGTGGGGCTGGGAGCGGGCGGCGTGACACGCAGCCGCCGGCGGATTTGACGGTTATTGCGCCGCCACGGCCATTTCGGTCGGCCCCGCAACACTGAGGCCGGTGCGCAGCGCCTCGGTCTCCCAGATCTGGTCGGGCATCAAATTGGCGATATTCACGTCGGGTCCGAACTCGTCGATGTAAAATTTCTTGAGCGCATAGACATCGCAATGATGCGTGCCCGGTATCCACGGCCCGATCAACTCGAATATGATTTTCGTCACGTCCAGACCGTCGCGCAGCGCTGCGATCAGCGGCCGGTTCGGCGCGCCATCAATCAGCAGTTCCGCGCCCTCGATCAGCACCAATTCGGCGCCCGCCTCGAAACATTCATTGGCCTGCGCGATCAGCATTTTCGCGGTGGTCTCATCGCTCTTCGAGCCAACCTCGCCATGCACGTCGAGCCCGCAATCGACGGCAACGCGGATCAAGGTCTGGCGTGCGGCGGTGTCCAGCGGCAGGCAGTTGTCGGTAACCTCTATGGCATCGAAACCGAGCCGCTTGGCTTCCTGAAAATACCGCCGCGCGCCCTGCATGCCCTGTGTCGCATAGACATATTCGAGGAACTGGCCGCCGATGAAGGGGTGCACGTCATGCGCTTTGTACAATGCGATTTTTTCCAGCAGATAGTCTTCGTCGTAAAGCCGCGCCGTGCCGACGACGAATTTCGCCAGATCGACATAGGGTGCGATAAGCTGGAGCCAGTCGCGCTGCGCATTCACCGGCAGCCCCCAATCCATCATCATCGTCAAGCCCTTGCGGCGCGGCTTGCGCGTGCTGCGGTCCGCCGGCAGCGGCACCATGGCGAAGGGTTGCCTTTTCATCGCAGTCTTTCCGTGTGGTTTTGCCCGGCCGGTGAAAATCTAAGCCTCCAACAGGGCGTTGTCATCTAGGGAGGAATCTGCAACCGCTTCGGCAGCATTCGGCACGCCGCCATACCAGCCCAATTCAGTTCTAAATGATGGCCCAAATGTGAGTGATCGGCTCTCCACTAAATCCGGGCAGGACCCGTATATTTTGCGGGCTGATTCAGGCGACCAGGCTGAACAGCGATCCAGGGGTGGTCAGGCCGGCATTGATGTCCAGCTCGCCGCCGCCGGCGAGGCCGGTGCCCAGCGGCAGGCTGGCGCCGCCGACAGCGCTTGTGAAGCGAATGGAGGGATCAAAGAGCGGGTCGGTCTGGCCGATGGCGTCGCCCTGGGCCGCCGTCTGGCCAGGTTCGGCCTGGCTGCGGCCGGTTTGTTCCTCGCGGCGCAGTTCGGCCAGTTCCTGTTTGGCCTTGATGATTTCCGCATCCGCGCGCGCCGCCACGCTGCGGTCCTGACCGGACGGATTGCGCGGCGCCAACGCGGCGCGCTTCACCACTTCCAATTTGCGGATGGTCGCGTCCGGTTTTCCCGGCACCGGACTGGCGTCGATCGAAACCTCGCCGCCGACGGCGTATTGCTTGCCATCGGGCCCGCGGGTGAAATCGAAGCGGGCCGAACCGGTGATCGAACCGCCGGCGGTTTTGTGGGCGCGTTCATGTTCGCGCACTTCGCGGTCGCGGCGCTGCAACTGTTCGACCTTGCGGCGGTCGGCTTCGGTCAGCCCTTGTTCGTCGATCTTGGCGTTTCGGGCGTTGGTTTCGGGTTTTTCCTCGGCCGACGCGGATTGCGGGTCCGGCGTATCCGGCTCGTCCTCCCGGCGTTGCGCCTGCGTTTGCGACCGCAAATCGAGCCGCGCCACGGGCGGGCCGGGCCGCATCGTCCGGCGCGCCGCGATCCGCCGGCGCGGCAAGGCCCGCTTCGCGCAAAGCCAGCGCGCCGGTTACGCTGGCTTGCGAAAACCCACTGGCCGCGCTTATTTGTACCGCCAACACCATTACGCCGTCCGCACCTCACTTGTCCCGCCGAATTCAATCGGCCATAGCCGCTGTTGGACACCAGAACGCTTCGCCGGACACGCCCCATTGGGAGGGAAAAATCCGCCGATAGACCCTAATTACTACAAAATTTCGCAAATAGAGTCAATTAACGGTAAATTAGCCATAAAGTTCAGCGCCGGTCCGGTTGGCGGAAATCACCATCGGCGAGATGGGCGAATGCATGCACGACCTGGGTGTAGACCGCGCGTTTGAACGGCGTGATCAGGCCGGTGAGGTCGGCCATCGGCACCCAGCGCCAGGCGGAAAATTCCGGCGTGTGCCGGTCGAGCCGGATATCGCCGTCCACGCCGGTAAACCGCATGGCGAACCAGCGCTGCGTCTGGCCCCGGTAACGGCCGTTCCAGACCCGCCGCGATACCGCTTCGGGCAGATCGTAGGATATCCAGCGCGGCGTCTCGGCAATGATCGCTACCCGGTCCGTTCCGGCCTCCTCGGCCAACTCCCGCAAGGCGGCCGCGCGCGGCGTCTCGCCGCGATCGACGCCGCCCTGCGGCATTTGCCAGTCATCGCCGCCGGGTTCGATCCGCTTGCCGACAAAGACCAGCCCCTGCGGGTTGAGCAGCATCACCCCGACGCAGCGCCGGTACGGGCGGCTATCGTTGACGGCTTCGCGGGTCATTTGGATTTCTGGCGGTTTGCCACAGCACTCACCGGCGCCAGGACAAGCCCCATGTCGGCCAGTTTCGGAATCCAGCGCTTCAGGGCCCGAGTCGTGACCGGATAGGGCCGCGCCATGATGACGGCAACACCTTGAACCTTGGCAATTTCCGCGATCTCGGCCAATTGCCTGGCGATCGCGGCGCGGCTGATGACCCGGTCGATGATGCGGCTGACCCGTGCGCTGGGAAGTTTCAGCGTCTTGGCGAGCGCCGGCCCGGTGCTGATCGCATTTTCCATGCTATCGACGAACATCAGGCCGCGGCGTTTCAGTTCCACCAGGATCGGCTGCATCGCCGTCTTGTTGCCGGAAAACCGGTCGCCGCGATAGTTGGTGACCCCGATATAACCGGTCATCCGGCTCAGCACCCATTCGAAGCGGCGCTGGTTCTGATCCGGTTGCAGGCTAGTCAGCAGGCCGAAGGGACCGGGATCGTTGCGCGGAAAACCCTTTGGCTCCATCGGCAGGTCGAGCAGCACCTCGTGCCCGGCGCCGCGTGCGGCGTCAATCCATTCCTTGAGCTTGTCGGCGAAAGGCGCGAAGGCGAAGGTCACCGCGCCGGGCAGTTGCTCGACGGCGCTTTGGGTCGCATCGAACGAAACCCCCAGCCCGGTGACGATGATGGCGACGCGCGGGCGTTTTTCCAGAACATTGAACGGCCGCGAATAGACGCGCCAGGATTGGCGGCCGTCTTCGCCGATGACCGGCAGCGGCCCGGTATCGGTCGTCTCGATCAATTTCGGATCGGGATGAGGGTGCAGCACCGCCGTTTCCGTACTGGCCGAACGGGGTATGCGCTGTTTCCGGCCCGCGCCCGCTTCGCGGCGGCTTTGCGCCGCCTCGCTTTTGGCCAGCTGGCGCAGCGGCGAAATCTTCATGTTCATTTGCGGCCGCAAGGCGCGCAGTTCCGCGGTCAGGTCGCTCGATGCGAATTCAAGCCACAGGAATATCCCGGTGACCGTCGCCAGGATCAGCCCACCGGTTGCGATCTGCGCATATAGATGCGTCTTGTCCACATTAGGATCGGACTCGGCGTCGCCGCCTTCCGCCGCCATATCGGGCGCATCGGTTTCGCCGCGCTTCCAGGGCAGCGCGAAGCGCAGGAACGGCGGCAGCTTGAGTGAAAGACTGACCAGCGTGCGTCCGTCCTAATTTGCCGTTTGCTCGCGGTACAACGAAATGCCGCGCAGGAGGGCCAGCGCCCGGACCAGTTGATAATCGAGCGGCCGGCTGGTATCCGGCGCTGCATTTTTGGCCTTTTCGGTCTTGCCGCCGCCGTCCGGTGCGCGTTTGCCGCTCTGGTTGTTCTTCAGCGAGCCGCGCAGATCTTTTTCCGAGCGGCTGCGGCGCCGCGCGAGCGGCTCCACCTTGGACGGCTCGACCAGGATGTCCGGTTCGATGCCCTTGGCCTGGATCGAGCGGCCCGACGGGGTGTAGTAGCGTTGGGTCGTCAACTTCATCGCGCCATTGCGCCCCAGCGGAATGATCGTCTGCACCGACCCCTTGCCGAAGCTCTTGGTCCCCAGGATGATGGCGCGCCGGTGATCCTGCAACGCGCCGGCGACGATTTCCGATGCCGAAGCGGAACCGCCATTGATCAAAACCACGATCGGCAGCCCGTCGGCCAGATCGCCGGGGCGGGCGTGAAACCGCTGGGCGTTGCCTTCGGCGCGCCCTCTGGTCGACACCACCTCGCCGCGCTCAAGGAACATGTCCGACACCGACACCGCCTGATCCAGCAAGCCGCCCGGATTGTTGCGCAGATCGATGACGTAGCCGCGTATCTTGTCCGCACCGATCTTCTTGTCGAGCTTGGCGAAGGCGTCTTTCAGGCCGGACGTGGTCTGTTCGGTGAAACTGGTTATGCGGACATAGCCGATTTCACCTTCGACCCTGGAGCGCACCGACCGGATGCGGATCTTGTCCCGCGTGATCGTGACGTCGAAGGGTTCGACGTTCTTGCGCAGAATGGTCAACAGAATGTCGGTGCCGATCCGGCCACGCATCTTTTCCACCGCCTCGCTCAGGGTCAATCCCTGTACCTCGGTATTGTCGATGCGCGAAATCAGATCGCCCGGTTCGAGCCCGGCGCGGTGGGCCGGCGTATCGTCGATCGGCGAGACCACCTTCACATAGCCGCCTTCCATGGTCACTTCGATGCCCAGCCCGCCAAACTCGCCCTTGGTCTGAACCCGCATATCCTTGAAGGTCTTCTTGTTCAGGTAGCTGGAATGCGGGTCGAGGCTCCGCAGCATGCCCTGTATGGCGGCTTCGATGAGCGTCTCGTCGGTGACTTCCTCGACATAGTCCGAACGGACACGCTCGAACACATCGCCGAACAGTTCCAGCAGACGGTAGATTTCCGCCTTGTCGGTTTTATCGCTCGCGGCATTGGCCGCCGGAATGGCGATCGTCAACGCAAGAATCCCGGCCATTAAAGCCGATTTGCCCATTATCGTTTTCATCCGCGCACCTTCTGCTTTCCGGCCGCAATCCACGGCAACGGATTTATCGGTCGGCCGTTTCTTCGTAGCTCGACATATAGTGTCGGCTTCGCGCCTTGACGAGGGTTCATCGCACCGATGGGTTCGCCGGCCAACACCCATTGCCCGATCGAGGCATCGATGCGCGCCAGTCCGGCGAGCAATGTATGATATCCGCCCCGATGTTCAATGATCAAGATCTGCCCGTAATTTCGGAATGGCCCGGCGAAGACAATCTTGCCGTCGAAGGGGGTCACGACCTGCGCGCCCGGCCTGGTTTCGAGCCGGATGCCGCGCGAGGTGTTGCCGAAATCAAGCGATTCGCCGTAGCTGCCGACCAGCCGGCTGGCGACCGGCAGGGTGATGGGACCGGTCGCCGGGAACGTCCGCAAGCCGGCCGGCGCGCCGCGTTCGATTGCGGCGCCGCGAACCGTGGGAATGGCGGGAATGGCGGCTCGCCGCGCCGCTGGCGGTTCGGGTATTGGCGCTGCCCGTGGCGCTTTCAGGCGCGCCAGCAATTCCCGGATATTGGTCGCCCTGGCGGCCAGCCGGCGGATCGCGCGTTTTTGTTTGCGGTTGGCCAGATCGTTTTTGTGCCGCAAGGCGTTCTTGCGGTCCAGCATGGCGCGCAGCCCGGCGCGTTCGATATCGAGTTCGATGCCGGTGCGGCGCAATTTGAGTAATTTTCCGGCGATATCCCGCTTCACCTGGGTCAGGGTTCCGATTTCCCGCGACAAAGTCGCCGCCCGGTCGCCCAGGCGGGGCACGGTAATGCGCAGCAGCAGCGCGCTGCGCACCATATCGGTCGGGCTGCCGGGGTAGAACATCAGGGCTTGGGGGCCATTGCGCGACAGCCTGGCCAGCGCCCCAAGGGTTCCGGCCAGCCGCCGGCGCTGCGCCGCCAGCGCCGTCTCGCGGTCCGCCGCCTCGGCGACCAGGATGACCAACTGTTTTTCCAGGCGGGTCAGAATGGCTTCTTTTTCCTGGGCGTTGCGCGCCGTATCGATCATTTCCCGCCGCAACCGGGCGGCGGCCAGCGCCAGTCTGCGGCTGTTCGCGTCCAGGGCCTTCTGCTTTTCGCGTTCGCGGACGATCTGCGCCTCGACCTTTTCCAGATCGTGCTTTTGCGCGCCAAGGGCGCCGGTCGCGCACAACAGCGACAATGCCGCCGCCGCCGCGTACCGGCGCGCGCGGTTATTCGGCGGCACGGGCGTCACCGGCGCGCGCGATCAAGGAACGCCCCGTCATTGCGGCAGGCGGCGGCAGGCCGAGCAGATCGAGTATGGTCGGCGCGATATCGCGCAGGCCGCCATCGGCAATCCGGCCGATACGGACCGCGTCGCCGACCACGACAACCGGCACCGGGTTGGTGGTATGCGCGGTATGGGCGTGGCCGCTGGCGGCGTCGGTCATCGACTCGGCATTGCCATGGTCGGCGGTGATCAGCATCATGCCCCCGGCCCGCCGCACCGCTTCTTCGAGGCGGCCCAGACAATGATCGACCGTGGCCACCGCGCGCATTGCGGCCTCCAGATTTCCGGTATGCCCGACCATGTCGGTGTTGGCGTAATTGACCAAGACAAAGTCGAATTCGCCGCCCGCGATGGCCGCGACAAGCCGGTCGGTGACCTCGCAGGCCGACATTTCCGGCTGCAAATCGTAGGTTGCAACCTTCGGTGACGGCACCAGAATACGGGATTCGCCAGGAAACTCCCGTTCCGCGCCGCCATTGAAGAAAAATGTCACATG
>Ga0066376_10004154_pt1 | contig 12673 bp, 20 predicted proteins | sample Knorr_S15_td_Bot_FD_77009 | JGI IMG/M metagenome (GOLD analysis project Ga0066376, IMG submission 77009) | Marine microbial communities from Southern Atlantic Ocean transect - Knorr_S15_td_Bottom_ad_5009_LV_A | ecosystem: Environmental > Aquatic > Marine > Oceanic | place: Southern Atlantic... | reverse complement strand
GCCCCCTTATCCACCGGCTGTCAGACAGGCCTCGGGGCGCGCCCGCCAGACATGGCTCTTGCGACCTCATGTGATCCTGACTATCGTTCCCGGATGTGTGCCTGTGAACGATGTTGGAACGGGTTGGCTTTCTCCCGGTGCGCGGCCCCGAGTGGGTGCGAGGGATCGGCACCGGAGCCTTTGCCATAGGGGATCCGATGAAAGTTATGACTGAAGTGGTCGTTCTCTGCTTGGTAATGTTGAGTGTAACCTCATCAGCATCGGATCCCTCATTTCTTGTCGTGGAGATCCATGAATCGAAGAAAAGCGGCAACCTCTGGTCACATGTGGGCATTGTAGACCCATTGAATAAAACGGTCGAGTGGGGGGAAAGTCAGAAGTACGACAAAGGACATCTGCCTGTGGTCTCCGTAGACGGGCTGAATGTGGTGGAGGTCCATCAGGGCCTTGAGAAACAGGACCTGCTGTCGTCGTTTGCTTCGGGTGATAGGGTGATGAAAGCGCCCAGACTTTTCTACCACGTCGGCGTGGTAAACTTGGAGACAAAAACCATTTCCTGGGGCGAGAGCCACAAGTATGGCAAGGGCAGGTGGCCTTCAGTTGCCCTCGAGGGTCAGCTGGTTGCGGAGGTCCATCAGGCTAAGGATGGCGAATTCCTGTGGTATCATGTCGGGAATATCGATCTGGCAAACAAGATCATCGAATGGGGCCCTAGCACGCAATATGATAGGGGTTGGTTCCCGGCGATTGATACCGATGGCTCATTTGCTGTCGAGGCGCATCGCTCGCTCCGCAAGAGGAACAAGTGGACTGACGAGGAAGAGCCGACGAGGCTGTTCTGCCATGTCGGCATGCTGAATGCCGATACGCGATCGATCTCCTGGAGTGAGAGTCAGAAGTACGACGAAAAAGGCAAGTTTCCCAACATCGCCGTAAGTGGACAGCTGGTGGTGGAGGCGCACCAATCACACAAAGAGAACGCCCTCTGGTACCATGTCGGTGTTATCGACGTCGCTGACCGCATCATCACCTGGGGGGATAGTCGGAAGTATGATCTGGGGCGCATGCCGACCTTGGATTTCCAGGACCGGACCGTTGTTGAAGTACATCAGTCCCGCAAGAGCGATAAGTTGTGGTATCATGTTGGAACTGTGGACGAACAGACCAAGACCATTTCCTGGGGCGAGAGTTACAAATACGACAAGGGCTTCTATCCCAACATCAGCGTTACGCGACTTGCCCGTTAGATTTTTAATGGTGGAATATACTGCAAAAGCACAGCCTCATCCCATGTTCCTGTAACGTCCCGGCCATTTGCGACGGCGGCGGAGCGTAGCGGCCGCAGCGAAAATGGACCTGTTAGCCGCTGACGGCCCTATCACGGCGAAGCCCTTCACAGGACCATCTCCAAACTTAAAGCATGCACCATACCGTTCGCCAAATCGTATTATGACCCAACCGGATTCAAGTAGATCCCATCTTTCACGAAACGAATGCCTTTGGCTCTTCGGGTGCTTAGCGTGAAACCCGTGACCTCATCCTGTTGATTCCGCTCTGGGGACGCCGCGAGAGTTGCCCTCTTTCGGCCGGCTCATCTGTGAGTGGCCAAGAACCCATGAAGCTTTCTGGCTGTCGCATCATAGGATCGCTCGGAATACTCCGAGTGCAGATGCCGGCAGTACAGTCCTCCTTCTTCATCAACGCTCTGCCGAAGCTTCTCCATCGGTTTGATCTCGTATTCATCGTTCACGCTGACAGACCGAATGACTTCTCCGCCGAGCACCCACAGGTTGTCCATGTGCGTCCGAATCGTCTTTCCCTTCAGTCCGTGACATATCAGGTGCACCACAAATGGCCGCATTGCGTCGAGCACGCCCTGCCCATACGGAACATCCTCCTCGACGCCTTGCCATCGCTCCGGCCACTCGGGGAAGTCTGGACAGATATCTTCAGACGTCTTCATTCGGCCCGTGGCAAGCAATTGGTGGGCTGAGCATTCCTTGGCTCCAACCGCCTTCACCCCAACGACACCCGGTCACCAGCGGTCGTCAGCGGCTGTCTGGGACATCGCACTACCTTTTTGCTCTGCCCACGTTGATCAAGGGGCGTTCTAATGACGGCCAATATCTCCTCGGCCAGCCCAGTGAACAGAACCGCAAATTCACTGGAGTTTACCGCGTCCAACAAATCCCAACTCTCCAAGAAGTCTTCGGGGGTCTCCGCATAGGTGGACACGAGCTGGTGCATGGCTCCGAGATACGAGTCCTCGCGGGGGTATCGACTGGCACACGAGCCCATCTCTGTACAGAGATACTCCGACACTTCGCCAGAGCGCCCAACAAGGACGCGGTATGCGTCCCGCGTCAAGGAATCGGTATCCATGTCTATGGACAATGCGTTGTGCGGAGGCATGTACACTCTCCCCCACCGGTATTACAGTTTCACAATTCCAAGGCGCGGCGTCCCCCGTTCCAACCATCCGCAAGTGATTCTGCGCGAGGAAGGTAGCGGCCCAGGTGGCGCTCTGTCAAGAGGCTACACGGGTGGCTTCGACATCGGTGCCGACGCATGGACTATGGACTTCCTCGGAGCGGCGGATATTCGAGCCTTCCTCTGAAATTCCACCACCCAGAACACAAGAAACCCCGCTCAGGACAGTCCTTGAGCAGGGCTTATGTTTGCGGGCCAGCTCCTTGGGGGTGCTGGTCTCTGCCTGAGCCGACGACGGCCATTCACGCAGACCACTCGGGCGATCCCGGCAACGAGACAGCTCTCATTCTTGCCAAACGCATTTCGAAATCACGGGCTGACCGCGACGGTCGGTCAGTTGGTCTTCCATGCTGTCACCCTCCAACGTCTCCAAGCGACTCTTGACAATCGTAGGAGCGGTATCGCCGACCTCGAACAGCGACAGAACCTTCTCCGCTGTTTGTCGTTTATCAGCTATGAGGACCTCCGTTCGAGTAATCTCCTTCCTGAGATTGGTCCACGAGGACGGAATCGTGCTTCCAGTGATCACTGTCGAACAGAGACTCGTCGTCAATGCTCATGACGAGCGAATCTTCTCCTCAATGTACGGGTCTATCAGCTCAACCTTCAACGTGGGCGCGTCACAGATCGCCTTCCCCTTACTCTTTCGCGTGTTGCAGTAATACGCTTGCCACGTCTTGCAGTCGGTGTGCCCTGTCATGGATCCTCCGCATTGACCACAGAAGATTATTCCATTGAGCAGCCACGTCCCTCTCGCATTCCCGGATGGTTTGATCCGATTGTTGGCGAAGTTGGCGCTTCACCGCGCTCAGCTTGTCTGCTGTGACCAGCACGTCGTTCGTTGGCTCCCCGGCGTGAATCCATTCGCTCTCACCAACTCCTCGATATCCGGTACTGTCCACTTTCTCTTGGTGCGCCCCCAAACCATGTATCCTGTATACAGATCCTGTACCCGGTCCTAGCAGATCAGTGAGCCTACTCGGTCGATTGGGCTCTGACCGGCAGTTGGCCGCTAATGTCCGGGTGATTGACGATTGAGCTCGCGGGTCGTGCGTATGGCGGCGTGAGCTCCACACCAGTGGGCCTCTTGAAATGCGGATCTACCGGAGGGTCGTTGCGCGTGGCGACTCCTTCTGCTATACTAACGGCTGGCTCTTGAGGGTGAGCCCCTACGTCCGCAGTAAGGGTCGAACCCACCCCCTGCATGATGACCTACCATATCGCCTTCCTCCTGCCTGCTCGAGCGGACACCAGGCACTTAACGGACGAAGGTGAACCATGTCTGCTCCTACCCCGCAGCTGCCCGACCGGGCGACCTCGAATATCTCCGCAAGCAAGCCAAAGACCTGCACCGCGCCTTTGCCGAGAGTGACGACAAGGCCGTGGCTCGGGTGCGCGAGCATCTGCCACGCGTCGGCAAGCTCGGCGAAGCGCAACTGCGCTCGACCGAACTCTCGTTGCAGGAAGCACAGCACGTGCTGGCCTGCGAGTACGGGTTCCGCAAGTGGGCGGAGTTGCTCGCGGTCGTCGAGCCGCCTCCCTTCGAGCAGTTGCACCGCCTGAGCGATCGTGACGCGCAGATGTTGATGCGCGAATGTGATGCCCTCGACTTGGTGCACGTGCTGTCTATCGCGCCCGGGTCGATGCGCCGGCGTTTCCTGACCGTGGTTTCGAAGCGGATCGCCGCCTACCTGCAATCGGAGATCGGCTTCGTCGACGACCCCGGCGGGGAGAAGGCGGCTGCCGCGAAACAGCGCTTCTTTGAGCGCTTCGCCCACATGCGGGCAACCGGGCAGCTGACTTGGCCGCCGCAGGATGATCCGCCCCGGTCGCCAGCCAAGACCTCCATCGACGATCCCGGCCTGACCGCTGCCCATCGACCCCTTTCTGAGATCTCCCTGGATGATCTCGCCGAGCTTGTCCAGCGCCTGGTGGACCTGGCCCGTCGCGAGGGCATCCTGGCGCTGGAGCCACTGCTTAGCGCGGGGCCAACGACCCTGTTGAAGGAGGGCATCGCCCTGATCGTCGATGGCACTGAGCCCGACCTGATCCAGGATCTTCTGGAGACGCGGGCGGCGACCATCCTGCGCAATCGTACCGTCCGTGGCCACATGGTCATCGAGGGCTGCATGTCGATCCTGTCCGGAGACAACCCGGCGATCGTCCGCCACAAGCTGGAGACCTACTACGTGGAGGAATCAGACCTCGAGTGGGTCCCACGGCAGGAACCAACCGTCGATGAGCTGATCTCGCGGCTGCGGAACACACCGGCAGCAAGGCAGAGCCACGCGGAGATGGCCGATTTCTACCGGTCCATGGCATTCCTGGCACGACAGCGCGGCTTGAAGGAGCTGGCGCCCCTAGTCGAGGTGGTGGATGATCCGGTGCTGGCCCCTCCCTCTGACTGAGCCAACTTGGCACGGCCTTCGCATAGAACCCCGCAGCGGTTCACTCACACGCGGAGGCGACTACCATGGACAGGAAGCGCGTATTCATCCACAGCGAGGACCCGGAGCTGGCCCTGAAGCTCGTCAAGCTGCTGGACCGGCATGGTGTGACGGCCTTGTGGGTGACGCAGGAGCAGGGGGAGCAAATCGAACGGTTGTGGCGGGTGGACGCCCGGGTCCGTACTCGCCCGGGGGGGGAACGTCATGGGCTGAATCCGATAACAGCCTTTCCCCAGTATGTGATAGTTTGCCACTGTAGGTGGATGTGCTCCATGTAGAAGACGATCTCCTCTCCCGGAACGGCAAGCACTTTCACATAGCCAGATCCATCTTTGGCGTGGAAGATATGCCAGTCACCGCTGACGGTGTAGTGCAGTAACCGTCCTTCCCTAGACTGCCAGACGTATTCCTCACCGCCCTTCGTTCGCTTCTTCAGGATTTGGACCTGGTATTCCTTGCTCTCCTTGTCTGACAGTTCATAGTTGGTCGATTTTTCTGGAAAGGTCTCACACTTCTGAAACGGCTCGCCAAACAGAACTACCACGCGCTCATCCTCTTGTGAGCCAGTTTGAGACGCGAACAGGAGCACCGCAAACAGACCAAGGCAGAAACGTCCCAAACATGAGACGGACGCGGAGAGATTCATCCTATTTCTCATGAGGGTTACTGCTCTAACATTCCGGAAGTGATGGAGCCCACATAACCCTCTTTGCTATAGAACTCTACCCTCCCGCCAAGCATCTCCCATTCTTTCGGGTCAACATCACGCTGAGCCCGATGGTCTGCGCCGAGCACGAGGATCGGATCATCACTGAGGTGCTTGCGAAGAGAGATTGAGCCGTTCCCTTGAAAGTCAGCACCCATTTCTATCACGCTCTTATGTCTACCCCCGCTGTTCCGCTCCATACCTATGATCTGCACAACTCCGTTCCCATGGAGTTCGGGGCCAGCCCATATGAAGCTGCCACCCCCTTTTCTGTTGGGGTAATTCAACCGCATGATGCCCGGCGTTATGAAGAAAAACTCCTGGCCTGTGGCACCCCTGACGGAAAGAGCGCCTTCTCCCAGGAAATCTTTGGCTTGGAGCGTCAATAGCTTCTCGCCGTCGGGGGTGCTGCCGGGGTCACAAGACCACTTGACGGAGCTGGTCCCGACGATCGTCAGACTGCCGCACTCGATGCCCGTTCGCGCCAGAACGGTGCGTTTGGCTCCATCCACACAAACCGGGGTATCGCACCGCCGAAGTGCCGTGCATGAGCTCGCCAGCATCCCGCAGAGCTGGCCGACAGACTTCAATCCAAGGGTTCTGTGACGGCCGGGAGGAAGGCCCACTCAAGAGCGGACAGAGGGCCCAACGGAGACTGTGCCCGCAGCACCGTCAGCACCGTCAGCACCGTCAGCACCGTCAGCACCGTCAGCACCGTCAGCACGAGACGGCTACGAACTGGGTGGGGGTCATGACAGCAAGGGTTGCCGCATCGAAATCTCGAGTATTGCGCGTCACGATGATTCCGGCGCCACCGTGCAGGGCCGACGAGTGCTGGATTCCGTCCTCCAGGTCGTCGGAATCGGAGAGGAGCGCTTCCCCAAGCTCTCGGTCGCCGACACCACACACGTAAAGCACCTCGCGTAATTGGGCAACAGAAGAGCGGGCAACGGTCTTGTCGGCGGCTTTCGTCAAGATGTAGTTGAGGTTGGAGAGCACCAGCGTTGAGGTCATGCCCTGCACGTCATCGCAGCCCTCGCACAGTTGAAGGACCGCGAGCGAATCGGCCCAGTGCGGCTCGCGCCGCAGAACGACATCGAGAAGAACGTCCGTATCGAGAAAGGGCCGCCACATTCACTTGCACTTTTCTGCGAGTGCATCCGCAACAAGCTGCTTGGCCGACAGAGACGCCTGTTCTGTTGGCAGATGGGCGATCCCGAGCAGGCTTGAGACGATGGGTGCGCGGACCGCAGGCGATGTCTCAGAGTCCATAAGGGCACGAAAATAGCCTTCGACCATGCGGGACAGGGACGTTTCGTGAGACCGAGCGTAGGACTTTGCGTCGTCAATCGTCGTGCGGTCGAGGACGAGCGTCAGTTTTGATTTCATGCGGAGTTCAGCCTCTGTTTGGACTATTGCATTGGACTATTGCACGTGCAACTCCATTTAAAATCACACGTGTCCTTGGGCTCTGCAAGACTCACGCGCGGAGCTGTGGGGGCAGTGGCCATACCCCCCCTGACATTGTGACGCGTTTACAGGGGAAATGCGGTGGCCACGCCCCTCTGGGTTCGGTGTCCCGGAAATGGCAGCGTGTTTCGTGCTTTCACTCTGGTCGTGTTGCAACAGGCTGCGACAAGGGCGATGGTGATACTAACCGGAAATCTCGCTCTCTACTTGCATCACAAACAGGATCGTCTTACATTTCTGTTGAAATATGCAAAAAATAACAACAGGATTTTATCCATGGCAACAACAGTTACACTAAATTCGGAAATGGTTCAGGAGGTTCAGAAGGCGACTAACGAGAAAAGTAAAGCCGCGGCAGTACGTTTGGCATTGCGCGAATATCTTCGCACACAGAAACTGCGCAAACTCGCCGATCTGGCGGGTTCCGTGGATCTCCGTTATTCGAACGATGAACTGGAGGCCATGGAGGAGTGCTGATTCTTCCGGATACGTCTTGCTGGATCGAGTTTTTTCGCCCCCGTGGCGATAAAGCTGTCCGCTCGCACTTGCTGAACTGGCTCGGAGCAGATTGTCTTGCGATCTGCGGTCCTGTTAGGGCTGAAATCCTGCGCGGAGCGCGTCAGGCTGAGGCTCCTCAGATCATGGAGGCCTTCGCTGCACTGCGCCACCTGGAGTCCGTGGAAGATGACTGGTTGACGGTAGAACAAAAGGCCAGAACTCTTGCCGACGATGGCCACAATGTGCCCCTGCTGGATCTGCTAATCGCCGCTATAGCCCACCGACGAGGTACGGTCCTCGCTCACAAGGATGCTCATTTCCACACCATTGCGCAGGTGCTTCCCGTTCGTCTACACAACTTTCTCGAGCCCTGAATCCAACATTCGTCAAACATACCCGTGTCTCAGCCGCGTTGACGTGCTGACGTTGTGAGCGCGCCGTGGGGCCGGAGAGAGGCAAAGCCAGTGGATGCGGAGGTAGTTCCCTAACAGTCCGTATCATCCCGGCGAGGTGCTGTATTCAGGAGTTGCTGACCTGCTCGGCGACGCCCTGCAAGCGCACATCGACGATCAGCCGCGCGCCGACTACGGCGAGCGCATCATCCCGGACCTCAGCAAGGACTTACACCTGTCGTAATCTCTGCTGTGGGACATAGTCCTCTTCCGACGCTCCCTGACCAAGCTCCCCACGTATAAAGAATTGGCCTGGTCGCACATTCGAGAGGTCCTTCGCGTGCCCACCCAGGAGCGGCGCCGCTACTACCTGCAGGTCGCCAGCGAGGGCGCCTGGTCCGTGCGCCAGCTGCGCGAAGCCATTAGAGCGGACCGCTACGCCGAAGCTGTCGCCCGACCCCTGGCCGTGCCGCCGGACGAAGACCCCTTCGACGGCCGCCCCCTGCGCGCCCGCTTCGGCGAGCTGTTCACCTACCGCCTGATCCCCAGCGCCGAGCCCGGATCCGACGCGCTCCATGTCTCTGCGGGCCTGTGGGAATTTGCCGCTCTTTTCCCACGCCTGGTAGGTGTTCAGCGTAATTTCCAACGCGGAACAGACATCTGAAATTTGTAGACGCTTCTTGCTGTTATCCCTAAGTCAGGTATAAACAGCCTCTTGCGCAAGGTGAATCGAATCCTGGAGTTTTCATATGTGGTTACTGAATCGCTGCACTGCGCCAACCCCTCGAGGACCACGCCATCACCATCGGCCGCGCCGCCTCACTCTCACCTTCCCAACCCGCTTCATGCTCATCGGCTCCATGAATCCCTGTCCCTGTGGATACTGGGGCGATCCGGGACACGAATGCACCTGTCCCCGTTCCCGTGCAGCGCTACCGCTCGCGGGTCTCGGGGCCTCTACTCGACCGCATGGACATCTACATCGAGGTGCCAGCCTGTCGACAATGGCCGAGAGTCGCAGTGGCGAACCCTCCATCGTCGTCCGCCAGCGCGTCAGCGCCGCGCGGGCGAGAGCTCCGAGGTCATCCTGCCACAGCATATCGGTGAGGCCATTCAGTATCGATCCCTGGATCGCGGGACACAGGTATAGGCACATCCTGACTGAGACTGCGCCGATGGCGGTCCCCTCGAAGGGGTAACTTCCGGCAATATGTCGCCGGATGCTCGCCACATGATGGCGGAAAGTGGCTTGCTGGAGAATGCGGTCTCCGAACAAGCAGCTGGACAAAGGTGCGGAGCTTCAAGCGGGGGAGGTGGTGCCGGAGGATACGCGACGTATGTCGTGATGAAGGGATGGCATGAGGTTGATCCCAAGGGCGGTCTTCGCCATCTTTTCAGCTAGCCGGGTGCTTCGATTCCCATCTCCGGCTAGCTGTCCGGCAATCACGAGCCATTGGAGACCGCCTCGCCGAGCTTGAAGGCGATCACATGGCCGCGTTTTTGAAGTGACTCACCTGGTGTGTCTTGTATGGGCTTCTTCGCCGATTTGTAGCGTTAATACGGAGGTAATCCTTTGAGTAACGATGCGCATTCACGACCTGCCGGAGAAGCTGAGGAGCTCCTCTACGATCCCAATGTTGCCACCCCGACGCATGGGGAAAGGGCGCGGACGCTGGTGGCGGCGATCCGAACGGGCACGCTGTGCACAATCGCTAAAGAGCCGGCCGGGTTTCCCTACGGCTCCTTCGTCACGTTTGCCATGGACGACTCCAACCTGGTGTTCTTCATCAGCCAGCTGGCCGAGCACACCAAGAACCTGCGGCACGACGCGCGAGGGTCGCTTCTGGTTGCCGAGGGCGGCGAAGACGACCCGCTGGCCAACGGTCGCGTGACCATGCTCGGCAGCTGCCGTCTGCTCGAAGCTGGTGCGGACCGCGAGTCTGCTAAGAGGGCGTATCTCGAGGCTCACCCCAACGCCGAATACTATATCGACTACAAGGACTTCGGGTTCTGGCGGCTCGATGTCGAAGCGGTGCGGTACATTGGCGGCTACGGGCGCATGTCGTGGGTGCCGCATGCGGAGTGGGCCGAGGCCACATCCGACCAGATCGCGCCTCAAGCTCGGGCGATCATCGACCACATGAACACCGACCACGCGGAGGCTCTGGTAGCCTACTGCCGGGCTTTTTCGAAGGCCAAGCAGGCGACGGCGGCCACGATGACCGGTGTCGATCGCTACGGCTTCGAGATGTCGGCAACCACGGATGCCGGGCCGCGTCCGATCCGGCTTGCCTTCTCTCAGCCGATCTCGTCGTCCGAAGAAGCGCGTCGGGAGATGGTAGCGCTGGTGAAAAAGGCACGAGGCGTGCTCGGACAGCCCTAGCCTGGGTTTTCTCGCCGGGCCGCGTTGTCGGAGAGCTGGAGATTCGGTGGGTCGCGATAGCCCGAAGATCCTTTACCGACCGATGAACCAGGCTCGAGGAATGAGGGCCGCCCCATGCATATTTCGTGCCCGATTCACCAGCAGTCACAACAATTCCACCGCGAAACGGTTTTGTTTAACGTCTATCGATCCACGAACCGGCGCAGCCGGTTGTCCGAGAACGAACCCCAAGCTTGACAAGGAAGAGAGAGATCTGCTGACATCCGTCGAGGCAGGAGAATGGGAGTCCGTGCCTGAGCTGGAGGAGGGGATTCTGCGCCACTGGGAGTACGCGAACACGCTGAAGAAGGGCCGGCGGGTGAACATCCGGATCTCCTTGTCTGCGCTTGGTGCGCGGCGTGCTCTCCATCGCCACCGACACTGGGCATCTACGGTATGATCGTGCCCGCCGAGATTGGCCGCGAAGCCGCCATCGCCGACGGCCCCGTCGTCTACGGCGTCAGCAGTCTCGCCGAGGCAGTGGAGGTCCTCGAGGGCTCCGTCCGCATCCCACCCCATGTGGTCGATGTCTCCGACCTGCTCCAATCAGGAGGCGGTAGCACGCTGGATTTCGCCGAGGTGCGGTAGTGACGTATCGAGACCTCATCGGTGAGCGCGGCGATGATGCGCCTGCGGCGAAGCAAAGGGGCGCTGCGAACGCCTTGGACTAAAGAGGGCGGCGCTTTTTGAGATAGAGCACAAGAAGATAAACGCCGACGCCCGAGATCAGATGCTTAAGTGTGTGGCCGCTGACCGGCAAACGTGCCCATATTTCATGGTCATAGCGCTCGAAGGACTCACTATACAAGACTGGCTGCACGCTTCTGTGTGAAGAGCAGAGCCGCTGCAGGCACGAAGCTGACCGCGCGGAGATCTGTCCCCAGAGCAAAGGCTTGCAGTAGCAGCACGAGTCGCCGGACTGATGGTCTTTGGAGATAAATCTGCCGTATGGTGGGGACGGGCCATGGACACGCCAGAGGGAGAGCCGGATTTCGAGTTTACGCTGCGGATCGGGGACTACAAATCCTGACCCTTGATCCGCCTTCCGTGGCGATACGCACCCGGAAGGAGCGAAAAACCCCAGCTCCCGTGCTTGACACACTCCGATATTGCCCCTTTATCCTCATTAACCGTTGAGGCTTCGCCTTGAGGCGCCAATGCTCAGGGAGCCAGAATATTCAAGTCGCGGAACCAGCGCTTGTAAAACCCCCGGTCCCGGGTTAACAGACGCTCGGCCGATACCTGCGCGTGGGCGGCTACGAGAAAGTCTGGAATCAGGTGGTTGCGCTTGCCGCCCGCCCGGCGATACTTCTGCCAGGCTTCGCCCGCCAGCAGGGCTTCGTCCCGAGAGAGGGGCGAAAACTCCGCGTCAATGGTCGAGAGTGCGCTCAGCAATTCCTCATTCCGGGCAAAGCAAGGTCTCAGCTCGGCCACCACTACCTCGCAGACGATGAGCGATCCCTGCTGCAAACAGCGCCGAAGTGCGATCTGGGACCGAGCCAGGTAGTCGGCCTGGGCAGCAAAAACATCGAGCAAGACCGAGGTGTCGACAGCTGTTATCACTCCCTGGGACCCCGCGTTTCGGCGAGGTATTGATCTACGTCAAGAGGTTTGATGATCCCGGTGACGGCCAGCACGGGATCCTGCGCTGGTTCAACCTTCTTGCCGATCAGGGTGCCCCCTTCGGCACAGAATTCTATCGCGATTCCCGGCCTCAGCCCCAACCGTTCGCGGATCTTCTTCGGTATAGTGACCTGCCCCTTCTCGGATAAGACCGCTCTCATTTTCATTTGCGTCCCTCCTTGATTCCTACCTATAGAGTAGGCATTCCTACCAAAATATCAAGCAGCGTATGCAGCGATGCTGAAGTTGGCGTTCGACTGGCGGCCCTCATCGATTCCCGATTCAATCCAGTGCTCGTATGCTCCCCGCACGTTGCCGCTGCCGAGGGCTGTCGTCAGATCCGCGTGATGGTTCAGATTCCAGCGCGGATCGAACGGGTGGCGGCTCAGCAAGCCCCACGCCTTTGAGGTAGTCGTATCGAGACGTCATCGGTGAGCGCGGCGATGATGCGCCTGCGGCGAAGCAAAGGGGGGCGCTGCGAACGCCTTGGACTAAAGAGGGCGGCGCTTTTTGAGATAGAGCATAATAAGTGAGACGCCGACGCCCGAGATCAGATGCTTAAGTGTGTGGCCGCTGACCGGCAAACGTGCCCATATTTCATGGTCATAGTGCTCGAATATTTTTG